>Ga0302319_10000007_pt1 | contig 348437 bp, 280 predicted proteins | sample Bog_T0_2_FD_203319 | JGI IMG/M metagenome (GOLD analysis project Ga0302319, IMG submission 203319) | Peat permafrost microbial communities from Stordalen Mire near Abisko, Sweden - Bog_T0_2 | ecosystem: Environmental > Terrestrial > Soil > Wetlands > Peat | place: Sweden: Abisko, Stordalen... | reverse complement strand
TGCCCGAGACTGTGACGACATCGCTTAAGAGAGGGGCGACGGTGGCGGTGCCGTCGAGCGTGGCGGCGGTCGTGGCATCATAGACCTTGTTGGCCGCGGTGATGCCGGTGACGTCGAGGGGAGCCTGGGAAATGTTGGCTGCGAGGGGAGCGGGCTGGACGACGGCGTAGTTGGAGGCATCCGTCCCGGAGAGGGTGTAGCCGGTGGCGGAGACGGGGATGGAGGTGCCGACGTTCTTGGTAGAGAACACCCCCAGGCCGGTGCCCGAGACTGTGACGACATCGCTTAAGAGAGGGGCGACGGTGGCGGTGCCGTCGAGCGTGGCGGCGGTCGTGGCATCATAGACCTTGTTGGCCGCGGTGATGCCGGTGACGTCGAGGGGAGCCTGATTCACCGTCAGTGTGCCGTTGCCATAGCTGATGATATATCCCTGCTGATTGGAATACAGCCCGTCTGGTGTGATGGCATAGCTGCTGGCGTTTTTTGCGCCCTGCGAGGAACCGCCATAGCCCACCGTGCCGAGTAGATTGCCATTGGGCGTGATGGAATAGGTCACGCCGTTTCCGCCGGAGTACGCCAGCGCATCGTAGGTCTTCGTGAAGTCATTCGCTGTCACCGTGAGAGGCTCCATGAAGGACCTTAGAAGAGGATTGGTGCTCCCATTGTAGATGATCCACGTGTTGGCAAAGTCCCACAGATTAAAACTGCCCTGTTGCAGCATTTCGGCGGTGGTCAGCCCAATCCCATCTGCTGAAAACTCCTGTCCAGACGCCGTTGTGTTCCAGTAGCTGTTGGTAACCGCCCCTGTGCTGCTCCCGAGTAGCCCGCCGACGGAACTCGAGCCGGTCACGCTGCCCACGGAATAGCTGTCGGTGACCGTGCCTGTGCTGGTTCCTATCAGGCCGCCGACGGAACTCGTACCGATGACGTTGCCCGTGGCATAGCTGTTGGTGACCGCGTTCGTGCTGCTTCCCACCAGCCCTCCAACGGAGCTTGTGCCGGTCACGCTGCCGGTGGCATAGCTGTTGTTGACCGTGCCCGTTGTGCTTCCCATCAGCCCTCCTACAAGGCTCGTTCCGCTCACGCTGCCTGTGGTGTAACTGCTGCTCACAGAACCCGTGGTGCTTCCCATTAGTCCGCCGACTGTGCTGGAACCGCTCACGCTGCCGGTGGTATAGCTGCCACTGACAGAACCCGTGGTGCTTCCAGCCAGGCCACCGACGGTACTGGCGCCGATCACACTGACTCCGACCAGCCCCACGTTCAGAATCGAGGAGCCCGTACCGGCGGCTCCAAACAGACCGACATAGGTCGTTGTCGGCAGGTTGATGGTGAGACTGCTAATGGTGTGACCAAGCCCGTCGAACGTGCCGATGAATGGGGCTCCTTGATCCCCGATCGGCGTGAATCCCGCGTTACCGTTCCATGAGAGCGTTCCCGTGGCGTCGATGTTGCTTCCCAAGGCGAAGTAACCGCCCAGATTGACTGAGGCAGCCAACCCTTGCAGGGTCGGCGTTGCTGGTGCCGTCGTCGAATCTCCCGGCGCCCCCAAGCTGTTTATGATGGTGTAGGCATTGCCCGAGATGAATAAGCTCGGACTCGCTCCCGACAGCGTCACGGACGCATGGTTGTTAAGATTGAACACGCCCACTCCGCTCGCCGTGTCGGCGCCGTTCGCGGTGTTGGGGTTGATGACCAGTCCGGCCAGGTTGCCGGTCGCCGTAATGTTGGCGTTGATATTGACGTTATTCGAGGCGATGAGCGTGAGCGTGGTGTCCGCACTCCACGACACCGTATCGTTCACGTTCACGTTACCGGATCCCGCAGCAATGCCGCCGCTGCTTTGAAGGGTAATGGGGGTCGTTCCGAGAATGCCCGAAAGAGCCGCTCCAGTCATGTCCCCACCGGCGGCCGCCACGGTGAAATCCTGCGGATCTATGAGCCAAGTGCCGTAAAGTCCGGCGGGTGCGGCGGTCGTGACCTTGGCGCCGTTTCCGACGCTGACATTGGCGGCCGAGGTCTCGATGAAGCCGCCGTTGCCGCCGTTGGGGGCCGATGCGTCGAGCGTGCCGCCGACATTGACGATTCCCGCCGTCATGCCACCAAGCAGAATGATGGTTCCTTCATGGTTTTCCATTGTACGCGCCTCGATAACCCCGGTGTTGTTCACTGCGCTTGCGAGCAATGCATCTTTGGCGCCGGCGGTCATGACGACCATCCCGCCATCCGCTCGAATCAGCCCGCCGTTCTCGGCAAGACTATTGAGCACGCTCTGAGTCACCTGTATGTGAACCAAGCTATCACCGCTGAAGGTCAGGGTTGCGTTACTGACAGCTCCAAGCACCACAGAACCAAGCTGCGCGATGATCACCCCCTGGTTGCTTACATGATCGCCGAGCAGCGCCACGAAGCCCCCATTGGCCGCGTTGATCGTGCCCTCGTTGACGATGCTACCCGAACCGCTGTCGCTAAAGGACCTCTGATTCCCGTTCAGGCTGGCATCACTCAGGTTCAAGGTGGATGCGACTAGCCCACCCACATTAACTTGGGCACCTTGCCCGAACAGGATGCCATTCGGGTTGATCAGGTAGACTTGGCCGTTGGCGTTGAGGTGCCCGAGGATTAACGTGCCATTGGTGTCGAAGATCCTGTTGACCGCGATTGCGGCAGCCGAGGGCTGCAGGAAATTTACCGTCTCCTGTGGCGCGATATTGAAACTCTCCCAAGTAAGCGACAGGTTCTGGCTCGATTGCGTGATACTGGTGATTGATCCCGACTGGGAGATGCTGCCCTGCCCTGAGACCACTTGTCCGTCGACCGGGCCCGCATGGGCGATCGCTGCGGACAGCAAGAGGGCGACCGCGGTGAGTTTGAGACCCGGTCCGCTACGCAATTCCTGCAACACCTCTGCCGCCGAACCCCGACTGTTTGCCGGCATCCGGCTCCGGAACAGACGAAAAAACCAGCAACTTAACCACGAGGTCTGGTCAAGGCGGTTGTTGTCCGTTTCGTTGGGATAGGTTTCCATGTTTCGAATGAAGCGCGTTTTCTAAAAACGCGGTGCTCCACGCTAGCACAGGGTACCTCATGCCCACTCGGATATGCTATGGGGTGATTAGGGTACCCCCAGAAGCCTGCATCGATGTAACTGAATGGCCGAGGGCCAGTGCCGAAAAGACGCCAGAATGATCGGATCCATTTAGTTCTATCGGTTGCCCATCATGCGGCTTGAGACCTTCCGTTGCGCAAGCTTCGATCCTCTAAGACCGCTTCCCATGCCACTACATCGAAAAAAGATCTTCCGCCTTCCGCTTTCGGCACCCACAACGATCTACGTGCGGCCGGGCTATAACCGCGTGTTAGCAGAGGAGTTCGAGGCGCTTAAGCTCAAGCGGGTCGACCTGGTGAAAGACAAGGTCGAGGCGCATAGCCAGGGCGACCTGCGCGAGAACTTCGGGTTCAAGGCGGCCAAGGACGCCATCCGCGCCGTCGACAGGAAGATGACCGCGCTTGATCGCTTTGTTGCCCGCAACGCCTTCATCGAAGTCGATCCAGTCACGTGGCTCACTAAACGCACAGACACGCTGCAGCTCGGGCACGTGGCCACGATCGAAAAGCAGGATGCGCAGACAAAGCGAAAAACCCTTTTCACCTTTCTGGTGACCACGCACGGCGAGACAGCAAGTGATTCCGAGTCAGGAATTGAATGCCTGCCGCACAATTCCCCCCTCGCCACCGTTGTGCTGGGCCTCTCGGTCGACTCTCCAACGACGGTCATGCTCCCCGCCGGCGAAGCGATCGTGACCATTCGCTCCATCCGCAACCCGACCCAATCCGAACTCGATCGCCTGCTCACCGCCATCAAGCCGCCTGAAATCGAAGACGATTAAGAAAAGAGATTGAGGCCTCGGAAATTCTGGGAACAGGGCGTAGCCGCGGGGTGGAATCTCAAAACCGACCTGCGGGTTTCTTAGTTAGGCCTGCGGAGGAACAGGAGTTGAAACCCAAACGACAAAGCAGCACCAACCATGACCGATGACAAGTGCACGTGGTGGGAAAGGCACTCGGATATTCAGTATTGGTGTAGGTGATCTTCTTTCCTCCATGGTAAGGTTCGCACCCGAGAAGCTGCGCCAAACCTCAATACTTAAATTGGCACGGTGGCGCGTTGGGTTCTAGAAGCACGGTGAGGCATAGTTCGGGCAGTAGGGGAATGCCCCATAGCCAATTGCCGAGTGACCGCCTAGGCTGATCTCGCGAGTTACCGGGGCGTTAATGATCGCGCGTTATCATAGCCGGCGTCCAGCGATTCGCTATCCTATGCTTCAAAATATCCAGCAGTTCTATGGTAAGAAAATCGGTGGGATTGACGGCCACATCGGCCACGTGAAAGATTTTTACTTTGACGACCAGGCATGGATGCTCCGCTACCTTGTCGCGGATACCGGACCCTGGCTTGCGGGGCGCCACGTGCTGCTCCCATCCCATGCGTTCGCTGCTAATTCCTTTGAGGCGGCAGAGGCCGCTGACAATGATATCCTGCATGTCAACCTGACTCGAAGGCAGATCGAACAAAGTCCGTCCATTGATTTGCACCGTCCGATCTCGCGGCAGTACGAGGAGGCATACCATCGGTACTATCGCTGGCCGTTCTATTGGATGCCAGGACGTGGGGACGATCATCTGACCACGGAAGAGCTCCGGGAGGAAACGCTGCCTCAGCCGGGAGAGGATCCCCATTTGCGCAGCACCCAGGCCGTGACCGGCTACCAAGTGCGGGCGACCGACGGGCCGGTCGGCTCCGTCACTGGGCTGATGATTCACGGAAGAAACTGGAAGATTCGCGAACTGATCATCAAAGGCGCTCCCAAGATTGCCGACGAAGAGCTCTTTCTCCTCCCTGAGAGCGTCGATCGCATCAGTTACGAGGAGGCCGCTATATATATCAAACTAAAGCAGAACGACGTCCGGCAATTGGCGGGCGGTTCAACGGTCTCCACCTAAAGATAGCAGCGCCTTGGTAAGCCGCACAGCCTGCCATTCCTGTCCGAGGATCTAAGCGACGTCCAACGGCACGGCTAGGCCACCGCAGCGCGGCATGATTCGCGTCGCAAATTCCGACGCCGGACAGGAGGAAGAGCCAGAGGAAAGCATGAGCACTTCACGATGCACTGCTAGGTTTGTGCCCGTGGCTCACCTAACCGAGTTGCCTCACGACCTGCAGTCGGCCAAAACGCCCGGCTTAGCATAGGTTGGCCGGTCGCATCCCTACTCAAGTTTAGCTCGCGCCCGAGCGAAACCAAGTCGGTGTCAGTGGGTTTGCGTGTTACTTCGCGCTCCGATTCAGGTTCGCCGTCCATTGGGAACATGCCTCATTGGTAGCGAACCGGAAGACGCCCTTGGGCTGGCCGTGCCCCGCTGAAAGACGGGAGGCTGTACGTTGGAGGCGGGCAAAGCGTTGCCAGGGAGTTTTATGAAGCTTCCCTACCACTTTCATCGCGGCGATTCTATGGAGCTAGGCTCAGTTCTCGGGGTTGAATCGCAAGCGCCACCCAGACCTCGAACGGAAACATTGGCCTACAAATTCTGGATCCACGAAATGGTTGCTCGGGCTGGGATCGAATCCATCGACTTTATTCATTAGCAACGACCTAACATTGGTCACTAGTTGTTTTAATGCCGATTGTTTAACGAATTTTATGCGCGGCTTTTCCTCGGATCGACCATTTTGACTATCCAGTTCTATTTGGCGCAGGTCATAGAGGTCCTTTTCCCGTCGGATCCTTCGTGCGCCTCAATACACGCGCCCGTCCTCGAGGATTGTTTTGATGCCTTCGCTCGTCCGGATCTTTACCGGTAACGACTCTCGCGTGTTGTCATCCCGGATGCGGAAAACGCCAAAGTGCAGGTGCGGACGGGAAGTGTAGCCCGTAAAGCCCGAATGGGCGATCGCCTGGCCAACCTGCACATTTTCTCCCAGTTTGACTAGGGCTCCGTACGTCTGAAGATGAAGGTATTCGCCATAGGTGCCGTCGGCGTGCCGGAGGATTACGTAATTGGCGCTGTTCTTAAAGCGTTCGCCTACGCCATGCACTTTCGAATCGACTCTAAGGCCGACCACCACGCCCCCCCGCGCCGCCAGTACGACCGCGCCTTCCGGCATGTCCCAGTCGTTCGCGTAGTCATTTCCGGAGCCAGCCTGGTGACTGAATGTTCCGTGAGCCCCCTGCAAGAGCTTATACCGGGCCGCGGAAGCAAACGGGAGCATGTAGACCGTGTCATCCGGAATCGCGCCCGGGCAGCCGTATAGCCACTGGTAGCGGTAATGGAAGTCCCAGTGCTTGGAGATGCTCTGCGGCTCAAAGCTCGCGAGTTCCATGCGCTGCTGCCCTCGTGTGGCCACTGTGAACGGAATTGGGCGGGAGGATGCAGTATTTTCGCGCGACGCATCCACAGTGATCGTGATGTCGACACAGTTCGTGGTCGTGAGCACCAGGCAATAGCTGCTGCCGCGGTGTTCCGCCACGACCGTTACTCCCGGGTCGTCGCTGCCTTTGCCCCACAAACGGCGAACCAAACCTCCCGGTAGGGAAAACTCCGCAAAGAAGTAACTCGCAATCGCTAGCGTCAGAATAACGATCCTAAAATTCTTGCGCGGCATTTTCTGTTTCACCGTCAGATCGACAATGGGCCGCGTCGCAGCAGTCGCAACCCAACTATTTTCACAGCGCGAACAGAGTTTCCTAAAAGGATTCTGGCTCGAAATGGCTGCCCGGGCCGGGATCGAACCTAGGGGCTTTATTCATTACCAATGACTTAACTTCGGGAATCGGGCCTTTCAACGCCGATTGTTTGACGAATTCTATGCACGGTCGCACCCATAGTATACAGGGTGCGACGGAGGTTCCGAATACCACGGAGGCAAGTGACGAGCCCTAAGGTCATCTGCCTCACAAAAGGCATCTTTGGTGCTACGAGTTTTGTTCGGACACTTCGCCCGATTTAAGACGCGGCGGATGCTCCCACGGTTGACCGAGGACAAATGCCACTAGGTGGGCAAGTAACAGGGTTGTTCGGTCAGACTACGTGATCTACTCTCTGCCTTCCGAGGGTTCTAAACCGAATAGACTGCTGCTGCCCGCATTCCTAAGATTGGCATGGCGATCCAAACCATGCTTGGATTGGCTCGTTGGCTTCCAGATCAAGTATTGAATATTGTACGAATGGCCCAAGCTCCGACTAAGATTTCTCACGGCGATAATGCATTCGACCTCATACGCCTTTTATTGGCCGTTCTCGTCGTCTACACTCACGGACGTCTTCTTGGCGGATTCCAAGAGGATTGGCTTTCGCCCTTAATAAAGCATCAGACCAACCCGGGGAGTGCCGCCGTTCTGGGTTTTTTCGGCATCAGCGGTTATTTGATCAGCCAAAGTTACTGTTTCGCGCCGAAATGGCGGACATTCTTAAAACGACGGGCATTGCGGATCCTTCCCGCCTATTATCTGGCGATCCTTTTTTCTGCTTTTGTGGCCGCACCTCTGCTGAACCACATCAATATGCCTGGTCAAGACGCCTGGCATTTCAGGAATGCGGCGAGCTTTATTGAGCGGAACGCGTTCCTGCGGATCCAAGCATGGACGGTCGGGAGTGAGACGCAGGGGCTTCCTTATACCGGATCGATCGATGGAGCCCTTTGGTCGCTGTTCCCAGAAGCCTGCTGCTATCTCGTGATCCTTTGGCTTGGAATCGTAGGAGTCTTGGCGCAGCGGCGCTACGAATTGCTTGGCATTACTTCATTTCTCTTTGTCACCAACTTCGGTCATTGCCTTCTGTCTGATGCGTCAGTCCCGCTTCTCCCGAGTTTTCTCGTGCTCTCATCTAACACGCCATTTTTTCTGGCGTTTGCCGTCGGCGCTTCCGTTCACTCATACCGCGCATCGATCGACTTGGGGCGTAATGGCGCTTTGGTGACAGGGCTCCTGTGCATCGCGATTCTAAAATTCGGTGGCTGGGCGATCTTCGGCCCCGTGATTTTGCCGCTTTTTGTCCTGAATTTGGCTTATAGTTTTCGCGTTCGTCTCAGTGCCGACCTTTCCTATGGAATTTATGTTCTTCACTTTCCGTGCGAGCAGATCCTGGCGGCTTGGAATCTTCAACGCTATGGATCTGCATTTTTCTTTCTTTGCTCTACGCTCGCGTGTGCGTCCTGGGCGGTTGCCAGTTGGTTCTTCGTGGAGCGTCCCGCATTGCGTCTGAAGGGATAGACTATCGAGCGGCGCGAAGCGGCGGATTCACGGCAGTTCTTCAACATAAAATGATCGCGTTAACTGCACTCTTTCATTTCGCGCCGTGAGGAGCCACTTTCGCTGAGGCCTAAAAGCGAACTCTGGCATCATTTGATCACTATCAATCCATACCCCATGTCCCCACTTCATAGTGGAGAGCCGTTAAATGGCTGCCCGGACTGGGAGCAAACTGGGCCCAGCGATTTGGCCTTCATTGACTACCAGGGTTCCAGCAGACGGTTATGAAAGTCGAGAATTGACCTCGATGCACAATTGCGATGCTCCGAGTGTCGAACTATTCACCAGCTATGCACCGCTAGGTCGATGTGCGCGGCTCGTCGGATGCTTGCTCGGTTGCTTGACGCAGGACTCGGTGCATGCATGATGCATGCATGGCAACGAAGACCATCAGTGTCGATATGGAAGCATTCAGGATCCTGCGTCGTGAACGAAAAGGCCCGCGAGACTCTTATTCTCAGGTAATCCAGCGCCTCTACGCCGGTCAGCCGGCTCGCACCGTCGGTGAATTTCTGAAACTTCATACTCCTGAGCTGGAGGGGCGCGGGTTTGGCGGACCTCGAAGCGATGAAAAGCACTCTGCTACTTGATACGACATTTGTATCGGATTTAGACGCTGAACTCACCCGCCGTGAGGCGGGTCCGGCCCGCGCGTTCTTTGAGCGCATGCGGCAATGCGAGGTCTTTGTCAGCGTGGTCACCCTCGAGGAGTTTTACGAAAAACGGGGCCAGGAGGCGGCGCGGGAACTCGCTTCGCGGTTTTCGGTCTTGGGGTTACATGTCGGTGACGCATTGCGTTGTGGCCTATTGCAGACTCGTTCTGCACGTCGGCTAGGGGAGAATGACGCTTGGCTCGCGGCGCAAGCCCTTCGTGGCGGATGTTCAATCGTCACGCGGGGCCGTCGATTCAACGATGTCCCAGGTCTTGAGGTGCTTAGCTATTGAGGAACCGTGCCTCTGGGCGCTGCTGGTTTGCTTCGCCAGCAATGGTTTGGCAAAGCAAAGGGCTCTACATGGGTTGAACAGTCGCATCCCCACTCAAGTTCTGCTCGAGCACATCGCCGATGAAAGAGCCGGCGGGTGCTCCTACGGTTGACCGAGGACAAGTGCCACGAGGTGGGCAAGGCATTGCGGTGTTTGATCATACGTAGGCGATCTTCTCTCCGCCATTGGGGGGTTCGTAGCCGAGAAGCTGCTTCAAACCGCATCTCTTGGATTGGCACGGTGGCCCGAACCGTGCCTTGGTTGGCTCGTCGGGTTCTAGAATTCCTATGGGACGGCAATGAACTTAAATCCTTCAATCAGTCACGAAAACATCGCTCGGCGGGCCTTTCAGATCTGGGAAGAAACCGGTCGGCGGGATGGCAACGAGACGGCGCACTGGCTGCAAGCCGAACGCGAACTGCACGCGCGGCACGGAAAAACTGGCGCGGTAGATAGCGCACGATCGGACGACCAAAAGCAGTGGTCTCAGCGCGTCACCCAGTACAGCAATGCCTTGGATCTAGAGTTAGGTGTATTCACTTGGGACGACCCGGTGGCGATTGCCCAGTCACTCAAGGCCTCTGCTGAGGCCAGCGACCGTAGAAAGTCCACTGCGTTTCAGTCGGCAATGTCGATGCTCACGTTCTATATGAATCGGGCCGGACGTGAGCTAGCCGCAGAGCAGCGGGCTCGCCTTGAGGCCGCAAAGGACGAACTTCGCGTCCTCTTCAATCGCCCTCGCCGTAACTCGCCATCTTCAATAAGGTGACGGAAGTTCGGCAAAGTGATCAACTTGAGGCGTGGAAGGTTCATTTGGCAGACGAAGCAGCCGAACCGCTCAGGCTCGTCTCATCTAAGAAATTGAACCGCGTTTCCGGCCGAGATAACAAGGCTTCGAATTTATCTAACCGCGAGGCGCCTCGATATTCATGCCGCCGGCAGATTAACGATCACGCTGAACCCGGCCGCCTCCGCACGATTCTCCGCATGAATTGTTCCGCCGTGCAGCGCCGCAATGCTGCGACAAATCGCTAACCCTAACCCCGCCCCGGCCTCATTGCCTGCCTTTCCAGACGTCGGACCGTAACGTTGGAACCGTTCAAAGACTGGTTCGAGTTGGTCTAGAGGGAGCCCTGGTCCTTGGTCGCTTACAACTAGGCGCCACCGGCCTTCGCTAATGCAGGACTCAAGTGTGACCGTGCCACCAGGAGGCGATACTCGGATCGCATTGGTCGCAAGATTCGTTAACAATTGGCGCACAAGCGTCTGTTCGCACCGAATTCGGCCGGTGTCGGCGCGAACGAGAGCGAACTTAGCTCCGCGATCCTCGGCCAACGCAACCGCATCCTCAACGAAGTCCCGTACAAAAGTTTCTGCCTGTGCCTCGGTCTTGGTCAGCACCAAGGCCCCACTCTCTGCTTTGGCCAGAAAAAGCAGGCTCTCGATGATCTGCCCGAGATGGTCCAACTCCTCTAGGATGTCCCCAATTACCGCAGTCGCTTCGAGGTCATTGCTGTACTTTGCTCGAAGCTTCTCGGCATTCAGCCTCACAAAAGTCAGCGGCGTCTTCAGCTCATGGGACGCGTCCGCTGTAAACCGTTTAACCTGAGCGAACGAACTCTCAAGCCGGTCGAACATCCGATTTAGGAGATGGACCAGCGCCGCCAATTCGTCGCGCCCTTCGGGCATCGGTATTCGCTCGCCGAGATTGTCGGCTCTAATGCGGCTAGCCGTGGCATGGATAGCCCGTACAGGCTGCAATGTCAGTCTCGCGAAGGCCCAGCCTTGTCCGACGCTCGCTAGAGCTACTCCCAAGAGCAGATAAAGGCTGACGCGCTCGTAGTCTTTCAAGAGCCATTGGACCGGCTTTAGAGGGCTGGCGACCTGGACCGAGAGCATTCCGTCCCGAAAGTCACAAATCCGGACAGCCCCAACGCCTTGCAGTTGGCCGGTCCAACGCGACACGCCGTTTGGTAGAGATGGCAACTCAGAAGCACCGAGATTGGTCGAGCGGAATATAACCGCACCCGTGGAATCGCGCACCTGAAAATAATAGAGGGCGGAGTCTACCTCGGTGTGTGCGCGGATTCGGCGATCAACTTCTGTGGGATTCGGTGCCGACTGAAAAGAGCCAAGGCGGTCATGAATTTCCGTGAATTCCGCCTGGTTGAGCAGATCGAGGCCGTTGATCGCCTCCCGAGATAAGAACCATCGGCCTGCAGCAAGCACCACGCAGACCGTCAGCGTGACGAGGACGGCGAACTGAATGACCATCCTGCCAGTAAAGGATCTCATGCAAATTGATATCCGGAACCGCGCACCGTCCTGATGACCGGGCGGTCAGGTGAAATCTCCAGTTTTCGTCGTAGCCGGCGGATATATACGTCGATCAGGTTTGTTTCCAGATCGTAGCTCGTTTCCCAAACTTTCTCCGCGATGTAAGTACGCGTTAGCAGGCGATCGGGATTTTGAAGAAACAGTTCCAGTAATGCGAACTCGCGGCTCGTTAGGTCAATTTTCTCACCGGCGCGGGTAACGCCATGCGATACAAGGTCGAGTCGGATATCGCCATGGATGAGCACGGTTGTCTTGGCCGTTGAATGCCTCCGAAGCAGGGAGCGCACCCTTGCGAGAAGCTCGTCAACGCTGAATGGCTTCGGCAGGTAGTCGTCCGCTCCTAGGTTGAGGCCGTGAATGCGATCCTCGACGGCGTCGCGAGCGCTCAGGATAAGGATCGGCGTCTCAAACCCGCTGCTTCTCCATTCCCGCAATAATTCCAAACCGTCCCCGTCTGGCAAGCCGAGGTCCAAAATAACGACGTCGTAGGGCGCTTCAGCGACAGCGTCCCTGGCCGCAGCGCAAGAGCCGGCCAGGAATGGGATGTAATTTTGTTCGGCGAGGGCCTTCTCGACAAACCGGCCCACCCGCTTTTGGTCCTCGACGATTAAGATCTTCATTAACTGGCACTCCCTTTCGTGTGCTCCTTAGCCTGATAGATTGCGAACGTCATCGCATATTCATCATTGAGAAGTCCGTTGGCCGCAACGGTAGTTAGAAGCATGCCGCGCCATTCGTATTCGGATGCCGTCTTGGCGTCAAACGCCGCGCCCGCTTGCTGGAAAGACACAAGGTGAACGAGAATTCATTTGGTTTTCACGAGCGGTTCATCTCTTGAGAGTATGGTGGGGGGCTGCTCCCCTCATGCGTTTGCTGTCCATCCCTCATCGGTCATCACACATCATTCTGCCGGCCGCCGGTCTCTTGCTCATCTCGGTGCCTGTCGATGTCCTTGCCGATGCAGATCTGTCTTCTGCGCCGGCAGTTAGCGCGGGGCAGACATCCGACTCTAGTGGCATTCGGCCAGACCACCTTTGGACAGTTGATTATCTTGATCTTCTCTGGAACGACACAGGATCGGTTATAACGGCGCCGACCAGATGGGACCAGGATGATTGGCTGATAGCCGAATTCTCGGCCGCAGGAATCGGCGCCGCCGCCTCGCTTGACAAAACAATCAAGTATCAAGTGCAGGCGCACCGTACGGCGAGCGATAATCGGTTCTTTAGCCAATACCAAAATCTTGGTGATACGTGGTCCTTCGGGGTCATAGGAGCCTTCGAGGTTTGGGGCGAGGTAGACGGAGATTCGACGGCAAAAAATACCGCGATGGACGCATTAACGGCTAGTATCATCGGTCCGGGCCTGATTGGGACTTCTGTCAAATATGCTGTCGGGCGGGTGCGACCGAGCACCGCCACAAGCACGTTCGAATTCAAGCCGTTTAGCGGTAACCAGTCCTTTCCCTCGGGTCACGCCTCGCAAGCCTTCGCCGTAGCGACTGCCATTGCCGAGAACTACCCGAGCTGGTCGGTGCAGACACTCTGCTACGGAGGGGCTGGGCTAGTCGGCTATGCGCGGATTGAACAAAATGCCCATTATGCGAGCGACGTTGTGGCTGGTGCACTCCTCGGCTGGTCAGTCGCTCGGGCGGTTGTCCATCGCCACAACAGTCCGACGAGTCCCAATAAGCTGAGCTGGACCCCTTATGCCAACGGCAACGGCTATGGCTTGGTTTTCCTAGAATCGTTTTGACCAACCTCAATCTCTCAATTCGGCGCTCTCCACTAGCGAGGAAAACCTCGGATTTCTCCTACTAATTCATACTCAATTGCCGCCTTGCATACGCGGCCTTCATGTTCCTCCACGCCTTCGTCACAGCCGTCCCCCGAAATTTCCTTACCCAACCTGAGTACTGGGACTTGATCGAACACTCTCCCGTCCTCCAACGCCTCAGCAAACGATCCCGACTCATACTTCATAGGGCATGGGAAAGCGCTCTAACAATCGCAGGGGCCTACATCGTTGGTGGAATCATTCCCCTCAGCGCCTATTTGTCTCTATCCAATGCGCAAAGCGCGTTGAAACTCTCTGTCATCGTTACGTTGATTGCACTCGCTCTCTTTGGCGGCATCAAAGGCAAGGTTACTGGGGATCCAACCTTCCGCGGCGCTCTGCAAACCACGTACATGGGTGGGCGTGCCCCCGCCGCCGCATTTGGCATTGCGCGTATGATCTCATGAGACCGACACGCGCTACGACCCAGACGGACGCACCGTGAGGAGGAGCAGCCAAGCAGACCGAGAATTGAGTGACGTTTCGCTCAGGACAGCCTGTCGCATCATGATCGCCTATCAAACAGGCTGTATGCAGTTCGCAATGTTCACATGCAGATGATCGCGAGTGAAAAAGCTGCAAGAGCCAGCGCTCCGCAGTTCCTGGAACAAGCTGCGTCACCACCATGTCGCAGCTTCACCATTTCTTTTAAAAAAATCTCCTCCTCCAGCCGCATATGAACAAAAAGCTAATTATAGCCGGAGGGGGAATAGGTGGTCTGACTGCGGCGCTTGCACTCAATCGAGCAGGGTTCGATGTGGCGGTCTATGAGCGTGCACCAGCATTTACTGAGATTGGAGCGGGGATGAGTCTTTGGCCGAACGCAACCCAAGTACTGCGTTCCCTAGGCGTGCTCGAACAGGTGCTTGTCAGCGGTGAACCCGTCACCCAGTTCAACCTATACCGTCCAAACGGAAAGTTGATCTCTGCAATCGCGATGACGGGGTTTCAAACTCCGGCCCTGTGCATACATCGAGCCGATCTGCATCAGGCGCTTAGAAGCCAATTGCCGGAACGGTGCTTGATTACAGGTCAACGCGTGGAATCGTTCGAGCAGGATTCCGATAGTGTTATCGCGAGATTTGAAGGCGGGCATGATGTCCGTGCCGATGGTCTGATCGCTGCCGACGGAATCAATTCGGCCATTAGAGCGCAGATTCACGGGCAACGCGAACCCATCTACCGGGGTTATTGTATCTGGCGGGGTATCGCTCCTGAGATTCCAGGGGCGATACAGGGCCACATAAGCGAGACCTGGGGGTCTGGACGCCGATTCGGAGTAATGCCCATGGGGCGGGGCCGTGTTTGCTGGTATGCCACGAGAAACAGCACTCCTTCGCAATCGGATGCGCCGGAAGGGCGCAAAGCCGGAGTGTCCGCGCTGTTCAAGAACTGGCATTGGCCAATCCCGGCGCTGATAGAGGCCACCAATCCGGCCGACATCATCAAGAACGACGCTCGCGATCGAAAACCTCTCAAGAAATGGGGCGACGGCCGGGTTACCCTGCTCGGCGACGCTGCCCATCCGATAACGCCCAACGTGGGGCAGGGGGCCTGCATGGCGATCGAGGATGCCGCCTGTCTCGCCAAGTGTCTGCTAGCGTCTTCTGACATGAAATTGGGCTTACGCACGTATGAGGCATTGCGGGGATCTCGAACCGCCCACATGGCCCGGCAGGCCCGCCGAATCGGTGCCATCGGGCAGTGGGAGAACCCCTGGATCGTGAGAGGTCGTGATCTAATAACTCGTCTTGTCCTCTCTCGTTCGCCGGACATGCAGCTCAAAGCTATGTATGCTTACGAAGTTTAAACGAACACTTTGCCTCCCGTTGATGACGGCCGTCCTCTGATGCCAATTTGAGAATCTAAGAAACATGAAGCCTCTTACCCCTTGCGGCATACCTCATCACATCGTTCCTCCTGCGAGACGGAGCACGAGAACTTCCGCACTGCCTGCGCCCACCGCGACACGTTCCAGATTCAAGACCGTTCTCTGGATCGGCCTTGGCTCCGCCACGCTCTTCGTCTTCATCACCTCAGAGGTGCTTCTGGTCGCGGACTACCCCATGTACCACGCCTACCGGCTGCAGGTCATCTCCGACCGCCATCTGCTCATCCCGCACGTGCTCGCCGCATTTCTTGCTCTACTCATCGGCCCCATTAATTTCTCCACGCGGATACGCCAGCATCATCTTCAACTCCATCGCGTTCTCGGCCGCATCTACGTCATCTCCGTCCTTGTCGGCGCCGCAACCGGTGTCGCCCTCGCCGCCGGCCGTCCGGGATTACCCGGAACCGCTATGCAGGCGGCTGCCTGGATTGTCTGCACGACTGCTGCGCTTATCACTGCGCGCAACGGCCAGATCGTCCAGCATCGCCAATGGATGGCGCGCTCCTATGCGGTTACCTTCACCTTCGTTTCCAGCCGCGTGCTCAACCTCTGGCCCCGCTACTGGAGCCACCTCGGCGACACCTTTGCCTCCGTCGGCATTATCGCCTTCACCTTGGCTTCCCTGCTTATCGTCGACCTTGGCCTCAGTTGGCGCGAATTCACCAGTCGCCGTGACGGTAGTCGGCTATGAGAGCTATCAATATGAAACCATTCGCGCCTCTCGCCCGTGTAAATCGGTGCGCCTTGCTCAACTCAAAGATGACCATTCTGCGCTCCTCTGGAGCTCGCGTGTTCGCGGCGGCCATGCTAGCTCTCCCGTTGGCGACAAGAGCAAATGGTGCGCTGTTTGTCATGGATCGCGCGGAGTCGTACGTCGATATTGCGGTAAAGTCGACGCTCGATTCCTTCGTTGCTCGCCTAGAGGATTTCGACGTCGCGATCACGCTCGATCCGGAAAACTGGCGGGTGGAATCCACTGCGTTTCACGCAAATTTGTCCGCTGTAAAGACCGGTCGCGCGGATCGCGACCATAACATGAGTGTGTGGTTACAGACGAACGAGTTCCCACAAGTCGTCTTCGAACTTAGAGCGGTGGATCGCGGTCCCAACGGGGCGTTGACAGCCCGCGGCCGGTTTCAATTACACGGTCAACTGCATGAGATACGTTTCCCTGTAACAGTATCAGTCAACCGCGGATTGACGACGATTGACGGCACGGCGACTTTGGACACGCAGGATTTTGGCCTGCCAATCATACGGTTTTGGGTACTCACGGTCGACCCCATGGTGCACGTTCATTTTCACTTACAGGGAAGCGTGACTCGATAGGGCTGCTCTTTGCAGCAAACAAAAGGGGCACGCATCCCCTGAGGCCGGAGCGGGTCCAGCGGAAGAAGGGGGAAAGGCCATTGTTGGGCGACAAGACCTGGAGGCGCAGTGAAAACGACTGGTGGTGAGCAAAAAATATCTTGGAGCAACAGCTTGGGGACTCACGGAAAATGAGTGCGGATCTAGAGCGATTTCCGATATCTTTGCGGTCTTACCGTGCGCAATAAAGCAGCAAGCTCAGGTTGGCCGGTCGAATCCCTACTTAAGTTCTACTCGGGCTCATCGCCCGATGATAGAGGCGGCGAGTGCCCCTGCGGTTGACCGAGGACAAGTGCCAAGAGGTGGGCAAGGCACTGGGATGTTAAGTCTGATGTAGGTGATCTTCTCTCCGCCATAGAAGGGTTCGTAGCCGAGAAGCTGTGCCAAACAGTATCACATAGATTGGCATGGTGGACTAAACCATGTTTTGGTTGGCTCGCTGGGTTCTAGATAGTCGAGTCCCCGCTGGCACATCGAATTGTTCGCTTTTCTATTCCGGCACTTCGAATACGTTGGATCCTGACCTGCAACCGCCAGGTCTCCGCCCGCATGAAGCTCACCAATGTCTCGAACCTTCTCCGCCTGTCGGCGTTCGCACTCTTCCTCCCCAGACTCGCGGCTTTCCAGTCCCAAGCCGTGGGCGTGATTGTGGCAAACGGCACATCAGCGAAGAATCTGGCAGGCCGCTTCCTGGGTCTCAGTTACGAGTCATCGATGCTGCTACCGAATGACGGAAAGTACTATTTCGACGCCGACAATGTGGCTCTCGTGGACACCTTCAAGACGCTTGGAATCCGGAACCTGCGGGTCGGGGCGAACGCCGTGGACGACCCGCGAATCCCAATCCCGCAGGAGGCGGACATAGACGCCCTGTTCAGCTTCGCCCGAGCCGCCGACGTCAGGGTCATCTATTCATTCCGCCTTAAGAACGGCAACCCGGTCGAGTCGGCGCGGCTGGCGCGCTACATCGCCACCCGTTACTCGGACCTCCTCGACTGTTTCGCCATCGGGAACGAGCCGAACTTCTATCTTAAGCCCTATGGGGCGTTCTACGCCCAGTGGAAGCCCCATTATGACGCCATCCTTCAGGCGGTCCCGGGTGCCCGTTTTGACGGCCCAAGCGCCGATGGTCCCTACGCGGTGGGCCTTGCTCGTGACTTGGCCGCGGGCGGGCACCTGGCGATGGCCAGCGACCACTACTACTTCATCGGCTCCGGCCGCGAGCGGGAGAAGAACCCGGCCGCGTCGCGGGCAGTGTTCCTCTCCGACCGCACCCACGACGATTACCAAAGAGACTACGCGCAAACCGGAGCGATTCTGGCCGCCCAGGGTGTGCCCTACAGGATCGACGAATTGAACAGCTGTTATAACGGGGGTGCGAAGGACTCGAGCGACACCTTCGCCTCCACTCTTTGGGCGCTAGACTGCATTCACTGGTGGGCTGCTCACGACCTGCTCGGGATGAACTTCCACACCGGCGAGTCCGTCGGACGGGACGGCGGGTTTTCCGCTCCCAACTACGCCGCCTTCCTGCGGGAGCCTGACGGACACGGCTTCTACATGCGGCCCCAGGCCTATTCCTACCTGGCTTTCACCGAGGGCGCGCGCGGCAGCCCGCTCGGCATTACTCTGCAAAAAGCACTGACGTTCGATTTTGACGCCTACGCCTACCGCGGCCGTGACGGCTTGTTTTCGGTGACCCTGATCAACAAGAGCTATGGCGAACGTGCGCAGACGGCGACCGTATCCGTTCAGGTCCCGAAGTCGGAAGGCGCTGGGACATGGAAGCAGATGGATCTGAAGCAGAGGGACCATGACGTGTCAGCGAAAACAGATGTCACGCTGGGCGCCGCGTCCGTGGACCGGGACGGCCATTGGTCAGGACAGTGGAGGACGGTTGCTAGTGCCGGTTCAGGATCCCTGACGATAGATGTTCCGGCTTCCTCGGCGACCCTCCTCCGGTTCAATCCCACCCCTTGAAGGGCTTACTCCTCGGGGCGCCTGTTCTAGCAAATCGCGTGGAGCATCAACGCCCCACGGGGCAAAGCACTTTACGAAAGGCAAATTTTGGGGATTTCGCAACACGATCATCTCTCACTTTCACCCTAAATCAGATACTCGTGATAAATGGCTGCCCGGGCTGGGATCGAACCAGCGACCAAGTGATTAACAGTCACCTGCTCTGCCACTGAGCTACCGGGCAATCTTTACCGTGCCCTGTGGGGCACCGGAAGGGTGGTAGTACGGACTGACCGGCTATACGGGCAAGAATAAATTCCGATCCTTTTTCAATTAGCCTGGAGGAAACGGACGCACAGCGTCTCAGGAACCTCAATCGTGCTGGAGAGCGCGAGGCGACCGGTTTCGGGATCGATCCGGTAGACGGTCACGGTGTTTGCCGTCAGGTTTCCGCAAACCAACCACTTGCCCGAGGGATCAATGGCGTAGTTCCTGGGGACTTTCACTCCATCGGTGATGCGCTGAACGAAGGTGAGGCCGCCGGTCGCCGGGTCAAAGCGGTGCACCACAAGGCTGTCGTCGCCCCGGTTTGACCCGTAAACAAACCGGCCGTCCTTTGAGACCACCACCTCGGCTGCGGTGTTGGTGGGACCATGGTAATCGTGGCGGAGTATCGGCACCGCGAGGTAAGGCGAGAGGATCCCTGCCGCCTCGTCCCATTTAAAGGCGGTGATGGTGGCGTCCAACTCGTCGATGATGAACGCGTGCCTCCCGTCCGGATGGAAGGCAAAGTGCCTCGGTCCGGCTCCGGAGGCCACCCTCACGAACGGCGGCTCGTTGGGCGTCAACGCACCGGTGCTCGGGTCGATCCTGAACACAAACACCTTGTCCTGGCCCAGGTCGGCCACGATCGCGAACCGGCCGGACGGGTCGATGTTGATCGAGTGGGGATGCGCCATCTGCTGGCGGTCGGGGTTGGGGCCGGATCCCGAGAACCGGACGAGGCAGGAGCGCTCCCCTACGGAATGGTCCGGGGCTATCGGGAGGACTTCGACGTAGTGACCGTCGTAGTTCGCCGTGAAGACGAAGCGGCCCTGGGGATCCACGCTGATATGGCACGCCTCGGTGGCGCCGGGCAGGCGCTCGGCGACGTTCCTGAGGGCGCCGCTCGACGGGTCGACCTCGTAGGTCTCGATGGCCTCCTGCGGGCGGGCGCCCGCGCCAGGGACCTCGGCCAGGGCGTAGAGGTAGTGCTTGTCGGGAGAGAAGGCGAAGAAGACGGAGTCGGATTTGTCCGCGGCACGGACGGCGGGGGAGAGGGCCCCGGTGTCCTCGTCGAGTTTCGAGAGATAGATTCCGCGCCTGGCGTCCGTCGCGGAGGTCCCGAAATAGACCCAGCACGAGTGGTCGCCGGCGCGTAGCGCCACCGAAAGGGCCATGAGGGAGCAGAGGCCGGCTGCCTTGAGAATCGAATTCATGGGGCTTGGACGGTTGGAGCCGGTTCAAGCGCTTGCGAGCCCAAATCCAGTAGCGGCTTGCCTCGCCCGTTGTCCCGCGCAAGAAACGTCGGTCAATGAGTGTTCGGGGACTGGCCTTTGGGCTTGTTTGGGCGATGGCAGTAGGGGCGTTTGCGCCTGGCGCGGATATCCGCGCGGATGACCCTGCCGCGGCGTCCGGTATAACCCTCCAGCTCAGGGACGGCCGCTACTACCACCATGCCAGGCTCGTCTCCCTTGAGTCGGAAAGCATCGTCGTGAACTGCGATGAGGGACTGGTGAAGATCCCCAGGTCCATCCTGAGCCAGACCGCCATCGACACACTTCAGATTGGCGACGCTCCCGTTCCGGCGCCCCAGATGGTCACACAGCCCTTCGACGCCAACCTCCAGGCCACGCCTACCCCGACCGCGAAACCGAGGGCAACCCCGAAGCCCAAACCCACGCCGACGCCGAAGCCGACTCCGAACCCGGTCTTCAAGGGATGCACGATCGTCAGCTTTCAGCCCAAGCCGTTCGAGACCGTCCTGGGGTGCGCCGAGGTGGTCATCCAGAATGACTCGGATTCGCCGGTGACCATCCTTCCGTCGGACATCGCCTGCATCAGGGCGTCGGGCGCCCAGCTGCGGGGCCACCAGTTTGTCGCCCAAACTCTTCCGCCAATCATCAGACGGCGGGAGCCCATTGCCGCCCATGCCAGCATCGACGACATTGTGACCTTTTCCAATGATTCGCTGGACATTGCGACGGTGAGGTGGGCCCACTGAAGTTTTGGTTGATTTTCGGTGGACCGGGCCTTCTACTTGCCGGCTTCAATTACGCCTGCCCTCGATTCCCGGGGGTCTAGGGGGAACGACATCATGAAAACTCCGCTCACACTGAAAGTCGCGACGCGCGCCCAGACCGGCCGCAGCGCATCGCGCCGCCTGCGCAAGGTAAATCGCATTCCCGCAATTCTTTATGGGAAGCACTCGAGCCCGGAGAAGCTCGCCATCGATGTTCCCGAGTTCACCCGCCTGCTCAAGTCCGTTGCCGGACGCGCGCTGCTCATCGAGCTCACTCGCGACGACAAGCCTGACAAGGCACTTTCCTTCCTTCAGGAGATCCAGCGCGACCCGATCACGGACCGATACCTCCACGTCGACCTCCACGAGGTCAAGCCCGACGAGACGTTCGAGATCCGCGTGCCCGTGCGCGTGGTGGGAGAGTCCTTCGGCGTCAAGAATCAGAGCGGCGTCCTCGAGATCGCGTCCCACATGCTGCGCGTGCGCTGCCTGCCCAAGGACCTTCCCGAGGCGATCGAGGTGGACGTCACCCCGCTGAATGTCGGCCAGACGATCAAGATCGGCGAGATCAAGCCGGTCGATGGAGTGACTTTCCTCGATGACAAGGGCCAGCCCGTCGTCGCCTGCGTCGAGCCGGTGGCCGAGATCGTTCAGGAGGTTGTCGCCGCCGCGGTTCCCGCGGAGGGCGCCGCCGCTGTTCCTGCGGAAGGTGCCGCCGCGGCCCCCGCCGCGGACGGCAAGGCTGCCCCCGCCGGGGACGCCAAGGCCGCCGCCCCGGCCGCTGGTGGCAAGCCGGCAGCCGCCGCAGGCTCCAAGCCCGCCGCCCCGGCCGCTGGTGGCAAGCCAGCCGCTGGTGGCAAGCCGGGCGCTTCAGGCAAAAAGTAGCCTTTCCAACCGGCGACCCGCTCGCCGGCCGTTCTTTGAGTCATGTCCATTTCGCTCGTCGCCGGCCTGGGTAACCCGGGCCGCGACTACGAGCTTTCGCGCCACAACCTGGGCTGGCTCGTGGTCGACGCGTATGCATCGAAGCACGGCCTTTCTTGGAAGGCCGCTCCGCAATTTGATTCCCTGATCGCCCGCCGCGACCTGGGGCCGGGCCGCACGGTCTGGTTCATGAAGCCCCACACCTTCATGAACGAGAGCGGCAGGGCGGTCGCGGCCCTGGCCCGCTACCACAAGATCCCGACCGAGTCGGTCGCGGCCGTCTATGACGACCTCACGATCGACCTCGGCCTGGTGAAGGTGTCGGTGACGGGAAGCGACGCCGGCCACAACGGCGTCGCGAGTCTGCTGGAGTACCTGGGAAACGGCTTTGCGAGGCTTCGCCTTGGCATCGGCCCCAGGCAGCCGCCCGAAATGGACCTCAAGGACTTCGTGCTCGCACGCTTCACACAAGATCAACAGAAACTAATCCAACAAAAAACAGACATCTACGTCCAGGACCTGGAATTGCTGCTGGAAAGCGGCCCTAGCCAGGCGATGAACAAGCTGAATAGAAGAGACATCACATGAGCAATCCGACCAAACGCAATTACCGCGCCACCTTCATCCTGGACAACCGCGGCAAGCAGGAGACTGTCGACCAGATCGTCGAGGGAGTGAAGAAGGAGATCACCGCGGTTCAGGGTGACGTCACCGCCGTCGAGAGCATCGGCAAGAAGGACTTCGCACGCGTCACCGACCGCAAGCTGACCGGCGCCGCCTACGTCCACGTCAATTTCAGCGCACCGCCCGAGGGCCCCGCGCAGCTGCGCGAGCGCCTCAGGCTCAACGGCAGCGTGTACCGCACGTTCGTCCAGGAGGTGTAACTCCCATGGCGAACTTCAACAAGGTGTACCTGATGGGCAACCTGACGCGGGACCCCGAAATGCGGGTCACGCCCAAGGGCACGGCCATCTGCCAGTTCGGTCTGGCGATCAGCCGTTCCTGGAAGGATGAGAGCGGCCAGACACGCGAGGAGACCGCTTTCGTCGACATCGAGGCCTGGGCCAAACAGGGCGAGATCATCTCGAAGTACTGCACAAAGGGCCGGCCGCTGTTTGTCGAGGGCCGCCTTAAGTTCGACCAGTGGGAGGACAAGACGTCCGGCCAGAAGCGGAGCAAGCTCAAGGTCGTCCTGGAGAATTTCCAGTTCATCGGAGGTCGTGCCGACGGCGCCCCGGCTGCGGGTGGCGAGGCAGCCGAGTCCGTTCAGGGAGACGCTCCGGCGGCTCCCCGGGCGGCCGCGAAGCCCCCTGCCGCCCCGAAGGACACGGTCGACGACGACGTTCCGTTCTAGCGTCCCCTATCTTAAAGTGTAAAGATTACCTGGGCGAGACGAGTGCAGTTATGATGTCTTGGCCGGCTCCGAGGACAGGAGCCATAAGGCTTGCCGCAGGAAGCGACGAAACAAGCTCGTTCACTACGCCAATATCTCGCGCCCGCTAAGCCGGGGCTGCCACCCGGGTCTTGGACCAATAGGCCCCAAAACGCCTGTTGAGGCGGCGATAAAGCCAAAGATCTGTGAAACAGCAGAACAGGATGAGGACGACGAAGTATGCCGGCTGCTCAAGATGCGTGGGCAGGCGCCCCTTTAGATAGGTCGCCTCCGTTAGCAGGGGCTGATGGGCAATGTAGAGCGCATACGAGACCGGTGCGATCCAGCAGCCCCACCCGAGCACCATGCGAAACCCCCTCCAACGGAGGCGCTGCCAGTAGAGTGCAATGGCCAAGACGGCTAAGGCACCGAGCAAGTGCCGGAGCTCAAGGAACGGGTGGAGGCCAGGAGTGAAACGCCTTCCGGAATTCAGCCACCACAGGCACTTGCCCAGCAACGCTAATCCTATGGCGGATAGATAGGCACATGGAGTGAGCACCGCCCGAATCGAGACCCTTCCCTGGAGAGCGAATTCGCGTGCCATGACCACACCGGTCCACCAGATGGGGAAATAGAGAATCAGGCGGTTGAGATCATACGGCCACACGACATATGTAGCGGCAGCAGCCATTCCCGCGAGGCCGACGACGTGAGTCTGCGCTTTCGCGGGAATCCGGGCAGCGACCGGAAAATATAGCATGTAGAACCACCATTCGTAGTGCAGCGACCATAGGGCGCCCGAGAAGAGAGGAGAGACAAGGACATGGGGCTTGCCGGGCGCGAAGTCCTGCAGCATCAGGAGGTTTCCCACAAGGGGCACCAGAAATCCGGCCGACCCAACCGATATCCTCCTGAGGAGGCACACGAGGATAAACATCGACACCAGGACGGGATAGATCCGTAGGAAGCGCTTGGCGAAGTAGTAGCCAAATCCGCGCCCCATCACGGGCGCGGCGGAATATTCAATCACGAACCCGGAGAGCAGGAAAAAAACCATGACCGCCTCCTGCCCGAAGGACATAAGTATCGGGAGTGTCGTGATAAAGTGGCCGAAGGCTACATAGGCGGCAGCGGACCCGCGCACGGCTTCAAGGCGCCACAGTTTCATCTCCAGTCAACAAACCATGGCATCCTCCATTTACAACTCCAAGAATGATGACTTGGCTCGCTCAGGCAGACTTAACTCTATCAAGGGAAGTCATTTAAGAGATAGCTTGGCCCACCGGAGACTCCAGCCGTTTCGGCGGCGGTTCTTCTCGGCCTAAGCTTCGCTTTGGCCAAATTTTCTCGCCGTCCATGCGATGAAACAAATTCGCGCGCATTCGCTTCGGCGCAATACGGACCACGTGTTCGAGGATTTTCCGGTCACGGATTCACTCATGAATGCGCTTCAGTACGAGCGACCAGGCGATTGTCCGCAGGAGCGAATCTTTACGTTTCCAATCTTTACAATCGTTAGGCAAATCGTGCCGCAAGGAAATGTCCTAGAATAGGTAACACGCGCATTTCACACCCGTTCTTCACTCCTGACACGCGCCATAACCGTTCTAGCCCGCGGACTCAGAGCATAGAATTGTCGAGCTGGTCGAGGTGGATTTGGGAAATATCCACTGGAGATTGGCCGGACGGCGCAGCCGAAGGGGCCCCCTGCCCGGGCAGCCGTGACCGACATACGCGGCGCGGAGGGGTGCCCCATGCGGGCGAAGGCGGGAATTGCCTAGAATCCGTGGCGGCTCTGGCATAGACCACTCCCTGTGCCGCGGGTTCATGACCAAGCAAAGGTGCCTATATGAAAGGACGCTCTGCCACGCTATCCGCCTTTTGGGTGATCCTTGCCCTGGCCGTGTCACTGAGAGTCCTCGGGCTGGACAAGAGCCTGTGGAGCGACGAATGCGGCTCCGTCAGCCAGGCGCAGGCGTCGTCCTTCCTCCAGGGGGCGCGCCAGGACGACCATCCGCCCCTTTATTTTGCGGTCCTCAGGTCCGCGATGGCCTTCACCAGGTCCTTCCCGGTCCTGAGGCTGGTTTCCGTCGCGTTCGGGCTGGCTGCGATCGCCGCCATGATGCTGCAGTTCCCGGGCTTGGGCGGAGTGCTGGCGGCGCTCCTCGTCGCCTGCTCGCCGGAATTCACCTATCACGCGCAGGAGCTGCGCCCGTATGCGCTCTTGTTTCTCCTGATGACACTATGCCTCGGGTTCAGCCAAAGGCTCCTTGACGGCACTGCGAACACGAGGGAAGCGGCCTGGGCGTCCGTCGCGCTGGCGCTGGCCGTGTCCACGCACCTGTGCACGGTCTTCTTTGCAGCCTCACTGGCCACGGTTGCCGTCGTGCGCAGGTGCAGGGCCCGCACGCTCGGTGTGCCTGCGCTTGTGCTGGTGTTTCTCCCGGCGGCCGCGCTGTTCCTCTTCTTCGATGGGGTCTTCCTCCTCCACGCGAACAAGCAGGCCGGCATGTGGTGGATTCCTGCAACGCACATGGGCGCCATCTTGCAGATGCTTGCGACCGCCACGGGTTGGAGCTCGATCTCGTGGATTGCCGACGCATGCGGGCGCCATTTTAGGGGAGGCGGGCTCATCGTGACCACGCTCGCGGCCGCCGCCGTCGGCATCGTGTTCGTGACGGCGCTGGCTCACCGCGCGGCGGGGCGAGCCCGGGCGCTCGCAGGCGTCGCCTTCCTGTATTGGGCTCTCGCGATCCTCTACTCGGTGTGGGTGGCCCCGATCATTATCCCGAGGATATTGCTGCCGGGAGCGATCGCGCTCTACCTCGCCCTCGGGTTGGGCGTGGCCGCCCAGCCCGCAGCCCGTTGGCGTCGGGGCTCGACGTGTCTGCTCGTCCTGATCGCGTTGGCATTGTCTGTTCCGTGGATTCGCGGCGGCTGGCGCAGCACGGAAGATGTGCGCGGAATGGTCCAATGCGTGATGAAGGAGGCCGCCGTCGGCGACCATGCGATCCTCATGAGCCATTCGGCCATGGCTTTTCAGGTCTACTGGCCCGCCTATGAGGCGACGCTCAGGGTAACCCGCGCTTCGCCCCAGGATAACCAGGGAGAGAACTTTTGGAATGTGGGGCGCAATGAGGTCGGCGAAGGCCGCGAAGGCCGGGTCTTCCTTGTCTACCGCAGGGACAATTACTACGCCCTGCGGCAGGATGCGGTCTCGGACATTGGACGCGGCCTCGAGGCCGGCGGCTTTGTGGGAACGCCGCTGTGGGACAAGGACTACTACAGCGTGGAGGTCTACACGCGCAGGCGGGGCCAGTAGGGTGCGCTACGCGGGGTCCAGCTCAATGGCGCCAATGCGTGGTCTTCCAAAGGGGGCCGATAATGGATCGTTTCCCTGGGAACACCTCTGGCGCCCGCGATGACCCGACCCATGCTCCAGACGGCCGTGCCGAAATCAAGATTGCTGAAGGCCCTGGAGGCCTGCCGCGCGGCGACGGTAAACCTATTCGTCCCCATTCTCCTTGCTTGGCTGCTGACCTCGGTCGTCCACCGCCGGCTCCACCTGTCTGATCCGAGGCCGGTGGCTGCTGAGAAAAATGCCTTTGGCCCGGTGAAACTCCGCCTGAAGCTTCCCGGAACCAGCGCGGGGATCCCGGAGCCGCTGGTCGTGTGCGGCCGCACAGGCAACGCGTCGCTCGTGTATATCCGCTTGCTCGACGGCAACAGGGCGAAGGTGGGAGTTGAATTCTGGGGGCTGAGGGCGGACCAAAGCCTGGAATTCCCTTTGCCGGCTGCCGATGCGGTCATCGAGGTTGTCTGCTACCTGCCGGCCTTTTTCCCGAGCGAGGGTGATTCCTACTGGGCGGGGCTCACCGAGAAGCTCCAGCGAATCCGGCGCGGCGAATACATCATTGCGGTTAACGGCGTTGTCCGGCTCAGGGCTCCCGTCAAGTACGCGCAACCGGCGCACCCCGTGCTTTATTTTGGCGAGAACCCGATAGGCGGATCCCTGGTATCCGATCGCTTCAGCGGCGTGGTGCTCCAAGCAGCCCAGGAGCGCTAGCCATGGCTAGCGCTCCCACTCCCATGGATCCCGTGACCCTCCGGTATAGGCCGCACATCGACGGCCTGCGTGCCGTGGCCGTCATCTGCGTCGTCTGCTTTCATGCTTTTCCGCAGGCCGTGCCGGGCGGCTTCGCCGGGGTCGATGTGTTCTTCGTCATCTCGGGGTTCCTCATCTCCAGTATCCTCTACCGGGAATTCGCGGAAAAGCGGGCCGATGGGCGCGCGGTGATCGTGGATTTCTATGCCAGGAGGGTCAGGCGCATCTTCCCAAGTTTGATCGTGGTCCTGGTTTGCTGCTATTGCCTCGGCTACCGCCTTCTTCTCCCAGGCGAATTCGCGACTCTGTCGCGCCAGATGGTCGCCAGCGCCGGATTCTACCAGAATTTCCTGCTTTCGAGAGGGGCCGGGTACTTTGCTAGCGATTCCAGGTCGAACCCCCTTCTGCATCTCTGGTCGCTGGGGGTGGAGGAGCAGTTCTACCTTCTTTGGCCGCTGGCGATCTGGGCCGCCGTTCGCTGCAGGATCCGGCTGCTGCCCGCGGCCGTGTTCCTCGCTGCATGCTCGTTTTTCTGGAATATGCAGAGATCCCTGGGCACCTGGGACGGCGCGTTTTACCTGCCCCAGATGCGGATGTGGGAGCTGCTGATCGGCTCCATCGCCGCCGTCGTCCATCCGCTCATGCCCCGCGGCCGTGACGAAAGGGGAGGAGCGGCTGAGCAGAGGGGCGGCGCTTCGCCCGGGCGCCCCCCCTGCCGGGCGGACCTCTGGGATAACGCCGTTTGCCTCCTGGGGTGCGCATTGGTGGCTGCCGGGCTCCTTGCCCTCAGAAGCGACATGGATCTTCCCGGCGCGTGGACGCTGCTTCCCACGCTGGGGGCAGCCTTGATCGTCACGTCGAGCGGGTCTGCCTGGGTGAACCGCAGGATACTCTCTAATAGGTTGCTCGTCTGGATCGGCCTCATCAGCTACCCGCTGTACCTTTGGCACTGGATGCTGCTGACGTTCGCCAGCATCGGCAGCGAGCATCCCGATAGCCCGCTCACCAAGGCGGCGGCCCTTCTCGCCGCGGGAGTCCTCTCCTGGCTGACCTACCGGTTTGTCGAAATTCCGGTCCGCCGCGGCCGCCGCGCCCCCTGGACCGCGCTTGCACTCGCGGCGGCGATGGTCCTCGTGGCTGGCGCCGCGCTGCGCACCGAGCACGAGGGCGGGTTTCCTTCTCGGTTTCCCGCGCTCCTCAGGGAGATCTCCGCGTTCAAGTATGATCCCGCTCCGGCCTGGAGGCAGGGCGCCTATTTTCTGATGCCCGACCAGGACGAGACGAAGTTCAAGGTGGACCCGGCCGAGATTGTGCCCGGCAGGCCGACGCTCGTCCTTTGGGGAGACTCGCATGCGGCCGCGCTCTACCCCGGGCTGAGGCAAGCCTACGGCGCGCGCTATAACATTGTCCAGAGGACGGCGGCAGGAACGCCCCCGCTGTTGGAGGACAGCATGAGCCCGGGGGTCGCCCAGCAGATCGACAGGTATGTCTTTGCCCTCATCCGTCGCCTCCGCCCGGAGTGCGTGGTGCTCCAGGCGCGGTGGCAGAGCTATGAGTGGGGTCATGTCGCTGAGACCATCGTTGCCCTCAAGGCGGCGGGGGTCCGGCGCGTCGTCCTTGTCGGACCGGTGCCCCAGTGGTTCGTGAGCCTGCCGCAGCAACTCTTCAACTACGCGAGGCTGCATCGAAGCGATCCGGTGCCTGTGAGAATGAAGATGGGTATCGATCCGGAGCCGTGCCGCATCGACGCACCGATGGCCGCCCTGGCCGAACGCAACGGAGCCGAATACGTCTCGCCCTGCGCTATCCTGGGAAACCAGGAGGGATTCCTCGTGCGCACGGCCGATACCGCCGACTCGCTGACGGCGTTCGACTACGGCCACCTCACGGAAAGCGGCTCCAGGTACCTGGTCTCCCGCTTCCCCAAGCTCTGAGCGTTGGGGCCTGGCGGCCCCTCATTTGGCCATCGGCGCCTTCTTCGGTATTCCCTGGGGGTGGCAGTCCATGCAGGCGACGGTGTGGACGTTGTGCGTGCTCGTCGGTGAGAGAAAGGAGGTGTCCATCTTCTCCACGGGAATCCCACAGTGCGAATCGGCCGGGTGGCAGGCGTTGCAGGTGAGTGCCGAGCTCCTGCCGTGCGCCGGGTGGCAGTCCGCGCAGCTCAGCCCCTCGTGGACGCCGGCGGGCGTGCGGTCGTCCGACGAAGCGAGCTGGTGCGCGGGATCCGGCGCGTGGCACTGCAGGCAGGAGCGCTGGCGCGGATCGAGCGACACCTTCACCGCGCGCTCGCCCTGCTGGATATGCGGCACCGGCAGGGCATACGCGGGAATATGGGATTGCTCGCGGCGGTCATAGAAGGACCCGTCGCGCGTGTCGTCCGCCGACGCATGGACCTGGTGGCAAGACAGGCAGGGGATCGCCGCCTGGACGGCCAACGCAGGTTGCTGGAGCCTCCAGCCTGCGCCCGGTGCGGTGGCAACGAGTGCCGTGATGTCGCCCTGGAAGAACATCCCATGGCAGCGCAGGCAGTCGTTCGAAGGCGGCTCCTGTCGGTTGTGCTCGGGGTCCAGGAAGAACCGGGCGTACGTGGTCGAGTGCCTGCTGGCCTGCCAGTCGGCCAGGGCCTGCGGATGGCAGCGGCCGCACGAGAGGTTGAGGTCGCGCACATGGCGACCCTGGAGGTGCACGGGGCTGTTGGGGTCGCCGGTGAGGTGGCGCACAAGCCGCTCGACGTGCGACTGCAGCGCGTGGACGTCGAGGGTGAGCGATCCGCCGTGGCACTCGCGGCAATGGATGGTGCGGTGCGAGGAGGAGCGCCAGTGCGAGTACACCCCGGTCATCTCGTGGCACGCGGCGCAGGTGTCCTTGGGGTTTCCAAAATGGAAGTAGGCGAGGCCGCCCACCGCGCACGTGGCCGTGAAGACACAGCAGTAAAGGACCCCCAGCACGATGAGCCGGCGCTTGGACAGGAGGCTCATTTGAAGCGGCCCGCGGTGAACCGCGTGCAGATGTGGCTGCCGACCCAGAAGCCCATGGCCATGATCGTCAGGACGGGGTTGAACCCCCCGTTCGTCACGTGGAGGCTCGAATCCGAGAGGAACAGGTTGTCGATGTCGTGGAGCTGGCCGTAGCGGTTGGCGACGGAGGTGGAGGGGTCGTTTCCCATGCGGCAGGTGCCGGCCTGGTGCTGGCCTCCGCGCTGCGCGGCACCGGGCAGGCTGGTCCAGGTCCGGGTCGCCCCGGCCTCCCTGAGCCACTGCTCGGCCCGCGCCGCAATGAACCTGCCGATCTCGATGTCGTGGGGGTGGCGGTTGCCGGAGAGCCGAGCGACGGGGATTCCCCAGTGGTCGCGCACCCCGGGGTCGACCTGCACCCGGGCGTCAAACACGGGCATCTCCTGCACGGGGCCCTGTACGGCGGCCACGCGCCTGAAGAAGCGGCGCTGGTAGTCCTTGTGCGCCTGTCCCCAGCGCGGCGAGCCGGGGGGGCGGAGTGAGGAGAAGGCGTACGGCGGACGGATGAACTCGTTACAGAGGACAGCCCCGCCCCTGACGCCCTCGTTGAAATGGTTGAAGTCGCTGATCGCCACCGTGGCGCCTGGGCCGACGTCGTCGTAGAGCTCCTCCTCAAACTCGCCGAACGCCCCCGAATAGGCGTGGTTCTGCAGGTTGCGCCCGACCCAGTCGAAGCGGTTGCCGGCTCCCTTGGGAAACAGGTGCGAGCGGGAGTTGAGGAGCAGGCGCGCCGTCTCGATCGCGCCGCAGGAGACCACGACGATGTCGCAGGTCTGGTACTGGGCGCGGTCATCGCCGTCAAAATACCGCACGCCGCGTGCGCGCCCGCCGTCGTCGACCACGACCTCGGACGCGATCGAGCGCGTGCGCAGCTCGCAGTTGCCCGTGGCGAGCGCCCTCGGGATGACCGTATTGTGCGTCCCGTTCTTCGCGTTGTTGGGGCAGGCGAAACCGCAGCAGTAGCGGTTGTGGACGCACGAGTTGCGGCCGTTATAGGGCACGGAGTTGCGCAGCATCGGTATCGGGAAGGGATGCAGGCCCAGGCGCCTCGCGGCCGCCTCAAGCACCCGGCCCTCGCGGTTGTAGGGGAAGGGCGGCATGGGGTAGGGGCTGCGTCGCGGAGGGGAGAAGGGGTTCGCGCTCATGTCGCCGGAAACGCCGACCTCCCGCTCGGCCCGCTCGTAGTACGGCTCAAGGTCGCCGTAGCTGATGGGCCAGTCCTCCAGCGTCGAGCCCTCGGGGGCGCCGTAGGTCGAGCGCATCCTGAAGTCCTTCTCCATGTACCTCCACGCCATCGCCCCGTAGCTGACCGTGCCCGATCCGACGCATGCCGCATTGTTTCCGTACTCGTCCTCGTTTGGCATCACGACCTTCCACCGCCCGGGCGAGGTCTCAACGACGCGGGGGCTGCGGTTGTCGGGACCGTAGGCGCTGCCGAGCACCATGGTGCGCTGGTTGAGCAGCTCGTCCTGGCCGTGGTCGTCGGAGTGCACCCAGTCGCCGCGCTCGAGGATGACGACCGACAGGCCCGCTTCGCTGAGCTGGCTGGCGACCACGCCGCCGCCCGCGCCGGCGCCGATCACGACCGCATTGACGTGGGAGAGGCTCATGGCCTCGCCCCCCGGTGGCGGACTTGCCCGACGACCTGGGGGTAGTCGAGCCCCAGCATCCTGTAGCTGGCGTAGGCTCGGTTTCCTCCGTGGCGGGGGCTTCCGTAGAACCCCTGCATCGTGTGCGCGAGGACCATCCCGAAGAAGGCGCCCGCGGAGGGATCACCCCAGAGATCCTTGGGCGCCTGCCCGAGTTCGACTGACCGGAGAAACCCGATCCGGTCGGCAGGAGCCAGGTCCTGAAAGGGTGTCCCGTGGACCCGCAGGCAGCTGCGCCTGAAGGAATCGAGGCCGCGGCGGTAGTACGGCCTGTGCCGCGCGAGGGGGCCGCACAGCTGCCGGTCGATATAGGCGACGGCGCCCGTGTCGGCTGCGCCGGGCACGTCGTCGCGCGGGATTATCTGGTCGCAGATGACCAGAAGCAGCGCGCTCTCCTCCTCGGTCAGGAACCCCGTCCGCTCCCAGGCTGACCTGCCCGCGAGACGAACGAGCGCCGCTGTTGCAGCGGTTCCTACCGCGGCGCCCGCGAGTCCCACTATGCCGAGCTTGAGCGCGGTGCGCCGGGTTAGGCCGCAGCCGTCTTCGGGAAGTGGGGTGTCGCTCATGTCGGCTGGCTCCGTGATGGGGTTTTTTTTAGGCGTATGCCCTAGGGGATTGATGTGCGGCTTTCCCTTCAGCTGGACGGCGGCCCCCGCGCAGAGTGCGCGGCCTCGGGCTGCACGTCGTCCTTGCAGCCCCACCTTAGACCGGGCGCTCGCACGCCTCTCGCCATATATTGGCCAGCTTGCCGCATAAATTGTCACTCACCCTCGCCCCAGCCGAAGCACGGGGGTGTCAACGCCCATGCCCCGCACCGGGCGGCTCCGGCAGATGAGGACCGGCAGGACGGCGTGGAGGAGCCCCGATTGCGGGGCAATCGGGCGGGCTCTACGCGCCGGGCAGGTCCCTCAGCGCCGCGCCTGTGAGCCGGAACACGGTCCAGTCGTCCAGCGGCACGGCGCCGAGACTGCGGTAGAAGTCGATCGCCGGCCGATTCCAATCGAGGACGGACCACTCCATCCGCCCGCAGCCGCGTTCGCGCGCCGTCCGTGCTGCACGGAGCAGCAGGGCCCTGCCGAGCCCGAGGCGGCGCGACTGGGGTTCGACAAAGAGGTCCTCCAGGTAGAGGCCGGGTTTGGCGAGAAACGTCGAGTAGTTGAAGAAGTACAGGGCGAAGCCCGCGGGCCTTCCCGCGACCTCTCCGATCAGCACGTGTGCGGCCGACGGGCTGCCGTCGGCCGGAAACAGCGTGCGCCCGAGCTTCTCCTCGTCGGCCTCCACCTGGTCGATGAGGCGCTCGTAGGTGGCGAGAGCGCGTATGAAGCCAAGGATGTGCGGCAGGTCGAGTGCCGTGGCCTCACGGATACGGATCTCGACCTTCGGACCAACGGGGGGGTGGGAGGATGCCATGGGAAATCAATAGGGGCCGGGCCCGCGTCGAAGCACCTTCCCGTGGACGGGGCCCTTGGGCAATAGCGGTCTTTGGGTGCCCCGAAGAAGCGCCAAAATGGCCCTAAGCCGCGTACCCCGGGGAAGCCCTTTGGAGGCCCACGCCGACGCCCGGAAGCAGGGCCCTCTGCCCGGACTCCCTCCAATACTGGGAAATACTGCGTTGACACCCTCTCGGCAGTGCGGGATTTAGTTGGGTTTCCACTCAGCCATCCCTCCCACTTTTTACACATCATGGCCCACAGCGAAGTACTCCTCGTAAAGCCCGTCGAAGGCCTCGGCGGTGAAGGCGACCAAGTCAAGGTCCGCGCCGGCTACGCGCGCAATTATCTGCTCCCGCGCAACGTGGCGGTCCCCGTGACCAACGCCAACCGCAAGCAGGTCGAGGCGCTCAAGAAGCGCCGTGGCGAACGCGAGGCCCAGGAGCTCAACGGGGCCCAGGAAATCGCCCGCAAGCTCGAGAAGACGAGCCTGGCCTTCGCGGTCACGACGGGCGAGGGAGGCAAGATGTTCGGTGCCGTCACGGTGGCCGACATCCACGACAAGCTCGTGGCCGCTGGCTTCACGATCGACCGCAAGAGGATCCACCTGCATACGCCGGTCAAGGCGCTCGGCAAGCATGAGGTGAAGGTGAAGCTCCACGCTGACGTTTCGGTGGACCTGTCCTTTGACGTCGTTTCCGAGAACCCCATCGAGCCTTCGGCCGAGGAGAAGGTCGCCGAGGAAAAGAAGAACAAGAAAGTCGAGGCTCGGAGGTAGCCTCCAGGGTCCCGACGCCGACACCCGCCGAGGGCGACCCGATCAGGGGTTCCCTTCCGACCCTCTGCATGGCAGACGAGAAGAGCACCCCCCCCCAACGTTCCGCACCGCCTGCAGCTGGGAGGGGTCTGCCCCACAGCGTTGAGGCGGAGGAGTACCTTCTTTCCTGCTGCATGATCGACGGATCCGACGTGGTCTCCCGCTGCCTTGAGGCGCGGATCGGCCCCGAGTCGTTCTACGTCCCGGCGCACGGGATCATCTTCGAGAAGATCCAGGACCTCTACAACCGCCAGACCCTGATCGACGTGGCGGTCATCGCCGAGGAGCTGAAGAACTCCAGGCAGCTGGAGACGGTGGGCGGCTACGCCTTCCTCACGCGCGTCAGCGGCGCCATCCCGACCACGGCCCAGGCCGGCTACTTTATCGAGCGTGTCCGCGAGCAGCACCTGCTGCGCGAGCTGATCCGCTCCGCGACGGGCGCCGTCGAGGAGTGCTACAACTTCAGCGGAGGGATCGACGAGTTTGTCGACCAGGTCGAGCAGCGCATCTTTGCGGTCACCCAGAACCGTGTCAGCGAGAGCGCCAAGCCGATGCGGGAGCCCACCAAGGAGGCCATGAACATCATCACCAAGATGATGATGAAGAAGGGCGAGATGACCGGGGCGCCCTCGGGCTTCCACGACCTGGACAAGCTCACCTTCGGCTTCCAGCGCCAGGAAATGATCGTGCTGGCCGCCCGCCCCTCCATGGGCAAGACGTCCCTCGCCCTGAACATCGCCGAAGCGGCCACGATCCCGAGGAAGGGCGAGCCGTTTCCCACGGTGATCTTCTCCCTCGAGATGAGCGCCTCGCAGCTTGCGCTGCGCATGCTCTGCTCGCGGGCGAGGGTCAATATGAAGCTTCTGCGCGACGGGCTCCTGTCCAAGAACGGCGACGAGCAGCAGAGGCTGGTCGAGACGGCCGACGAGTTCATCAAGGCGCCCCTGTTCATCGATGACTCAAGTAACTTGTCCATCATGCAGTTGCGTGCCAAGGCAAGGCGTATCCACGCGCGCCACAAGCTCGGCCTGATCATCGTGGACTATCTGCAGCTCCTCAGCCCAACCGACTCGAAGGTGCCCCGGGAGCAGCAAGTCGCCGAGGCCTCGCGCGGATTAAAGGCGCTCGCGAAGGAACTTGATGTCCCCGTTATTGTATTAAGTCAGCTGAACCGTTCGTCCGAGAAGGAAAATCGCGCCCCGAAGCTTGCTGACCTGCGTGAATCCGGATCGATCGAACAAGATGCTGACGTAGTGCTTATGCTTGCCCGACCCAAGGACGCAGACGATAAATTCCAAGTTGCCGCCGATTCCGCCGAGTTAATCGTTGCCAAGCAACGAAACGGGCCGGTAGGAGAGTTGCGGCTAACTTTCCTTCGCGACATTACCAGATTTGAAAACTATACCCAGTAACCCTGTGACTAACAGGGTCCTACGCATTTTATTTGTCCTTTTGGCGCTCGCGGGTGCGGGTATTTCCCGTTTGGGCGCCCAAAATGCCGCTTCCCCCGAGACCCCTGAGGCGACTCCCGCCTACAAGGTGGGCTTGGTCACCATCAAGTTCGTCGGCACCGCCACGGTGAACGAGCAGGTGGTGCGCGCCAATATCCAGGTCAGGGAGGGTGGGGACCTGGACGAGACGATGCTCGATCGCGACATCCGGGCCCTCTACAAGACGGGTCTCTTCGAGTTCATCGAGATCAAGCGCGAGGCCGTGGACGCCCGCACCTTCAACCTCGTCTTCGAGGTCACCCCCAAGTACCGCGTCTTTGCGGTCAAGTTCGAGGGCAACAAGGACGTCAAGACCCGCAGGCTCGAAAAGGAGATCAAGACCGTCCCGAACACCTCCCTGGACGAGCGCCAGGTCAAGGACGACTCGGAGAAGCTCAAGGAATACTACCAGAAGGAAGGCTACAACCAGGTTTCCGTCACCTACACGGTCAACCGCGAACGCGCAACCGGGCTGGGCACCGTCATCTTCAAGATCCGCGAGGGAAAGAAGGTCAAGATCCGCGAGATCCGCTTCATCGGCAACGCCCACATCAAGGCCAAGATCCTGCGCAAGCAGATGGACACAAAAAAGTGGTGGTTGTTTTCATGGCTGACCGACACGGGCCGCTTCAAGGATGACGAGTTTCAGGACGACCTGGACAAGCTGCGCGACTTCTACCGCGAGGAAGGCTACCTGGACGTCGAGATCCCCGAGGAGAAGATCGTCTTCTCGTATCCAAAGAAGGACAGCCTGATCATCACCATCGCAGTCAACGAGGGGCGCCAGTACAAGATCGGCGACGTCACGATCACCGGCAACAAGCTGCACTCGTCGACGCTCCTGAAGAGGGTGGCCGCCCTCTATGCCAAGACCGGCGCCGTGTTCTCCCCGTCGAAGGTCGACAAGGCCTCGCAGCGCATCGAGGACTACTACGGCAAGGACGGCTACCTCGACACCCGGGTGCGCGTGACCCGCCGCCCCAATCTCAAGACCAACGACATCGACCTCGAGTTTAAGATCGAAGAAAGTGAGAAATTCAACGTCGAGTCGATCCAGATCGAGGGCAACACCAAGACCAAGAGCGTCGTGATCATCCGCGAGCTCATCCTTGGGCCCGGCGACGTGTTCGACACGGTCCGCATGAAGATCAGCAAGAACAGGCTCGAGAACACCCGCTTCTTCGATGACGTCGACATCAACGCCCAGGACACGAACATCCCCGGCCGCCGCGACATGCGCGTCTCCGTGAAAGAGGGCAGGACCGGCACCTTCACCTTCGGGGCGGGCTATAGCACGCTTGAGCGCGCCACCGTCTTCGCCCAGATCCAGCAGACCAACTTCGACCTGTTTAACAGCCGCTCGCTCTTCCAGGGCGACGGCGAGAAGTTCAGCATCAAGGTATCGATCGGCGAGCTCTCCAACGAGGCCGTCATCAGCTTCGAGGAGCCCTACCTCTTCCAGAGGGTCCTGGCGCTCGGCTTTAGCGTCTTCCGCGAGATGTCGGACTACGTGAGCACTTACTATCAGGAGATCCAAGAGGGCGGGAACGTGAACCTGCGCAAGCACCTCTTCGGCCTGATCGACGGCATCATGACGTACCAGTACGAGATCGTCGACATCTACAATGTCAGCGCGTCGGCCTCGCCGCTCATCCAGACCTACACCGGCTTCCACGATATCTCCTCGGTCTCCTTCGAGCTGATCCGGGACACCCGCGACAAGATCATCAGCCCGACCTCGGGCAACCGCATGGACCTCATCGCCACGGTGGCGGGCGGGCCCCTCGGGGGCACCGACAGCTATTACAGCATGGAGTTCAGGGGCTCCCAGAACTTCAAGGTGTTCGACACCCAGACCCAGGTCCTCGAGCTCGTCGCCCGCGGCGGCGTCATTGACAACTACGGCAAGTTCGGGACGCTGCCCTACTACGACGCCTTCTATCTGGGCGGCCCTGACACTCTGCGCGGCTTTGAGTATCATGAGGTTAGCCCGCGCGACATCTACGGCGAACCCATCGGCGGCAAGACCTACGCCATGTTCACGGCCGAGTACTCGGTGGAGATCGTAGACCCCATCCGGGCCGCCATCTTCTACGACGGTGGTTTTGTAAATGCTCCCGCATATGACTTTAACGCAGGCGGATACAACGACGACATCGGCGTAGGACTTCGCCTTATGGTCGCCGGGTCACCCCTCAGCCTCGACTATGGAATCCCGATCAAGGGCGACCACTATAACAAGCAAGGCGGGCAGTTCAATTTTTCGTTTGGCACCCGCTTCTAATTCCGATTCGCTCATCCCTTCACACCCTTCGACAACTACCTATGAAGAAACCCATTCAGTCCATCCTTGCCGTCGCTGCCTTTGCAATGGCCGCGGTGACCAGTCACGCCGATACCGCTCCCAAGATCCTGACCGTCGATCTCGCGAAGCTCTTCGACAGCCACTACAAGACCCAGGAGCAGCAGGCAAAGCTGCAGTCTGACGAGGCCAAGGCGAAGGAGCAGCTCGATCAGATCGCCAAGGACGGCAACGCCCTGGTGGAGCAGTACAAGGAGCTGGAGGACCAGTCCAAGAACCCGACGGCCACTGCCGAGGCCAAGGCCAAGGCCCAGGCCGACGCCCAGAAGAAGCTCGACGAGATCCGCCAGAAGCAGGGCGAGCAGCAGTCTTTCGTGCAGAGCACGCGCAATTCGCTCCAGCAGCGTTTCCAGACCTTCAAGACCCTCCTCCTTGAGGAGATCACCAAGTCCGCCACCGAGGTCGCCAAGCAGCACGGCGCGACGATCCTGATCGACAAGTCGGGCCCGAGCATGGTTGGCGTCTCGAACATCCTCTACGCGGACCCCAGCCTCGACATCACCGACGAGGTGGCTGCGATCATCAACAAGGACCGCCCGGCGGTCACCCCGACGCCCGTCACCCCGACGGCCCCGTCGACGACGGCCCCCGCCACCGGCGACGCGCCGAAGATCACGGTCCCCGGGATCAAGTAACACACCGCCCTCAAGGGCGCTGTTTTCAAGACGAACCCCGCTTGCGTTGAGCAAGCGGGGTTCTTTGTCTATGGACCATGAAGGTCTCGTTTACCCTGGCTGAAATCGCGGCCATTGTCGCCCCGGGCAGAACCGAGGGCACGACCACGGAGGAACTCCGCGGGGTGGCCTCCCTGGGCACCGCCCAGCCGGGCGACCTCTCGTTCCTCGGCAACGCGAAGTACCACAACCTGGTCGCCTCATCGAAAGCCTCGCTGGTGCTCGTCCCCAAGGACTATTCCGGAGCGCCGGGCCCGAACCAGGTCCTCATGTTTGTCGGCAACCCCTCGGTCGGCCTCGCGCGCTTGTGCTCGCGGATCGAGCAGGCGCTGTGGCCGAGGCCCGAGCCGGGCATCCATCCGACGGCCCTGGTCGCCTCCGGTGCCCGGGTGGCCCCCACGGCCACGGTAGGTCCCATGTGCATCGTCGAGGCCGGCGCCACGATCGGGGAGCGCGTCCACCTCCAGGCGAGGGTCTTTGTGGGAAGGGCCAGCGTGATTGGAGACGACAGCTGGCTAATGCCGGGGGTCATCGTCGCCGCGGAGTGCACCCTCGGCAGGAGGGTGAGGCTTCAGCCCGGGGTGGTCATCGGCTCGGACGGCTTCGGCTACGAGATGGTCGCAGGGCGCCACGAGAAGGTTCCCCAGGTCGGCACGGTCGTGATCGGCGACGACGTCGAGATCGGGGCAAACTCGACGGTGGACCGGTCGCGCTTCGAGAGAACCGAGATTGGGGAGGGCACCAAGATTGATAACCTGGTCCAAGTCGGCCACAACGTCGTGATCGGCCGGCACTGCCTGATTTGCGCCCTGGTGGGGATTGCCGGCAGCGTGACCCTGGGCGATTACGTCGTAATCGGCGGCCAGAGCGGGCTCGCCGGCCACCTCAAGGTCGGCTCCGGTGCGATGATCGCCGCGCAGTCCGGCGTCAAGGATGACATCCCCCCAAAGACCTCGGTGTGGGGCTCCCCGAGCCTTCCCCTTCTGCTGGAGCAGAAGATCACCATCCTGCGCAACCGCCTGCCCGAGCTCTTCAAGCGGGTCGACGAGCTCGAGAGGCGCGCGGGGATCCCCAAGACCCGGGGTTAAGCGAGCTCGTCCAGGCGCACGCAGGCCGCCTCGTGGCCGTCGCCGCACGGCGTGAGCGCGGGCGCGGCCATGCGGCAGCGGTCCTGGGCGTAGGCGCACCTCGGGTGGAAGGCGCATCCCGGCGGGGGGTTGATCGGGGAGGGCGGATCTCCCGCCAGCACGATCCTCTGGCGCGAGCGCTCGATGGCCGGGTTGGGGACGGGGATGGCGCTGACCAGGGCGCGCGTGTACGGGTGCCGGGGACGGTCGATGACCTCCTCAGCGGGCCCCAGCTCCACGATCTTGCCGAGGTACATGACGGCAACCCGGTCGGAGATATGCCTGACCACCGACAGGTCGTGGGCGATGAAAACGAGTGCCAGATTCATCCGGCTGCAGAGCTGCGAGAGCAGGTTGAGGATCTGCGCCTGGATCGAGACGTCCAGGGCCGACACCGGCTCGTCGGCGATTACGATCCGGGGCCTCAGGGCGAGGGCCCGGGCGATCGCGATGCGCTGGCGCTGGCCTCCGGAGAATTCATGGGGGTACTTGCGCGCGAACTGGGGGGCCAGGCCCACGAGGCCCATCAGCTCCGCGACCTGCGCATCGACCTCCTTTGGGCCGCATATGCCGTGGACGAGCAGCGGTTCCGCCAGGCAGGCATGCACCGTCATCCTCGGGTTGAGCGAGGCATAGGGGTCCTGGAAGATCATCTGAAGGTCGCGCCTGCAGGCGCGCATTTCTGCGACCGTGGCCTCCGAGAGGTTGCGCCCCCGCAGCAGGACCGCGCCGCCCGTCGTGGGAACGAGCTGCAGGATGGTGCGCGCCAGGGTCGATTTGCCGCATCCGGACTCGCCGACCAGCCCAAGGACCTCGCCCTCGCGCACGCCGAGGCTCACGCCATCGACGGCCCTCACGGCCCCGATCTGCCTGCGCAGCAGGAAGCCCTTGTAGAGGGGAAAGTGGGTCTTCACATTCCTCAGCTCGAGGAGGTAGTCGCCGGTTTGGGGGAGCCCGCTCATGGTTCGAGGTCGATTTCAGCGGACCTGACGCAGGCGTGCCAGTGGCCCGGCTGCGCCTCGACGAGGGAGGGGACCGCGGCGCGGCAGGGATCGGCCGCGAAGCCGCAGCGCTCCGCGAAGGCGCAGCCGTCCATGCGCTTCGAGACGTCCGGGGGAAGCCCCGGGATGGTGAAGAGCTCCCTCCCCTTGGGCTGCAGGCCCGGGATTGAGCGCTGCAGCGCCCGGGTGTAGGGATGCAGCGGAGAGCGGAACAGGTCCTCGGTGCTGGCATTCTCGACAATGCGCCCGGCGTACATCACCTGCACCCGGTCGCACAGTCCGGCCACGATCCCAAGGTCGTGGGTGACGAAGATGACCGCCATGCCGAGCTCGCGCTGCATCGTGCGGATGAGCTCCAGGATCTGCGCCTGCACCGTCACGTCCAGAGCCGTGGTCGGCTCGTCCGCGATCAGAAGCTCCGGCCGCGTGACGAGCGCCATGGCGATCATCACGCGCTGGCGCATCCCGCCGGAGAACTCATGGGGATAGGAGCGCATCCGCTGGGCCGCGTCGTTGATCCCCACGGCCTCCAGCATCTCCTGGGCGCGGGCCAGGGCCTGCTTGCGGCTGACGCCGCCATGGATCATCAGGGGCTCGATGACCTGCTCGGAAACCCTCATGAAGGGGTTGAGCGACGTCATCGGGTCCTGGAAGATCATGGACACGCGTTTGCCGCGGATCGACCGGGCGACGGTCGGCGGGCAGCGCAGCAGGTCGACACCGTCAAACATTGCGGAGCCACCCTCGATCCTGCCCGGCGGCTGCGGGATGAGCCCCATGATCGAATAGCACGTGACCGACTTGCCGGAGCCGGACTCCCCCACGATTCCCAGGGTCTCGCCCCGCTCGACGCTGAAGCTGGCTCCATCGACCGCCCGGTAGACGCCGTTGCGGGTGTGAAAGTGGGTGCGAAGGTCGGTGACAGTGAGCAGCGGCATCGGTCGCCCAGAGGGTGGCGGCATCAGCCGCGCCATGGCAAGGCTCCCAGCGCCTCGATGACCGCCTGCGGCGAGAGGGTCTCCAGCGAGGCGCCCCCTGTCGGTGCGCAGCCCTGCGGCTGGAGGACCCTGTGGGCGCAGGCGAAGATCGGACCCGTCCTCACAGGGTTGGTCGGGCCGAAGAGCCCGATGACCGGCACGCCCAGGGCATTGGCGAGATGCATGCCCCCGGTGTCGTTGGAGACAAGGAGGCTGCAGCCGGAGAGCGCGGCCGCGAACTGCGGCAGGGTCGTGCGGCCCGCCCTATTCGCCACCCTCGTCGCCTCGAAGCCCTCGCAAACCGCCCCGGCGATGGGAGCGTCCCCCGGGGTGCCGAAGACGACAAAGCGCTCGCCGGGCAGGGCCTCGATGAGGCTTCGCCAGTGCCGCACCGGCCACCGCTTGGCAGGGTTGTTTTCCGATCCGGGGATGAGGCCGATGGGCAGTCCGTGCCCGCGCTCGTGCGCCTGCAGGGGAGAGGTGTCCAGGGTGCCGCTCAGGCCGAAGCGGCGAAGGAAGTTCTCCCACACCTCGAGCTGGTGGTGGTGGTTCTCGTCAAAGCCCTCGGGCAGGCAATAAGCGTCGCTTAGCAGCGGCCGCCAGCGGCCCGGCCTTCGGATGCCGAAGCGCTGGGGGCACCCGGCGAGCTTCGCCTCGAGGTCGCCCCGCACCGAGTTGGTGAACAGGATCCACACGTCGGGATACTGGGCCCGCAGACCCAGGAAGTGCGCCACGTAGCCGGCGCCGCGGGCAGGCAGGGGGAGGACCCGGTCCGCAAGCCCCCAGGATTCGACCAGGGGCGCGAGGGGCGCCTTCGCCAGGACGGTGATCTCGGCGTCCGGGCGGGACAGCCTCAGCGCCCGCAGGAGCGGAACCGCCATCACCACATCGCCCAGCCAGTTGGGCAGGCGCACCCAGACGCGGGTGCGCCGTGGCAGGGCGGCGAGGCCGCGCGCCTTGAGGTCGGCGGCGAGGAGGTTCCTCTTGGCCTCGAGCCTCAGGCGCCTCTCGGGGACGTCCTGGTTGCGCCAGCGGTCGTGGGCCCAGAGCCAGGAGGCGCACAGCTCGTCGTCCGCCAGCGCCGCCTCAAGCCAGCGGTTGAGGGCGAGGGTCGCCCCTGCCGCCGTGCCGTCGAACGGCACGTTCTCGGACTCGAAGGTGACGCGCCAGAAGCCGGTCCTCCTCGGGTAAAAGGTGCGCAGCTCGGCCCCAAACTTCTCGGCGAGGATTCCGGGCAGCTCGGTTGTCGAGCACACCCTGCCGAAGAGCAGCGTCAGGGCGCCGTTCATCCCCGCGTTCTGGTCGACGAGGACACCGACCCAGCCGTTGCCGCGCAGGATCCTGAGCGCCTGGGCGAATCCCTCCCTGCGCGAGAGCAGGCGCATGCCGTGGCGCTCGCGGGAAGCCTTGACGACGGCGTCGGCCGACGCGTTGTCGAGCGGCCGGTAGATCGTGCCGACCTCGGGCAGCTCCCGGTCGACGACGGCCTTGAGCCAGGTCTGGGTCTCCCAGAGCGCCAGGTGGAAGGTCGACAGAAGGACGGGGTGCGCCCGCTCGGCCGCCTCGCGGCCGAGCGCCTCGACCGAGGCGCCCGCGACGGCGATCCTGCGGATGCGCCCGAGCGAGAGGTGCGGGGCCGCGAGCGAGAGCATGCCGGTCTCGACCAGCCTGCGGGAGCTTTCCCGGGCGATCCGCCGCCGCCAAGCCCTGGGGCGGTCAGGGAATGCATGGTGAAGGTTTGAGCGCAGGACCCGCCGGCGCCGCGGCGCAAACCACAGGATGAGCTCGCCGCCCCCGGCCGCCAGGGCGCGCAGGACGGGCTCGGGCGTGAGCGCGAGGAGCCGTCCAACGAGGCTGAGGGCGAGTGGGATCAAGGAGGGGGTTGCGGTGTCGGTGGGATTTGGCGTTTGATTTAAGGCAGGAAAAGCCATGAAACGTTACGCTCGCGCGTCAATGACCGAAGTCCTTATCATCAAACCTTCCTCCCTGGGGGATATCGTCCACGGCCTGCAGGTTGCCACCTCGCTCAAGGCGCAGAGGCATGACCTGAGGATCTCGTGGATCGTCCGGGACATCTTTGCGCCGATCGTCAGGTCGTGCGAGGCCGTCGACCGTGTCTATGTCTTTGACCGCAACGGGGGCGCCAAGGGCTTCCTCAAGCTGATGCGCGAGGTCCGGGCCACCAAGTTCGACTATGTCTTCGACATGCAGGGCCTGCTCAGGACGGGCCTGATGACCTCGAGGGCCAGGGCCGCGCACAAGGTCGGGCGCAGCGACGCGCGGGAATGGTCCGGAATCTTTTATGACGAGAAGATTTCCCTGCCGCCTGCCGGGCGCAAGAGCCATGCCCTGGATATTCTGCTGCAGTTCTGCAAGGTGCTCGGAGAGAAGCCCGAGCTGCGCGGCGTCCTCAAGTTCCGCGAGGCCGACAGCCTGACGCTCACCTTCGCCGACGGCAGGGGGGGCTCCAGGCCCTACGTCCTCTTCCCGGACAGCCGCAGGCCCGAGAAGAAGTGGGGCGGATTCAAGCAGCTGACGGAGCTCATCCTCAAGGAGGACCGCTCGCGCAAGGTGGTCTGGGCCGGCAACAACTTTCTGCCGGACAAGGGGGCCTTTGCCTCGTCCCAGTTCCTCAACCTGACCGGCAACACGAGCCTGGTCTCGCTGCCCGCCCTGGTGAAGAAGGCCGACTGGGTGATCAGCAACGACAGCGGCCCGATGCACCTGGCGGCCGCGCTCGGGGTGAAGGTGTTCGCGCTCTTTGGCCCCACGGACCCGCGACTTTTCGGGCCCTATCCCATCGGGAGCGCCCGCAACCACGTGATCCAGGCCCCCGTCGGCGACCTGAAGCTGCTCTCCGCCCGCGACGTCTACGCCCGGTTCCAGAAGATACGGGGCCGTTGACGCAGGGCCCGGGCAGCCCTAAGACGATCCCCTCCATGCTAGATCCAAAGCTGATCCGCGAATCGCCCGAGCTCGTCAGGGCTGCGATCGCCAAGAAACACCTCAAGGTGGACCTCGACGCCGTCTTGGGCGCCGACGCCTCGTGGCGCGCGCTGCTGCAGGAGGTCGAGCACCTGCGCTCGGTGCAAAAGGCGGCCAACACCGCCATGGCGGCCCTGCCGAAGGGCTCCCCTGATTTCGTGGCCAAGGTGGCGGAGATGAAGGCGGTCTCGGTGCAGGTGAAGGAGCGCGATGCGGGGCTGAAGGCGGCCGAGGAGCGCTGCCGCGAGGCCATGCTCGCGCTGCCCAACCTGCCGCACTCAAGCGTCCCCGACGGGCGCACCCCCGAGGAGAACGTCGTCTTTTCGACCCACGGAGACACGGCCGCGACGGGAACGCACGCCGTCGCCCACTGGGACATCCCGGGCTTCCAGAGGCTCTTTGACTTCGAGCGGGGTGCCAAGGTCACCGGGGCCGGCTTCCCATTCTTCATCGGCGACGGCGCTCGCCTGGTGCGCGCCCTCATCAACTTCTTCCTCGAGGAGGACGCCAGGGCGGGCTACGTCGAGGTCTCACCCCCGATCCTCGTCAATGCGGCCAGTGCCACCGCCACGGGCCAGCTCCCCGACAAGGAGGGCCAGATGTACGAGACGACGCCGGACCGGCTCTTCGCAGTTCCGACGGCGGAGGTCCCCCTCACCAACTTCTTCAGGGAGGAGATCCTCGACGAGGCCGCGCTCCCGCTGAAGCGCTGCGCCTACACCCCCTGCTTCCGCCGTGAGGCGGGAAGCTACGGTAAGGACGTGCGGGGCCTGAACCGCGTCCATCAGTTCGACAAGGTGGAGCTGCTCAAGTGGGTTCACCCGTCGTCGAGCTACGACGAGCTCGACCGCCTGCGGGACGACGTCGAAGCCCTGCTGCGCAGGCTCGAGATCCCCTACAGGGTGCTGCTCATGTGCGGGGGCGAGCTCGGCTTTGCGCAGTCCAAGAAATACGACCTTGAGGTGTGGGCCGCCGGGCAGAAGAGGTGGCTTGAGGTCTCAAGCTGCTCCAATTTCGAGGCCTTCCAGGCCCGCCGCGCCCAGATCCGCTTCCGCTCGAAGGAGTCGGGCAAGACGGAGCTGGTGCACACCCTCAACGGGTCGGGCCTCGCGGTCCCGAGGGTCCTCGCCGCCATCCTGGAGAACAACCTCGAGGCCGACGGCCGAGTGCGGATCCCGTCCGCCCTGTTGCCGCATTTCGGAAAGTCCCACCTTTCTTTTTCGTAGTCCCGGGCGCACCGGGGCCACTGCCATGAAGAAGCGCCGCCCCGTCGACTGGCCGAGCGCCGCCCAACGGGTGGCTGCGCTTGTCCCCCGCGAGCGCCTGCACCCGCAGGCGCTGGAATGGGCGGACGCGCGCCCGCCCCGCGAGCGCTGGGCCGTGGCCCTGTCAGGGGGGGCGGACTCGGTCGCCCTCCTGCTCCTTCTCTGGGCGCACTTCCCCAAGCGCAGGGCCCGCCTCACCGTGTTTCACTTCAACCACCGCCTGAGGGGCTCCGAGTCGGCGGCCGACGCCCGTTTCTGCTCCTGCCTATGCGCATCCCTCGGGGTCGAGCTGGTCCAGGGCCGATGGGAGGGTTCCCGCCCGGCAAAGGCCGAGGCCCAGGCCCGCGCGGCCCGTTTCGCCTTCATCGACCAGGGTATGGCGGCGCGCCGCATCCGAGTGACTTGGCTCGGACACCAGCAGGACGACGTGGCGGAGACGATGCTGATGCGCCTGTCGCGCGGCAGCGGGAGCGCGGGCCTGGCGGCCCCGAGGGCCGTGCACGGGTTCGCGCCGCCCGGCGCGGGGTCCCCGGGGCGCTTCCACATCCGGCCGCTCCTGGGCCTGCGCAAGGCGCAGATCTGCCGGGTGTTGCGGGCCGCCGGCGCCCCGTGGAGGGAGGATTCGAGCAACGCCGGCTCCGTCCACTTCAGGAACCGAATCCGCCTCGACGTGCTGCCCCGCTGGGAGCGGGCCTCGGGCCGCGACGCCCTTTCCGGCGCCGCCCTGTCCCGTGAGCTGCTTGAGGAGGACGACCGCGCCCTGGAGGCATGGGTCGACCTTTTGCGGCCCATCGAGGCCGAAGGCTCGCTGTCCGTGGCCCGCCTTCGCGGCTTTCCCCGGGCGGTCGCGCGCAGGGCCCTGCACCGCTGGCTGCTGGCCCAGCCCAGGGCGGGAGAACTTTCCCGGCAGGGATTTGAGGCCCTCCTCGGCGCCGTCGAGCGGGGCGCCCATTTCAGGCACAGTCTTGGAAATCATGGTTTTGCGGTGATCCGCAAGGGGCGGCTGAAGTTCGAGGCCTCACGTAATCGACCGACACCCCATTGACTTGTAACGCTGGAACAACAACGTTGTTTACGCAGTCATATACACCTCCAATTAGATGCCCGACCTCGACACCAAGAAGCCACGCCGACAGCTGAAGAACATTCCGCCGGACCGTTTTCAGCCTAAGGTCCTCATTTTCTGGTTCATACTGCTTCTGGCCGTAATCGCCCTCCTTTACTGGTCGCCGGGCATGACGGTGTCGCCGGCCCAGCTTACGATCTACGAGGTCATCACCCATGCAGAGCAGGGGGATGTGACCCAGGCGGTCATCCAGCCCGACCCGACCGGCGGGCGCGACTGGGTGCTCATCACGGGTGACCTGAAGGAATCCTCGCTCAAGAACGAGCGGGGGATGAAGACCACCTCGTTCCGCGCGGCGGGCAGGCTGACGGACTCCAACATGGAGCGCCTGCAGAAGACCAACAAATTCGTGGAGCGCCCGACGACGACGCTGCTGTACCAGATCGCGGGCCAGGTGATCCCGATCCTGATCATCATGGCCGTGCTGTACTTCCTGTTTGTGCGGCAGCTGCGCCAGGCGGGCAGGGGAGCCCTCAACTTCGGCAAGAGCCGCGCCAAGCTGCTGACGAGGGACCGCGACAAAGTCACCTTCGGGGACGTGGCGGGTTGCGACGAGGCCAAGGAGGAGGTGTCCGAGGTGGTCGAATTCCTCAGGGATCCCAAGAAGTTCACGAAGATGGGCGGAAGGATCCCGAAGGGCATCCTGATGGTCGGGCCCCCGGGTACCGGCAAGACGCTCCTCGCCAAGGCCGTTGCCGGCGAGGCCGACGTGCCGTTCTTCAGCATTTCAGGCTCGGACTTCGTCGAGATGTTCGTCGGTGTGGGCGCCTCGCGCGTGCGCGACATGTTTGAGCAGGGCCGCAAGAGCGCCCCGTGCCTCATCTTCATTGACGAGATCGACGCGGTGGGCCGCCAGCGCGGCGCCGGGCTCGGTGGCGGCAACGACGAACGCGAGCAGACTCTCAACTCGCTGCTCGTGGAGATGGACGGCTTCGACACGACCGAGGGCGTCATCATCATTGCGGCCACCAACAGGCCCGACGTGCTGGACAGCGCCCTGCTCAGGCCGGGACGCTTTGACCGCCAGATCTTCGTGGACCTGCCGGATATGATCGGCCGCGAGCAGATCCTGAGGGTGCATGCCCGCAAGCTGAGTCTGGCCGACAACGTCGACCTGGGCGTCATCGCGCGCGGAACCCCGGGACTTTCGGGTGCCGACCTTGCCAACCTCCTCAACGAGTCGGCGCTGCTCGCCGCACGCAGGAACCGCAAGAAGATCGACGCCTCCGACGTCGAGGAGGCGCGCGAGAAGGTTCAATTTGGACGTGAGCGCAGGCGCCTGATGGACGACGACGAGAAGAAGCTGACGGCCTACCACGAGGCCGGTCACGCGCTCATCCAGGGCGTCCTGGACGACGGCCACATGCCCGTGCACAAGGTCACGATCATCCCTCGCGGGCGCAGCCTTGGCAGCACGATGTTCATCCCCAAGAAGGATGTGCTGACGCAGGCCATGAAGCGCATGCTCAACCAGATTGCCATGGGCCTCGGCGGCCGGATCGCGGAGGAGCTCGTTCTGGGCGACATCTCAAGCGGCGCGGCGGGCGACATAAAGCAGATCACCGTGATCGCGCGCCACATGGTGTGCGACTGGGGCATGAGCGCGCTGGGCCCGATCGCCTTCGGTGACAACCACGACACGGTCTTCCTTGGTCGGGATATCACCCGCACCGAGAACGTCTCCGAGGAGACGGCGCGCCGTATCGACGTCGAGATCCAGCGCATCATCACGGAGCAGTACGAGCGCGCGAAGATCATCATCACCGAGCGCCGGGCGGCCCTGGACAAGATCGCTGAGGCGCTCCTTGAGCACGAGACGCTCGAGGGCAGGCACGTCCTTGAAATTCTCGAGTTTGGTGAGATTCGCTCGCCGATCGCGGCCGCGTATGTCGCCAAGCAGGCCGACAAGTCCGAAGACAAGAAGCAGGCTGACAAGCCCTCGGTCAGCGAGGAGATGGGAGCCAGCGGGACCGCGGCCTCGCCGACACCGGCATGAGTCTTTTCGGGGCGCCCTAAGGGGCGCCCTCTTTTACGGCTTGGATTTGCTAGGAGAAGCCCCACGATGGGCTCCCTATCCCCATGAAGATCTGCTGCATCGGCGCCGGTTACGTCGGCGGACCCACAATGGCGATGATCGCGCTCAAGGCGCCCGACATCGAGGTCAGGGTTGTCGACATGAGCGTCGCCCGGATCGCGGCGTGGTGCTCCGACACGCTCCCCATCTACGAGCCCGGCCTCGACGACGTGGTCAAGGCTTCGAGGGGAAAGAACCTGCATTTCTCGACCGACGTGAAGGGGGCCATTCAGGCGGCCGATATCGTCTTCGTCGCCGTGAATACCCCGACGAAGAGTTACGGGGTGGGAGCGGGACGCGGGGCCGACCTGCGCTTCATCGAGTCGGTCGCACGGACGATCGCGGACTGTGCCAACGGGCCGAAGATCATCGTTGAGAAGTCGACCATCCCAGTGAGGACGGCGGAGACCATCAAGGACATCCTCGCCGCCAACGGCCGCGGGATAAAGTTCCAGGTGCTCTCAAACCCCGAGTTCCTGGCGGAGGGCACGGCGGTCGCCGACCTGCTCAATCCCGACAGGGTTCTGATCGGCGGCGAGCGCACGCCCGAGGGTGCCGCCGCGGTCAAGCAGCTCTCCGACGTCTACGCGCGATGGGTGCCACGCGAGCGCATCATCACGACCAACCTCTGGTCCTCGGAGCTATCGAAGCTGGTGGCCAATGCGTTCCTTGCGCAGCGAATCTCGTCAATCAACTCGATTTCCGCCCTCTGCGAGGCGACCGGAGCCGATGTTGACGAGGTGGCCAATGCCATCGGCAGGGACTCGCGCATCGGCCCCAAGTTCCTCAAGGCCTCCGTCGGTTTTGGCGGTTCCTGCTTCCAGAAGGACATCCTCAACCTCGTCTATCTCTGCGAGCATTTCGCGCTGCCCGAGGTGGCCACCTACTGGGAAGGCGTCGTTAAGATGAACGATTGGCAGAAGCACCGCTTCACGTCGAAGATCGTGCGCTCCCTCTACAACTCCATTGCCGACAAGAAGATAGCGCTTCTTGGGTTTGCCTTCAAAAAGGACACGAATGACACGAGGGAGTCCCCGGCCATCTCGGTCTGCCGTGACCTCTTGGCGGAGCAGGCCCGGGTCATGGTCTATGACCCCAAGGTTCCGGCCGAGGAGATCCGCAGGGATGTCTTGGGCAAGGGGGTGGAAAACCCGCTGCTGAGCGTGGCTTCCTCAGCCTACGAGGCCGCGGAGGGCGCGCATGCCCTGGCCGTCGCCACGGAATGGGACGAGTTCAAGGCGCTCGACTTCACCCGCATCTACGGGACGATGAGCAAGCCCGCGTTCATCTTCGACGGACGCAACGTCCTCGACTTGGCCAAGCTCAAGGAGATCGGCTTCAGGGTCTCGGGAATCGGCAAGTAGCCTTGCGGTCAGGTCCCGAGCGCGGTCTTGTAGACCCGTGGCACACGCTTGGTGACCGAACAGAGCGTCTCCCACGGGATCGTGTCCGCCCACCGGCTGAATTCGCCGATCGAGATGTCGGCCTCTCCCTGGCGGCCCACGATCACCGCCTCGTCGCCGCAGGCCACTGCCGGTACTTCGGTCACGTCGACGATCGTCTGGTCCATGGTGACCCTGCCGAGCACCGGGCAGCGTGATCCGCCGATCAGCACGCTCGCCTTGTTGCTGACGGCCCGGGGGATGCCGTCGCCGTAGCCCGCGCAGAGGATCGCGACGGTGGTGTCCCGGGTGAGCGTGCGCGTCCTGCCGTAGCTGATGGTGGTGCCGGCGGGCAGGCGCTTAACAAGCCCGACGCGTGTCCTGAAACTGAATACAGGCTCTGTCCGAACCTGGGACAGGAACGAGCCCGAGTAGGGGAGGATGCCGAACTGGAGCAGGCCGATGCGCACCGCGTTGAACGGGCTCGCCCCTGGCATGGTCTCGATTCCCGCGCTGCTGTCGGCGTGGACGTAGAGGCCCGCCGCTCTGGAGCCTACGATTCCCGAGGCGGCGAGCGCGGCAAGGAACCGTCGGCGCTGCTCCTCGGTGAACGCCGGGTCCTCGTCCGGGCTCGCGAAATGGGTGAAGACGCCGGCGAGCTTGACCTGCGCGGAGGCCGCGATTCGCGCGGCCAGGGCCGGCGCCTCGGTGTGCCACACGCCGAGCCGCCCCATGCCCGTGTCAATCTTCAGGTGCACCGAGACCGGGCGCCCGAAGGCGCGCGAGGCGGCCTCCAGGCGGGCGACCTCCTCGTGGGTCGACACGGTCGCAGCCAAGTCATACTCGGCCACAAAACGGTCCTCGTCGGGCAGGAGGGGGCTGAGGAGCAGGATGGGCCAGCCGGGGCCCAGCTCCCTCACCTGCGCGGCCTCGGTGATGTTGGCGACCGCGAAGAGGTCCGCTCCGGCGTGCATCAGGCGGGCTGCGACCTGCTGGAGCCCGTGCCCATAGGCATCGGCCTTCACCACCGAGACGTAACGGATATGGGGCGGCAGGGTGGCGCGGATGAGCTTTAGGTTGCGCTCAAGCGCCGCTAGGTCGATTTCGGCCCAGCAGCGCAGGGGCATGGAGGCGGTGGCGGTCATGGGGCGCGGTGGATCTTTGGGGCCCATCTTACGTAGCTGGGCTCGCCGTGAAGAAAGGCGTCGGGCGCTGCGGTTTCGCGGAAGAGCGCCGCGGAGGCAACCTCGGGCAGCGCGAGCATGGAGGCCACGCTGTAGGGCGTTCGGGTGGTGCCGAAAGGAAGCGGATCCCAGTGGCGGAAGCCTTCCGGCATCACCAGCTCGCCGGAGAGCTCGGCGGCGGCCACGCGCTCGAGCGGGCTACCCCTGCGCAGGCGGTGCCATTGCCCGCGCCTTGCGTCGGCGATCAGGGTCGCCAGGGGCCTGCCTAGGGACTCGGCCACCAACGCGAGGCCTATGTAGGCGTACATCGGACGGGGGGTAATGGCGTTCCAGGCGCGAAGTGCCATGGCGCTTGAGCGGATGCCGAGGATCGATCCGGGTCCCTCGCAATAGGCAAAGGATGCGACCTCTGCGATCTCGAGGTCCAGGTCGTCCAGGCACTCAAAGATGCCGACGCCCGCCTCGGCGCAGCGGGACGCCCAGTGGGGCTCGCCGTCCGCCGAAAGGAGCCCCACCTGCACCGTCTCAGACGAGGCGTCGATCAGCAGCAGGGGCGAGTGCGCCCTCAGAATCTGGGATAAGCTTGGCATCCGTTCAGTGACACCAAACGGTGCCTGAGGCGCAGCCGCAAGCCCGGTTGTGCGGGGCCCACTACGGCATTGACCCGGATATGCCAAAACCTACGCTCAACCCTTACTTTTCTCGATACGACCCAATAGAAACCACGCCGTGAACGTCCAACTGAACACCGTCTCAGAGTCCCGCAAGAATCTGGTTGTCACCCTCGACAAGTCCGAGGTCGACACCGAGCACAAGGCCGTCCTCGGGGAATACGTCCGCCTTGCAAGGCTTCCGGGCTTCCGCCCTGGAAAGGCGCCTGAGGCATTGGTGGTAAAGAGGTTCGCAAAGGAGATCGCCGAGGAGTTCAAGAACAAGGTGGTCTCGAAGGCCTATCGTGGTGCACTCGAGAAGGAGAAACTGGACGTCCTTAACGTGGTCAAGGTCGAGGAGGGGACCATTGAGCCCGGCGTGCCGGCCGCGATAACGGTCACCGTGGACGTCAGGCCTGAGTTCACCATGCCCGAGTACGTCGGGATTCCCACCAAAGTGGCCCCCGCCGATCCGACGGACGCCGAGGTCGACAGTGTCATCCAGGCGCTCCGTTCCGAGGCGGCCGACTTCAAACCGGCCGCCCGCCCGGCGGCCAAGGGCGACTACGTGAAGCTCTCCTACGAGGGATCACTCGACGGCAAGCCCCTTGCGGACGTCGTCGGCGACAAGCAGCTCTACGCCAAGGTTCCCCAGACATGGGAGGAGGTCGAGGGCTCCAACGAGGGGATCATCCCGGGCCTTGGCAAGCAGCTCGCCGGTGCCTCCAAGGGGGACAAGAAGGCGGTCACGGTTGCGTTCCCATCCGATTTCCAGCAGGTCCCGGCCCTCGCCGGCAAGACGGCCGAGTACTCGGTCGATATTCAGGAGGTGCGCGAGCGCGTGTTGCCTGAACTCGATGAGGCTTTCTTCAAGGCGCACCAGGCCGACGACCTCGAAGGCCTCAAGAGCCAGGTCCGCGCCAATCTGAAGCTGCAAAAGGAGCGGTCCAACCGCGCCTCCCAGCGCACGCAGGTCACGCAGGCCCTGGCCGACAAGGTCAACGTCGAGGCGCCGAGCAGCCTCGTTGATGCGGAGACACAGGCCGTCCTTCGCCAGTTCATCCAGGAAAACATGCGCCGCGGCGTGCCCGCCGAGCAGTTCGAGAAGGACAAGAAGGAGCTCTTTGACGGGGCGAAGAAGGCCGCGGCCAATCGGGTCAAGGTGCAGCTCATCCTCGCGAAGATCGCGGAGGCCGAGAAGATCAGCGTCTCGGAGCGCGACATTGACGCCTACATTCTGCAGGAGGCCTCCAGGTCGAACCAGCGCCCCGACAAGATCGCCAAGGAGCTCGCAAAGGACCGCGAGGCACTCCGTTCCGTGCAACAGGCCATAATTTTCGACAAGTCGGTTGATTTCCTGGTGTCGAAGGCTACGGTTACTGTCTCGGAATCGTGAGCTACTACGTCCCTATCGTCCTTGAGAATACCGGCCGCGGAGAGCGGTCGATGGACATCTATTCGCGCCTTCTCAAGGACAGGATCATCTTCATTGGCACGCCGATCGACGACATGGTCGCCAATCTGGTGATCGCCCAGCTGCTGTACCTGCAGATGGAGGACGCCAAGAAGGACATCCACCTCTACATCAATTCCCCGGGCGGCGTTGTCACGGGTGGAATGGCGATCTACGACACGATCAACTTCCTTCAGTGCGATGTGGTCACATATTGCATCGGCATGGCTGCCAGCATGAGCACGGTGCTCCTCGCGGCCGGGACAAAGGGCAAGCGCTTCGCCCTGCCCAACAGCCGGGTCATGATTCACCAGCCCTCGGGCGGGGCGGGCGGCCAGGCAGCCGACATCGCGATTGCGGCGAAGGAGATCCTGCGCTGGCGCAAGACGCTGAGCGAAGTGATCGCCAGGCACACGGGCAAGTCGCCCGAGCAGGTCGACAAGGACTCCGACCGCGACTACTACCTCAGCGCCCAGGAAGCCAAGGAATACGGCATCGTGGATCATGTGGTGGCTTCGACCCGCGAGGCGCAGACCCTTGTTGTTAAGTCTGCGGCGTAAGGCCCCGGAGGTCAGTATTTTCCGCCCTCGACACGCGCGCGGCCGCTAGCAAAATCGACGCCATGGCCAAATCGTCGCGCATGACGCTCTGCTCCTTCTGCGGAAAGTCGCAGGCGGAGGTTAAGAAGATCATCGCCGGCCCCGGCGTCTACATCTGCGACTCGTGCGTCAACGTTTGCAAGACGATCATCGACAGGGAGGTCAAGCAGCCCTCGGTCGACGTGAAACCGGCATTCCGCATGATCAAGCCGTCGGGGATCAAGAAGGTGCTCGACGACTACGTGATCGGACAGGACCACGCCAAGAAGGTCCTCTCGGTGGCCGTTTACAACCACTACAAGCGCCTCAATTTCGACTCGGGCCAGTCTCCGAGGGACCCGGTGGCCGCGTCTGCGGAATTCAGCGATGTCGAGGTCGAGAAGAGCAACATCCTACTGGTGGGCCCGACGGGCTCGGGCAAGACCCTGCTGGCCCGTTCTCTCGCCAGGATCCTCGATGTGCCGTTTGCAATTTCGGATGCAACAACGCTCACCGAGGCGGGCTATGTCGGTGAGGATGTCGAGAATGTTGTCCTAAGGCTCCTTCAGAACGCCAACTACGACGTGAAACGCGCGGAGTGCGGCATCATCTACATCGACGAGATCGACAAGATACGCCGCACGACCGAGAACGTCTCGATAACGCGGGACGTCTCCGGCGAGGGCGTGCAGCAGGCTCTCCTTAAGATCCTTGAGGGGACCGTCTGCAACGTGCCGCCCCAGGGAGGGCGCAAACACCCGAACCAGGAGTACGTCCAGGTCAACACGTCCAACATCCTTTTCATCTGCGGCGGGGCCTTCGTCGGGCTGGACCAGATCGTGAAGAAGAGGCTGGGTCACCGCTCGATCGGCTTCCACATCAATGCCGAGGACCATGACGTCTCGCCCGACGAGATGATGAAAAGCATCGCGCCCGAGGACCTGGTGCGCTTCGGGATGATTCCTGAGTTCATCGGCCGCCTGCCTGTTGTGACCGTTCTCGACCAGCTCCGAGTCGCGGACCTCGAGAAGATCCTGCTCCGCACTAAGAATGCGATGGTGAAGCAGTACTCCAAGCTCTTCGCAATGGATGGCATACGCCTGCGGTTCACCCCTGATGCGGTGAAGGCCGTGGCCCTAAAGGCGATCGAGCTGAAGACCGGCGCGCGCGCACTCAGGGCCATCCTCGAGGGCATCATGCTGGACGTCATGTACGACCTTCCCCAGCAGGACGACGTCTCCGAGGTGGTGATCGACTCGGCCGCGGTGTCCGGAAAGCGCCGCCCTACCATCAAGCGCCTGCCCAAGGCATCCGCGACGGCAAACGCTGCCTAAGGGGAGCGGAAGCCTCCCGGGGGCTTTTCACCACACCCGATAGTCGCCCTTGGAAATGCCGCGGGCGAACTCAACGAACAGCTTCACGCACCGCTCGACGTCCTCAAGGTCGACGACCTCGCTTGGCGTGTGCATGTAGCGCAGGGGAATGCTGATCACCCCTGTGGCGACGCCACCGCGGCCCACTTGGATGGCGCGGGCGTCGGTGCCCGTCGGCCTGGGATCTGCCTCGACCTGATAGGGTATCCTGAGCTTCTTTGCGGCCCTGACGAGGGCGTCGAAAACCTTCGGGTTGATGTTGGGGCCGCGGCACAGCATCGGGCCGCCGCTCAGCTTGGTCTCGCCGTATTTGCGATTGTCGCAGTCGGGGTGGTCGGTTGCGTGCCCGACGTCGACGACGAGAGCGACCTGCGGGTCGACCGAATAGGCCGAACCCATGGCTCCGCGGACGCCTATCTCCTCCTGCGCGGTCGCCACGGCGACAACCTTGGCGGCAAGACGCTTCCTGTCCCTGGAGAGACGGATGAGGGTTTCACCGACGATGTAGGCGCCCACCTTGTTGTCGAACGCGCGGGCCGTGCCGATGCTTCCGTTGATGAGCTCAAATTCGTGGTCGTAGGTCGCGGCGTCCCCGATCGAAACGCGCTCAAGGGCGTCCTTCTTGGAGCTGGCGCCGATGTCGATCCATATCTCGTGGATCTCGGGAACCTTCTTCCTGTCGGCCTCATCCATGAGGTGGATGGCCCTCTTGCCGGTGACGCCCTTGACGGGACCGTTCGTGGTCTGGATCACCACACGGCGTCCGGAGATGACGGTGCGGTCGTGACCGCCTATCGTGTCAAAGTAGATGAAGCCGTCCTTGTTGACGTAGGTGATGATGAGGCCGAGCTCGTCCATGTGCCCGGCGAGCATGAGCGTCGGGTCGCCTTCGGGATTTAGCGTGGCGATCCGGTTGCCAAGGGCGTCGCCCCTGTAGGCATCCGCAGCTGGCTTCACGTGCCGGTCAAACACGGCCTGGGCCTCTCCCTCATAACCGGAAGGGGAGCGGGCATGAAGGAGTTCGGTGAGGAATGCGGGTGCGGTGTAGGTCGCCATCGTGATTTCGGTGAGGGTCCAGTATCGTCCGACTTCACGGGCTCCGCAACGGGGAAAAACGGCCTTGGCGTCGCGCCCCGGACGTGGGAACGTGCCCGTTCATGACGATTTATCCCGCCATCGACATACGTGCAGGGCGCTGCGTGCGGCTGACGCAGGGCAGGGCTGACGAGGAGACGGTCTACTCCGACGACCCCGCATCGGTGGCCGCTGGATTCAAGGCCGCGGGAGCCCAGTGGGTGCACGTGGTCGACCTGGACGGCGCCTTTTCCGGGCATCCCGCCAATCTCGCGACGGTGGCCCGCGTCGTGGCGCTTGGCCTCAAGGTCCAGCTAGGCGGCGGCATGCGCACCCGGGCCTCGGTTGACCACGCCCTCGGGATGGGTGTCTCGCGTGTCGTGGTGGGTACCCGGGCGGCCGAGAGCGAGGCCTTTGTGGCCGAGCTTGTGGCGGCGTTCGGCGAGCGGATTGCCGTCGGAATCGATGCGAAGGACGGCAAGGTCGCGGTCAAGGGCTGGGTGGCCATGACGGGCGACTCGGCGGTCGGGCTTGCCTGCCGCATGGATGCCCTCGGGGTGTCCACACTCATCCACACCGACGTCGGGACGGACGGGATGCTGACCGGACCGAACGTCGCAGCTCAGGAGTCGATGCTCGGTGCGGTGCGCGCCCGGGTGATCGCCAGCGGGGGCATCGGAAGCAGGAACGACGTGGCCCGCCTCATCGCGTTGGAGAAAGCTCATCCGAACCTTGACGGCGCGATTCTTGGCAAGGCGCTCTACGAGGGCAGGGTGGACCTCGCCGACCTGCTTCGGATGGCCAGCCGTCAGGGATAGAAGATAAAGTCGCCCCCAACCAGACCCTGCTGCGCTGGAGTGGTGATCGGTTTCCTTCGATAGCCGAGCGGCTCCAGGATCCCCAGCACGCCGGCAACCTCCTCCGCGCTGTGGAAGGCGATGATCAGCGTGGGCCGCGCCAAGGTGATGCTGCGCCTCATTCCCTCTAGGGCTCTGTAGCCGTGGCCCTCCACGTCGATCTTAACGAACTGGGGCAGCCTCAGTTCCCCGGAATCCACAAGCTCGTCGATGCGGATGGTGCGGATGGCGACGGGCGCCGACGCCTCGGTTTCGACCTCATTTTCGTAGCTCAGGTGCGTGCTCGTGGATCCGAGGTCCCCGTAGGTGAGCAGCTTGCCGCAGCCGGTATGGTCGGATGCAGCCCAAGGGTAGGTCCTCATCCACCCCAAGTGATTCAACTGACGGTGCCTCTCCAGCTTGCGGAAGCTTTCGGGATTCGGCTCGAATGACGCAACTTGGCCGCTCGGGCCCACGCGGATGGCCAAGGGCACGCTGTAGTAACCGAAGTGCGCGCCCAGGTCCCAGCAGTTCCACCCCTTTATGTCTCCGCCGCCCAGCTGTTCGATCGCATGGCAAAACGCCGGCTCGTGGGTGCCTCTCCAGTATGAGGTCCAAGGGAAGAGAGTCCATCGGGCGCCCTTGCCGAGGCCCGCCCGCATCCGAATCGGAATCCAGCCGATTGCGGAGGCTAGGATTGCTCGGATCTTCGCGTTCACCGGGCCTCAGCGCGCACTGCCGATCTTCTCGGCGATGTCCTCCAGGGGATAGGTCACGATCTCGGAGAGGGTGGGATGGTACCAGGGCGCCCGCAGCATGTCGTGAACCGTTGCCCGCATCGCGAGCGGGGTCGTGAAGCAGTGGATGAGCTCGCCCGCATCCTTGCCCACGATCTCGGCGCCCAGGATGCGCCCGGTCCGCGGGTCCGCGAACACCTTCGCGTACCCGTAATTCGCATTCATCAGGATCGACTTGCCGTGGTCATTGAAGGGGTAGCTGGCTGCAAGGTAGGGAAGCTTCCTCTGTTTGAGGTCCTTCTCGTGCCATCCGATGGTCGCCAGCTGCGGGTCCGTGAAGACAACATTGAGCAGCATCGATTCGTCGACCGGCTTCAGGTTCTTCAAGCCCGCCGAATGCCTCGCGGCGAGCTCCGCCTGCTGGATCGCAACGTGGACGATCTCGTGGGGGCCGCAGCAGTCGCCCGCGGCGTAGATGTGACGCGCACTCGTCTGCTGCCAGCGGTTGGCGAGGATCCTGCCGTTTGGCGCGGTCTTCACGCCGGCCGCGTCGAGACCGAGGCCCGAGGTGTTGGGCTCGCGCCCGAGTGCGTTGAACAGGTGGTCCGCGCGCCGGCTCAGCGTGCGCCCCTTGTGGGAAAAGCGGACCGTGACGCCGCCCTCTCCGCCCTTGACGGTGAGAAGGGTCGTACCCGTGAGGACCTCGATCCCGTCGTCCACGAGGGCCTGCCGGACGACCTCCGAAGCTTTGTTAGGCAGCTTGCGCAGGAGAAACTCGCTTCGCTGGATGAGGCAAACTCGGGTCCCGATGCGGGTGAGAAACTGGGCGAGCTCGCAGGCGACGATTCCGCCGCCCAGAACGACCACGCTGCGGGGAACGAAATCGAGGTCCAGCACCTCATCGCTGGTCCAGCTAGGGGTTGCCGCCATGCCCGTGACCGGGGGAACGCTCACCTTTGAGCCCGTGCCGACGAGGAAATGGGCGGCGTCAATCTCGCGGCCGTCGCTCAACAGGATCGTGTGGGGGCTCGTGAATTTTGCCGTGGCGCGCAGCAGGTCGAAGTTTCCGTCCTTCAGCTGTTTTACGCGGTGGCCGGCGAAGTCCGCTATGATCTCCCGTTTGCGCTTGTGCATGCGGGGCATGTCGGCCTCCGCGGATTTGACGCGAAGGCCAAAAGAGGCGCCGTTGCGCGCGAGGTGGAGCACCTCGGCGGAGTAGAGGAGCGTCTTCGAGGGCATACATCCCCGGAGGATGCAGAGGCCTCCCAGCTTGCGGGCTCCATCGACGACGGCGACCCGCTTGCCGAGCGATGCGGCCAGGCGTGCCGCATTGAACCCGGCCGAGCCGCCGCCGATGGCGACAAAGTCATAGCGGCGCTTCATCTTCAATGCCCCTTCCTGAACAGCATGACATGCAGGGTCTTAAGGATGATCGATGCATCCAGGGTGAATGAAAAATTGCGGATGTAGTAGAGGTCGTACTCCAGCTTCCTTAGGGTGTCCTGGATGTCGGAGCCGTAGCGGTAGTTGACCTGCGCCCATCCTGTGATGCCCGGCTTCACGAGGTGCCGGAAATTGTAGCTCGGGATCTGTACCTCGTATTCCAATACGAGCCGGTCCCACTCCGCCCTAGGACCGATCAGGCTCATCTGGCCGCAAAGGACATTCCAGAGCTGGGGAAGCTCGTCGAGACGGCCGCTTCGCAGCCAGCGGCCCACACGCGTGATTCGCGCGTCGCCTTGACGTGTGTAGGGATCGCCCTTGCCGCTATCCTGCCTCATGGTCCTCAGCTTCAAGAGCTTGAACGGTACCCTCTGCTTGCCGATGCGGGTCTGCTCGAAGAGCACGGGACCGCCGTCGTCGAGCTTGATGGCAAGGGCGCAAACAAGGATGACAGGTGAGAAGACAATCAGGCCCACGGTCGCAAACGCCAGGTCGGAGACGCGCTTGATGCGCTCAAAGACGGGCTCCCTGGCGACCTTGAAGCCGTCCTGGAAGAGCCAGATCGGGTTGATGCGGTAGAGGGGGATCTTCCTCCAGTAGATTTGATGGAAAAGCTCGAGCGTGTAGGTTGGAACCGATTTGAAATACAGCTGCATCAGCTTGATCGAAATATCTGAGGGAAGCTGACTCTCGGATTCCTTCAGGACAATGGCCTCCACATGGATCTTACCCTGAGCGACCTGCTCGAGGATATCCTCTACCCCCTTGTATCCCATGCCTGAATCCGCGTGCATGAGGGTGCGTTGGTTGCCGAGGCGCGCACATTCCGCGGCAAAGATATCAAAATCGCTCTGCCGCCCTATAAAGACGATCTTGCTCCCGCGCATCGAGTCGATCGCTCTTGCATAGAGATACCTCCTGTAGGCGAGCGACAGCACACCCATGATGCTGAAGCTCACGATGAGGGCTGCGCGGCTAGACTGGAGCCCGAATCCAGCCGGCACGAACACGAACGTGCCCAGCAGGATCACCAGCGTTGCCGAAACGGATGCGATGAGATGGAGGCTCGCGTAGTCCAGGCTCAGCTTGTTGGCCTCGGCCCCGTAGCCATCGACCAGATAGAGCGCCAGCATGAACACCAGGACCGGTGCGATGGCCGGCCACATGATCGGGTGACTGATCACGTGCCTGAAATACGCGACAAAGTTGAGCACAACTACCGACGCCAGCAGGTCGATGGCGAATAGGAGAACGGCCGCCCGTCTGTTTGGGTGAATGAACAAGATTAGTTGCTGTCCTTAATAGCCCGTAACTCCTCCGAAATGAAGCCTTCATAACGGGCAAGAAGCAGGCAGTAGCTCAGGCCCTGCTTGCCGTCGAGAAACCCCCGGCGCAGGCCGTACTGGTAGCAAAAGCGCAGGGCCGGCCTCAGGGGCATCAGGAAACTGAACCTCTTCAGCGCGCGGCGGCGAATGAGGGGGTCCCTCGAGAAGAATTGGCGCCACTCCAGCGGGCCGTTCTGGGCGTGCACCTGCGCCGCCTCGTCCCTGGCGTAGCGCCGGTGCTTCGCAAGCCAGGCCGACCGGCCGTAGATCGAGATGTCGTGGAGATAGGCGTGGCGCAGGTTCTCGAGGATGCAGTGGCCGGCCTCCCGCTGTCCGTGCCCGACCTGGATGAACTCGAAGCTCGGGGCCCTTACAAACCGGGCCTGGTATGCGGGGTAGTCCGTGCAGTGCCGGATCCATCGGCCCTCGAACATCATTTTCGGAGCCACTCGAAATCCGTCCACGTCGGTCCTTGCTGATGCCGCCAGGCACTCGGTGTCGAGTTCGGGCGTCATCCTCTCGTCCGCGTCGAGGTGGAAAACCCAGGGGTGACGGAATGCGATCTGCCTCTGCGCATAGTTGTGCTGGCCTGCGAAGGTGTCAAAGGGTCGCGTGAAGATGCGCGCTCCCGAGGCGCGCGCGATCTCAAGCGTCCGGTCGGCAGAGCCCGAATCGAGCACCACGATGTCATCGCAGCCCCGGAGGGATTCGAGGCAGGCCGGCAGGGCCTTCTCCTCGTTGAGCGTGAGTATCAGGGCGGAGTACATCGCTCAGGCGCCGAAAGCCGGATGTAATGAACGGAGACCAGGAAGCAGAGCCACCAGGAAAGGATTACGGCCAAATTGCCGAACGGAAATTCTATCCAGGCGTAGGCGGCGACGAGAAGGCAGCCGCATAGGAGAAAATAGGGTATCGGGCTCATCTTCCTGCGCCAAATGACGCTTGCCGGCAGCGCCACGGCGGCGCCTATGAGTGCGGTCCCCACTAGGCCAATCTCCGCGACGGACTGCAACCAGTCGGAGTGCGCGTCATGGTAGATCACCGGCAAGTGGTCGACCTTCGACTCCTGGGAGTTGAAGATGACGAAGATAGTCGGATAGCTGCCCATGCCCCATCCGAAGAGAACCCTCTGGCGCGCCATTCGCCAGGTGTCGTGGTAGAGCACGGCCCGTGAGCCGATCCCGTGGTGGGTGAGCATGACCGAGAGTTGGTCCCTGGTCTTCGAGGTGCGCGCCAGAATGACGTCGCCAGCGACAAGCCAGACAGCGGCCGCAGCGACGATCCCTGCGAGCGCCATCGCTGCAAATGCCCCGGAGGGCCCTACACCCGAAGCTCCCAGGGCCCGCGAGATCCTGGGGATCCCCTGAATCGTGGCGGCGACGGCCAGGAGACCGAGCAGCGCGGTGCAGGCCCGGGATCCGCTCAAGGGAACGGTGATGGCCATCAAAACCCCCGCCACGGCCCCGGCCAGCGCCGGTCCGTGGAAGAAACCTCCGGACTGGGACCTATGGGCGTAACGGAGGACCAGACCCACGCAGGCTGCGGTCATGATCACGAGGAATGCACCCCAGTGGTTGTCATAGACAAAGGAGGCGAAGAACTGCGGGTGTGGGGTCGTGATGGACCCAAAATAGATGCCTGTGGATCCGACCAGCTTTTGGATGGTCCCGAATACGGAGAGCGCCAGCGCATTGGCGACAAGGACCGCGAGGATCCGCCTGAGCGTGCTTCGGGTGCCGACGGCCAGCGCTACGTTGAGGCAAGAGAAATAGATCCCGTCAAAAAGCCAAAGGGACCTCAGCGAGAGTGCCGGCTGCGCCGAACTCGGGATCCACAGCGGAAGTTTCACTGGCATCATGAAGGTCTGCTGGCCGTAGGCGATGAACCTGCAGCCCGCGGTGAGACACGAGGCCCCGACAATCACGTTGAGCGCGATCACGGGCCAAGCCCAACGCAGCGTCTGGCTCATCCCTGGGCTGCGGCGGCGCCGCGCGACAATCACCAGGGTGAGCACGATGCCGAGCGAGCCCCAGAGGCCGATCGGCGTCCGCACCCAGTCCGCGTTTCCGCCGAACGCCCAGGACACCCCCAGCAGGAAGGCTGTGACGTGCGCCGCAACAGCGATCTCAAGGGCGTCGACCCGAGGAGTCGTGGGTGTCGAATTCACGGCTTGTGGGCGAGCGCCTTCCCAAGGAGCGCTTGGTAGAAGTCCACGAGTATCATGGCGGACTTGCTCCATGAGTACTCACGAAGGACCCACTCGCGTCCAACGGCTCCGCGCTGGCGCAGCGACTCCGCACTCTCGGATGTCGCGAGGCGCAGGGCCGTGCCGTACTCGGACCAGGGAACGCACCATCCCGCGCCGATCTCGTTGATGCCCGACCATGGCGTCGTGTCGGTCACTAGGGCCGGAACCCCGTTTGCAAGGGCCTCGGCGATGGAGAGCCCGAAGTTCTCCCCGTGCGAGGGCAGCAGAAACAGCGATGCCACGGCGTAGGGTGGCGGCTGGCCGGCGCCGTCGTAGGCCCGCACGCGGCCGGCCTGCCCCGACCTGAGGATGTAGTCGTCGAGCATCCGTTTCGAATACTCCTCCGGTATGCCGACTATGAGGAGGAGCCAGTCCTTTGGGCCGTAATCCATCCACATGTCGATCAGCTCGAGAAGGCGTTTTTTCTGGTGAAACCTCGAGTAGAAGAGGGCGACCGGCTTTTGCTTGGTTGCGGGGACCTTTTCGTTCCAGTGCTTGGCCGCCAGCGCGCATTCCTCAAGCGAGGGAGCGGCCACGCCGTTGGGTGCCACGCATACGGGTTGCTGGAAGCCGAGCGCTCGGATGCAATCCGCCTCCTTGCCGCTTGTGGCATGCCACCCCGTCACCGCCTCGAAGGCTCCGGGATGGACAAACGCCCTGGCAGCGGCCTTCCTTCGCGCATGGTGGGCCCAGGCCCAGGGATCCATCATCCCTCTGGGCGATAGTACTAAAGGAGCTCCCGTTCTCTTTGCTGCGAGGCGGGTATAGTGGAGCGTCCTCAGCCAGATCGAGTGGTGGTGGAAGACGTCTGCTTGCGCCTTTGCAAGGTACGCGCTGAGGCTGAGCGATGCGCAAACCGAGCGAGGCCAACTTCGTCGGAACGTGCGGATCTCCAGGTTCCCCTCCGTTCTTTGGGACCCCTTTCCCGGTTCCGTGGTGAGCAGTTCAACGTGGTAGGCGTCCTGCGCGAGGGCGCGCGCCAGCCCGAGCACGGATTTGCTGGGTCCCCCATAGCGGGTCTCAAGGCTGGGCACGATCTGGCAGACGGTCATGGTGCTGGGGGAACGCGTTCCTTCAGTACCCGGCAAGGGTTCCCCGCGCAGACGGTTCTTGGGGGCAAATCCTTGACGACAACCGAGCGCGCGCCGACGACGCAAAGCTCGCCTATGGTCACACCCGGCCCCACGAAGACGTCGGCCCCCACCCAGGCGTTCTCACCGACGACGATGGGCTTGGTCACCAGGGGCATGCTCCAGCGGCTGTAATCGTGTGTGCCCGCGCAGAGATGGGAGTTCTGGCTGATGTTCGCGCCACGCAGCAGGGAGATATCCGCGAGGTTGTAGAGCGTGCAGCCAGGCCCAACCATCGACCTGGGAGCCAGGGACAGCCTCCACGGAAACACGACCTTGGCCGTGGGGAAAACGACTATCTTGGAGGGTTCCGGGATCTTGGCGCCGAAAAGTCTGAGCAGACGGGCCCGGAAGCCGTGAAACGCGCGGGGGCTCCACCTAAAAACGGTCGCCTGGACGAACGCCCACAGCAGTCGGCCTGCAATCTCCTTTCCCGAATAGGGTGTCGTGCAGTCTTGTCCCAGAAAGGGGGATTCACTTGGCATGGCCCATTATCAACGTTTTTCGGGCCCGGCGCCCGTCAAAAGTGCAAGATCCGCGAGGATTAGGCCCGCGACCTGCGGGTAATCAAACCGGCTCGAATAGGCCTGTCCATGGTTTGCAATCTCATGGCGCAGCCAGCCGTCCGACAGAAGGATCGCAATGCGGTCGGCGAGAAGGTCCTCGGCATTGGACGCCTGATGGTCAAAGACGAGTCCGTTGCGTCCGTCCATGATCAAGTCGCTGAAGCAGCTCAGCTTTGAAACGACCACAGCGCAGCCGGCGGCCATCGCCTCCGCGACGCTAACCCCGAAAGTCTCCCCCTTCTCCGCTAGGCTGGGGTAGCAAAAGACATCCAAGCTGCCGTAGATCTCGGCCAGGCGCACGGGGTCGAACTCCGGCGGCAGCCACTCCACACGCTGGCCCAGAAACCTGTTGGCCACCTCCTTCAAGGCGCCCAGCCATTGCTCACCGCCTCCTCCCTCGCCGACCCCGGAGGGTCCCACCAGCCTAAGGCGCCACTCCGGCAGGCCAGGGCGGCTGGATAGCTTGATGGCGGCGCGGACAAGCAATGCGATTCCCTTCTCCGGATTGAGGCGCCCGATATATCCTATCGTCAGGGGGGGTGCCGTCCGCGCTGCAGACCGCGCATGAAGCGGCCAGTCTATGGGGTATCCGGTGACGCGCGTGAGCTTGGAAAGCCGGGCGGAGCGAACTTTGCCGGCCACGAATGTGCTCGGGACGTATATTCTCGCGACGTCCCGGTAGAAGAGTAGCTGCCCCTTGGGCACTCGGCCGATCATGACGGCAACCTTTCCCGCCGACGATTTGAGGCGGTGCAGCCAGGAAGGCATGCTGATGGTATTGCAGATGATGACGTCGGCCTTGGGCGCGGCGGCGGTGGCGCGGATACCCCAAATGAAGTCGAGCACCAGATTTGCCGCCAGCAGCCTGGTGTGGTTGAAGCCCGGAAGCCTCAAATGGCGCACTCCGTCGACGTTCTCGTTGTCGGCGAGTCCCGGCCATCGGCGGGAAATGACGACAACCGAATGTCCCTGCGAGGCGAATATCTTGGCCAGTCCGTACCAGATCTTCTCTGTTGCCCCGCCGCCTAGCGGTGGGACGGGAAGGAAGAAGCCGGTGACTATGGTGATGCGCACGAGGAGAGATCCTTAGCCCTACTGGGCGGTCCATGCAACGCTGCGAGCGCCTCTGTCAGGCCAGCGGCGGTCCTCTCGTAGCTGTAGCCGGAAATGCGCAGGCCGACGGCACGGCGCAGATCGTCCCGGCGGGCGGGAGAGCGGACCTGCTCCAGGGCACCGGAAAGCGCATTGCGCAGCGACTCCGGACTGGTCGAGTCGAAGACCCAGCCCGTGACGGCGTCCGTCACCAGGTCGCGCTGGCAGCCCACCCGCTCGCTCACCAGGCAGGGTACCCCCATCTGCATCGCCTCGTTCACCGCGAGACCCCACGTTTCGTAGACGCCTTTTGAGGGAAGGGCGAAGATATCGGCAAGCAGGTAGCGGGATGGCATCTCGCTCTGGTTGGCAAAGGGAAGGAAGCGCACGGCTGCGGCGTGGCCCGAGGCCAGGCGCTCGAGACTGCCTTTCTCGGGGCCGTCTCCCACGAAGACGATCACGGCGTCATGGGCCCCGATCGCCAGGAAGCTCTCCAGCAGTTCCACGGGCTGCTTTGCCGCCACGAGCTTGCCGGCGTAGAGGACCACGCGGGTCTCCGGGCCGAGGCCCAGCTGGGCGCGCAGCAGCGCAGCCGGCGCCCCATGGGAGGGATTGGCACGGTCAAACAGCTCGCCGCTGACGGAGTGGGGCGCAAAGAACAGTTTCCTCGTGGGCACCCCGAACGCCTCAAAATAGTCCCGATTGGCCGCGCCCGCGTACAGGAACGCGGAGAAACGCGAGAAAAGGACCCGCAGAGCCATCCGGGCAAGCAGCGGCGGGGTGCCGCGCCCGATGAGGTGCGAGTCGCCCCGGAAGAGGATCGGCACGCCCCGGCGCAGCGCCCAGGCGGCCGCCCTCAGGTGGCTCGCCCACTTGTAGCCAAAGAGAAGCATGGCCGTGGGCTTCCATGCATCGAGTCTTCGGGTAAGCGAAGGGTTCTGGAAGCCGAAGAAATGCTCGGCCCCGGGGCGCCGGGACGAGTTGGGCACGAACTCGTGCTCGTAGCCCGAGAGAAGGTCGACATCCCACTTGAAGGCCTTCCCGAAGTTCGGGTCGTGGCGTTTCTCCACCCCGAAGTCCCAGAGGTAGAACACCCGGAATTCCAACGGAGTATGCGCCTTCAGCCAGCGAAACCACGGGCTGTAGTACTGAGTGGGATGGGAAAGGACGATGGCCAGGCGCTCGGCCGGTCCAGATTGACGGTTCACTTTGTGCCTCCATGCCTCGTCAGGGCCTGTTCAAAGACCTGGACGAGCTGCTGGGTCATGCTCTCGGCGGTGTAGGGGTGGAAAGCTGCGACGTTGGGCTCGGCGAAGGCCCTCAAGGCGCCCCCCGTGAACCATTCCTTGCAGACGGCCTCCGCCATTGGCCCGATGTCGGACGGGCCCCGGAAGGTGAAGCGAGCGCCGCACCCGATCCGGCGTGCGATGGCAGTAACCGGGCTCTGCTCATCGAAGATGATGAGCATCGGGCGCCGTGCGAGCACGTAGGGGTAGAGCTTCGAGGCGCTGTAGGTCGGGTCGTTTGACCCCACCATTAGGAGGGCATCCGCACGGGTGAGGTAGTGAAGGGCGTCAAAGTACGGGACGCGGTAGCAGTGCTCCGAGACGAACGCCTCCACCCCCTCCGCATGCGCGACGGGCGTCGCCCATTCCCGGCCCAGCGGGCGGGGTGCATAGTCAGTCCCGATAAAATGGAAACGCATCCGGCCACCCTCAGCGGGGTTGCTCTCCAGAAACATCCGGAAAGCGCGGAACAGGATGGAGAGCGACGACGACATGTCGGGGCCGCATCGGCCGGTGTATATGTGGTGAAAGTTCCCGTCACCAAAGGGCACGAGCGGCTCCGCTGGCTGGTGCATGCGTGCGACCTCGAAGTCCTGTCCCGCTGCGCCGAACGGCAGCAGCTTGGCGTCGGCGGCGTTGAACCAGGGGTAGTTTCGTGCAAGGGATGGTCCGTAGGCGTCAGAAACCGATATGACCCCCGAGGCCTCGCGCAGTATGCCGGGCTCCCGCCGGCGTGCATCCCATTGGGAAAAGAAGAACTTAATCTTTCCGCCGGGTGGTTTCGTGTGGGTCCGACTATAATAGTCGTTGACCCAGGGATCCTGGTAATCGAGGACGAAAGGCACTCCGAACATGCGCTTCCAGCGCGGGCCGAGCGAGAATGCGTCGAACTGGGTCGTGCTGAAGAACGCGAGGTCGAACTTCTCCTCCCGCATCAGCCTGTCGCCTGCCGCCCGCAGCGAGGCCCCGCAGCGAATCCAGAGGCTCCCTATGCCTGCCCACCTCGTGGCTTGGTAGGGGATTCCCCGGACCCTGATGACGCGGATATCCGAGGGATAGGTTTTCTCGAGCAGCGGCTCAAAGACGGCGCCCTCGATCATTTCCGGGACGCAGGCGAGCACCACGGGCTCCCATCCGAGTGCCCTGAAGTAGGGCAATGCCATGCGCGTGCGCTGCATGTCCGGCGCGTTGATCGGCGGAAAATGGGGCGAAACGATCAGGACTTTTCGGTTAGCCATGTGAGGAGTCGGCAGCTAGGCCTCGAAAAGGAACTCATCGCGGCCTTGGAACATTGACACAAATCCGGAGGGAAGCGCGGCCTGCGTGTCCGGGGCCAATGGATACGCCTGCGAGGGATAACAGGCGAGTGCCCGGAGTTTCATCTCATGCACTTTGGAGATGTCGGAACGCCAGACCTTTGCGTACGTGAACAGGTTCCTAAGCAGAAACTGTGGGCTCCACAGGGACCATACAGGAAACTCGTAAATACGGGCCTTTACGCTCGACTCCGCAAGCGCCCGATTGACGAGAGCGAACACCGCCTCGTGCTCGGAGCTCCCATCGAGGCGACAAGGCAGCAGAATCGCCTCAGGCTGCATCTGTTCCAGCACCTCCTTTATCTGGGCCGCCAGCCGGTCGGAGTCGCCACCGTCGAGAAGTGCGAGCATCCCGTCGCGCGCGCCAAGAAATGAGACCGCACCCGCTCCCACGCCCAGAGACTCGGTGGCCCTTTGGGCCTCGGCGCATCGGATCGAGGCGATCTCGCCCGGGCTGATCGTGGGATGTGACGGGTGCGATTGGCTTCCGTCTGTCACGAAAACAATCCTCACGTCAACCCGGCTCCGGCACAGCAGGGCGATTGTGCCCCCGCATCCGAGCGTCTCGTCATCCGGGTGGGGAGAGAAGACGACAAATGGGCGAGCGGCATCGAGGGGCAGTGGACGGCTGCGGACCCGCAGCACAGCACGCAGAGTGCGCACCAGTGCCCGTCGTAAAATGAGCTTCCCTCGGGGTGACTCGGACCAGCCCAGAGTCGCGACGCGCGCAGCTCCGCGAATGACATGTCGCGTTGATGCCGGAAGCCTGGGCGATTGGTTCAATTGATTTCTAATAACTTCGCCGAGTGACGGTCCGGCGGACAAAGGGCATGCTCGCCAGCACGATCACCACGGACGACTGGAAGGTAGTTGTTACCAGCACGCTAGCAACCATTTCGAAGGAGTTGATCAGGTTCATCACCAGGCCGAGCGATAGGAAACCCTCGGTCGAAATGACCAGCTTGTTTGCCGTGAGGTTCTCGACCCAGGCGAACGAGATACCGAGCAGCAAACCCAGCAGGATCGATCCCATGTAGGGGCCGAAGTTCCCATACGCCTCGGGAATTAGGCCCCATGCGATGTAAGTTGTGAACGTCGACTCCAACAGCTGCCTCCCGAAATGCACGTTCAACAGCACCTGGCCTTCGTGGGTGCGCGGCTTGTCGGGCCAGAATACGCGAGGGATGAACAGAGGAGGGATGAGGCGGTAGGTTGCCCCTTCCAGCGGCTTGACGTGGTAGGTCTCGACCGCGTCCATCACGAACAGAAGGTTCTGCAGGTTGTCGATGCGGTCCAGGAGCGTCTGGTTCTTTTTCTGCTGGCCCTTGTCGTCCAGGGTTTTCTCCGTGTTGCTGCCGTAGTTCTCGAGAATGGCACTGTAGCTGACCTGCGCCCACTCAGCAAAGAAGCTGGGAAGCTCAGTGACCGTGAACGTCTTCTGGTTCCCGTCCTCATCCCAGTACCGGGCCCTCATCGACGTCTTGCCGATGTTGAGGAACGACAGCAGCAGGAATGTGGCGATCACATACCGCCAGGGCATGCGGCCGCTGCCCCAAAAGAGGCCGATTGACACGGTTACCAGGGAGGCGGCCCCGTCGGCCAGCAGCAGAGACGAGGCCGAAATGGAAAAGCTCAAGATGAGCAAGGCCCAGAATGCGGCTGAAACCATCGCCGATTGGCGCCCTTGACCGATCACCATCGAGACGAGGAACAAGCCGCTGGCATTGCCGATCGAAACAAGCGTTGTAAGGATGGAGTTGGATCCCGTCGGAAGCAGCCCGTAGACGGCCCCCAGGAGGTTCATGCTGTCGAGCGTGAGGAACGTCGTGGAGGCGAGGATCAGTCCAAAGCCGAGCCGGCTCCATCCACCCGCCCCCTCGCGATCAAATTCGTTCAGGGTGTGCGAGACCGGGGGCGAGGGCCGAATCATGTTCATGCCGACCATCCAGGCTGCGGCCATGCAAAGATCGAAGACCAACACTTCAACGGCGGCCCTGAACGTGAAATCGGGCGGATAGGTCGTGATGACTTCATGGTTTGCGGCTATGGGCATGCCGTAGATCACCAGGTTTTGGGCAGCGATGATGGGAAGCAGCGGCAGTCCCTTCGCGTTGCGGCTCCATGCCCAAAAAACGATGCAGGTGCCGGCGCCGACCAGGGCGAAGGCGATGGCGCCCACCTTGCCCGAGTGAAGGATGAAAAAGGTCTCCAGCACGACGAGCAGCGCCACCGGTACTACCGCGCGCCCGACAAAGACCCTGAGCCGTTCGCAGAGGGGCCCGAACTCCGTCTGGTGGCCAAGGGCCCTTGGATCGACGTTATCCGCCATGTTAGGCCGGTCCGTCCCCCGTGTTTGCGCCTGTCATCTCACGGTAGAGTGCAAGGTAGCTATCGGTGCAGGCCTCGCAGCTGAACCTTGACTCAGCATCGCGCCTGCAGGCTGCCCTGTCGATCTCATGCAGGCGGGCCACTGCGGCGGCCCCTTCCGTGACGCCGTTGATGAAGAAACCCGTGACGCCTTGCCTCACGATCTCGGGGGCGGCACCGCGGGCACATGTGATCACGGGGGTTCCGGCGGCAAGCGCCTCGGCAAAGACGATGCCAAAGGGCTCGTCCCACTGAATGGGCACGACAAGTGCGGCGGCACGCCCGAGCAGGTCATTTTTCCGGGAGTCGCCAATCTCGCCGATCCACTCCACCCCATCCCTGCCGATCCGGCCGGCAATCTTCTCGTCCCAAAACTTTCGCTCGGGTCCTGATTCTGCGCGATTGCCAGCAAGGATGATCCGCCTGCCGCAGGCTTTTGCGATATCGATTGCGATGTCGGGCCCCTTGATCGACTCGATGCGGCTAAGGAACACAAGAGGGGCGTCGTTCGCGACTGTGGGTTCGAAAGGGATCTTCTCAGTCTCCACGAAATTGGGTATCGCGCTCCAGAGGCCTCCCGCCCGCCGGCCCATGGCACAAATGAACTCGCTGCATCCCGTGAACCGGAGCGATTGCCCCCCCAGACTGCAGGCCCAGGCGATCTGCCTGCCTCCGGTGTGGCGCTGGTACGACATGATCTTCGGAACCGGGCTGCCTAGCAGGGGAAGGAGATAGCCCAGGCGTGAGAAGCTGTGGAGCACGTCCGGCCTGAACCGTGCCGTCGCGCGTCGCAGCGCGAGTGCGTTTCGAATCGAGGCAGGCAGGGACGTCCTCCCGGGCGCGGGCCAACCATACCGGAACGGCACGTTGCAGCTCGACTGGGGGTGGGCCACCAGACCCACCACGTGGCCTTTGGAGCCCAGGCATCGCGCGAGGCCGTCGACGATTCGCTCGATTCCCCCATAGCCAGCGGGAGGGACGGGCAGAAAGGGGTCCGCGGTGAGGAGGATCTTCACGGCTTCCTCGCCTCGACATAGAGGGAGTAGGGGGCGTGCTCTTTGCGGTCGATCGCCAGCTGCGGGTCCGAGCTTTGCCCAAAGGAGCACTGCCGGATCTCGACGAATCCCGCAGACTTGAGCGCAAACGCAAGGGTCTCGAAGTCGAACGCGAAGCGGTGCTCACGCCCCTGGCGAAACACATGGTTGAGCAGCAACATCGGCGTTGGCAGGTCTGCCGGGAGCTTCTCGAAACCCAGCGCTGCCCATGCGCCGGGGCTGTTTGACAGGTAGGCTTCGACGAAGCGGCGCACGTCGGGCACCACGATTCGCACCCACCCTCCGGGCTGAAGCACTCGGAGAAAATGCCCTAGTGTTGCAGGCAGCTCCTCCTGAAAATCCAGATGCTCGATCACGTGCTCCGCCATAATCCGGGCCACGCTGCCGTCGCTCAGCGGCAGGCCCTTGCGCACGTCGCATGCAAACGTTTGGTCCGCGGCGTGCCAAACCGCATCGGTGTTGACCCAGCCGGGAAGGCCGCGGCCGCCGCTTCCCACGTTCAGGCTCAACCCGCGGGCCTTGCGCAGCTTCCGAACCGTCCTTTGGTAGGACGGGCTCAGGCGGTTCTGCAGTGCGGTTGCCCAGAAGCTGAATTCGAAGCGCAGCTCGTGCGCGAGGCTGCCGCTGATGGGCAGCTTTGGTATCAGCCATCGGCCGATGCGGTGCTTTAGTGTCACGTGGGCGGACGGGTTCAGTGCATCGGCTCGTTGGAAGACGCTCTCTTCTTTGCGCGCCACGCGCTCATTCTGGCTTCATCGACCAGCGCCAGTCGAAGTCTCCCTGCCCGATTACCGCCAGGGGCGGCATCTGGGGATAGAATCGGGACGAGACGAAGTCGAATTCGACGACGTCGATCTTCTGGTCGAAATCCATGTTCGCGTCGCCGAGGTACACGGACAGGACATATCGGTCGCTGTGCAGAGGAGCGTGCTCAATCCGTGCAATCACGGTTCCCGAGCACATGGGGCCGGGGTTCCAAGCCTCGCCGACCATGCGCCCGTTGCATCCTGCCAGGGGCTGGCCAAACTTTGAGGAGATGGTGATGCCGACCACGGGAGGGGACAGGGGCGCCGAAGCCTTGAAGCCCACCTCGATCTGGATATGGCCCTCGGCAAGCGCCTGAGGGTTCAGGCGGACCGATGTGATATAGGGCTTGCCGCTGGCCGGCGGAAGGAAGCTCGCCTGCTGGTGGCCAGTCTTAAGGTACTCGGAAAGGCAGACGCTGATGGGACCCTGGCCCGCGAGCTGCCCATGGTTGAGCCAGATGCCCGTGCTGCAGATGCTCTGCAGCGCCGCGCTGTTGTGGCTGACGAAAAGCACGGTGCGCTCGCCGCCCTTCGTCACCTCGCCCATCTTGTTCAGGCATTTCTTCTGGAACTGGGCATCGCCAACCGCCAGGACCTCGTCGACGATCAGGATCTCGGGCTCGAGATGGGCCGCGATGGCGAACGCGAGCCTGACATACATCCCGCTGGAGTAGCGCTTGACGGGGGTGTCGAGAAACTGGTCGATCTCCGAAAATGCCACGATTTCGTCGAACTTCCTCACAATTTCTGCCTTGCGCATGCCGAGGATGGATCCGTTAAGGAAGATGTTCTCGCGGCCCGTAAGCTCTGGGTGGAATCCAGTGCCGACCTCAAGGAGGCTTGCGACCCGGCCTATCATGCGAACACGGCCGGCAGTCGGCTCCGTGATCCGCGATAGGATCTTCAGCAGGGTCGACTTTCCCGCGCCGTTGCGGCCGACGATGCCGAGCACCTCGCCGCGACGCACTTCAAACGAGACGTTCTTCAATGCCCAGAACTCTTCCTGCACCTTGGCGTTGGCCCTGGCCGTTAACAGCCTCCGGACCGCGGCCTTGAAGCCGTGCGTGATATGGTCACGAAGCGTGTTGTCCGTGAGGCTGTGACCGATGAGGAACCTCTTCGAGACGCCCTCTACCGTGATGATGGTTTCCGCGGGCATGGCGACAGGTCAGATCATGTCCGCAAACGTGCGCTCCATCCGGCGGAAGTACCACAACCCTGAGTAAGTCAGCAGGATCGAGATGGTGATTGAGCAGAGGATGCCGTGGGTGTCGAAGGGCTGGCCATCGCTCAGTAGCGTCCAGCGGAAGGCATCGATGAGGCCCGCTATCGGATTGAGGTCGAGCAGGCTCTTCCACGTGGGCGCGACGCTCGTGCTGAATCCTATCGGGGAGATGAAGACCCCCACCTGAAGCATGAAGGGAACGATGTAGCGAAAATCACGATACTTCACGGTCAGCGCGGTGAACCAGATGCCGGCACCGAAAGCAAGGACGAGGGCGAGCAGTATGAACAGGGGCAGCAGCGCCCAGTGCCAAGAAGGCAGGCGCCCGAGCCATAGCGAGGCGCACAGGTAGAGCGCAAGGACCACTGCGAAGTCGATGAGCGCGACGCCCATCGACGAAAGCGGTATGATGAGCCGAGGGAAATAGACCTTGGATATGAGGTTCGTGTTTGAAATGAGACTGGCGCTCGAGCCCGAAAGGGCCGCCGAGAAAAGCTGCCACGGCAGCAAGCCCGCAAGAACGAGAAGGGGGTAGGGCACGCCGCCCGAGGACATTCCCGCCAGTTTGCCGAAGACGAACGTGAAGATGACGGTTGTCACGATGGGCTGTATCAGCGCCCATCCGAGGCCGAGCACGGTCTGCTTGTAGCGGACCCTGATGTCGCGCATGGTCAGAAACTCACAGAGGTCTCGGTAGCGCCAGAGGTCCCTCCAGTAGTGGTAGTCGCTTCCTCCGGCCTCGATCACCAGTTCCTCCCGCGACATGGGGTCTGGCTGCTCCGATGGGACCTGGGGTTGGCCGTTCATGACGAGAGGAGTGAGGATAGGCGCTCCCTAAACCGCAAATAGGAAAACACTTCGGATCGGGCCGCAAGGGCCTTCAGTGACCAATCTCGCCGCAGGGCCTGGACAAGCGCCGCGGCGATTCCCGGCACATCGCCGTAGCGCACGAGCACCCCGGTGTCCTCGGTCAAGACCTCGGGCGCCCCTGCCGCGAGTGCAGCCAGGCACGGCCTCCCGTGCGCCATCGCTTCCAGGTAGACCAGGCCGAAGCCCTCCTTCTCGCTTGGCAGCGCGAACAGCTTGCAGCCGGCAAATTCGGCGTGGAGATCCGCATCGCTGACAAAGCCCGCAAAGTCCACCGAGGCCGCCACGCCTAGACTCCGCGCTCGCTCTTGCAGCTGCGTCCGCCCGTCGCCCCGTCCCACGATTCTCAGGCGGGCTTCGGGTATTTGCGACAGGACGGCGGGCATCGCGTCGATCAGGTGATCGACACCCTTGTAGCTGTCAGCTAGCGACAGCCGCGTCACTGTGAGGATCAAAGCGCCCCCCGCAGGGGGCCTGACAGGCTCCTTGGGAGCCAGCAGCGGGTCGAGTGCGTTGAAAAGCACCGTCGTCCTGCCCTCCGGTAGCGTGCATCGCGCGAGCAGCTGGCGGCGTGTGAACTCGCTGACGCACCAAACTTGGGTGGCGCCCCTGAGCGCGAGCCGCTCGAGCAGGGTGAAGGGCCTCCAGACCTCGATCCCGTGCGCGACAAGATAGTAGCGCAGACCCGGCCTTAGCCACGATGCGGCCCAGGCCAGGGGCAGCTGCGCAATGTGGCCGCATACGATCCTTTCGCAGCCGCTCGACATCCGCAGGGCGGCAACGATGAAGGCGAGCTTGCTCCGCCCGCAGGCCTTCGCCTCCACACGGGTTCCCGCAGTGTAGCGGGCGAGGGCGTCCGGGGGCAGTTTCGAGTCGTTGAGAGCAAGAACCCTGACCTCGCCGTCGCCCTTGCACAGTTCGCACAGGGCCCTCAGGTAGAGCCTGAGAATGCGGGTGATGCCGCCCTCGCTCGCGAACAGCTCTGGGGTGATGATCAGGGTCTTCACATCAACTTCGCGCCGCTGGCATCATCGAGTCCCCCTTCGGCGGTTAACAAAGGAGATGAGCACGGCGAGGCTCCACAATCGCGACCATTCCCGGTCGTCGCTCCCCGATGAGAATCCGCGCCAAATCGACTGCACCGAGGCGGTCGAAAAAAGGCCGCTCTGCCCGACGCTCCCGGCGGAGAAAGTGTCCTCAAGGAATGGCCGCAGGTCAGAGCGCATCCATACGGAGAAGGGCATGGTGAAGCCCCGCTTCTTGCGCCTTGCCATGCCTGGCGGAAGCACGTCGGCCGCGGCCTCTGCCAGCGCGGACTTGGGCCGCTTGCGGTCATCCCATACCCCGGAGGGCTGCCGCCAGAGCCATTCGATGAGCGGGCGGTCGATGAAGGGAACCCGCAGCTCCAGCGAGTTGCGCATGCTCATCATGTCGCTGTCGCGAAGGAGCACATCGGCCATGTACGTGCGCATTTCCCAAGCGCTCATTATCGAGAAGAGTTCCCTGTTGCCCACGTCCTCGCGCAGGAGACCTAGCTGGGGATGAAAGGGGGATGACTTGAGGCCAGCCACGACATCGGGGGCCAGGATCGACTGCTGGCTGCCCTGCGAAAACACACGCCTCTGCATAGAGGCCAGCTCGTGCGCATCCCGAGCGCTGCCCAGGAAGTCTGCGAGCTTCCGGGAGCGGGAGCGACCCGCGGCCAGGCAGCGCACGGCAAGGGAGCGCACCTGGGGGGGGAGGCGCCACCAGGCGGGCAAGTACCGTGCAATCACGGGAAGCGTGTTGAACGACGGGTAGCCGCCAAAAAGCTCGTCGCCCCCGAGGCCGGAGAGTGCCACCTTCACGCCGCCCTGGTGGGCGGTTTGGCTAACGTAATAGGTGTTCACCCCATCGCCGGTCGGCTGATCGCAGGCCTCGAGCAGCTTGTCCAGATCCCGGGCCACCTCGTCACCCGTGATGATCCGGGTGTGGTGGATGGTCCCGAAATACCTGGCGCTTTCCTCGGCCGCGTCGGTTTCGGTGAATGAGTCCTCGTCAAACCCTATCGAGAAGGTCCTCAGCTCGCCGGAGGAGGCACGCGCCATGAGGCCGACGACGATGGCTGAGTCGAGTCCCCCGGAGAGAAAGGCGCCGACAGGAACGTCGGCAAGCACGTGCGCTGCGATCGAGCTCTCCAATCTCTGGCGCAGGCCGAGCACAAATTCCTCGCGGGTGGCGCACGGCTTCGGGTCCTCCGGGATCGTGCTGAAGGACCACGAGGGATGAATGTCGAGCCTGCCGTCCCGGAACCGGAGGCATTCTCCGGGGCGCAGGCTCATGATGCCTCGGTAGATAGTGCGCGGGGCCGGAACCGCCAGCCACGCTAGATATTCCGAGGCCGCTTCCGGGTCGATCTCGCCCGCGCAGACGCCTGAGGCGAGAAGCGCTGTCACTTCCGAGGCGAAGACAAGGCGGTCGCCCTGGAAACTGTAGTAAAGGGGCTTGATGCCAAAGGGATCACGCGCGACGAGGAGGGACTGCTCCGCAGCGTCCCAAAGGGCAAAGGCGAACATCCCCCGCAGCCTGCCTAGGGCCAACTCGCCCCACTGGGCAAGGGCCGCGAGCAGCACCTCCGTGTCGCAGTGCGTGCGGAAGATCCAGCCAGAGGACTCGAGCTCGGAGCGAAGGGCTGAGAAGTTGTAGATGGCCCCGTTGAAGACGAGGGTGTAACGCCTATCAGGAGTCGTCATCGGCTGGGCTCCGTTGACCGGGTCAAAGATCGCAAGGCGGCGCATCCCCAAGGTTGCCGGTCCGAGCGAGACCATGCCCGCGTCGTCGGGTCCCCGGTGGATCATGGAGGCGCACATGCGGCGAACCGCATCCTCCCTTGCGGGGGGATCGGTGTTGGAACCTACGAATCCGGCTATGCCGCACATACTTGGAAACAATGCTCTACTCCGACGCTTCTAGCGCAAGAGATTGCAATTGACCAGACTTGGCTGCCCTTGAAGCAATCCCGCAGGGATCAGCCGTTTCACGCTGAAACCGATTTTGCAATCTCCGCAGCCCTTTGCGGGGAGAAGAGCCTCTCCACGACCGCAAGGCCGAAGTCAATGGCCGTGCCGGCCCCACGCGAGGTGATCAGCCGCCCGTCGACCACCACACGCTCGCTGAGGAGTGCCGAGGGCAGTTCGGGGGCCACCGAGAAGTGGGCGGTGTAGCGCCTATTTCCGAGGACGCCTGCATCGAGGAGCACCGTGGGAGCCGCACAAATGGCGGCTATCCAGCCACCGGCCCCGGCCTGCTTTTTCACCAGCTCGGCCACGCGCGCATCGGCCCTCAGGCGGGCGACCCCCGGGCCGCCCGGCAGCAAAATGCAGTCGAAGTCGCCGCTCACCGCCGAGAGGGACGTGTCCGCATGGAGGATCACGCCGCTTCGCCCAGTCACATGGATGCCGTCTCCAAGCGCAGCAACCGTGACGTCGGCTCCTGCTCGGCGCAGCAGGTCCAGGGGGGCCACGAACTCGATCTCCTCAAATCCTTCGGCGAGCAGGACCAGCACGGTGGGTGAACTCATGCCCGCGATTGAACACCCCATCGGGGCCGAGCTCACGGAAAAAGTTCTCAAAAACCTCTCGTTATTTTGCCGAGGCCGCGCAAGCATCCGCACCTATGGCAGGCGTAGGCAAACTCCTCAAAACCGCGCAGAAGATGCAGCGCTCCATCGAGGCGCTGCAGGCCGAACTTGAGTCCCGCGAGCTGGAGGTCACCGCTGCGGGTGGAGCCGTCAAGGTCAAGGTGAGCGTGGCCGGGTCCTTCAAGGAGCTCTACCTTGACCCGGAGTTCCTGAAGGAGGGTCCGACGGTCGTATCGGGCGCTGTACTCTCTGCGATCCAGGAGGCATCAAAAAAAGCCAAAGATCTTAACGACAGCGAGATGCATAAGGTGACTTCGGCGTTCCAGATGCCCGGTGTCTTCTGACGAGAGTGACCAACGCGTTTGAGAGACTTCAGCAGGCGCTCCGCAAGTTGCCGGGCATCGGCTATCGCTCCTCGGAGCGGATCGCGCTCCATCTTCTCCTCGGTAAGCCGGAGCAGCTGCAGGCCTTGGTCGCCGCCTTGACGGAGGCTTCGACTGCGGTACGCCGGTGCACCCGCTGCGGAAACCTGAGCGACGGAGACCTCTGCGCGATCTGCTCGGATCCCAGGAGGGACCACAGGTCCGTCTGCGTGGTCGAGGATGTCCCCGACCTAGTCGCGATCGAGCGCAGCGCGACATGGCGAGCCGGCTACCATGTGCTTCATGGGAAACTCTCGCCGCTTAACGGGGTGGGGCCCGAGGACCTCAACATCGCGAGCCTGAGGTCGCGCATCGAGGCTGAGGAGGTCGATGAGCTCGTGCTCGCGCTCCCGAACGATGTCGAGGGAGAGGCGACGTGCCACTATTTGCAGGAAAGCCTCCTCAATGGTCGCAATCTTCGAGTAACGAGGATCGGGTTTGGCCTGCCGAGCGGCGGTGGCGTTCTCTACGCCGATTCGGTGACCCTGAAAAGCGCGCTGGATGGGCGCCGGGCCTTCAATTGAGGAGTTGCTGCGCTGTGCTGGGGGGCGAGCGGGTTTCCCAACGGGCTCGAGTTTCGTTACACACGAAAAAGGGGGTTCGGCGGCTCGACTTTAAGGGGCGCTGAGGAGCGAGTACCCATGGAATTTTGAGCCTTTCAAGGGGAAGGCTGATCATTCGTTCAGCGAGGGATAGACAAGCACCGATGGCGGCCTCAACCTCACTCTGCATCTGCTCGCGAAACCTAGGACGCGCCATGGCTTTAGTCAGAATCTATCTCATCACCTTTCACAGGGCTCATTTGCTGCCCCGCGCCATCGAGAGCATTCAGAGGCAGACCTTCACGGGCTGGCTTTGTGAGGTGCAAAATGGCGATCCCGCCGATGACGCACCCGGCAGGATTGTGGCAGGGCTCAAAGACCCGAGATTCAGCCTCTTTTCGCCCCCGGCAAAAATCGGTCCCGTGGAGGCGTTCAATCTCGCCCACAAGACAGCCGCAGAGCCGTTCCAAACCCTGCTGGAGGACGACAATTGGTGGGAACCGAACTTTCTTGAGGAGATGCTCTCGGTGCTGGCCCGGCATCCCGAGGCTGAGCTTGCCTGGTCCAACATGAGGATGTGGAGGGAGGAGGCGGACGGAGGCTGGACCGACACGAAGCGGCTCGTTTGGAATCTAAGGCCTGAGGACGGCGATCGCGTGTACTCTTGGCCTCAGTTGATCCAGATCAGCGACATGATTTATTCGAACGGCAGCGCCCTGCTCCGTTCCGGGTCGGCCAGGAGCCTGATCATGCCGGATTCAATCTCCAGGGACATGATCGAGCAGGCGAGGGAGCGCCTCATGAATTTCCCCATTGTTTTGGCGGCCGCCCCGCTTGCAAATTTCGCGGTCACCCGGAGCACGATGCGATCGAGCGACTTCTCGGGCTGGGGTGAGGCACAGGCCCTGCTTGCCGCTTCCTTCATCGCCCAGGTACCCATGTCGAAGGCTGCGCAGGAAAAGCTGTGGCATTCCAGGAGGTCAATGGTGCCTAGGTCCACAAGCAGCCTGATCTATGGGGCCTTGTTGGCGCGCAGCTGGTCCTTCCTGGGTAACATGACGCTGGGCGATTTTGTCGGGTTTGTTGCGGGCGCCCTCAAGCGGCCATCGGTGGCGTTCCAGATATTGAGGGCCAAGTCCAGGCGCCGGGAGACATGGGATTGGCTGTGCGAGGCCACGCGGCGCTGCATGATCACAGCGCGAAAGCGCGGATTCGAGATTGTTACCGAAGACTCGCTTCTTGATAAGCAAGCCCCTGGCGCCTGTGGCAGCGTCCGCGGGGCTACCTCGTAGCTCGCCGGTGCCTTTGCATAAGCAGGCTTCCCGGCAGACGCCTACCCAGACGGGGCCCGGACGCCGAACGAGCGCCAGGGCAGCCTCACTCGAGCGCATCAATGCTCGCGTCAAGTGATTGGCTGCGCGGCTCCTGAGACCGAGGAGGGCACGCCCCTCCGGCCGGGCCGGTCGTTCACTCCAGGGGAGCTATTTCTCCAATCGAGCCAAGGAAAACAGACTTCTCGACGTCCCAGCAGTAGCGCCGTTGGGAAAGCTCCCTCGCAGCCATCCTGGCCGACGAAGTTCGGACCGGATCCGAAAGCAGCCCGTCAATCCTCGCGGCAACGGCCACGGAGTCGCCCATGTCGGCGAGGAGCGCGGCCTCGCCGAGCGAGGGTGCGAGAGCCTGCTGCGCCGCAGTGGAGGAGAGCAGCTGGGGTATGCCTGCAAGCAGGTACACAAACACCTTGTTCGTCAGGCAAATGTCCCGGTTGAGCGGAGACCGCTCCTCCGTCGAAAGGCCGAGGTCGGCGCTTGCGGCCAGGCGCGCCATTTCCGTCGGAGGGCCCGGTGGCAGAATCCTGACCGGGCGTTTGAGTCCGACCTGCCGAGCGACTGCGGTAAGATGCTCGGGGTACCCCGGGGCTGGGATTCCCCTGAGGTGAATCTCGATCGGTGTGCGCACGCGGGCGAGCGCATGGATGGCTCCTTCAAGGCCGCGGCCCGGTCCGATCGTCTGGGAAAACCAGTAGGCCACCGCCGGTCTGTCAGCCGAGATCGGGCCGGGCTCGACGGGAGAGTCCGGCGCGTGCGAACGGGGAAACACGTTGAGCACGATTCGAGGCTGCACCCCGTAGATTTCCGAATACATGCGGCCTATGAGCGGCGAGGAGGCCGTGAGGTGGCCGCAGCCCTTGAGCAGGCCGCCCTGCAGGCGCGCCACGATGCTGCGCTCGACCAGGTTGACGCAGGCTTCCTGTGTCTCCGCATCGTGGAAGTCTTCCGCGTCAAATCCGTAGGCGCCGTGAGCACGCGTGGCCGCGAGCGCCGCTGCCGGCAGCGCGGGAAGGCAATGGCCGACATAGAGTCGAGCGGACAAGCGCGAGGCAACGGCACCCATGTGAAGGGACTCCGCGTGGCTCGCCCGCGCGGCGATTCCGAGGGTCGCGAGCGAAGGGCGGACCACCAGACGCCTTGAGAGGCGCCTCAGTATCTTGCGGACCAACGCTCCCGCTCCTCCCCGGTAGTCGATTCGCGTGCACTGCCAGCGGGCCGAACCAAGGATGTCGTCGTCGAGCGGGTCGGCCGCCTCGAAATGCCGGCCTGCCACCACGTGAACGCGATATCCGGCGTCGACGAGTGCGTCCGCCTCCTTCACGAGCCGCGGGGTCGAGGCGACATGGCCGGGCGTCAGCAGGCAGATCAGGGGTGCGGAGGCGCTCATTGGACCGTGCCGAACAGCCTTTCCTCACGAAGGGTGGCTGCGAGCTTGGAACGGTAGTCCGACCATTGCCAGGCTGCTGCGGTTGCAAGCGACGCCTCGCGCATGGCCTTAAGTCTTTCGCGGTTGGAAAGGCACCAGGTGAGCGCGTCGCAGAGCGCCTGGGTGTCGCCGGCCTTTATGAGGAGCCCATTCTCGCCATCCCTGAGCAGGTCTGCCGCTCCGGCACAGTCGGTCGTGATGACGGGCAGGCCGCACGACCATGCCTCTGTCACGACCATTCCCCACCCGTCGCACAGGGTGGGGAAGACAAGGGCGTCGCTGCTGCGGTAGTGCGCCATGAGGTCCGCGCGAGAGATCGCCCCCCCGATCTCGATGCCCTCGGGCAGGGGCTGAAGCAGACGGTCGGGAAGCGCTATCGTGCCAAAGATCTTCAACCGGGCATGCCGGCCCATGTTCGCCTTCCGCCACGCGTCCAGGAGGTAATGCGCGCCCTTGCGGATCCCGAAGGTGCCGGCCCAGAGAAACACCAGCCGGGAGTCGCTCCCGGCAACCGGAGCCAACACCGCGTCGCGCGCCGCTACAGGCGGCGCGCCAAGCGGGACCACCCTGACCTTGCTGACGTCGAGGCCCATGGCAGCGAAGCTTTTCCGGGTGTAGGTGGAGTACGCGATCACCACATCGGCTCGGTTCCACTCCTCGCGTCGGCGCGCGATCCGGCGCTCCTGCTTGGCTGCCGTGTAGCGATAGTATGCCGTCTTGAGCTCTGGAAAACGGTCCAACTCGACATCGAGAATTCGCTGCACGAACTGGGCCTCGGGAGAGGGCATCTCGTAGGCTACCTTCAACCCGAGCTGCTTGGCCCGCTCAAACGTGTAGAGGGAGCTGTGCTCAAAACCGTAGACGCCGGTCAGGCCGCGGTGCAGCTCTCTTGCCACCTTCCGGTCGAAACCAATCTCCGTCTTCTCCCAAATGAAATCGGTCAGGCGGCCGTCGTGGTCGGAGGCCCCGACGGCGAGCCGCAGCAGCTCTCCCCAGGGATGCGACTCTACCTTCTCCGGGGGGACCTCCGTCACAGCCCTGCGCTGGAAACGCGAGGCCATGTCCCTGTGCGCGACCCTGCCCGCTGCAACGAGCACCCGCTGCATCCAGCTTCGCGGGTCGTCCCGCACGGTCGTTATGAAGCGCTCCAGCTGGCCCGCCTCATACAGCGCTCGGGCAACCTGCTGGACGAATGGGGCGACGGAGGGATGAAAAACGACGACGCTCACCAGGGAAGCATCCTTGCCAGGGTGGCGTTGGCGTCCGAATCGAGGGTCGTCGGAGCCCGCGAAGGCGGGCCTGGGGGCAGTCCACTTTTGGCGGGCGTTTTCAACGGGAAAACAGGGGAATCACACTGTGCCAGCATCATACGCCCCGCCCCCGCTTGGCAAACCTTGCCTTAGCCGGCTTAGTCGCTTTCGGAACCTGCAGGGCTCTTGCGCCCAAGGCGCCGCGGGGATGCCGCTTGGAACAGGACCGTCAAGAGCGATGCGGGTCGCCTTGCATATTCATTCGGTATGAGGTCGGCTGTTCTGGTGGAGTCGACAGATCCCTCCGTCCGCCGTCCGCCCGAAAATCCGCCGAGAAACACGGCGCTCGACGGGTTGCGCGGAATCGCAATCGCGATGGTCGTATGGCATCATTTCGTCGAGCTGAACCTGCCGCCCGGGCGCGCGTCATGGCTCGGTTGGCTGCGGGCCGGAACAGGGCTCTCATGGACTGGAGTGGACCTGTTCTTCACGCTGTCGGGTTTCCTGATCGGAGGCATCCTGATCGACCACAGGATCCTGCCGCACTTCACGCGCGTCTTCTACCTTCGCCGAGCCACGCGAATCCTCCCCCTTTACTTTGCGACCCTGGCGATAGCGGCGCTGGCTGTCGTACTGCGCCTGCCGGGCTCGTACCACATGTTCCCCTTCTGGATATACCCGCTTTTCCTGACAAATTTTGCGGTGGGTCTGACGGGCACCTGGGATTGGCTGCCGCTCTCGGTCCTTTGGTCGCTTGCGGTCGAGGAGCAGTTCTACCTGATCGCGCCCTGGGTCGCCAAAGCGGCGAGCCATGAGATGATTCCGTGGATACTGGCAGGGCTTGCGCTGCTGGCGGAGGCATTTCGCGTGGCGCTCATGCTCCTCTATCCCAACGGCCAGCTGATGATGCATGTGCTGACCCCGTTCAGGATGGACGCATTGGTGCTCGGGGTCCTTGTCGCATGGGCGGTCCGATCAAAGGCAGCCTGCGCCTTCTTCGATTGGTTGGGAGGATACTGGCCGGTATTGCTTGCCGGTGGCATCGCCATTTTGGGAGGGCTTGACCTGCTGCAGCCCAGGGAGGGTTCCCGGGTGATGGGAGCCTTCGGGTATCTCTTCATCGCTTCGTTTTTCGCACTTGTGGTTGCCGTGGTCGCAAGGGTTCGCCCTGCATCCCTTGTCAGGTGCCTGGAGGCTCGGCCCCTCGTCCATCTCGGCCGTTGCTCGTATTTCATCTACCTCTGGCATGGCCTTCTCGGCCAGGCGGTCATCCGTGCCCTTGGCGGCGCCGAGTTCACGTTGAATTCGCTCTCTGGGGTTGCGATCGTCGCTTTTGCGGTGGCGCTGACCTGGCTGTTGGCCGCGGTATCCTGGAGGTGGTTTGAGCGCCCCATTGTGGACTGGGGTCACCGATATGCCTACTAGCGCGGCATCGGTTTATCCATGCCGCCTTGCGGGCCAGTGCGGTTGCCGTCGTCCGCCTGCGTTGCAGGGCGTGCCCTCTGCGGACCCTGCGGCGAGGCAAACCCAAGGCTTTCGGACACGTCTGGCGTTGAGTGGCGATTGAAACAGTCCTCGAGGGCGTTCTCAGGGCCGGGTGTTGGCAAACCCCATCAGAACCTTAAAGCGTCTTGACGATGACGCCTGTTTTAGCGACGTATTCCCCTTGCTCTCGCGGGTGTAGTATAACGGCTATCACGTGAGCTTCCCAAGCTTGAAATCGGGGTTCGATTCCCCGCACCCGCACCATCCTCACAGGATGGATTCGTCACCGGCCCAGGAGCCTTGCGGCACGCCGGACCAACTTCCAGCCGACAAACCGGGCCAGCATCGCCTGTCTTCGACCCATCAACGGCTTGAGCTGCGATCCCCCGAGCCCGCGAACCCGGGTTTCCGCCTCCTTCGACAGGTTGGGTGCATCGGGATAGGTCTCATAGACGAGCCTTTGGAAATAATCGGCCAATGCCTGCCTCACCCGGGGTGAGTCCTCGGCTGCGGTGAGGTGGTCTGCGATCAGCTCGCAGGACTTGAGCAGGGAGATGAGCGACTTGCGGTCGCGCCGGCCGCTGAGGCTGCCGGCAAGGCCCGAGCGGTAAAGGGAGAGCGAGCCGGGAGAAAAGACGATCTTGCGAGAGGCCAGGGCAATCCTGGCAAAATACTCCCCGTCATCGTTGAGGGAGAGTGACTCGTCCCACGGGCCCGCCTTTTCCGCGACGGAGCGCGGGACCAGCCAAGCAGCTGGATGCATCATCTCCCCTCGCGCGGTGTGAAGCAGCAGGAAATCCACGGGCGACAGGTCGCAAAACAGGGCAGACTCGCTCGCGACAGCGTCTGAAGGGTCATTGCGGAAGCGCGCCCAGCGTGAGATGCCCACGGCCCCAGGGCCGGACGCGATCAGGAGGCCGACTTGGTTGGCGATCTTCGTAGGCTCGAGCAGGTCGTCGGCGTCGAGGAACTGGATGAAATCGCCACTAGCGGCGGCGAGGCCCGCGTTTCGCGCGGCGGCGGCCCCTCTGTTGGCCTGGTCAAGCACGCGCACCCTTGGCCCGGCGTAGCGGCCCAACACCGAAAGGCTGCGATCCGTCGAACCGTCATCGACCGCGATGATCTCGATTTCCGGCCAGGTCTGCGCAAGGGCCGAGTCCATGGCGGCGGCGACCCAGGGCTCCGCGTTGAAGCAGGGGACAATCACGCTTACCAACGGCTTTTCCGTGTCGTCTTTCACGTCAATTCTGGACGCGCCGCCAGTTGTGCTGGAAATACCAGCGCTTGGATTCCGCCACGTAATGGTGCATCACCGCGCGGCATTCCCTGACCTCCGGCGGCCTGGGCAGTGTGACATAGTCGGTGCGAGGCGCGACGGCGCATTGGCGTCCCGCCAGCAGCATGGCGACAAGGGCCTGCTCGAGGTAGTAGCTGTCCCCCCCATTGGCCCGCAGCCCCTGGCACCAATTTTCGAGCCTGTCCCAGTCGATCTCGCTGCTGTTCAGGCCGGTAAGTCCGACGTTCACGAGGTCCGCCGTCGGGTTCTCCGCCAGCCGGTCCATGAGCGGCCTTGGGTATCCGTAGGAGGTCTCGCAATCGACGGCATGGAGCGGGCATCGCGGCGAGTCGGCCCATTCGAGCAGGAAATCCGGCCTGCGGAAGAAGAGCAGGTCCGAGTCAGCCACCAGTTTCCATCCGCCGCCGCACACGTGGGGGTCGATGATCTTGCGTATGTGAGGATAGTTGACCCAGCGATCGCGCAGCGTGGGAAAGCGGGCCGCCGGCAGGTGGGCGTCGAGGTGGGCGAGGGCGTCGGGCTGCTCGACGACCCGCGCAAGCGGAAACAGGCGAAGGAGGGGTTCGCGCCAGGGCCCGCCAAGCGAGCCGTCGTCGTAGATGATTGGCGCCAACGGACGGCCCAGGTGGCGGCCGAGGCTCCACAGGCAGAAGGCGGTCTGGTACCAGAAACGTCTGCCGGTGAGTACGTGCACCTCGAAGGCCGCCCCTGCGGGCGATGCAAGCACAGGCAGGTGAGCCGCAGCAGCCTCCATCTCCGCCCGCCCCCTCTCGGTTCGCTTCTGCTCAAGCGGTCCGCCTTCCCTCAGGCAATCCCGCAGGAGTGCTGTTGGACGGTGCCAGGTGTAATAGAAAGCCCGGCCAAAAAGGGCGCGTAAGGGGTTCTGCATCCTGTCGTCAGAAGTCTGCGAAGAGACGGCGGTACTCTTCGTCGGAGAGAGTCCGCGAGCTGGAGTAGGGTTGGGCTCGGAAGAGACGGAGAATGCGTGCCGCGGACAGGGGGCCGATAAAGCGCGCCAGTCTCGCGAAGGCCTGCGTGCCCAGATTGCCCGTTTGGGAACGCGGTGATTGCCTGTAGATTGCGAGCATGCGCCGCGCGAATCCGTCGTTAAAGCGCCGCGGCAGTCTGCGCCATGTTTGGAAGGCCGCCTCGCCCACGGCCCGCCGGGCGGGGACCGTAGCCTCCGTCTTGGGGCATGCGCGCACGAAGGCCTCCATGATCCTGAGCGCGGCCACGGCGAGGTTCTCCCAATGCCGGCTGTAGCGGTCCTCCTCATGGGGCCCCACGGAGCTCAACGGCCCGCCGGCCTTCACGATCTTCGCGGGGAAGACAGAAAGGTTGTAGTACAACCAGACATCGCCCGCGGAGTCGGAGGTGCGCATCGGCGGTATCAAAGGCGACTCGAGAGCGCGCTGCAAGTAGCTGCGACGGTAGATCGGGTTGTGGGGCGCCGGCTGAATCTTGATGAAGAGTTCGGCCGGATCATCCACCACGGGAAGCTCCTCGGCCGGCTCCCATTGTGCGAGGCCGTAATCTGCGCCCAGTCTTGCGCTTCCCATGTCGGCATAGCTCACGTCCGCTGCCGCTTCCTGCATCAGGCCAACCTGCCGCGCAAACTTGTCGGGGTGCACGAGATCGTCGGAATCCAGAAAAAGGACGAAATCTCCGCGCGCCTCGGCAAGGCCCGTGAGGCGGGCCACGATCGAGCCCTGGTTTTTCTGCCTGAGGTGCGTGACCGGGATGCCCGGCTCGTAGCCTCGGAGCTGCTCGGCCATCGGTGGCTCGGATCCGTCATCGACCAGCAGCAGCTCCACGGGCGCGCCGAAGGTGGACGCGGCGCGAGCAACGCTGCCCAGGGTGTATTTTAGCGGCTCGGGCCTTCCGTACGAGGGGATGACAACCGAAAGCTGCGGGGGCACGGGAGTCATGGGGATGCGGGCCTGCGCCTTTCCGTGGGATTTGCTACGGTCTCGAAACCTCCAAAGAAGACGATCTCAGCTGGTCTCATCAGGTTCAGCGCCGACTCAGGGTTGCCCGGCCTTCGAAATGCCCGCAGGCCCCCTTCCAACGGATTGCCCTCTCGGGAGACCTCCAGGCCCCGTACTTGAAATAGGCCTTCGCCTTTCGCAGAGGGACGGTCCAGGCCGCGATGGGCTTCCAGGGATTGGCTCCGTGAAGGTCGAGCACCTGAACCCACGAACGCTGGATCGCGCGATTGAGCCGTCCGATGTAGCCTGTTTCGAGCCGCGAGGAGGGGATCAGGTGCTGGAGGCTGAGCTTGGGAAAATACCCAACGGACCAGCCGCTCTCGATCAGGGCCATGACGATGTCATTGTCGCCGCCGGAAACAAGTTCGCTTCCGCTTCGGTCGAGCCTGCTCCTGCGTGGATCGCGCTCGATCGCGCTCGCCCATGCAAGGGCCGCCTCTCGCCTCAGGGCCATGCCGGCTCCGATGGGAGCGAATGCCGGATACTGGTTACTCTCGGCCCCGGCGGGTCGGAAGGAGGCTGCCACCAGCTCCCGGTTGCCCAGGTCGCGCAGGGCAAGGAGCGGAAAGAACTCACTCTGCCAAGGCTCGGGTGCCGACTCAAAGACGGGCAGCGATTTGCCCCCGGCGGCGCCGAGGTGCGGATCCCGCTGGAAAATGCCAGCGACCTCGCTGAGATAGTCAGCAGCGAGGACATTGTCGTCGTCGACCATCACGACGATTTCTCCCCTGGCCTCTTTGAAGCCGGCGATCCGCGCCGATGTGAGCCCGAGCGCGGGCTCGCGTACAATGCGCAGGTTGGACGGAGCGGACTCGAGGAGATCGGATTGCGAAGGGAAGGACGAGGAGGCGTTATCGACGAGGATCGTCTCAAAGAGGTCCTCGCGCAGCGTCTGCCCCTTGAGGGCGCGAAGGACTTCCCGCAGGCGGCCCGCGTGCGGATTGTGCGCCGGAATGACGACCGATACAGGCACGGGAGGTGAAAGGGGCGCGGTCACTGAATCAGTCGATCGATGTCGATTCGGTCGGCCATTGGCCAGCCAGAACGCTTGGGCGGCGCGACCCTGCAGTATGCCTGCGCGATCACGGGTGATCCAATAAATAGTACTTGTATAACGCACCAAAAAAGACATGTCTAATCATATGAACACAGCATATTCCGGCCCCTTCCTTGCGGCGGCCTTCGAGGCGACCGACCTCCTCGGCTGGCTCTTCACCCTTGGCTTGGCCGGGTCGGTCTGGCAGGGGATCAAGCACGCGCAGCGCGCCTACAGGGCCCAGGACAAGCAAGACAAGCTCGAGGAGGCGGCCTGGGCCATAGGCATTCCCGCCATCTCGGCCGGGGTCTACTGGTTCTCGATCAAGATCGGCATCATCAGCCCGGTATGGACGCTGGGCAACCTGCCGGTCTGGTGAGGCGACGCCATGGAGACGGATTCCCGCGAGCCCTCCCTGCCGTATACGGCGAGCCACACCGGGCGAAAGGCGAGGGTGGGCTACCTTGGCTTTGAGGGGGTCGGTTTCGAGGAGCTCTGGCCCCTGTTCGCGGGCCTCATCCTCAGCGTGGCGCTGGGCATCCGGCTTTTCCTGGGCGCTCAGGCCGACGCGGGCCACTGGGTCGCGAGGACGCTCATCGCAGCGCTGCCGTTCTTATGCGGCTACGGCTACCTCAGGTTCCTCGTCCAGGGCCGCCCCCCGCACTTCAAATCCGACATGCTCTCGACAGCGCTGCGCGTGCGCCTTGATTTCGCAAATCCCCCTGTGCGTGCGTTCCCGCTTGTGCCACGCCTGGCGGTGTCGGCCCATGATGCCGCGGGCCCGGCACGCGCCGCCAACCAGCGCCACCCGATGCACGCACTCGGGCGGGTGCGCTAAGGCCCCAGCCATGGCCGCAACCTTCCCAGTGGGCTGGTTCGAGCGGGATATGCTCTGGTGGGGGCGTTCGCTTGACGCGCGCGCGTGGCTCGCCCGTGGCGCGAAGGTCGAGGTGCCTGACCTGCGCAGCGCCGACAACCGGACGATCCTGGACCTTCGCAGGCAGAACGCCCACATGCTGGCCGCCGTCGGGGCAGGATCCTGCCTGCAGGTCCAGTGGACCGTGGAGGACGACTTCGGCGCGGCGCTCGACGCCTACGCGGAGCGCAAGCGCGGAGCATCGGACTGGTGCCGCAGGACATGCGCCGTGCGCCGCGAGTTCTACGTGCAGAGGCTGGCGGACGGCAGCCTGCGGCGGGAGCGGGTCCACGTCTATCTGGGCCGCCCCTGCTCAGGCCTCACCCGCGCGAACACGGCCTCGGTGTCCTCGTGTGAATCCTACCTCAGGCAGGCCGCGTCGGCCCTGGACTCCCAGCTGGGAATGCTGGCCATGGTCCACCCGCTCGGCCGTTGGGAGCCGCTCGACAGCCGAGGCCATGCCCTTCACCTTAGGAGATACCTCAACCCGAGCCTCTCGCGTCTGTTTTCGGGATCGATCGAGGCCGGCCTCGACGGATTCGACGAGGGGCGCTCCGTCCGGGCGAACTGCATGAGGAGCGACGTCGAGGCCTTCTCCTCCGGGAGGGGGGCGGACCGGGGAAGCCTGCTTTACTTTGACGGTAACTACCACGCCGTCTTTGTCATGCGCGAGCTGCCTCGCGGCACCCGCCCCGGCATGCTCCTGCCGGTAATGGATGCCGTGAGCCGGGGCGCCTGCATCACGCTGTGCGCTCGGCCGCTACCGGTGGGCGCGGAGATCGAGCGGCTGCGCCGGGAGATTGACCAGCTCAGCGCGTTCCTAACCGACCGGCGGGCCGCCGGGGTCGAGAACGACATCCAGCTGAGGAGGGCGAGAATCGATTCGCTGCTCTCCTCCGTGACGATTCCCTTCAACATGCTCTTCGTCGTGCGCGTCTGGGCAGACACGGCGGAGGGGATCGCCGCCAAGGCTCTCGCAATGCGAACCGCGCTGCAGGGAATCGACGGTGCAGAGTTCATGCAGGTCAACAACGCCGTCCAGGCCCGGGGCCTGTTCTACGAGACCTTGCCTGGCAACTTGGGCGGCGGCTACCGGGGGTGGGACATCTACGTGGAGAACCACAACCTAGCGGACCTCGTGCCACTGTCATCCACCTTCACGGGGCACCTTCCCGAGGCGCAGGCCCTTTACGACAGCCCGGGGCGCAGCGTGGTCGGGCTGCGGCTGGTCACGGCGAACGGCACTCCGCAGCACTCGATTGCCGTCGGCGTCAACGGCTCGGGCAAGTCGGCATTCTTGATGGACCTCATGAGCCAGTCCGACTGCGACTGGAAGTACAGGTTCTACCAGGAGGAGGGCATGGCGTTCGTGACGCAGGCGCAGCTTTGCGGCATGCGCAGCCTGGTCATGCGCGAGTCAGGGGAAAGCACCCTGAACCCCTTCGATACCCTCGGCCTTCCGATGACCTCCTCGACGCTGTCGCGGGTCGTGAGGACGTGCATGAAGCTCGTTGGCCTCTCCCGGGACGAGGACCGCAACCGGCGCCGCGAGGGGCTGATAGGGGAGTATGTGCGCTGCCACATCGGCGACTGCGTCGAGGACTGGAAGAACGCCGACGAGGACCGGTGGATGGCGGCGGCCCGAAGGGCGGTCGCCGCGCAGGCGTTGCGCTCGGCGGACGACGACTTCCTGGACGGGCATCTCGCCTTGGCCGAGCTCGAGCGTTCGGATCCGGCCAAGGCCGCCGAGATTCTCAGGGGGGTGGCAGAGGAGGAGGCCGTGCGGAAGTCCCTCACGCCCGAGGGCCGGCGCAACACCGAAGCCATGGCCTTCAGCCTCTTCACTAGCGTCGAGTACCCGCGGTTTGACGGGCTCGTTTCCCTGATGAGGCACGGCCGCCTGCCCCACCACCGCAGCGCCGCCGTCGCGGCCGAGCTCGATTTCCTCTCGTCCGAGCTGGCCAAGGGCCTGCGCGCGGGAGGCGTGGTCGGTGCGTTCATCGACGGGGCCACCAACGTGGATCTGCGGGGGGCGGGGCTTCACTTTGACACGAGCCGCCTGCCCGAGGGCGCGCTCAAGGAGCTGGCGGGCTTCGTGGTCTTCGACCACGTCCGCCAGCACATTCTCTCGCTGCCGCGTGCGGCCTCTAAGGTGATGCTTCTCGACGAGCTCCGGCGCATCCTCCTCATCCCCGGAGCCGGCGAGTTCATGAAGGAGCTGCTGGCGCAGATGAGAAAGTACCGATGCGTCTTCATCGGCGCCTTCCAGGAGCCCTCCCAGATTGACGACATAGACCCCGCACTGACCGACCTGCTGCTCGGCCAGTGCAAGCAGTACTTCCTCATGCGCCAGAATAACGCGGACCAGGTGCGCCGGATCGCCCGCGTGATCGGGCTGCCCGGGGCCGCCGAGAGAGCGATCGTGCGCCATCCTCTGATTGAGCACCAGACCGGCGCCCCCAAGGCGTCCTACTTCACCTATTTCTCGCGCGAGGGGCCGGCGCCGGTCTGTGGGACGGTGAGGGTCGAGGTGGATCCCGCCATGCTCTACGTCGCCGAGTCCTCAGGCGCCGTGTTCGACAGCAGAATGTCCGCGCTCGGCAAGTACCCGAGCGTGTACGCGGGGGTGCTCTCCGAGTCGGCGGGAGGCCGCGCGCCATGAAGGCCGCGCTCGTTCTGGCGGCGCTCTGCCTGGCGGGCTGCGAGTCAAGGCCCGCAACGGCGAAGCGCGGGGCCCTCGACGAGGCCTACCTCCTGGGCGCGGCCGATGCCGTCAAGCAGCTCTACTGGGCGAAGCAGGCGCTGGAGGCGCCCCGCCAGACTCGGCCTGCGGGCTCCACCGAATATTACACCTGGCAGGACGGTGGCGCGCAGGGTGACGGCCGCAGACTCGCGCCTGAAATCGTCTCGGTTCCCGTATTCGTGCCGGCACCGGTGCCGGCCGCGCCCCAGCCATGACGCACGCCCCCGCACGGCTAGCGCTGGCCCTCGCCCTCGCCGCAGGCGTCCCCGGGGCCCGCGCGTTCCTGGGCGTTGCGGACACCTCGCTGGTGACCGTCATCGCTAACCCCGCGGAGGCGGCGAACTGGGTCTCCCAGCTGGAGAAACTGGAGGCTCAGCTGGAGGCGGCGAACGCCACGCTGCAGGTGGCGACGCAGATGCGCGCCTACGCGGGGGACCCGAGGGCCGCGCTCCTTTTGGTGCCGGATCTTTCCGAAATCTCCGGGGACATGGCGGCGCTGGCGTCGGGAGGCCAGACCGAGGCCGACCTGTTCCAGGCCTGGCAGGCCGAGGGCTCGGCGCAGCGCCTCCTCGGGGAGGCGGGACTGCTTCTCACTTCTGGAGCGGGACAGACGATGGACGTGTTTGGCGCGCAGCAGCCCAGGAACGCGGGCCTCTATGCCCGCCTGGCGGCCGACGCACAGGCTGTGCAGACGATCCGTGCGCAGGTGTCGGGCGAGCAGGCCGCGCGGAGATCGGCTTCCGCGGAGCTCACGCAGGCCTGGGCGCGTTTCCGAGCGGCCGCGACCGAGTCCGAGAAGCAGTCGGCGTTGACCGAGATCAGCCAGCTGCAGGCCCAGAATCAGCTGATGGACGCGCGCCGGCGCGCCGAGCTCGACGACCTTGCTCTTTCGGACCGGCAGGACCGAGCGGGTGCCGGCGCGCGCACGAAGGCGGCCGACGAGCAGGCCCTCGCCGAATCCTCGGAGCTCAACGCCGGCGAGGCTGCCCGTGTCCAGGCGGCGCAGGCCCAGCGTTCCTCAACGCTTCAGAAGGCGGCCGCTGCAGCGCCGGCGGCCGACTACTCCGGGCTTAGGCTGTGGACCAGCGAGGACGCGGCGGGAACCTCCGGTTGAGAGCGCTATGGGAACGACCCTGGCATCGGTCTCCGACCTCCTGGACGTCTTCAGTTCCTATGACGGCAACGTCCTCTTCCGCGGCCTTGCCCAGGGCGCTGCCGGAAAGCCGTCGGTCCTCGGCGGCATCGGATGGATTTTCACGGGTTTTGGGGCGTTCTTCACCCTGTGGGGCTTCGTGCTCAGGTCGCACCGATCGGGCGGCGAGTCCAAGATGGAGGAGATCGCCAAGACCTGGATCGTGATCGCCCTCATGTTCGCGGGACCGTTCTTGATGAGAACGGCCATGCAGGGAGCCGACTCCCTCTATCAGAATTCCATAGGCGGGCCCGGGAACCTCACCAGCGCGTGCGTGAAGGCCGCCTATGCGATGCCGGAACTGACGGCACTCTTCGATGCGCTGCGCGCCTCGGGTACCCAGGCGCAGGGCGCCCAGGCGGTGCAGGCCGGGCAGCGCCGGGCGGCGCTCCTGAGCGGGGCGAACGACGGCAGCGTCCTTGGCTACCTCGAATCCTTCGGGATCGCGGTGTGGGACACCGGCGCGGGCTACGCCGACAGCGCGGGCCAGACGTGGAGCGGCATGGTGAGGATGGCGGCGCTGGCGACCGGCTTCGGCTCCGCGATGCTCAAATGTCTAATGATCCTGGTGACCGTCGGACCCCTCTACCTGCTGCTCCTTGCCTCGGCAGCCGTCATCTGGTTCATGGGGCAGCTGAGGTATTTCCTCGCGGTGTGCGGGACGATGATGCTGCCCCTGTTCACGGGCATGTTCTCGCTCCCCGAGGGGCATCCGAACCGCGGGCCCGCGCAGGCCTATGTCATGCACATGGTCTCGATCGCGCTGTGGCCTGTAGCGTGGACCCTTGGGCACACCGGGACGGTCGCCCTTTACGATGCGCTTATCTCGCTCATCGCGGGAACCAGCCGCGTTCCCGATCTGACGGCCGCCCTGGAATGGTCGTCGATCACCGCGCAGGGCCCAACGGATGTCCAGGTGCGCGCGTTTGAGGCGGCCTTGGGCAACTGGTTCATGGGAAACGTGGCGGCGCTCCTGTCACTGCTCATCGGCGGGATCGGCTTCGCGGCTTGGGTGGTGAGCGTGTCGGTCATGGGCCCCGTGTTCATGCACAGGCTTCTTTCCACCGGGGCGCTCTTCTTCACCCAGGCGGCGGGTTCGGCGGCCCGAGGCGCAACGGCGGCGGCAAGGCTTGCGATGAACGCCGCCAACGGCTCGGGAATCGGCGCAACCGTGCTCCTCGGCGGCACCGCCGCCTCGGGCGAACGCCTCGCGGGGGCCGTGGCGGCCGAGGCCGTCGTGCTTACGAGCCCGGCTTCCGGGGCGGCAGGGGCCACCATGGCCCGGGCCGCCCGGAGCGTGGATATTTCGGATGGCAACCCGCGGGACGGGCTGTGACACTATGGGCATGTCAGTGCCCCCCATCGTCGGCTCCGCCGCCCGCGGCGTTGAGCGGCTCATAGACCGGGTCGTCTGCGTGCTGGGCGCCGTGACGTTCTCGCAGTTTCCCGAGTTCATGCAGCAGTATCTCCAGCGCCTGGAGGGGCACCTCGACGAGGCGCGCCTCGGCGTGGAGCGATTCCAGCAGGCGGCCTCTCAGTCGGGGATGACGCTTGAGCAGCTGATCGTCGGGGCCGGCCAAAACCCCGATCCCTCGGTGGCCCGCCTCTCAGGCGTGGTCCGGGAGGCGGTCCGAAGGGCCGACGAACTCGGCGCGGCGGATGCGGCGCTGAGGCACGCCTCGGCCTGGACCAGGCCCTTTGTCTTTCTCGCTCACCTGGACGGATCCATCGCGAGGGCCACCTGGGACATCTACAGGCCGGCGGTCCCGACCACCGCCGAGGGGCTGGTGTACGCTGCGGTGGGCGTCCTGGCGGCGCTCTGCCTCTACCACTTAGGAATCCGGATGCCCCTAGAGCGCCGTTTCAGGAGGACTTCCCTGGGGAACTGACGGCAGCAAATCCATGGACATGCGGGCTTCCCCGGGCCAAGATGGCCGCTCCCGATGTCCGACATCCTCAAAGTCAACTTGGGCGACCGCTCCTATCCCATCGTCTTCGCGGATGACCTGACGGTGCAAGTGCGCGCCATCACCAACGAGCTGGTCTTCGGGGGGCGAAAGATCGCAGTGGTTACCGACGAGAACGTCGCCGTGGTCCATGCGAACGCGCTGCGCGCCCTCTTTGGCGAGGCCCCGGTGCTGACGCTCCCCGCCGGGGAGGGATCCAAGTCGGTGCACGAGTTTTCCCGGGCGCTCGACTTCCTCGCCTCGTGCGGCCTCGACCGCTCGGGAGCCGTGTTCGCCGTGGGCGGGGGCGTGGTGGGAGACCTTGCGGGATTCGCGGCGGCCACGTATCTGCGCGGGATCCGCCTTTTCCAGGTGCCCACGACGCTTCTGGCGATGGTCGACAGCTCGGTAGGGGGCAAGACGGGCATCAACCTTAAGGCCGGCAAGAATCTTGCCGGGGCGTTCTACCAGCCCCACGGGGTCTTTGTCGCGACCGGGTTCCTCAGGACCCTGCCCGAGCGTGAGTTCTCGGCGGGCTGCGCCGAGGTGGTCAAGGCGGCGCTCCTTGCGGACGCCCGGCTTTTCGCCCAACTCGAGCAGGCGCCGCTCAGGCCCGGCGACGCGCGGCTGGCCCAGACGGTGCGCCGGTGCTGCGAGATCAAGGCCCTCTTTGTCGAGGCCGACGAACGCGAGCAGGCCTCCGAGGGCGGCCGGGCCCTCCTCAACCTCGGCCACACCTTCGCGCACGCGATCGAGCAGGTCACCGGCTACGGCCTGTACCTTCACGGGGAGGCGGTCGGCATCGGGCTGTGCGCCGCGGCGCGCCTCTCGCTCGCCCTGGGCCACATCCGGCCGGCGGACGTCGTGCGCGTAGAGGCCTCCGTCGGCGCGCACGGCCTGCCGATCTGTGTTCGGAGCCCTCTGCCCATCGAGCGGCTCATGGCGGCGATGGGCAGGGACAAGAAGGTCCGTGGCGGAGCCCTTCGTTTCGTCGTCCTGAAGGCGCTGGGGGAGGCGTCGGTCCAGGAGGGCATCGACCCCGCGGTGGTGGAGCGGGTCTGGAAAGAGGTCGGATGCTTCTGAGCGGCAAGGAGAAATTTCGTGTGTTCCGCGCCTGGGCAGGCTAAGGATTAGCCCATGTCGGCCATCGACGAGGGGATAGTCCGCGAATTCTTCGAGCAGAACGGATTCTTTGTGCGCCAGGTGCGCAAGTACCAGGTGCAGGCGCGCCGCAAGACGGGTGACGAGGAGGTCGACCTGCTGGTGCACAACCCGGCTTGGCGCAAATCCAGCCGCAAGCCCGACTTCTTCCTGTTCGCAAACGAGCTGCCGTTCGTGCACCAGGCCGTCGTCTCGGTGAAGCCATGGCATACGGAGGTGTTCACCCCCGCGATGCTCAAGGGCTCCCCGGAAATCTTCGCCTTCCTTGAGCAGAACGTGGTCAGGCAGGCGGCGCGGCTTTTCCCGTCGGCAGGCAGCGAGATGGGCGCCGACGTGGCCAAGATACTGGTGCTTCCCGCCCTCCCCACTGCGGAGCCCTTCCGCACCCAGAGCGTCGAGATGCTCAAGGAGAAGGGGGTCGACGGGATCATCTCCTTCCGCTCCATGCTGTTGGACCTGATCGAGAAGATCGATGCCAACCGCAACTACGGCAAGAGCGACACCCTGCAGGTGATCCGGATCCTCAAGATCTATGATCTGCTCAAGGACGCCCAGCTCGACCTCCTGTCCGACCGCATGCAATCGGCGCGCCGGGCCCGTGCCGTTCCTCCCGAATCCGCCAGCACCTAGTGCAGGCAGGAGCGCAAAACGTTCTCGCCCTGACGCCGGTCGATTTTGAGACTTCCCGGAAGATGAAGCCCTCTATCCATCCCACAGCCATAGTCGAGCCGGGCGCCCGGCTTGGCAAAGGCTGCGTTATCCATGCCGGCGCCATCGTGCGCTCCGGCGCCATCCTCGGCGAGCGCGTCGCGGTGCATCCCTACGCCGTTGTGGGCGGCGATCCCCAGGTCCTCAAGTTTGACCCGGCCGTGGCGACCGGGGTCAAGGTAGGGGACGGCACGATAATCCGCGAGTACGTGACGGTCAACCGTTCGACCGAGAAGGGCGCCAACACGGAGATAGGCTCCAACTGCCTTCTCATGGCATGCTCGCACGTGGCGCACGACGCCATCGTCGGCGACAACGTCGTCATTGCCAATGCGGTCCTCCTCGCCGGCCACGTCGTCGTCGGCAGCAACGCGGTCCTCGGGGGCGGTTCGGCCTACCACCAGTTCACGAGGGTGGGCGAGGGCTCCATTGTGGGCGGGCTCTCGCGCATCACCCAGGACATTCCCCCCTTTGTCATGGCCGCCGAGCGCGACGAGGTGGCCGGCCTGAACCTGGTCGGCCTGCGCCGGCGCGGGGTCCCCAGGGAGGCCATCGTCGAGATTAAGGAGGCCTTCCGGCTCGTCTACTTTACTCCGGGAAATATCCGCGAGATTGCCGCAAGGGTGCTCGCGGAGGGCAGGCTCAAGTCGGCGCAGGCTCGCCAGTTCCTGGAGTTCATCACCGCGGGCAAGCGCGGCATCGCGCGGGTCCGCCGCGCCGCCGCCACGGCCGGCACCGACGAATGACCGCCTTGGGCGAACCGATCGCCATCACCTGCGGTGACCCGGCCGGTGTCGGCCCGGAGATCATCGCCGCTTGGCTCCGTGCGCACCCCGCTGAGGCCGCCGCGGCGACCGTCATCGGCCCCGCCCGCTGGCTCGCGGCGCTGGCACCGGCGGCCCGCACGATTGCCGTGGGCCTTGAGGACTACGAGGCCGTCCCCGGCCGGCCTGACGGCGACGGGGCGCTTGTCGCATGGGCGGCGCTGGAGCGCGCCGCGGACCTCTGCGCGCGCGGCGAATGCGCCGGTGTCGTCACGGGGCCCATCAGCAAGGAGTGGCTCTCATCCATAGGATGGGACTTCCCGGGGCAGACGGAATTCTTCGCGGCGAGGTGGGGCGGCGACCCCACGATGGCCTTCTGCGGCGGCCGCCTGAGGATGGCGCTTGTCACCTGGCACATCCCGCTCAGGGACGTCCCGGCCAGCCTGGACCTACCCAAGATCGCCCGGGCGGTCGGCGCCGCCGATGAGCTCGCTCGCTCCGAGGGGATCGCCTCACCCCGGATCGGTGTCTGCGGCCTCAATCCCCACGCCGGGGAGGGGGGGCTCATAGGGACTGAGGAGAGGGACCTCATCGACCCCATCCTGGACACCCTGAGGGCCCGCCATCCAGGCCTGTCGCGCTGCCAGCCGGCGGACACGCTTTTCGGCCGCCAACTGCGCGGCGAGTTCGACGTCTCGGTCGCCCTCTACCACGACCAGGGGCTTGGGCCGCTCAAGGTGATCGACTTTGACGCCGCGGTGAACGTCACCCTCGGCCTGCCCCACGTGCGCACGAGCCCGGACCACGGCACCGCCTTCGGTATCGCCGGCAGGGGAGTTGCGAGTCCCCGGAGCTTCTCGAATGCGGTGGATGCAGCGCGGCGCTTGATTCGCGCGCGAAGTCGCGGATAGTGGGCTTATGCAGGAAGCCTCCACCCTTGAACAGCCCCCCGCCCCCCGCGAGGGAGGCGAGGGATTGGTGCGCCTCACCGAGGCGGCCGGCCAGAAGGTGAAGGCGCTGGTGGCCCGCGAGAGGCAGGGCGAGTACCTGCGCGTTGCCATCACCGGCGGCGGCTGCAACGGCCTGAGCTACAAGCTCAAGTTCACGGGCGAGCCCAGGCGGGGAGACATCCTTGTGCGCTCGGCAGGGGTGGGGGTGCTGGTGGACCCCCGCACGGCCCTCTACCTGAAAGGCACGATGGTCGATTATTCCAACCAACTGATTGCCGGAGGCTTCAAATTTACAAACCCCAATGCGAAGGCCAGCTGCTCATGCGGCGAAAGCTTCAGCGTTTAGGTGTTGTCATCGGGGCACATCACGGTGAGCGTTCCCTGACTCTACACACCCAGCAGCGTAATAATTGATGGCCTTACCGACTCCTTCGGCCGCCCCAAGCGGCAACCGTCCCAACGGTCAGTTCCAGCGTCGCAACAACGATCCGTTTGCGAACATACGTCGCAACCACCGCATCAAGGTTCCGCAGGTGCGCGTGATTTCGCCCGAGGGCAAGCAGCTCGGGATCCTTGACACGCCGAAGGCCGTCAACCTCGCGCTCGAGGTCGGCCTCGACCTCGTGGAGGTCGCTCCCAATGCGACGCCCCCGGTCTGCCGCATCATGGATTTCGGCAAGTATGTCTACGAGGAGCAGAAGAAGCACTCCCACTCGAAGTCCACGGCGAGCAAGATCAAGGAGATCGAGTTCACAGCGCGCATCGCGCCCAACGACTTCAACACCAAATTGCGCCATGCCGAGGAGTTCCTTGACCACGGCAACAAGGTGAAGCTTCGCCTGAAATTCCGCGGCCGCGAGATGGCCCACACCGAGCTGGGTTTCGAGGTCATGAAGAAGGCGGTAGTCGAGCTCGCCGGCATGGGCCATCCCGACTCTGATCCCAAGCTCATCGGCCGCAACATCCACGTGATGCTGACCCCGCTGCCGGTGAACAAGCGCAAGGCCCGTTTCCAGCTGAAGGGTGAGGGAGTCGGCGAGGAAGCCGAGCCCCAGGATTCCGAGGAATCCGAGGAATCCGAGGAGTAGGATTTCCGCGGCCATGCGCCCGGCGGCCACCTTATTGCTGCTCGCCACCACCCTCGGGCTGGTGGCGGCCGCCGCCGAGCCCGCGGCCACCCGCCTTGGCAACGTCGACTACGTCAATCTCGACGAGGCTGCCGCGTACCTGGGTCTGCGGGTCGAGCACTTGGGCACGCAGGCCGTGCTCCTGAAGGACGGCCCGCAGCCCGTGGCCCGGCTTGCCGAACACAGCCGCGAGATCGACGTCAAGGGACTGCGCCTCTTCCTGGGCAGCGTCGTGCTCGAGCATCGGGGGGTGTACTATGTGAGCGAGACCGACTACCGCGTGCGCCTCGTGCCCAGGCTGCGTCCTGAGCGCGTGCGGCCCATGAGGGAGCCCCCTAAGGTGATCGTCATCGACCCGGGCCATGGCGGCGTCGACCACGGCACCGAAAACAGGACCCTCGGGGTCATGGAGAAGACCTGCACGCTGGACGTGGCCCTCAAGTTGAAGCGCCTCCTAGAGGCCTCGGGCTACAAGGTGGTCCTGACGCGCGAATCGGACGTGGACGTGCCGCTTGCGGCCCGCGCCCTGATTGCCAACAGGGCCGGCGCGGACCTGTTCGTCAGCATCCACTTCAATTCGCTCTACCCGAACACCAAGACGACCGGGGCGGAGGTGTTCTCGTTCTCCCCCAGGGCGCAGCGCTCGACCGACTCCTGGAGCCTCGGGGGCAAGGACGACGCGGAGGCCTCGCTGGCCCCGGTCAACGCCTTCGATTCCTGGAACACGATCCTTGCGGGCGCCGTGCACCGCCGGATCCTCGACGCCCTGCGCGACGGCGACCGCGGAGAGAAGATCGCGCACTTCGGCGCCCTGAGGGAGCTCAGGTGCCCCGGCATACTCGTCGAGTCGGCGATCATCACGAGCGACAAGGAGGGCGCCCTCCTGAAGACCCCTGAGTTCCGGGACAAGATCGCCGCAGCCGTATTCCAGGGCATTGAGGACTATTGCGCGATGATGGGAGGACGCGATCCCAAGGTCCAGGCGGCGCCCGCCGCGGCGGCGGCGGCGCCGTCCGCCCCCCTGGCCCGGTCGGCACCGACTCGGCCCTCGGGTCCGTGAGCAGGCCCGCCCGAGCGCTGCCCGTATCCACGGCGCGCCTCTTCATGAGGGCCGCCCACCGCCTTGACGCGCGCTTCCTGGGGATCGGCGAGGCAATCGACCATCACGGCTACGTCCAGATCGATCCGCTCAATGTGTGCGGCCGGATGCACGACCACATCCTTCGCAACCGGGTCGAGGGCTACCCCGAGGGTGGGCTCATGCGCCACCTCCACGAGGCCGGCGGGGGCGCGCGGCTGGGCGCCGCCGATCGGGTCGCCTTCGAGCACCACCTGCCGACCTCGCACAATCTGGTCGCGTTCCCCCTCGAGGCATGGCCCCACCTTCGCGCCTCGATGCGCGCCAGGGAGAAGAGGCCCAGCGCATGGATGGGGCGCCTCACCCCGCGGGAGCGGGTGTTTGCGGCGCACATCCTCTCGCACCTGCAGAGGGAGGGGCCGGTGGCGCCGGAGACCTTCGGCGACGACCGGAGGGGAAGGCAGGTATGGGGAGCCGCGACGCTCGCCAAGGCGACGCTCCAGAAGCTCTTCTTTCACGGCCGGCTGCTGATCGCCGGGCGCCAGGCCAACCGGAGGCTCTACGACCTGCCCGAGCGGGTGCTTCCCTCCCGTGTGCTGGCGCTACCCGAGAGCCGCCCTCCCGACACGGCGCGCTGGCTCGCGCTGCTTCGGCTGCGCCAGCACCGACTGGCGACCCTCAAGCGCGAGGAACTGCGTCTGGTCGCCGACAGGGTGGAGGAGATCCGTGTGGAGGGATGCCCGCCCCTTTACTGCCTGCGCGAGGATCTCCCGCTCCTCGACCGCGTCGCCGAGGTGCGCCTGGAGCCGCTGCCGCTTCTGCTCGCCCCCTTGGACCCGCTGATCTACGACCGCCGCGTGACGAGGCTTCTCTGGGGATTCGACTATGCCTGGGAGGCCTACGTGCCCGCGCCGAAGCGCAAGCGCGGGTATTATGCGCTTCCCATCCTCTCGGGCGCTGAACTCGTGGGCCATGTGGACCTCAAGGCGGACCGCCCGGGCGGCCGGCTGGACGTCGTTTCCCGGAGTGTGCGCCGCGGCCACCGAGCCTCCCCTGCGGTCAGGGGGCTGGCGAGGTTCCTCGGACTCAGGCCCTAGCAGCCCGCGACGCTCACCTGCCCGGCGCCCCTGGCCGGCTCGAACCAGTCGGCGGGGTCGGAGTCGCACGTGAAATCCGGGCACTCCTCCTGCAGGGTTCTGCGCAGGCGCCCGCGGGCCCGTGCGATGCGGCTCTTGACCGTGCCGACGTTGATCCCGAGGGCCGAGGCGATCTGCTCGTAGGACTGGTCCAGGCTCGTGCGCATCAGCAGGATCCTGCGGCCGGCCGGGTCGAGCTTCTCCAGGCAGCGCTCCACGGCGGCCTGGAACTCGTTCCGCGAGCTCTGCTGGGACGGGTCGGCCTCGCCGGTCGACACCAGCTCCGAGAAGGAGCCGTCCTTGTCCTCGCCGATCGACGCGTCCAGAGAGAGCGTTGCGTGGCGGCGGCGGCGGAAGAAGTACCAGTAGCGGTTGCGCGCGAGGTTGACCGCAATCCGGTGCAGCCAGGTGGCGACCGAGCAATCGCCGCGGAACCTAGCGAACGCCCGGTGCGCACGGATGAAGGTGTCCTGGGCGATCTCCTGCGCGTCCGCACGGTTGTGGAGGAGGTTCATCGCGGCGGCGAAGACCCGGCCTTCATGGCGGCTCATGATTTCCACAAAGGCGGACTCGTCGCCCGAATTGAAGCGCCGCACAAGGTCGGCGTCCTGGATGGCTTCGGCATTCATGCTTGCCTGCTCCCTACCTTTAGCCGTGCCAGAACCGATCTCGGGATTTTAAGACCTTTGTAGTTAGTGCATTAAATCGCAATTGTGTCCCAGTGGCCATAGCGGCTCATCCCGGTTTCGTGCACTTTGCCCGCCTGGCGCAGGCTGGTTGCGCAAAAGGCACGATAAGGCCATGAAGTGGACCGTCGTTACGTTTCTGCGACACCCCTGTTATCCAACTTTTCGATGCTTGACTGTATTAGCGAGGTTGGGTCTCCCTTATGGCCAGCAAAACGTTAGTTAGATCCACGCGGTCCCATACCCCGGGGGCACGCTCAAAAAGTTGTTCCTGTAAGTCTACACTACAAACCATGAAACTGAATTACCCATCCGTAAGATGGATCTGGGCCGGGGCTCTTGCCCTGGTATTTTCCGCGACAACGACGATGTTTGGCCAAGGCGTCACGACATCGGGCCTATCGGGATTCGTTACTGATAAAGACGGAAAGCCGGTCTCTGGAGCCTCGGTGACGGTTGTCCTGACGGATTCAGGCACCCGGTACTCGACGGTTACCCGCGGCGAGGGCCAGTATTCCGTCTCCGGCCTCCAGGCCGGCGGCCCCTACACGGTCACCGTGACCACATCCGGTTATCCCCCGGCTGAGACCAAGGACGTCTACCTCGAGCTTGGCGCCACAAAGTCATTGGACGTCTCGCTGACGTCCGACATCGTCAAACTCGAGGCGTTCAAGGTGAGCGAGACCAGCAAGGACACCACCTTTGACTCAAGTTCAATGGGCACGGGCTCCAGCTTCACCCCTGCCGACATCGCCAGCATCGAGTCTGTCCGCCGCGACCTCCAGGACATCCAGAACCTCGATCCCCGCGCGGTTGTGACGCAGGTCAGCGCCTCAGATCCGGCCTACTCCTTCAGCGTGTCCGGCCAGAATCCCCGTGAGAACCAGCTGCTAGTTGACGGCGTGTCCGCGGCTGACAACTTCGGCCTCAACTCGAACGGGTATGCCGGTCTGCGCAACCCGATCCCGCTGGACTGGATCTCGAACCTGACCCTCCAGGTCAACCCGTTCGACACGATCTACAGCGGCTTCCTCGGCGCTATCACCGACATCTCGCTCAAGTCCGGCACCAACGAGTTCCATGGATCCGCCTACGAGATCTACACCGGAACGCGCCTGCGCGGCCCCGACCCGGTGGTCGGCCTGCTTGGGCCCCATGAGCCCACCCAGCAGCACACGACCGGCTTCACGCTCGGCGGCCCGATCATCAAGGACAAGCTGTTCTTCTTCATCGGCTATGAGGCCTTCCGCCAGATTGCGGCGGCCCCGGCCCAGCTATTCAACCCGGTGTACAACGGCGCGGGCCAGGCCGAAGTCGCCACCGTCATCAGCACCCTGGAGTCCCGCTACGGCTTCAATCCGGGCGAGTTGAATGCCACCAGCCACACCTGGGAGCAGAACTTCGTGGGCAAGATCAACTGGAACATCTCGGACACGCAGAAGTTCACGTTCACGTTCCGCCACACCATCGGCGACGCACCGGTGTTCTACAACTACACGGGCGCCACCGAGACCTCGTTCGCCACGTCGTGGTACAACTCAAACCGCAGCGACCAGTCCTACACCGCGCAGCTGAACAGCGACTGGAGCCAAATTATCCCGAACTTCCACACGGAAATCGAGGGAACGTATAAGCGCTACAACGGCACGGCCACGCTCAATGGTCCGAAGGAGCCCGCGATCACAATCGACGGCATCACGGGCTACAGCCAGTCGTCAAATACCGTCGTCACCAGCGGCGCCCTGTTTGCCGGTACCTACTGGGCCTACCAGGACAACAACATCTACACCTGGGAGCAGGAGGAGCACATCTACGGCGACTACTCCGTCGGCAGCCACACGTTCAAGTTCGGCGCTCAGTTTGACCGCACGGGCTACACGGACACATTCATCCCGAACGTCATCGGCAGCTACACATACCAGACCGTCGCCAACTTCGTATCCAACACGCCGTCCAACTCGACGGTGGAAACGCCGGCCGCCGGCTTCACGCTGCAGGACGACGTCTCGCACTACTACCTGCTGAACATCGCTCCCCTTATCCAGGACACATGGAAGCCCAACGCGCAGATCACGCTCGTTGGCGGCTTGCGCATGGACTACCCGTACCTGCCGCAGTCGCCTATCGCGAGCCCGATTTTCGCCAGCGCCTACGGTTTCTCGAACAGCACCTCGATGAATGGCAACTCCGTGCTTTCGCCCCGCTTCGGGTTCAACTACAACCTAGAGACCAAGCTGCCGACGCAGATCCGCGGCGGCGCCGGCCTCTTCCTGGGCCAGAACCCGGTCGTCTGGGTTGAGAACTCGTACAACAACGCGGGCCAGCTCAACTCGATCACGAACGGCGTCACCTCTGCCGCCGCCCCCAGCATTGACTACACCGACCCGAACTTCCACTGGCCCTCGTCGTGGAAGGAGAACATCGCGGTCGACAAGACGCTCCCGTTCCTGGACACCATCTTCACGGCCGAGATCGACCTGAGCCAGGTCAACAAGGACGTGAAGTACTACGAGGTGAACCCGTATTCCCTTCCGACGTCGGGTCCCCTGACCCTGCCTGACGGGCGCCTGCGCTTCGCCGGACTGAGCACGCCGGGAACGAGCTCGTCGATCGGCTCCGCCTACACCCTCTCGAACGCCCCGTCCGGGTTCTACTCGAGCGTCAGCTCCTCGCCGACGCTCCTCTACCAGAACCACAAGACGGGCGCCGTCTATGAGCTGACCAACACGGACAAGGGCGGCACCCAGGAGTACACGCTCGAGCTGCACCGCCCGATGATCAACCACTGGGCGTTCAGCCTTGCCTACACCTACACGCACGCGACCCAGGTGGACCCGTTCACCTCTTCGGTCGCCTCGTCGGGCTTCGGCGCCATGCCGTACGTCAACCCGAACGACAACATTGCGTACCGCTCGAACTACGCGATCCCGAACAAGTTCGTGGCGACCGCGACGCGTGAGTTCAACTTCTTCCATAACAAGTATGCGAAGACTGCATTCACAGCCCAGTTCATCACGGAGAACGGATTCCCGTACAGCTTCGTGTTCAAGGGCAACGTCGACGGCAGCGGCATCACCGGTGAGGACCTCTTCTACGTCCCGTCCGGTCCGAATGATCCCAAGGTTCAATGGCTGAGCGCGACGGAGGAGACCAACTTCTTCAACTACATGGCCACCAACCCGCAGCTGGCCAAGTGGGCCGGCCAGATCGCCCCGCGCAACATCGCGCTGGCGCCCTGGCAGGAGACCCTCAACCTGCACGTGGAGCAGGGCATCCCGGTCTGGCACAACTACCGTGTCACCGTGTTCGCCGACTGCTACAACTTCTCCAACCTGATCGACAAGAGTTCAGGCATCGTGGACAACTACAACAACGCGTTCGTCACCCAGACGATCGCGGGTGCCGGCTACAACGTGAAGACCAACCAGTATATCTACACGTTCAACCCGGGCACGCTCGGCACCCCGTCGATCTACTCCGACCTGTCCCGCTGGCAGGTCCAGATCGGCGCGAGGCTCGAGTTCTGAGATCGCCCATCGATCGAGCATAGCTTGGCAACGGCCGCCCCAAAAGGGCGGCCGTTTTGTTGACAGGCCTTTTCAACGCCAAAATGGCGGACCCAGGCGCTTGTCGCGGGGGCTTCGGCCCGCTACAGACAATCCCGTCCCCACCCATGCAGACAGCCGTGAACCCCCAGCAGGTGCCGCAGCGAGTCCCTTGGACGCAGCTGCTGACCCTGGCGTCTCTGCTGGTGCTTGCGACTTTCGCTGCGTACGGGTGGTCGATGGGAGGCGCCTTCCTCTACGACGACGGGGATTCGATCCCGGGTAACCCGTCGATCCGCAGTCTCGCGACGGCGCTCTCTCCGCCGCCGGGCGTGACGGTCAGCGGCAGGCCCGTCCTGAACCTTTCTTTCGCGCTCAACCATGCATTGTCGGGCGACGCGGTGTGGAGCTACCATCTGCTCAACGTCGCCCTCCACGCCGCGTCGGCGCTGCTGCTGTTCGGCATCGTCCGGCGGACCTTTGCGGCCGTGGTGGGAGGGTGGCGGGACCCTGGCGAGTGCGCCGGCGCGGCGTTTGCCGCCGCGCTTCTCTGGGCCCTGCATCCGCTCCAGGTCGAGTCGGTGGCCTATGTCGTCCAGCGTGCGGAGTCGCTCATGGGTCTGTTCCTGCTCCTCGCGCTGTATGCCTTCATCCGGCGTTCGGAGGCGGGCCCTCGCGCAGGGGTGTGGGCCGCGGTCTCGGTCGCGGCCTGCCTCCTCGGCATGGGATGTAAAGAGGTCATGGCGACCGCGCCCCTGCTCATCCTGCTTTACGATCGTGCCTTTGTCGCCGGCTCGCTGCGCGGGGCTTGGGGCCGCAGCAGGCTCCTCTACTCAGCGTACGCCGTGTGCTGGATGCCTCTTGCGTGGCTGGTCGCGCACACGGGTGGACGTGGCGGCTCGGCGGGCTTCGGCTCAGGGGTGCCCTGGTGGGCGTACGCGCTCACGCAGTTCAAGGCCATTGCGCACTACATGCTGCTCAGCGTGAGGCCGTTCCCGCTCGTGGGAGACTACGGCCGCATCCTGGCCGGGAACCCCCTGGAGGTTGCCTTCTGCGCGACGGTCGTCCTGGCGGCCGCCGCTTGGACATGGGTGCTTCTGCGGCGCAACTCGCCGCTCGGTTTCCTGGGGGCCTGGTTCTTCGTGATCCTTGCCCCCAGTTCAAGCGTGGTCCCTGTCTCGACCGAAATCATGGCCGAGCACCGCATGTACCTGCCGCTCGCCGCCGTCGCCGTTCTCGCTGTAGTGCTCCTGAGGCGCGTCCTTGGAACGCGCCTGATCGTGCCCGCGGCCTGCGTGGTCGCCGCGATCCTTGGGGTGATGACCGAGCTCCGTACCCAGGCCTACAGGGATTCCTACACCTTCTGGAGCGATGTCGCCCGCAAGGTGCCGGCGAACGCCGGGGCCTGGAACAACCTGGGCCTCATTCTGCAGTCCAGGGGCGATTCGAGGGGCGCCATTGAGGATTACCTGCGCGCCCTGGCCATCGCACCCCACTACGCCTACGCCCATTACAACCTGGGCAACGCGCTGCTGGCCGCAGGCCATGCCCCTGAGTCGGTCGAACAGTTCGAGAAGGCATTGGAATTCCGGGCGGACGACCCGGCGATCCCCTTTGCCCTGGGGGGTGCGCTCGCGGCCGAGGGGCGCTGGCTGCCTGCAGCGGCGGCCTACCGGTCGAGCCTGAAGCTGAACCCCACGAACTCCCAGGCCCTGTTCGGGCTCGGGGAGGTCATGGTGAGGGCGGGGAACCTGCCTGAGGCGGCGAAAGCCTACGGCGCCGTGGTTGCGATGCATCCCGAACTGCCGGACTCCCGGGTGAACCTGGGCAATGTGCTGGCACAGCAGGGAAGGTTCCCGGAGGCGCTGCAGCAGCTCAAGGAGGCACTGCGCCTCGATCCCCGGGCGGCGGACGTCCACAACGACCTGGGGAGCCTGCTTGCAGGCAATGGGCGCCTTGCTGAGGCAAGGGCGGAGTTCGAGGAGGCCCTCCGGCTCAGGCCTGACTACCCTGAGGCGCGTGACAACCTGCGGCGGGCACAACTTCTGGAGCAGGAAGAGACCGGCCGGTGAAGACCCTCGTCAAAGCCCTCGGCCTGGCGCTCTTCACGGTCTGGATCTACGCGCCCAGCCTGCACGGGACATGGCTGTGGGACGACGGCCTGGAGGTCGCCCAGAATCTGGCGGTCCGCTCGGCTTCGGGGTGGTGGAGCCCGTGGGTGCGGCCCGAGGGCATGGATTACTTTCCCCTCAAGGCCAGCCTCGTCTGGGCCGAGTGGCACCTCTGGGGCGCGAACCCGCTCGGATACCACGTGGCGAACCTTGTCCTCCACATTGCGAGCGCGCTTCTCGTATGGAGGCTGCTTTCACTGCTTGGGGCGCCTTGCGCATTCCTGGGCGGCCTGCTCTTCGCCGTGCATCCCATGGCCGTTGAGTCGGTCGCCTGGATCGCCGAGTTCAAGAACACGGTCTCGTTGCCGCTGCTGCTGGCGGCATCCGTCTGCTTCGTCGCCGCGGACTACGGCGGCTATCCATCCGGACGCCGGTGGGCCCTGGGGTGGTTTGTCACGGCCCTGCTCTGCAAGACCTCGACCGTGATGCTGCCCTTCGTGCTCCTGCTCTTCTGCTGGTGGCGCAGGGGCCGCATCTCGGTCGCGGACCTGCGGGCGACCGCCCCCTTCTTCCTTACGGCGGCTGCGCTCGGGGCCGTGACCGTGTGGTTTCAATCGACGCGCGCGATCGGGCTCGCAGGCACGCCCCAGGCTCTCGGAGCGCGGCTGTCGCAGGCGGGCTGGAGCCTCGTCTCGTACGTGCGCCTCTTCCTGTGGCCGAGCGGGCTTCTCCCGGAGTACCCTGTCCATGGGGGACCCGCGGCCCTCTCCCTTGTTGCAGGGTGCGGCGTCGGGGCGGCCCTCGCCCTCTTCTGGTGGCGACGCGCCGCCTGGGGAAGGCACGCGCTCCTGGGCTTTGGGTGGTTCCTCCTCAACCTCGTCCCGGTGCTCGGCCTGATTCCAATGGCTTATTCGAGAATCTCGCCGATGGCCGACCATTTTGCCTACCTGCCGATGGTGGGCTTGGCTGGCCTCTGCGCGGTCGCGGTCGGTGCCGCGTGCAGGAGCCTCGGGGCTTCGCGATGGGCCCGGTACTCCCTGCTGGCTGCGGTGGGAACGGGGCTTGGCGCGCTCACCCTGGAGTCCCGGGCCTATGCGGCCGCCTTCCGGGACGAAAAATCACTCTGGACCTACGCCGTTGAGCGCAATCCCGGAGCGTGGCTTGCGCGCAACAACCTGGGCCGCGTTCTTCTGCAGGAAGGGCGCGCCGACGAGGCGGACGGACAGTTCCGTGAGGCGATCCGCCTGCAACCTGACTCGCCGGAGGCCCATGCGAACCTGGGCAATGCGCTCGAGGCACAGGGGCGGCTGGAGCCGGCCCTCGCCGAATACGCCGCGGCCCTGGCCATCAATCCGAGGTTCGCGGGCGGCCACTACGACCTTGGCCTTGCGCTGCTCAAGGCAAGGCGCATGAGGGAGGCGGAGATGCAGTTCAGGGCTGCCATCGAGGCCGATCCGGGCCACGCCCAGGCGCATAACAACCTGGGGCTCACCTTCGCAGTTAGGGGCAGGCTGGCCGAGGCCGTCGAGCAGTACCGTCTCTGCGTTGCCCTCGACGCGGGGCTGCCTGAGGCGCACCTGAACCTGGGCAACGCGCTCTTCCGGCAGGGCCGCGCTCTGGAGGCCATTGGCGAGTACCGGGAGGCGCTGCGGCTCTACCCGGGCTATGTCGGCGCGCATAACAACCTGGCGCTCGTGCTCTCAAGCCTCGGAAGGCAGAAGGAAGCCGACGTTGAACGGGACGCGGCGCGGCAGGCGGCAAATCATTGACTTGCCAGATGAAGGACGGAGCGTTGTCCCCCATGCGGCGATATGGATTCATGGTCGCAGCCTCGGTCGCGATTGCCGCGCTCACCTTCGCGGCCTACGGGCGCGCGCTAGTGGGCGGGTTTGTGTGGGACGATGACGCCCATGTCACCCAGCAGGCCCTCCTGTCGCTGCACGGCCTGGCTCGAATCTGGTTCGAACCTGGGGCGACCCAACAGTATTACCCTTTCCTGCACAGCATCTTCTGGGTTGAACACCACCTCTGGGGTGATGCCCCGCTGGGCTATCACTTGGCCAACATTCTGCTCCACCTGCTGGCCTGCCTGCTGCTCTACCGCGTGCTGCGCCGCCTGGAGGTTCCTGGGGCGCTGCTGGCCGCGGCGGTGTTTGCGGTTCACCCGGTGTGTGTCGAGTCGGTGGCGTGGATCTCCGAGCAGAAGAACACGCTCTCGACGGTGCTCTACATGGGGACTGCGCTCGCATTTCTGCGCTATGACGAGGGTCGGCGCCTGCGCTGGCACGTCCTGGCCACGGCGCTGTTCGCGCTGGCCCTTCTGAGCAAGAGTGTCACGGCCAGCCTGCCGGCGGCGCTCCTGGTCGTGCTCTGGTGGAAGGGCCGCCTTTCCTGGAAGGGGTCCGTCCTGCCGCTGGCGCCATGGTTTCTGATGAGCGCCGCAGCCGCGTTCGTCACGCCCTGGGTCGAGCGCAAGTTTGTCGGCGCCTACGGGGCCTCCTTCGACCTCGGCATGGCCGAAAGGGTTCTCATCGCCGGCAGGGCGGTCTGGTTCTATTTGTCCAAGGTCGTCTGGCCCGCCGACCTTGTGTTCATTTACCCCCGATGGAAGATCGATGTCTACGAGGCCTGGCAGTACGCCTTTCCGGCCGCTGCCGCAGCAGTGCTGGGACTGCTCTTGTGGATGCGTCCGCGCACCCGGGGTGCCCTGGCAGCCTCGCTCCTGTACGTGGGAACCCTTTTCCCTGCCCTTGGATTCATCAATGTCTATCCATTCGTCTTTTCCTTCGTCGCAGACCATTTCCAGTACCTGGCGGCGGCAGGGATGATTTCGGCCCTTTCCGCCGCCCTGACGCTCCTAGCCCGACGTCTTCCTAAGGGCTTGGGCCCCACGGCTGTGGCGGCGGCCGCGGCCCTGGTGCTCGCGCTGGCGGCACTGACCTGGAGACAGTGCAGGGTCTACGGCGACCTCGAGACCTTCTACCGCGCAATCCTGGAGAAGAACCCACAGGCATGGCTGGCCCACGACAACCTGGGAGTCGTCCTGGTCCGAAAGGGAAAGCTCGATGAGGCGGTCGGACACTACAAGGAGGCGATCCGCCTCAAGCCGGACTATCCGGAGGCCTACAACAACTACGGCAACGTGCTCGCGCAGACGGCCCACTGGGTCGAGGCGGGGGACGCTTACGCAGGCGCCCTTCGGGCAAGGCCCTCGTTCGATGCCGCCGAGTACAACTGGGGCAACGCGATGAATGACGCGGGGCTCTACCGCGAGGCGCAGGTCCATTTCAGGAACGCGCTAACCATCAAGGCCGACCAGCCGATCGCCCACTACGGGCTTGCGAACGCCCTCGCCAATTTGGGCCGCATTGCCGAGGCGATCCCCGAGTACGCGCAGGCCCTCAGGCTGCTGCCCGACTACCCCGAGGCGCACGCGAACCTCGGGCTGGCGCTCGCCGAATTGGGAAGGTGGGACGAGGCCCTTGCGCACATCGCCGAGGCCATCCGGCTAAGGCCCGGCTACGCGGAGGCGCACGCCTACCAGGGCTTTGCCCTGGCCGGAGCGGGCCGGCTTGCGGAGGCGCTTGCGGCCTATCAGGAAGCGCTGCGCGTGGGGCCCAACACACCCGACATTCATGAGCAGATGGGCCTGGCCCTCGAGCGCATGGGGCGTTCCCCCGAAGCTGCGCAGCAGTTCGCTGAGGCGAGGCGTCTCGGGGCTGCGCACTGAAGCGGCCCGCGGCCATGCCCGAGCAATCCCAGTCGGCAAGGATCCCAACGATCGTCCACCTGGACGCCGACGCATTCTTCGTCGCGTGCGAGCAGGCGCGCGACCCCTCGCTCCTCGGCAAGAAATGCGCGGTGGGGGGGCGTGAGCGCGGGATCATCTCCTCGGCCAGCTACGAGGCCAGGGCGTGCGGAGTGTACACGCCGATGCCGACGGTTCGCGCCCTTCGCGTATGCCCTGAACTCGTGCTCATCAGCCACACGCCCGGGCTGTACGGCACGGTCTCGCGGCAGATGTTCGACCTGTGCGAGGAGTTGACACCCGTCGTGCAGCGCAACTCGATCGACGAGGGCTACCTTGACCTTGGACCCTGCCGCCACACGAGTCTGCAGGAAGTGGAGGCCGTCGTGCGTACGCTTCAGAGGCGGATCATGGAAAGGCTGAGGGTGCCGGTTTCCATGGGCATCGCCTCCAACAAGCTCGTGGCGCAGATCGCCTCAAAGCTGCGAAAGCCCCGGGGTTTCGTGACCGTCGCGCCGGGGCAGGAGGCCTCGTTCCTGGCGCCCCTTCCTGTTGGAAAGCTACCCGGGATCGGGGTGAAGACCGAGGCGGCGCTCGGCCGCATGGGAATCCGCCTGGTGAGCGATGTCTTCTCTCGGAGCGAGCCGGAGCTGTCCGCTGCCTTCGGCCGGGGATGGAGGGAGGTCCTTGCAATGGCCAGGGGCGAGGACTCGAGCGCGGTGCACACCGACAGCGACGACGCGAAAAGCTACTCCAAGCAGGAGACATTTTCGGCCGACTCCGCCGATTTCGTGGAGGTGGAGCGAGTAGCCAAGCGCATGATCGACGAGATTATGCCCAAGGTGCGCGCGGACGCAGTCAAGGTGAGGACGCTCACCATCAAGATTAGGTATCCAGATTTCTCGCACGAGTCCCATGCGCGAAGCCTTGAGGCCGCGACCGACCTCGAGGCTCCCTTTTATCCCCTGGTGGGCCCGCTCCTCAAGGCGGCATGGCGTCTCTCGCGGCCCCTGAGGCTGGTGGGTGTGCGCCTCTCCGGCGTCGATGCGGGTCCCGCCCAGCTCGAGATGTTCTCCGAGATCGACGAGCGGCGGCGGAAACTGGCGGACGTCGTGGACCGGCTCAACCGGGTCGGTGGCGACGGGGCCGTGATCCGCGGCCACCAGCTTGCGCCCGGGAAAAAACGTAGTGACCCCTAGGATACTCCGGAGGCGGGGCCCCAAAGGGGTGTCAGGAAGGGGTTCGAAGGGGGGCTCAGACCGCTTTTGCCGGCGAAGGCGGGTTTCAAGGGGAAAGGGAGAAAATTTTCGGAAAAATTAACATTTCCGGCCCACAAACCTGTTGACGGCTGAAATTCAAAGCTCAATAGGTTGTGGCCGTTCAGGGCGGTGACCACATCCTGTTGTGGTCAACAACACGTAAATAAGTTCCAGCAACTTTTGGTCGCTTGGGCTCGTTGCGCGTCGGACAAACCCCCGTGAACCACGCTATCCCCCACATTTTTCGTCAGTCGCCATGCAAAAGATTTTTCAGGTAGGTAACAAAACATTTGTCCTAGACCAGGCCAAGGCGGAGGCTGCGTTTGCAGAAAAGAGGGTGATTAATGGACGCCAGTCCATGACCTTCAACCTCCTCCCACTTAAGTACCAGTGGGCCTACGACCTTTACCGCACGATGAAGGCCAACCACTGGGAACCCGAGGACATCCCGATGGGTAAGGACATCGAGCAGTGGCGGGATGCCAAGGCCGTTTCGGAGGTCGAGCGCTGGATCATCCGGATGGGAATCGGCTACTTCTCTGCAGCCGAGGGTATTGTCGGCGATAATATCCAGCATGTGGTCAGGGAGTTGGTCACTGCGCCGGAACTCAAGCTCGTGCTGGGACGTCATGCCCACGAGGAGAACATCCACGCGGATTCGCTTCTGTACATGATCGCCTCGTTGGGGATCAACCCGCACGAGTGCGAGGCGATGTTCGAGGACGTCCCAACGATTGTCCGCAAGAACGAGTTCGTCACCAAGGTCTCGCACGAGCTGCGGCGCGATCTCGACCTGACCAAGCCGGAGAACAAGAAGCTCCTGGCCTCCAACATCTTCGTATTCGGCCAGTGCATGGAGGGGACGCAGTTCTATGGTCTGTTTGGCATGATCCTTTCGCTCTACCGCCAGAACAAGTTCCCTGGGATCGGCCAGATGTTCCGCTACACGCTTAGGGACGAGTCGAACCATATTGAGGTCTTCCGCAACCTGTTCATGGACCTTGTTGAGGAGAACCGCGATATTTGGACTGCCGAGTACAAGGAGGAGCTGCGCGGCCTGATGCGCGAGGCTATTGACCTTGAAAAGGAATTCATTCGCGACTGCCTGCCCATCAATGCGGTTGGCCTGCGCCTGGAGGATTTTCTCACCTACATTGATTACATCGCCGATCGCCGCCTCGAAGGGTGCGGTCTGGCGCCGCTTTCGGGCGGCATCAAAAACCCCCTACCTTGGCTCGCCGAGATGATGGATATCGCGAAAGAGCAGAATTTCTTCGAGGGCCGAGTAACCGAATACCAGAAATCATCCTCATTGACTGTCGCTTCTGACGACGAGCTCTGACCGACAGAGCCGATCGAATCGCGTAATTTAAGCGCCGACTGTCCCCATCATTGCTGTGAGGTTCTCTGATCTGCCGCCTCGTGCGGTCCTGGCCCTTCATCGGCCCGCCCAATCTTTCGTAATTGCAACTCTCTTATAAATCGGAATTTAGACAATGAACAATATTCCCCTGGCTCAAGACCTCGCCCTAAAGCGCACGGTTCATGCCCCCGTAGAACAGAAACCCATTTATGCTTGGCGCGACGTCATTTCAGCCGACGAGATCCCGCTTCCTTCGATCGTGCTGCTGTGCCCCCACGGCGAGGAGCGCTTCGACATCACGGAGGTTGCTGACACTCTGGGCAAGGCGTTCACGAACGTCTGCATCTCGCAGGGGGAGAAGGAAATCTTCACTGAGAAAAACCGCGCCTGGGTCGCCCAAATCTGCCGCGAACTCGCCGGCAACCTGGCCGAGCTGGCCCGCCAGCAGAACCCGCTTCGTCTTACCCTCGATAGCCTCTACGAGCTGATCGAGAAGACCCTGGTCGACAACAACGCCTACATGGTGGCCAAGAGCCTTCTGCTCAATCGCTCGCGCAAGCTCTCCGTGAGCCGCGAGTCGGCGGCGCAGAGCGCCGTGCGGGTGATCCGCCGCAACAGCCAGATAGTGCCGTGGAACGACCAGAAAGTGGAGATCGCCGTCCGCAAGACGTTCCTCTCCCTGGCCCGCGATTCGGCACCAGCCGTGGCGATCGCTAAGGCGGTTTCGGAGCGGGTTAAGACTTCGCACCAGGCATTCGTGCGCATCGAGGAAGTGCAGGACATGGTTCAGGAGGAGCTGATGAAGGCAGGGCATTTCAAGGTAGCCGAGGCCTACATCCTCTACCGGGCCGAGCGTGCGGCCAGCCGTCAGAACGGAAAGGTGGAGGCCACCGAGCCCGCGGCTGAGCAGCCGCCGGCCGGGCAGGGGACCCTTGTCGTCGTGAAGCGTCCGAACGGCGAAACCGTTCTCTGGGACGGCGCGGACTTGCGCAAGCGCATCGAATTCGCCCAGACGGGCCTCGACCTGTGCCTCACGACAGAGGAGATCGAGCTCGAGCTACGCCGCGCGATCTACGACCAGATCGCGCAGAAGGACCTCGATGCGACGATCATCCTCAATTCGAAGACCCTGATTGAGAGGGATGCGGATTTTGCCAAGTTTGCCGGACGCATCCAGCTGACCTACATCTACGAAGAGGTGCTGGGGTGGGACATCCTTAGGGATGGCATCGGCAAGCTTAAGGAGGCCCACCAGAAGGTGTTCAAGAAGTACATTGAGCATGGGATCGCGATCAAGCGCCTCAATCCCCGGCTCATGGACTATAACTTGTCCAAACTGGCCGATTCCTTGGATCCGTCTTCGGATCTGGAGCTGGACTTCCTCGGCGTCCAGACCCTCTACGACCGTTACCTCATCGTCGACAAGGTCTCAAAGACCTCCAGGCGGATCGAGACGCCCCAATACTTCTGGATGCGCGTGTCCATGGGCCTGTTTCTGGATGAAAAGGGCGAGCGCGAACCGAAGGTCACGGGTCTGTACGACCTCTACAAGAACAGGCGCTTCTGTTCGTCGACGCCCACCCTGTTCAATAGCGGGACGCTGCACAGCCAGCTGAGCAGCTGCTACCTCTATTACGTCGACGACTCGATCGAGGGCATCTTCCAGCGCGGAATTGCCGAGAACGCCTACTTGTCAAAGTGGGCGGGCGGCTTGGGCGGCTCGTGGACTGCTGTCCGCGGCACCGGCGCCTATATAGGCGGCACCAACGGGGAGTCCCAGGGTGTCATTCCATTCCTGAAGCTCCACAACGACCAGCTCGTGGCGGTGAACCAGGGCGGCAAGCGCAAGGGCTCCGGCTGCGCCTATCTTGAGTCCTGGCACAACGACATCTTCGAATTCCTCGAGCTCAGGAAGAACACGGGTGACGACCGCCGCCGCACCCATGACATGAACACGGCCAACTGGATTCCGGACCTGTTCATGAAGCGCATGGAGGCACGCGGAACGTGGACCCTGTTCCGCGCCAATGAGACACCCGACCTGCACGATGCCTACGGCAGGAAATTTGAGGAGCTCTACATCAAGTACGAGAAGCTCTCCGAGGAGGGCAAGGTGCACGGCCAAAAGGTGGAGGCTCTGGACCTTTGGAAGAAGATGCTCTCGATGATCTTTGAGACGGGCCATCCCTGGATCACGTTCAAGGACCCGTGCAACGTTCGTTCGCCCCAGGACCATGTGGGTGTGGTGCATTCCTCTAATTTGTGCACGGAGATCGTCTTAAACACGTCCAAGGACGAGACGGCGGTCTGCAATCTCGGTTCGATCATCCTTGAGACCCATTTGCTGCCGGACGGCGCTCTTGACCACAAAAAGCTGCGCGAGACGATCCGCATGGCCGTCAGGGCGCTCGACAACGTCATCGACATCAATTTCTACCCGACCGAGGCGGCGCAGCGTTCGAACATGCGGCATCGGCCGATCGGCCTTGGCGTCATGGGCCTGGCTAACACTCTCTACATCAAGGGTATCGCCTTCGCATCACCCGAGGCTGTGGAGTTCAATGACGAGGCAATGGAGGCGATCGCCTACTACGCCTACGAAGCGAGTTCGGACCTTGCAGCTGAGCGAGGGACCTATTCGTCCTACAAGGGCTCGAAATGGGACCGCGGTCTGCTGCCGCTCGACACCGTTGACCTCCTGGAGAAAGAGCGCGGCCTTCCGATCCAGGTGCCGCGCAAGGCCCGTATGGACTGGTCGCCGCTGCGCATGAAGATCGCGGCCCAGGGCATGAGGAATAGCAACGTGCTTGCGATTGCGCCCACGGCGACGATCTCGAACATCACCAACACGTCGCCTTGCATCGAGCCGACGTACAAGAACCTATTCGTCAAATCCAACCTCTCCGGCGAGTTCATCGTCCTGAACCCCTTCCTCGTGAAGGACCTGAAGGCCCGCGCCCTCTGGGACCAGGACATGCTGGACAACCTCAAGTACTTTGACGGTGAATTGAAGGACATCGACCGAGTCCCGAACGACCTGAAGCAGAAATACCTTACTGCGTTCGGCATCGACCATAAGTGGGTGATCGACGCGGCGGCCCGGCGCCAGAAGTGGATTGACCAAGCGCAGTCGGTGAACCTCTGGATCAAGACGCCTGACCTCAAGACACTCTCCCATATGTATCGTTACGCCTGGCACGCCGGGCTGAAGACAACCTACTACCTGAGGGGGCTGGGTGCCTCGAACATCGAGAAGGCAACCGTCCAGGTGAAGAAGGCCATGCGCGGGGCGACCGGGGAGACGAATGCCGAGACCTCGGCGCGCGATGCCGCGGCGAGCCTCCTGACCGCGCCGCCGTTCCCGGACGCCGAGGCAGGCAAGAAGGTCTACACTGCTGAGGAAAAGAACGCGTGCTCCATCGATGCCATGCGCAACGGGGGCACGTGCGAGGCCTGCCAGTAGGCGCAACGGGTATATTGCTGCAGCAGAGGCAAGCCACGGAGGATCTTCCGAGGATAGAAAGCTCGACAGGGCAAATTCTCCCCGGCTTTCGCAACGGGACCATCATTGCGGCTGGCCGGGCGCGGACCTAAATCCTGGTGGTCGCCCGATGCAGGGCTTGTAATGAGCTTGGCACGCGCTGCCGGGTCCCGTGTGGGCAACGGGCAGGCGAGAGTCACGCAGACGTAGGCGGCTGCATCGCTGTCTTCATTGGGAGATCCGAAACTACCGGCAGCCTGCTGTTGAAATGGGCCCTGCTGGTCTCGCGCCCTGGATCAGGACGTGTCCTGGAAGGCAAAAACGCGTATTCGCTGAGTTTAAGGAGTGAGTTCAACGGCCTCTAGGCGCAGCCGTCGCTGCCCTGGGAGACGGAACAGAAAACGGTTCCCAGTGAGGTTCATTCGCCGTCAAAGGCGGAAAATTTCTCACCACACATATGTGGCAGGCTGCCACTCAAAAGTAACGTTTGGTCCCAAAGGGCTTCTCACTTTTGGAGATAACGCTTTGGTAATGTCGTAAGTGGCTTCGATAAGACGGGTTTATCAGAAGTGTTAGACTGCCTTTTGCCCCAAACACCACCTGACACATGCAAATTTGCCTTTCCTGGGCCGCAGCCGCAGCGGCAGCAGCTGCCTCTGGCCGGGTGATTTGGGTGGGGCATTATCGGCAGGCAGGTTCCACGCCAGCACTGCGCGGCGAAAGAGTCGCCTACCGAAACAGGGCCCTCATCGACACCGGTGGAAAAATCGACAGCGACTCTCACGGCGGCACATCAAACGGAGCGCGTAATACGCGAGTGCAGCTCTGAGAACATGCCGAGCGGCGTCCGCTGCGCAATGGATATTTCCAAATGAAAACAAATGTACTCGAGGCAACCGGTACCTGCCGGGTCGAAGTCCGCCATTCTGCACGCAGCTCCTTCACGGAGTTTCATGTCGTTGCGACGATCGAGGGAGCGATGGACGCGGAGGCGGCAGCTGACGAGCTTTTCGAGCGCGTGGCATCCGTCCTGGTGGAGCACAAGATAGAGCCGATCCAGGAAAAGCTCTACGGTCTCACCCTCGTAAGGACGCAGGTGCTCAAGTGCCGTGACGTGATTTACCGCCTGCGTGGTCTCGATCGGACGATGCCCGTCACATGGATCCAGGGACGGCCCCTCGGCGGCTGTGACTTTGTGGGCCTCCAGATTTGGGGCGTTTCATCGCGGTCTGGATCGAGATGTGTGGAGACAGTCGAGAACCATACGACGGGTCGCGGCAGGATGTGGACTGGTCGCGGGTTTCGGATGCTCCATCTGCCCTGTGTGCGGGGAACTACCCCGAAAGGGGGCCTCGCGGACAGCGCCGTGTCACAGGCCAAAACGATGTTCAGCAACGTCGGTCTTGGTCTGCGAGCGCACGGCATGAAATACACGCAAGTCGTGAGGACGTGGATATACGTGGCACGACTGCTCGACTGGTATGACGACCTTAATCGGGTGCGCACGCCCCACTACAGGTCGGAAGGGCTGGGTGTGGAAGGGGGGCCGGTATTTCCAGCGAGCACCGGAATCATGGGGCAAAGCGAGGATGAGGAGTGCATGATCGACGTGTTGGCTTTGGAGAGCAGCGGACCATCGAGCGCGGTGGCCATCCCCATTTGCCGGAGCCCGCGTCAAGACTCCTCCTTCAACTATGGTTCCGCCTTCTCTCGGGGCATGGCGTTGGAGATTGAGGGAAAGCGCACCGTGCACATATCGGGCACCGCGAGCATCAATGCTGCCGGCGCCAGCACCTACGTCGGGGACGCCGAGCACCAGAGCCTTGAGACCCTCATGAGCATCGCGGCGATCCTCGAGGAGCAGGGTGGGGGGCTGCACAGTATCACGTCGGCCACGCTTTTCTGTAAGAACCGCGAGGCATGGGAAGCTTGGGAGCGGGTGACGCGGCTGCTCCAGATCCCGGCCCTCCCCAAGGTGTGTGTATTGGCGGACGTATGCCGGGGCAACCTGCTCGTCGAGATGGAGGCGGTGGCGGTCGTTTAGGCGTCAAGAAGCCGTGTCCCAAACAACACACCCATGCTTCGCTCATCTGGACTGCACCTAGCGGAATGCCGTCTCCTTCCAGTCCCGGAGGAGATAGCGGCGGCCCTGCCAATGAGCCTGCACCAAATCGGCCTGGTGGAAAACAGCAGGCGACAAATTGCGGACATACTCGCCGGCCGTGATCCGCGCCTGCTGGCGGTAGTCGGTCCGTGCTCGATCCACGATGTGAATGCCGGCATTGAATATGGGCAGCGCTTGGCCGCGCTCGCGCGCGAACTGGACGACCGTGTCGTTGTCGTGATGAGAGCCTATTTCGAGAAGCCCCGCACAAACGTGGGCTGGCCGGGGCTGATCCTTGACCCCGATCTGGACGGCAGTGGCGACGTGGCGCGAGGGCTTTGGCTCGCGAGGCGTTTTCTTGGAGCGATGCTCGACCTGGGATTGCCGACAGCCACAGAGTTCCTCGATCCGGTCAGCCCACAGTACATCGCCGAGCTTGTTTGCTGGGCTGCGATCGGCGCCCGCACCTCTGAGTCACAGATGCACCGCCAGGTTGCGTCCGGCCTATCGATGCCGCTGGGCTTCAAGAACGGGACCGATGGTTCGGTCGACGGTGCGATCAACGCGATCAAGACGGCGGCCATGGCTCACACTTACCTTGGAATCTCCGGGGATGGGTGCGTGGCGGCGCTGCGAAGCCTCGGGAATCCGAACTGCCACGTCGTGTTGCGTGGCGGCACCAACGGACCCAACTACGCCGCTGGCCACGTGGAGTCCGCCGAATCCAAGTTGGTGGGGGCGGGGCTGCCGGCTAAGATAGTGGTCGACTGCAGCCACGACAATTCGAGGCACAGGCCCAAGAGGCAGCCCGAGGTGCTCGCATCGGTGATGCACCAGATCGTTGAGGGCAGCCGGTCGATCGTGGGCGTGATGATTGAAAGCAACCTGTTCGGGGGAAACCAGACCATGAGCGGGCGAGCGGGGAAGCTGCGCTATGGCGTGTCGATTACGGACGGCTGCCTGGACTGGCCGAACACGGAGATGATTCTCAGAAACGCTCACGCTGCCTTGGCTCCGCGCTTCGGACTGCAGAGCGACTGGAGCTCCGTGCGAAGGACGGAGCGGGTAGAGGAAGGTGTGCCGGCCGCAAGTGCCTAGAGGACCAGCACCTGCCTTCGTCCCTCATTCGGGTAAGGCGAGAGTTGCGACCGCTGGCTTCGACAACGAGGGAATCCTCGACATCGATGTCTGCCGTGCAACTCCCCGGATCTCCTCTACCTTGACGACGGGCGCAGTCACTTTACGAGGGAGGCAATCCCGACGCAATTGGCCCTCCGATTACGGTCCGATATAGGGACGGGGCGCTGGAGGCTTCCCTCCTCTACGCAGGCTCCTGCTGTTTGTCACAGTCCGAGCCCGTGGCGTTCTTCGGTTACTCGTCTGCAAACACGCCGATTAGAATAGAGGGGGCCTGGCCCGACGGAACGAGGACCACGCATCCTTTCCGCTCGAGTTCGCCCAGGCTGACCCCTAGGCACGGGCCCCAAGGAGGTCACCTACGTGCCTTTCTAAGGTCCAGGGGCCCGGTCGATGCCGGCTAGGGGCTTCCTCAGGTAGTTTTGCCGCCGGGAGCGGCTCCTCCCTCGCGCGGACGTGCGAGCAGCCGGCTCCGTGAAAGACCTGTGACGGTAGCCTTCTCGCTTCGGGTCGGCCGCACAGCGAATCTGAAAGTCCTGCATCCTTCGAAAGATCTCCAGCAGCTGCTCGGGCTTGGGGTAACCGTCAAGCCCCAGGGACTCGAGTGCCAGCAGCAGCTCGTGCGTGGCTTCAAGGGTGGACAGGCAGCCGACCTGCGGCTGCTGCTTGATGACGTACCTGCTAGGCTGATGGGGTGTGAACATGATGCGGGGCAGCCGCTGAAGGCTCCGGCTTAGGCGCAGCATCTTCCGGGCGCCGCTCCATGTCGCATCGAGGATCACCACGAGCAGCGCCCGCCGGACGATTGCGTCCCGCAACGCCGCGAGCTTCGCGGATTGGACGCTGCCTGCCTGGGTGGCTTCGGACAGGTTTATGGCTTCGGCGCCCGGATAAAGGAGCACGGGGTAATGACCGGGATCAGAGAGTAGGGCCTGCACCTCCTCGTCGGCGTCGAATCCGATTCCCATGTGGAGACTGCTGTGCGGCAGACAAAGCTGGGTGAGGCGCCCGGTGCCGGCCTTCTCCTGCTTGAATTCCTTCGGGTGCATGAGGAACACGAAGCGGGTGCGCGTCTCCATGGGCTTGAGCGAGGAGCACCAGCAGAGCGACTGGGGCCAGAAACAGCGGTAGCACATTGCGCGGGCCATGGGCCCAGCGAAGGCCATTCCGTGCGCGGAGCAAGGCTCGTGTGCAGGTGGCACTCCTTGAAAGGCATTTTCAGCCGTTTGGCTTTGGGCTGGATTGCGGCTCGGGCATCCGCATGATGCGCCTCCACTGCTGATGCCGGATCCCTCGCCATTCAACCGTCCCACTGGCGCAGTATTCCTAAGCTACGCGAAGCAGGACGCCAGCGCCGCAAAACGCATCAGCGATGCACTCACGGCGGCCGGCCTCGAGGTTTGGTTCGACCAAAGCGAGCTTCGGGGCGGGGATGCATGGGACCAGAAGATCCGCAGGCAGATCAAGGAATGCGCCCTCTTCGTGCCGGTCATCTCGGCGCACACGCAGACGAGAGCCGAGGGCTATTTCCGGCTTGAGTGGCACCTGGCCGAGCAGCGCACCTACCTTATGGCCCACGACCAGGCGTTTCTTATGCCGGTCGTCGTCGACGAGACGTCTGACACGGAGGCCCGGGTGCCCGAACGCTTCCGGGAACGCCAGTGGACCCGCCTGCCGGGCGGCGTGACGACCCCGGAGTTCTGCGAGAGGGTGAGGGGGCTGCTTTCCTCTGTGCCGGCGGCGCCGAGGAAGGAGGCTGCCGGCGCTCCAGCGGAGAGCCCCCAGCACACGCCCACCCGCAAGGTGGAGGGGGGCCGCTGGATTGTGGCCGCCGCTGCCGTGGTGGCGGCCGTGGCCGTCGCCTATTGGGTTCGCTCTCACGGAGTCCAGGCTCCCGCAGCGTCGGCCGGTAGGACCCAAGCCACTGCGGAGGCCGCCACCGGAGCCATTGACCAGCCGAAGGAGGGGGTAGGCCCAAACGAGAAGTCGGTGGCCGTCCTGCCGTTCGCAAACCTGAGCGACGACAAGGACAACGAGTACTTTTCGGAGGGCATCAGCGACGAGCTGATGACCGTCCTGCAGCGGATCCCTGGTCTGCGCGTCGCAGCGCGCACCTCGTCCTTTTCCTTCAAGGGAAAGAATGCGACCGCCCAGGAGATTGGCTCCAAGTTGGAGGTGGCCAACCTCGTGGAGGGAAGCGTACAGAAGTCGGGCAACCGGGTGAGGGTGACCGCCCGCCTCAGCCGCGTGGCAACTGGCGAGGAGCTTTGGTCCCAGAGCTATACCCGGGAGGTCAAGGATGTGTTCGAGCTCCAGGATGAACTCGCCGAGTCCATCGTCGCCGAGCTCCGCGGGCACCTTCCCGGCCGCCAGGATGATGCGGCCAAGCAGGTGCGTGCGGCCGAAAAGGGCGGCACGCGCAATGCCGAGGCCTATCAGCAGTACCTCCAGGGTAGGTTTTTCCTTGCGCAGGACTCGCAGGACAAGGCCGCGGGGGCTGTCGAGTATTTTGAGCGCGCCACCCGCCTGGATCCCTCCTTTGCGCTCGCCTGGTCGGGCCAGGCGAAGGCGCACCTCTGGTATTGCACTTGGGCCGGACAGATCAGCACCGCCCAGGTCGAGGATCACTTCAGGAAGGCGAAAGCGGCCCTGGACCGGGCGCTCGAGTTGGAGCCGGACCTTGCGGACGCGCTGGAGGTGCGCGTGGACATCCTGTACAACTTCGAATTCGCGGTGAAGGCCGCCTACGACACGGCGCACAGGGTCCTCGCGCTGGACCCAGGGAGGATCTTAGTATTAAGGGACCTGGCCTGGATTGAGATGACCTACCACCGGCCCGAGGTGGCCCTCGAACTGGTACGTCGCTCTGTGGCCCTCGACCCCGTGAACCCGGACGCCCACCAATCGCTGGCCCTCGTGCTCCTCTACACGGGAAAATATGCCGAAAGCAGGGATGAGTTCACGCGGGCGGTGGAACTGAGCCCCAACGTGCCCATCGGACGCTCGGGCATTGGCCTTTCCTACTTCTTTGAAGGAAGATATGCCGAGGCTGCGGCGGCGGCTGAGGCGGGAACCGTCGAATGGTCGAAGCTGACGGCCTTGTCCGCGATTTACTTCAAGATGAACCGCACGGCGGAGGCGCAGGCCGCCCTCGACCTGCTGATCAAGGACAATGCGGATACGGCCGCCTACCAGGTCGCCGAGGTCTACGCCGACCGTGGTGACAACGGCCGCTCGTTTGAATGGCTTGAGCGCGCAAAGCGCCAGCACGACCCAGGACTGAGCGGCCTCACGATCGATCCCATGTTCAAGGGCATGTACACAGATCCGCACTGGCAGCCCTTCCTGCATTCCATCGGCTTGGCCGAGGATCAGCTGTAATGAGGCGGTTTGTCCCGAGCCTTTCACAGATTCTCCCCCATGATTGAATCCTCGAACCTGAAAAAGTCTGCACTGCTCACGCTCCTTCTCATGGCCACCCAGGTGGCCATGTTGCGGGCCGCCCCTGTCTCCTGGGTCGAACGCAGCAATGCGAATTCGATTGTCCTGCTGAAAGCCATCGCCTCCACCAAACCAGAGGAAGTCTCCTCCTACGGCCTCAAGGACTACGACAATCAGGTCGCGGACCTTGCGCCCGGAGTCGCGGCACGCGAGCGGGCTAACCTGCAATCCGCGACCGACCGGCTCAAGGCGTCGTTCGCATCGGAGACGGACCCGCTGGTGCGCTCAGACCTTGAGATTCTGGTGCAGGCCGCCGAGATGCGGATGAAAGGCAGCGCGCTCACCGAGCGGCTGCTGCTCGACTACGTGAGCGTCGGCAGGCTCATCTTCTACGGCGAGTTCTACTTCCTGCGGGACCAGATGGCCGAGGAGCGCAGGATCTCGGCCCTGTCCAGGCTGAAGAGGTACACGGGGATGGAGCCGGGGAGCGTCGCTGCGACAGAGCGGGCCAAGGTGCTCTTCACGGAGTCCATGAAGGAGCCGGGCCGGCTCGGTCCGTACCGTGGGGAGGTTGAGAAGGATCTCTCGGATCTGGAGAGCTACGCCTCGGGTATCCGGAAACTCTTCGAGAAGCACAAGATCCCGGGCGCCGGGCCGGCGCTCGATGCACTGGACACGCAGCTGAAGGACTATGGCGCGTGGGTGCGCGCGAACGTGCTGCCGCGGGCTCGCGCGGACTTCCGTCTGCCGCGGGAACTGTACGCGCAGAACCTAAGGGAGATCGGCCTCGGGATCCCCCCCGAGGAGCTGATCCACAAGGCGGAGCTGGAATACAGCGAGACCGAGAATGAGCTTCAGGCGATCGCCCCCCTGGTGGCCCGTGAGCGAGGGTTCGCCGACACGGACTACCGTTTGGTGGTGCGCGACCTGAAGAGGGAGCAGCTGGCGCCGTCTGAGGTGGAGGCCTACTATCACGAGGTGATCGCCAAGATCGAGGGCGCGATCCGGCGGGAGCGCATCATCGCCCTGCCGGAGCGCTCACTCGTCATGAGGCTCGCGTCCGAGGCCGAGACGGCCGCGCAGCCCGCGCCCCACTATCAGCCGCCGCCACTCATAGGAAACCTGGGGGAGAGGGGCGAGTTTGTGCTCCCCCTCGCCAACTCCAAGGCGGAGGCGGATCCGAATGCGAGATACGACGACTTCTCGTTCAAGGCGGCGTCTTGGACCCTTTCGGCCCATGAGGGCCGCCCGGGTCATGACCTGCAGTTCACCGGAATGCTGGAGCAGGGAGTCTCCCTTGCACGGAGCATATTCGCCTTCAACAGCGTAAACGTCGAGGGGTGGGCCCTTTATGCGGAAGCGGAGTTCAAGCCCTATGAGCCGCTGGACGGACAGATGATTGCGCTCCAGCTGCGCCTGCTCCGTGCCGCCCGCGCCATCCTCGACCCGATGCTCAACCTTGGGCTTATCTCGCGTGAGCGGGCCCATGACATCCTCAGGAACGACGTTTGCCTCTCGGAGGCCTTCACGACCGAGGAGCTTGACCGGTTCACCTTCCGAAGCCCAGGCCAGGCAACCGCCTACTTCTACGGCTACTCCAGGTTGATGGAGCTGCGCGCCTCGACCGAGATCGCCCTGGGGCCCAAGTTCGACCGTTTTGCATTCAACAACTTCATCGTGGGCCAGGGCCTTCTTCCTCCCGACCTGCTTGCGGCCGCGGTGAACAGCGAGTTTATTCCGTCCCAGAAGTGAACTGATTCCAACGAATGACGCCGATCACCCGCCTTCTACGCTCCTCAGTGCGCTTGCGCCTGTTCGTCCTGGCGTCCTTGGCCCTTGCGGCCGCGATGCCGCTCGCCAGGGCGGCAGGCGAGTCCCAGGGAGACGAGCTTAAACTGGCGGTCATCCTGTCCCGGCACGGCGTGCGCTCACCGCTGGCGACTCCGGAGGAGCTTGGGGCATTTTCGGCGCAGGCCTGGCCCAAATGGGAGGTCGCCCCGGGAATTCAGACGAACCACGGCAACCTGCTGGTGGCTTACATGGGCGACTACTACCGGTCCCGCTACGCGTCAGCCGGCCTTCTTGCGGGAGAGTCGACCCCGGACAGTCCCCTGGTGTTTGTCAGGGCCGACAACGATCAGAGGACCATCGAGACGGGCAGGATCCTCGGCAAGGCCCTCACGCAGTCCGGCGAACCCGACGTCCATGCCGTTGCCGGCGGCACGGAGGATCCCCTTTTTAGGCCCTCCGAGGCCCATGTGGGCCACCCGGATCCCGACCGCGCCGCGGCGGCCATCCTGGGACGGCTCGGTGGCGATGCGCGCAACCTGGACAAGGCATATGCCTCGAGGCTCGCGGAGCTGAAGGCGATCCTCAACGGGCCGGGCCAGGCGCCCGCTTCGGCACTCGACGAGCCCACGGCCATCGGGCCGGGCCGAGACGGGGAGCTCGTTAGCATCAAGGGTCCCCTTTTGCCCGCCATGAGGTGCTCGGATGCGCTCCTGCTGGAGTATGCGCAGGGCATGCCTTCCTCCGACGTCGGATGGGGAAGAGTGGACGCCCGGGAGCTCACCGAGCTTCTCTGGCTGCACGACCTCGTCTTCGACCTCAAGCAGCGCACCCCCTACCTTGCCCAGGTGCAGGGGTCCAACCTCGCAAGCCACATCATCGATACCCTGGAGCAGGCTGCGCTCGGCCAGCCGGTCCCCGGCGCCATCGGGCCCTCAGGCGAGCGCGTGGTGGTAATCGTGGGCCACGACTCGAACATCGCCAGCGTGGGGGGCCTACTAGGTCTCAACTGGTGGATCCCTGGAACAGAGGCCAATCCGTTGCTGCCCGCGGGCGCCTTGGTGTTCGAGCTCTGGAAGCACCCCGGCGCGACCGGTGGCTTCTATGTCAAGGCGAGCTACGTGTGCCAAACCCTGGAGCAGATGAGGCAGGCGGCTCCCGGCACGCCCGAAACCGCGCCTGTGCGCGCGCCGATCTTCGTCCCTGGAGCCAGCGGGGCGGGTGCGGACTTCGATGCGCCCCTGGCCTCCTTCGTTCGCCACGCCCGCATGGTGATAGACCCCGCGTTCATCACGACGGAGCCCTAGCCGGTTGCAAATTGGCGCGGGCTTGGGGATACTGGGCACATGGTCAAGATAACCGGCGAATATCAGGGAGACCTCCATTGCACGGCGGTGCACGAGCCCTCTGGAAACTCACTGGCCACGGACGCCCCCCGGGACAACCAGGGCCGGGGCGAGGCGTTCTCACCCACGGACCTCGTGGCCACGGCCTTCGGGACGTGCATTGCGACGACGATGGCCATCGTGGCTCAGCGGCATGGGGTTGAGCTGAAGGGGATCCGCTTCGAGGTCACCAAGGAGATGTCGACGGATGCCCCGCGCAGGATCTCCCGGCTCTACGCGCGTCTCTTCCTGCCCCTTGCGGCCCGAGGGGTTCCCGAGGGGCTTCTCGAACGCACCGCCAACTCGTGCCCCGTCCACAAGAGCCTCGCGCCCGAACTGGAGAAGGTCATCGAGCTGGTCTGGGAGTGACGGGCGCGGCCGTCGGGCCTTGAAGCTGGTAGGTCGTGTTGTAGTTGAGGACGATTCGCCTGGAGATGAAGACGCGCACCCTGATCCTGCCCGACCACGGCCCCGTGGGTGTGGCTGTCCCCTCGATCCGCCTGGCGTCCCCATTGTCGCTCAGGGCGCGCCCGGTGAAGTTCACGGCCTCCCCGAGAATTGCACGGAGAAGAGCCTCGTCGGAAAACGTGATCCAGATGTGGCCCTTCTCGCTATAGAAGAAGAAGGGGGACATCCTAGCCGAGTAGGTGGACGAGAAGACGTTCTTGTGACGAACGAAGGGCTGGTAGTTCATCGACACCGAGGCGATGTAGAACGTGGCCGACGCCGGGAAGATCGTGACCTGGTCGAACCTCTCCAGGTTGTCCTGCGCCCTCATCGGGGGGCATAGGGCGAGAACGGCGGCGACCAGGGTCAGGAAACGGCTCACCGTGCCAATCTGGAGCGTCGAAGCGCGCGGGCAAACTGGAAAAAGTCGGCGATCTTTCGCGTTGCGCCTGCGCTGCGCGCGAGGTGTTCTGATATCCCGTCATCCATGGCCAAGCACACACAAGCAACCTGGGGCGGGCGCTTTGAAGCCGGACCCGCCGCGCTGATGTTGAAATTCAGTGAGTCGGCGTCCTTTGACCGGCGTCTGGCCCCTTACGACATTGCTGGCAGCAAGGCGCACTCGGCGATGCTCGCCCACGTCGGGCTCATCACCCCAAAGGAGTGCAAGGCGATCCATGCGGGCCTCGATGCCATCCTGGCCGAGCTCCATGGGGGTGATTTTCACTGGGACGAGCGGCTTGAGGACGTGCACATGAATATTGAGCATGCCCTCACCTCCAAGGTGCCTGCAGCGGCCAAGCTCCACACGGCCCGAAGCCGCAACGACCAGGTGGCGACCGACATGAGGCTCTTCTTTAAGGACGCATGCCAGGCGCTCTGCGCAAAGGTCCTCGGGGCCGAGCGGGCCCTGCTGCGCCTGGCCGAGTCCAATGCGAAGGTGCTGATTCCGGGCTACACCCACCTGCAGAGGGCCCAGCCCGTCTACGCTGCCCACCACATCCTTGCATGGATGGAGATGCTGGAAAGGGACCGCCTGCGCCTCGCCGAGGTGGCGGAAAAGGCGAACGTCTGCCCTCTGGGGTCCGGCGCGATTGCCGGGACGACACTGCCCATTGACCGAGAGTTCACGGCCAAGCTGCTCGGTTTCGTCGACTCAAAGGGCAACCCCCGTGTCACGCAGAATTCGATGGATGCCGTCGCGGACAGGGACGTGTTCATCGAGTTTGCTGCGGCGTGCGCCCTTTTTGGCGCCCATGTCTCGCGAATCGCGGAGGACCTCATCCTCTGGAGCAGCGCCGAATTCAAATTTATCGAGCTTCCTGACGCGTTCTGCACGGGCAGCTCGCTTATGCCCCAGAAGAAGAACCCTGACTCGTGCGAGCTCATGAGGGGAAAGGCCGCTCGGCTGCAGGGCAACCTCCACACGCTGCTGGTGCTCGTGAAGGGCCTGCCGATGACGTACAACCGCGACCTTCAGGAGGACAAGCAGCCGGTCTTCGACAGCTTCGACCAGTCTTGCATCTGCGCCGAGGTCCTCGATGGAACGGTCGCCGGGATCTCCTTCAACGCCGACCGTTGCGCGTCGGCCGTATCCGATCCCGCGCTGCTCGCGACGGATCTGGCTGACTATCTGGTGTCCAGGGGGGTGGCGTTCAGGGAGGCCCACCACGCTGTGGGCGCCGTGGTGGCCCTCTCCGAGAAGAGAGGCTGCCGGATCACCGAACTCGGGACCGAGGACGTGGTGAGGATCAACAAGGGATTCGGCTCCGACTGGCTTTCTGTCTTCGACCTCGGGCGTGCGCTTTCGATGAGAAAGGGGACCGGAATGCCGGGCCCAGCCCAGGTTGCCCGCCAGCTCGCCCGCTGGAAAAAGATCCTCGGATAACTGGGTCTGGCAGCGCGAGCACCCCAAAGAATGGCGAAGGTCCGAATCCTATCCGATCGGGTGGCGAATCAGATCGCCGCCGGCGAGGTGATTGAGCGGCCCGCCGCCGTAGTGAAGGAGCTGGTCGAGAACGCCCTCGATGCAGGCGCCACGCGGGTGCTCGTCGAGTTCGCGCACGCAGGCCAAGCCCTCATCCGCGTTGAGGACAACGGCTGCGGGATGAGTCCCGAGGATGCTCGTGCGGCGCTCCTTCGCCACGCCACAAGCAAGATCTCGGAGGCCGCCGACCTCGACCGCCTTTGCACCTTCGGGTTCCGGGGCGAGGCGCTCCCCTCGATCGCCAGCGTCTCCCGATTTACGCTAAAGACCCGCGAGGCGTCCGCAGAGGCCGGCACGGAGATTGCGGTCCACGCGGGAAGGCTGGTGCATGAGCGCGCCTGCGGGATGCCGGTGGGCACCCGCGTCGATGTCGAGCATCTGTTCGATCCGGTGCCCGCGCGCAGGAAGTTCCTGAAGTCGGACCGGACCGAGTCGGCCCACATCATCAACTGCGTGCGCCTGTACGCCCTGGCCTGCCCGTCCGTCTCTTTCGCACTCTTCGAGGACTCGCGGGAGGTCTTTCGCTCGCCCCAGTGCCCGGGCCTTGCGGACCGGGTTGCGGAGATCTTCGGGCGCCAGGCGGCTGAGGGGCTGCTTCCTATAGCGTCGGCCGAGGCGGGCATGCGCCTGGGCGGCCTTGTGGGCCGACCGGGCGTCGGCCGATCGAGCCGGCACGACATGGTCGCCTTCATCAACTCGCGCCCCGTCGACAGCAGGACCATGAACGGGGCGCTGATGGAGAGCTACCGCGAGAGCCTTCCTCAGGGACGCTACCCGGTCGCCTTCCTTTTCCTCGAGTGTGATCCCGCGCAGGTAGACGTGAACGTGCACCCCGCCAAGCGCGAGGTTCGCTTTCGCTCCGAGGCTATCGTTAGGGGATTCATCATTCGTTCGGTGCTGTCCCTGCTCAGGGAGCATTCGGGGGCAGTGGGCGCCCCGGCTGTGAACGCCGAGCCCTTGGGAGCGCCTGCAAACCTTCCTTCAGCGTTCCAGCCTTGGGCGGCGGAGGAGGCCCATTCCCAGCACGAAGCGGGCGCCTTGGCGCCCGCCTTGCAGGTGGGGATCTCCGCCGCCGCCGCCCCGCACTCCCGTTCGTCCGGGGAAGCTTCCCCCTGGCGCTTCATGGGCATGGCGCATGGTGCGTTCGTCCTGTTTGAGACCCTCCAGGGCTTGGTGCTGCTGGACCGCCGAGCGGCGCACGAGCGGATCTGGTACGAGCGCCTGAGGGAGCAGTTTGCAAGGTCGGGTGTTCCCGTGCAACGGCTGCTGCTGCCCATTCCCATCGAGCTCAACCCCGTGTCTTCGGCGCTGCTCGTCGACCATCTCGGGTTCCTTGCCCGTCATGGCCTAGAGGCATCGGAGTTTGGCCGGAACTTCTTCCGAATCGAGGCGATCCCCTCCTGGATGGAGCCGGGCGATGCGGAGGGCTTCATCCGAGACTTCCTCGGGGCCGCGCGGGAAGGCCGCCTGCCGGCGTCGGACCTTGAACTGGCACGGGATGAGCTGGCCAGGATGGCCTCAGCCAGAGCCGTGCGCCTGCCAGCGCTCGCCGGGGCCGCGGAGTGCGCAGTCCTCTTGGCCGAGCTATTTTCCACGTCCAACCCAGGTTCCAGCCCCACAGGCCATCCAACCTATGTAGAGCTTAACCATGCGGAACTCGCGCGGCGGTTCCAGAAATAGCTCGGTTTTTTGCAGTCATAGTTCGGTTTTGGCGGACTTTTTTTGCGTGACCGCTCCCCCCGGTGAAGCGATTCTGCTTCGTGAGCGGAAATCCCCCTTTTTTAATGCCTACAGCAACGTTCAAGAAGCAGCCCCAGGACACGCCTACGGAGGTCATGCGCTCTCTCATCCAGCGCCACCTCACCTCCACGCTGGCGCGCTACGCTCCCAGCGCCACCCCGCGTGATTGGTGGATTGCATCCTCGCTCGCGGTGCGCGACACGATACTCGAGCGCATGATCGAGACTCAGGGCGTTCATAACACGCAGAATGGCAGAAGATTGTATTATTTCTCCATGGAATACCTCATGGGGCGTCTCTATGAGAGCAATCTGCTTGCAACAGGCCTTACCGATGCCGTGAGAGAGGCGCTTACCGCCCTCAATGTCGACTTCGACGAGGTGCGTGAGGCGGAGGTTGACATGGGCCTGGGCAACGGCGGTCTCGGCCGGCTGGCCGCATGCTTCCTTGACTCGCTCGCCACGCTGGATTTTCCGGCGCTCGGATACGGGATTTTCTACGAATTCGGGCTGTTCCAGCAGGCTTTCGTTAATGGCTCCCAAGTCGAGCACCCCGACCGCTGGATGCTGTTCGGAAGCCCCTGGGACGTCATCCGGGCAGAATTCACCCAGGAGGTGAAGATCTACGGCCGCGTAGTCAACGCCTTCAGCGAGCGGGGCGATTCGACGCCGCAGTGGATCGACACGCGTATCATCCTTGGCGTCCCCCACGACATTCCGATCGCCGGCTACGGGACGAAGACCGTGAACATCCTCCGGCTGTGGGCGTCACGCTCGTCGCACGACTTCGACCTGGCTGCCTTCAACTCAGGCGGGTACGTCGAGGCCGTCCGTGAGAAGGCGCTCGGCGAGACGATTTCGAAGGTTCTTTACCCGAACGACAAGACCGAGAACGGAAAGGAGCTGCGCCTGGTGCAGCAGTACTTCTTTGTCGCCTGTTCCCTTCGCGACATCATCCGGCGCCACTTCAGGACGCCCGGCAACTCATGGAAGAACTTCCACGAGAAGGCGGCGATCCAGCTGAACGACACCCATCCGGCGATCGCGGTGGTGGAGCTGATGCGCATCCTGCTGGACGAGCAGGCGGTTGCTTGGGACGAGGCCTGGGAGATTACCAACAAGACGTTTGCTTACACCAACCACACCCTCCTTCCCGAGGCCCTCGAGAAGTGGGGAGTGCCGCTGTTTGAGCGGGTCCTCCCGCGCCACCTTCAGATCATCTACGAGATCAATGTCCGGGTGCTGGCGCTATGCGACGCGAAGTGGCCCAACGACAACGACAAGAAGCGGGCCTGCTCGCTGATCGAGGAGAACGGCCACAAGATGGTGAGGATGGCCAACGTGGCGGTGGTGTGTTCCCACGCGGTCAACGGCGTGGCCGCCCTGCACACGCAGCTGCTGCGCAAGCACCTTTTCCCGGAGTTCGACGCCCTGTATCCGGGCAAGTTTCAGAACAAGACGAACGGGATCACGCCGCGCCGCTGGCTGCTGCAGTGCAACCCTCGGCTGGCCTCGCTGGTCACCCATTCGCTGGGCAGCGATGCGTGGGTGCGCGACCTCGATCAGCTCCGCGGACTCGAGAAGTTTGCCGACAACAAGGAATTTCAGAACGACTTCATGGCGGTCAAACACGCCAACAAGGTCGACCTGGCGCACGTCATCCAGCGCGAATGCGGGCTGAAGGTTTCCCCCGAGGCGATCTTCGACGCGCAGATCAAGCGCCTCCACGAGTACAAGCGCCAGCACCTTAACCTTCTGCACATCCTGGCTCTGTACCGCCGGCTGCTTCACAACCCCGGGATCGACATGGTCCCGCGCGTGTTCATCTTCGCTGCGAAGGCGGCGCCCGGCTACGACGTGGCCAAGAACCTGATACGTGCGATCAATGTCATCGGCGAGCGCATCAACTCCGATCCGCGCATCGGCGACAAGCTCAAGGTCGCCTTCCTGCCGAACTACAGGGTGTCGCTCGCAGAGAAGATCATTCCCGCTATCGACGTTTCTGAGCAGATATCGACGGCCGGCAAGGAGGCTTCGGGCACCGGCAACATGAAGCTCGCGCTCAACGGCGCCCTCACAGTCGGGACCCTGGACGGAGCCAACGTCGAGATCCGCGAGGAGGTCGGCGCGGAGAACATTTTCATTTTCGGACTCACGGTCGAGCAGGTCGACGCGCTGCTGGCCGCAGGGTACAAGCCCTGGGACTACCACAGGGACGACGAGGAAATCCGGGCCGTGGTCGACTGGCTGGGCAGCGACTACTGGACGCCGGGAGAGCATGGCGCCTTCGGCGCGATCCACGGGACGCTGCTCAACGGCGGCGACCCCTACCTCGTGCTTGCGGATTTCCGCTCGTACAGCGACTGCCAGAAGCGCGTGGACGCGGCATACCGCGACCGAGCCTCCTGGACCCGCAAGGCCATCCTCAACACGGCGAGGGTAGGCAAGTTTTCGAGCGACCGGACGATCCGCGAGTACGCCAAGGACATCTGGAGCCTCTCCCCTCTCGCGATTCCCTGATCCAGGCCGGCTGTCCTAGCAGTTCGGAGATTGCGGGCGGCAGCGCGGGGCGGAAGTGGCGCTCGGGGCAACCCCACGGCGTTGCACCGAGCGGTGCACCTGCTTGCCGGGTGCAGGGGGTCCACAATGCTGTATTGCTTGTTGCCAATAGGCTTCCAAAAATAAAACTCCTGCAATCGTCAGAGCGCCCACCCCCAACGGAGCCCAATAAATGAGCGTCAAAAACCGCCTGATTATCCTGAATTTCCTGCAGTTCTTCGTATGGGGCACGTGGCTCATCTCCTTCGGCGGCTACATGATCGTGACCCTGAAGTTCACGGGCGGGCAGGTTGGCGGGATCTATTCGACGATGGGGCTCGCCTCGCTGTTCATGCCGGGTCTGCTGGGAATCGTCGCCGACAGGTGGATCAACGCGGAGCGCGTCCACGGCATCTGCCACATTGTGGGCGCCGTGATGCTGTTCCTGGCCTCCACGATCAAGGATCCGTCGACGATGTACTGGGTGATGCTCGTCAACTCGATGGTGTACATGCCCACCATCGCGCTGAACAACACCGTCTCGTACGGGATCCTTGCGTCACGCGGGTTCGACATCGTTAAGCATTTTCCCCCCATCCGGGTCTGGGGGACCATCGGTTTCATCGCCGCCATGTGGACCGTCGACCTCCTCGGCTGGTCTGTCAGCCCGCTGCAGCTGTATGTCGCCTCTGTGGCGGCCCTGGCGCTGGGGATCTATTCATTCACGCTTCCGGCCTGCCCTCGGGACACCTCCGGCAAGTCAACCTCGCTCACGTCCGCGCTCGGGCTCGATGCATTCGTCCTCTTCAAGAAAAAGCAGATGGCCGTTTTCTTCGTGTTTGCGCTGCTCATCGGGGCGGCCCTGCAAATCACCAACACCTTCGGTGAACCTTTCCTCAACGACTTCAAGGGCGCCTACGGGGGTTCCTTTGCCGTTGCCCACCCGGGACTGCTGATGTCCGTCTCCCAGATATCCGAGACGCTGTTCATCCTGACGATCCCCTTCTTCCTCGGCAGGTTCGGGATCAAGAAGATCATGATGATCAGCATCTGCGCGTGGGTGCTCCGGTTCGGCCTGTTCGGCGTCGGCAATCCCGGCAGCGGCCTGTTCCTTCTGGTCCTGTCGATGATCATTTACGGGATGGCCTTCGACTTCTACAACATCTCGGGCTCACTGTTCGTCGAGCTTGAGGCCGAGCCCAGAATCCGTGCGAGCGCGCAGGGTCTTTTCATGATCATGACCAATGGCCTGGGTGCCTTGATCGGTGGCTTGGCGAGCGGCCGTGTCGTGGACTACTTTACAATCGACGGAGTCAAGCACTGGCAGAGCATCTGGTTCGTGTTTTCCGGGTACGCGCTGGTGCTCGGGCTCATCTTTCCCTTTGTGTTCAAGTACAATCACAAGGGAGGGAAGCCCTCGGAGCCGCTTCTGGAAGCCGTCTGATCGGCTTCTTGGGTCACCTGTAATCCTGGGTTCTACAAAACGACATGACTACGAACGAACGGCTTGCGCGGCACCTCGGCCGGACACCCGACACGTCATCCTGCCTGTTTCTGGCGCACAACGCGACGGTCGTCGGGGACGTGGTGCTCGGCCCTCAGTCGAGCGTCTTTTACGGGGCGGTGCTGCGCGGGGACATCAATGAGATCCGCGTGGGGGAGGGGACCAACATCCAGGACAACGCGATCGTCCATCTCGCCGATGAGTTGGGGGCGCATATCGGCTCCTGGTGCACGATCGGGCACGGCGCCATCGTCCACGCCTGCACGATCGGCGATGAGTGCCTGATCGGGATGGGCTCGACCGTGCTGGATGGCGCGGTGATCGGGGCCCGAAGCATCGTGGGCGCCAACTCCCTCGTGGCCCAGCGCTTCACGTGCCCCGCGGGGTCGCTGGTGTACGGCTCGCCTGCGAAGGTGGTTCGGGCCCTGTCCACCGAGGAGCAGGCTGGCCTCAGGAAGTGGGCCGAGAAGTACGTGCAGGTGGCGCGGGCCCATGCCGGCGCCGCTACCGGCGCTTAGCGCTCGAGCGTGTAGAAGGTGTAGCGGAAATTCTGATCGGCGCTTTCGCGCCTCGAGGTCTCCCTCCACGGAATGTGGCGCCATTCGGGGAAGAAGCGATCGCCCTCGACCAGCGCGTGCACCAGCGTCAGGTGAAGGCGCATCGGCCTATCCAGGGCCAGGACCTCCTCGAAGATGCGTTCACCTCCGTTCACGTAGATCTCGCCGGGCATTTCCTCGGCGATCTCAAGGGCCCTCGCTACGGAGCCGGCCACCTGCACGCCCTCGCGCACCAGGGTGGGATCGCTCGTGACGACGATCAGCCGCCTGCCATCCTCCCTCGCGCGCGGCCAGGTTTGGTAGCAGATTCTCCCGAGGATGATTGTTTTTCCCGCGGTCTCTTCGTGGAAGAACGCGAGATCCTCGGGTATCCTCCACGGGAGCCGGTTCTTGCGTCCCATGACCCGGTTCTCGGCGCATGCGACCATCAGGTTGATCATCTTGGGCATCCGTCGATTGAATGGGGCAAACGGGTCTCAATTCCAAGCCTGTCCCCTAAGTGCTTGCTGCTGTTTGACTCTTGTCTCCGCAACGGGCGCTGCCATTGTCGCAACATGACAATCGGAGTACCCAAAGAAATCAAAATTGGGGAAACACGCGTTTCGATGACCCCCAGCCTTTGTCGTCGATGCGTTTCCCTGGGAGCCAAGGTTCTCATACAGAAAGCAGCTGGCCTGAGCGCCGGCTTCACCGACGCGGAGTACAAGGAGTCGGGGGCGACGCTCGTTGCCGACCCGCGCAAGGTATGGAAGGCGGCCGACATCATCCTGAAGGTCAAGGAGCCGCTTGCGTCCGAGTACGACCTGATGAAGGAGGGCCAAACCCTCTTCACGTACCTCCACCTCGCAGCCGGAGCGGACCTGACCGAGGTCCTCCTGCGAAAGAGGATCCTGGGGATCGCCTACGAGACCGTTCTCGGATCGGATGGATCCTACCCCCTCCTCAAGCCGATGTCACAGATCGCCGGGCGCCTGGCGATCCAGATCGGGGCCTACTTTCTCCAGTCGCAACATGGGGGCTCCGGTGTGCTCCTGGGCGGCATTCCAGGGACGCTCCCCGGCCACGTCGTCGTCGTGGGCGCCGGCAACTCGGGGGCCCATGCGGTGCAGATGGCCGCGGGCATGGGAGCGCGCGTCACCGTGCTCGACCTCGACACAAGGAAGCTCGAGGCCCTCGACACCGAGTACCGCGGGCGTGTGGTCACGCTGATGTCGAACCCCGCCAACGTCGAGAGCTGCGTCGCGGATGCCGACCTCCTGGTCGGCGCGGTCCTCATACCCGCGGCAAAGGCTCCCACCGTCGTCACAAATGCGATGATTTCCAGGATGCGCACCGGCAGCGTCATCGTCGACATTGCCATCGACCAGGGCGGCTGCATCGAGAGCATTCATCCGACCTCCCACAAGGAGCCCGTCTACGTCGAGCACGGCGTGATCCATTACGCGGTGCCCAACATGCCCGCCCTGGTGGGCAGGACATCGACGCAGGGACTCACGCAGGCCACCGAGCCTTACGTGGCGCTCATCGTCCAGAAGGGCGTCGCAGCTGCGTTGGTCGAGCACAAGGGCCTGGCCGCGGGAGTGAACACCCGAGAGGGGCGCATCATCAACGATGCGGTTGCCCAGGCCCTGGGCTACGCCTAGCCGGCAGACGGGACGATCGTCACCGACTCGAGAGACACCCGCTCTATGGGGGTGCTCTTCTCGCTTCCCGAGGTGGGGACGTTCGCGATCAGCTCGAGGACGTTCTCGCCCGACACCAGCTCGCCAAAGGCGGTGTACTGGCGGTCAAGGAAGCGCGCGTCGCCGTGGCAGATGAAAAACTGGCTTCCTGCGGAATCGGGGTGCGACGAGCGGGCCATCGAGAGCACACCCCTAACATGCTGCTTGGCGTTGAACTCGGCCTTGATCGTGTAGCCCGGGCCGCCGGTTCCGGGGGGGGCGTTCTTGCCCGCCTTGGTGTTGGGGCAGCCGCCCTGGATCATGAAGCCCTTGATGATGCGGTGGAACGCCGTCCCGTTATAGAACCCCTCGCGGGCGAGCTTCTTGAAGTTCTCGACCGTCTTGGGGGCGACGTCGGGCCAGAAAGCCACGGTCATATCACCTAGGGACGTCTTGATGACGGCCTGTTCGCTGGATTTTTGTTTTTCTTGGGTCATTTGAAAGTTTCGTCGATCAACTCGCAGAAGTAGTGGATAAGGAAGAGGTGGCACTCCTGGGCAGCGGCGCCGCTGTCGCCGGGAATCACGAGGTCGCAGGTAGCCAGTCCCTTCGCCGGCCCGCCACCGCGGCCCAGAAAGGCGACCGACTGGAGCCCAAGGCGCCGTGCCTCGTTCAGGGCCTCGATGATGTCGGGCGACTTGCCGCTGGAGGTCAGGACGACGACAAGGTCGCCTGGCTTGGCCAGACCCGCGATCTGGCGGGCGAACACATGCTCGAAACCGTAGTCGTTGCCAATGCAGGAGATGAGAGATCCGTCGGCAGACAGGGCGACCGCCGGCAGCGCCCTGCGGTTCCGGTCGAATCGACCGACCAGCTCCGTCGAGAAATGCGACGCCTCGGCTGCACTGCCCCCGTTCCCGCACACGAGCAGCTTTCCGCCGCCCTTCAGGCAGCCAAGGATGAGCTCCGAAGCAGAGTCGATCGCCGGCTTGATCCCAGCGAGGGATTCCAGCGCACCGACGGACTTTATGAGGGATTTCTCCAGGGACATGGGCCCATCAAAAAGGCCTGCGGACTTGCGGGCGACAGAATTATTAGGCCTCTTGGACTGCCCAACTTGGCTCAAAATCCTCCCTTTTCCGAAACATGGTCATCCGCAAGCTCAGCCTGAGGCACTACCGAAACGTGCCCCTGGCTTCGCTTCACCTGGAGGGCAGGCGCCAGTTCCTTGTGGGGCGCAACGGCCAGGGCAAGACCAACATGATCGAGGCGGCTGGATTCCTGACGGCGCTGCGCTCGTTCAGGACGTCCGACAGCAGGCTCCTGATCATGCACGGCCAGCCCGAGGCCTCGATCGCCTGCGAGATCGACAGGGAGGGCAGCGGGGTGGAAAGCGTGACGATACGCATCAGGGGTGACGGGAAGGGACTTTGGCGAAATGATAAGAGGGTCACGCGCCTCGCTGACCACCTGGGCCAGTTCCCCACGGTGGTCTTCTCCTCGGAGGACCTCCAACTCGTGCGCGGGATGCCCGCGCTGCGCCGGCGCTGGCTCGACCTCACCCTCTGCGCGATGGACCCGGCCTACCTGGCTGCGCTCCAGGCCTACACCGGGGCGCTGGCGGCGCGAAACAGCCTCCTCAGGCGGCGCGATCCTGGCGTGTCAGCGCAGGTCGTCGCCTTCGAGCAGGCCCTTGCGCCCTCGGGGGCCAAGGTCATCTCGCTGCGCCAGCGGGGCGTCGCCGAGCTCGCGGAGGAGATGCGAACGGCCTACGCCCGCCTGAGCGACGGCGCCGACGAGGCGTCGCTCGCCTACGAGCCGTCCTGCGAAGCCACGTCCGGCGACGAGCTCCTCGGTCTCCTTGCCGCAGGCAGGAACCGCGATCTGCAAATGGGAACGACCCTGGTCGGGCCCCACAGGGACGACATCCGGTTCGACGTGCGCGGCGCGCACGCGCGTGATTTCGCGTCCGAGGGGCAGCAGCGCTCGACGGTGCTGGCCCTGCGCCTGGCGCAGGCTTCCTGGTTCCAGCGCCAGTGCGGGGTCCGGCCCGTGCTCCTGGCGGACGATGTGCTTGGAGAACTGGACGGCGGCAGGCGCTCGAGCTTCTGGTCCTGCCTGGATCCGGATAGCCAGGTGATCGCCACCGGCACGCGCCTTCCCGACGCAAGCCTCGGTGAATGGCAGGTATTCTCGGTTGCTGAAGGCTTGTTCTCTTCCGAAACTGGGGGAATGGAGGCTGCGGATTGAACTATCACGCATGGCAATGGTTCCTTGCGGTGCTGGGGTCCATGCTTGTGGGGGTGGCAAAGACGGGAATCACCGGGCTGAGCCTGCTGTTCGTCTCGATGTTTGCCGCCGTCATGCCGCCGAAGCGGGCCACCGGGCTGGTCTTGCCGCTGCTCATGGTGGGGGACTTGTACGCCTACCTCTCGTACCGAAAGCACGCCCAGTGGCGCCACATCGGGAGGCTTTTCCCGTGGGCGGGCTCCGGGGTGGTGATCGGCTACCTTGCCCTGGGCCGGATGAACGACCGGCAGGCGGGCAACGCCATCGGCGGCATCATCATGGGCCTCGCACTCCTTTACATCTACCGGCGCTTCCGTCCCGGAGGGCTCGAGGGGCGCCATGGAGGCTGGTTCGGGCCCTTCATCGGGGTTCTGGCGGGCTTCACCACCTTGGTCGCGAACGCATCCGGCCCGCTCATGGTGATCTACCTGCTCTCGATGCGCCTTCCCAAGATGGAGTACATGGGGACAATGGCGGTGTTCTTCATGATCCTCAATTTCTTCAAGCTGCCCTTTATGATCGCGCTCGGGCTCGTGACGCGCGAGAGCCTCATCTTCAATCTTGCCCTGACGCCCGCCGTCCTGATTGGCGCCTGGTTCGGGAAGTGGCTGCTGAAGCGGATGAACCAGCAGGTGTTTGACAACATCGCCCTCGGGCTGTCCCTGATAGCCGGGGCCAGGATGTTCTTCTAGGGAGCCCCAAAAAACATGGCACGCATGACCTCCAGGCAGATGTGGACGGCTAAGATCGAGGGACGAACCGTGCCCGACCGCTCCCCGGGGGTCCGGCGTGAGGCCGTCGCTGCGCGGGAGCTCTTCCCGAAGACGGTGTTTGAGGGCATCGTCCTCGGAATCGACCCCTCGTTGCGGGGCACCGGGCTCGCCCTCATCGAATTTCGCAGTGGGTGCATGCCGGTGCTCCTCAGGTGCGCCACCGTGCGGGTACCGTCCAAGCGGCCAATGGCCAGCGCCCTGGCGGAGATCCACCGGGCGGTCTCGGCCTTCCTTGAGGCGGCCGGGGATACCCGCCACGTGGCGCTCGAGCAGACGATCTTCGTCCAGAACTTCCAGACTGCGCAGATCCTCGGTGCAGCGCGGGGCGCAGCAATCGCCGCCGCTGCGATCCGGGACTTGCCCGTGTTCGAGTATCCGCCGCTCAGGGTCAAACAGGCGGTCACGGGATCGGGAAGGGCCAGCAAGGAGCAGCTGGGCCGCACCGTCATGTCCCTCCTGGGCCACGGAAAGACCCTCGCCCTCGACGAGTCGGACGCCGCTGGCGTGGCCCTCTGCCACGCCTTCACCTGGCATCCCTGAGGCGGCCCCGGCTACCCGAGCACGGCCTTCAGCAGTTTTCCCAAGTCGGTGACCCGGTAGGGCTTGGTGAGGTAGCCGCAGAAGCCCATATCGAGGTACTGCTTGGCCATGTCGTCGTTGTCGTACCCGCTCGAGACAATGGCACGCACGTCGGCATCAAGCTCCTTGATATTTCTGAAGGCCTCCTCCCCGCCCATCCCCCCAATGACGGTCAGGTCCATGATGACCGCGTCGTAGGGACGCCCGATATTGAGGTAGCGCTTGTACAGCGTGATCGCCTCGTCGCCGTTCCTCGCGACGTCGTACTTGTAATCGAGACTCTCGAGCATCGAGCTGGTGAGCGAGCAGATCTCCGGGTCGTCATCCATGAAAAGGACGCGGCCGGTTCCAAACCTGAGGGAAGGGGCGGGGCGCGCCTGCACCTCGACGGGCTTGTCGGCCAAGGGCAGGTAGATCGAGAAGACCGTTCCTTCGCCGACGGTCGACTGCAGGCCAATTTCCCCGCCGAGCTTTCGGACAATCGACAGAACGGTCGCTAGCCCCAGTCCGGTCCCGTTCTTCTTGGTCGTGAAGAAGGGATCCCAGATCTTCTCGAGGTGCTCGGGTTTGATGCCGCTTCCGTTATCGCGGACCTCGAACTCGACATAGTTGCCCTCGGCCAGCGAGCCCACCTGGCCGGCGCCGACGTGGGTGTCGGCGACGCGCAGCTGGATCTTCGCCTTGTGGGGGAAAGGAGGCATCGCCTGCAGGGCGTTCACGATGAGATTCTGGAAGACCTGCAGGATCTGGCCCTTGTCGACGGTCACCGCGCCCACTCCCTCGGGGACTTCGACCTCGATCTCCGCCGTGGACCCCGCTGACGCGACCTTCACCGCGTCCTCGAGAACCTCCTTCGGACTGCAGGTCGACAGGACGCTTTTTCCCCCCTTGGCGAACATCAGGAGCTGCTTCGTCAGGCCCTTAGCGGCCATGCAGCCCTTCTCCGCGTCCCCAAGTTTGGAAAGGTCGTGGTTGTCCTTCGCGAGGGAAAGGCCGCCAAGGATGGTCGTCAGCAGGTTGTTGAAGTCATGCGCGATCCCCCCCGCCAGGAGGCCGAGCGACTCGAAGCGGTTTGCCTTGATGAGCTCCTCTGGGGTCAGCGTCATCTCGTCCGGGTTGCGGAACACGACCACGACTCCGAGGGGACGCGATTCCTCCCCGTAGGACGCTCGCGAGGTCCAGACGACCGGAACTGGGCTCGATCCGGCAACGACCAAGGCCTGGTCGGCGATGAGGGGCAGCGCCCCTGTGGCGGCGAGGGCGCGGTCGATGGGGTTGTCCCCCGCCTTGCCGGACTGCCTGTCGACCAGGACGAACACTTCGCCGAGAGGCTTTCCAACAAGTGCATCGGGCGGCAGCGCCAGCACCCGCCCCGCCGCCTCGTTTGCAAAGAGGACCCTCCCGTTGTTGTCGGCTGCGATCACTCCTTCAGAGAGGGCCGCTAGGGCCTCCCTATAGAGTGCGCCGGTAGCGTCCGGGGCCGCCTTGGGCGCCTCGGGCGCGGCCGGGGTCTCGACCGCTGAGGCGTTCGCGGGCAGGGGACACGCAAAACCCACGACGCTGGAAAGCACTTTCTTGCGCGTGATCGAGCGGTTAAAGCCCATGAGGGCCGGCTGGATCTTGCCCGATGCGGTGTGAAGCGTCACGACCCGCTGGAACGAGGGCTGGCCCGGTGCCTGCGCCATGACCCACGTCTCGAAACCGGCGGGGCACTCCTCGGGCCCCAGGGCCTCGTTGAGCGCGTTTACGCCCTCGGGGCTGGCCGGGTCCGTGCCGAAGAGGCGCTTCCAGGCGTCCGAGAACCAGCTCGACAACCCCGTAAAATTCAGCTCGAAGGCCGCCAATTCGCCCTCGTCAGCCAGTGCGCGCAGCCTCGCATCGCTCACCAAGCCGGATTCCTCGCCCTCCTTGCGTTCGGACACGTCGATGTGGATGCCGACGACGCGCTCAAGTTCGCCCGTGGCGCTGACCAGTTGCAGACCCACGCATTGGATCCAGACCCAGTGCCCCAGCTTGTGCTTCATCCTGAACTCAACGCTCAGTGGGCGCACACCCACTTTCAGCTTGCGGCCCGCCTTGTCGGGCGCTGCCGCCGAATCCTCCGGATGGAGAAGACCCAGCCAGGCCGCATAGGTATTGGGCAGCTCTGTCTCGGAGTAGCCCAGCATCCGCTTCCAGGCGGGAGAGTACAGGACGCCGCCCGTCTTCAGATTGAGGTCGAAGAACCCGACGCTGCCTTTCTCGGCGAAAAGCTGGAGCCCGGCCAGATGCTCGTCGTCAACCGCGGACACCGACGGCCTGAATTCGGCGGGAGGGCGCACCGTCACGACGTAGCCGCCCGACGGCCCCATGGCTTTCTCGCCGTACACGGACATTAGCAGGGGGGCCCCCTCGCGGGGCTGCACCTTCAGGGACGCGCTCTTGTCCAGTACGGCCGAGAGCAGCACGTCGCACTGGGCCTGCTGCATCTCGGGATCCTCGCAAACGATATCGAGCGCGAAAAGGCTCGGAAACGGATCGCCGATCAGCTCGCTTTCGCCCGCCTGCCAGAGGCGCTTCGCCTCCTGGTTGGACGAGAGGACGATGCCGGATGCGTCCAAAAATAGAATGCCCACACGTGACGTGTTGGTGGCGGTGTCGTGCATCTGCGGAAGGAGGGGTGCGGGCTGGCTCACAGGTTGCCGGTATTCAACCACTTTCGCATACGATTTGCGAGAAAATCGATAAATGCAGGATGGTCATTCGGGCACTCGATTTTTGCAAAATGTTCCCCTCCAGCTTCTAAAAAGGTTTCCTTACCCGCCATAGAAATTTCCTCAAGGGTCTCAAGACAATCGGCCAAAAAGCTAGGGCACAGGACCAGGAGGCGTTTCACACCGGCCTTGGGAAGTCGGACGAGCTCGTAGTCGGTGAAGGGCTCGAGCCAGGGCTCGCCCGCGAGGCGGGACTGGAACGAGACCGAGTACTTGGCTGGGTCGAGGCCGGCGCGCTTGGCAAACTCGGCGGTCGTGCGCAGGCACTGGGCCCTGTAGCAGGTCGCGTGGGCGGGCGAGCAGGTGATGCAGCAGTCCGAGACCACCGTGCAGTGAGCGTGCGAGGAATCCGCCTTGCGCAGGTGGCGCTGCGGGATGCCATGGAAGCTGAAGAGAATATGGTCGTAGGGCTGCGACAGGAAGGGTGCGGACACGGCGTGCAGCATCTCGATGTAGTCGGCGTCTCCGTAGAACGGCTGCACGCAGCTCACTCGCATCGAGGGAGCCTGCCTGGCGGCCTCCTCGTACACGCGCACGACCACCGTCTCCCACGAGGCCATCGCATAGTGGGGATATTGCGGGAAAAGAAGGACCTCCTCGCAGCCCTCGTTCTTCAGGGCCGTGATCGCAGACGCGATCGAGGGGTTGCCGTAGCGCATCGCCACATGCAGCGACACCTCCGGGCCCAGGGCTGCCTTCAGCTTCCTGCGGACGCTCTCCGTCGTTGCGATGAGCGGGGAGCCCTCCGGGGTCCACACCTTTGAATAGGCGTGAGCCGTTTTCTTCGGGCGCGTGGGCAAGATGATGCCCTCCAGCAACAGCCACCGTAGCGGCGCCGGCGCGTCCAGCACCCGCTCGTCCCCCAGGAACTCCCTGAGGTAGCGCCTCACATCCGGTACCGACGTGGAATCGGGTGAACCCAGGTTGACGATCAGTGCGGCGCGCTTGGGCATGGCCCTATTTCACGGCCTCACGGAAGGCCTCGTCAAGCTGCTCCTCTGCAGAATCGTATGAGCCTTATGAGGCTGTGCACGTTCTCCGGGGCAATCCGGTCGGTGACGACGGTCCGGGGATAGTGGTGCTCGAGGTCCAGATGGACGCCGTCCTCCTGGCCCGGGCGCACAAAGTCCTCCACGAAATCCATGCCCCCCCTTGTCCGCATCCAGCGGTAGTAGGGGTCCGGATCGTCGGACTCGATCAGGACGTCGTCGCGCAGGAAGATGTGGCAGTACAGGGTCAGGTCGCGGAACGAGGAGAACCACGTCGGCGGGTTTACCAGCTGGTCGCGAATGATTAGGGTCATCTGGCTGGGCCCTGTAGCAGGTTTATTGCCGTCAGCCCGCGCCGTGGCCGTTTTTTCCCCTCGTTGAAGTCGACAGGGTGCTCATCGATGTTATTGTAAAAAATCCACATGAGTTCCAACCGCAAGCCCGTGCTCCTGGTGATCCGCGACGGATGGGGTATCAACCCGCATCCCGAGCAGAATTCGTTCAACGCAACCCACCTCGCGAAGAAGCCCTGCGACGACATGCTTCACGCGCGGTACCCGGTCGCCCTCGTGAGGGCCAGCGGGCTGGACGTCGGCCTGCCGGCCGGCGTGATGGGCAACAGCGAGGTAGGGCACGAGAACATCGGTGCCGGGAGGGTGGTCAACCAGGAGCTCGTGCGCATCAACAAGCTCTTCGAGGACGGCCTGCTTGCGGGCAACCCCGTCTGGAGGGCCGCCGTGGATCAGGTCAAGTCCAAGGGGTCGAAGCTGCATTTCATGGGCATCGTCTCGGACGCCGGCGTCCATGGGATGCTGGAGCACCTTTACGGCATGCTGGCGCAGGCCAAGGCGGACGGGGTGGCGCCGGACAAGGTGTTCATCCATGCCTTTACCGACGGCCGCGACACGCCCCCGGCGAGCGGCCTCGGCTACGTGAAACAGGTCGACGCAAAATGCCGCGAACTTGGCATCGGACGCATCGCTTCTGTCAGTGGGCGATTCTGGGCCATGGACCGCGACAACCGATGGGAGAGGGTCGAAAAGGCTTACTCCGTGCTGACCGGCCGGAAGATCACCTCGGTCGCGCCCAGCGCCGAGGCGGCGGTCCAGAGGTACTATGACACGCCGCTGAGCGCGACCCAGACGGGCGACGAGTTTGTCACCCCGACCGTGGTCACAGGGGCGGACGGCAAACCGCTGGCCTCCATCGCTGACGGCGATTCAGTCGTGTTTTACAACTATCGCGGCGACCGCCCGAGGGAGATCACGAAGGCCTTCGTGATCGACGGGTTCAAGGACTTTGACCGGGGCCCGAAGCTGGATCTCTACTACGCGACAATGACCGAATACGAGGCGGGTCTGCCTGTCCACGTGATCCTTTCCAAGCCCGCGAAGCTCAAGAACATCCTCGGCGAGGTCGTTGCCAAGGCCGGCCTGGCGCAGTTCCGCTGCGCCGAGACCGAGAAGAACCCCCATGTGACCTTCTTCTTCAACAACTACAGGAAGGAGCCCTTCCCGGGCGAGGAGCGTGCGTGCCCGCCCAGTCCGAAGGTTCCGACCTACGACATGCAGCCCGAAATGTCCTCTGTCGAGGTCACCCGCCTCGCCAAGGAGGCCATCCTTTCCGGCAAGTACGCCCTGATCGTGGTCAACTATGCCAACCCGGACATGGTCGGCCATACCGGCTCCCTCCCCGCGGCGATAAAGGCCGTAGAGGCGACGGATCGCGGGGTGGGAGAGCTCCTCGCCGCCCTGAACCAGGTCGGTGGCCACGCGGTCATCGGCGCCGATCACGGCAACTGCGAGCAGATGTGGGACTACGAGCACAACGCTCCCCACACCTCCCACACCCTCAACCTGGTGGAATTTTTCGTCGTCGGCGAGGGATACGCCAAGGGCACGACCCGCATGAAGCAGGGCGGCAGGCTGGCGGACATCGCCCCGACAGTTCTTCACCTCATGGGTATCCCGAAGCCCCCGGAGATGACCGGCGACAGCCTGGTGCTCGCCTGAATCGGGCTGCGCGGCCAAAAATCGGGTTGCCCCCGCGGGCTGCGGGAGGCTTCCTGTCACCTTTGCACGAAACGAACGGATCATGAAGCGCTCCCACCACTGTGCCCAGCTGACCCCGGCCGACATCGGTTCGGCCGCCTCCCTGTCCGGATGGGTCGACTCGATCCGCGACCACGGCGGGATCATCTTCATCGACCTGCGCGACCGCCGCGGCATCACCCAGATCAAGTTTGACCCCACGGCCACACCGGAGCTGAGCGCCCGCGCCGCCCGCCTGCGCCCGGAGTTCGTCATCAGCGTCGCGGGCAAGGTCCTCCCCCGCCCGGAGGGCACCGTCAATGCTTCCTTGCCCACGGGCGAGGTCGAGGTCGACGCCACGGAGATGGAGGTCCTCAACGAATCCGAGACCCCCCCGTTCCCCCTGGACGACGCGGGAGGCGACAAGGTCAACGAGGACCTTCGACTGACGTACCGCTACCTCGACCTGCGCAGGCCTAAGATGCGCAACAACTTGATCGTAAGGTACCGGGCCGCAAAGGCGATCCGGGACTACTTTGACCAGGAGGGTTTCATCGAAGTCGAGACCCCCGCGCTGTTCAAGAGCACCCCAGAGGGTGCGCGAGAGTACCTGGTGCCTTCGCGCATCCACCCGGGCCAGTTCTACGCGCTCTCCCAATCACCCCAGCAGTTCAAGCAGATCCTCATGGTCGCAGGGGTCGAGCGGTACTTCCAGATCGCGCGGTGCTTCCGCGACGAGGACCTCCGCGCTGACCGCCAGATGGAGTTCACCCAGGTGGACGTTGAGGCCTCCTTTGTCGAGAGGGAGGACATTTACAACCTGTTCGAGGGCATGCTCAAGAAGGTCTGGAAGGACGTGCTGGGGGTCGACATCCTAACTCCGTTCCCGCGCATGCAGTTCAGGGAGGCCATGGACCGCTTTGGCGTGGACAAGCCGGATGTGCGCTTCGGCCTGGAGATCAGTGACTTTTCCGAGGTGTTCAGAAACTCCTCGTTCAAGGTCTTCCAGGGCACGGTTGCCTCCGGCGGGTCCGTCAAGGCGCTCAACGCCAAGGGCCTGGCCGACGTGACGCAAGGGGAGCTCAAGAACCTGGAGGACGTGGCGAAGAGCCTGGGGGCTAAGGGTCTGGCGTTCATCAAGGTCGAGGCCGGAGAATGGAAGTCGCCCATCGTGAAGTTTTTCTCGGATGCCGAGAAGGCCGCCCTCACGTCCGCGCTCAACATTACCGACGGCGACATCGTTTTCTTCGCGGCCGCGGCCTGGGAGAAGGCCTGCGCCATCCTGGGACGCGTCCGTCTGGACGCAGCGGCGCTCCTGCAGAAGAGGGGCAAGCTCACGCTCAGGCCCGATGACTGGAAATTCCTTTGGGTCGTCGACTTTCCCCTGATGACCTACGACGAGGACCAGAAGGGGTACGTCGCCACGCATCACCCATTCACCGCCCCGGTTCCTGAGGACGCAGCCCTGCTTGACTCGAACCCCAGGGCCGTCCGGGGCCAGCACTACGACGTAGTGCTCAACGGAATGGAGCTCGGGGGTGGCTCCATCCGGATCCACCAACCCGCGCTCCAGAAGAAGGTCTTCGAGGAGGTGCTGAAGATCCCCGTCGACGTGGTGGAGAGCCGCTTTGGGTACATGCTGCGCGCGTTCACTTACGGAGCGCCGCCCCACGGGGGCATTGCCTTCGGGCTCGACCGCATCGCGGCGCTGCTCTGCGGGACGACAAGCATCAGGGATGTGATCGCCTTCCCAAAGACCCAGAAGGGCCAAGACCTGATGGCCGGCAGCCCGACGCCAGTCACGCCGAAGCAGCTTGCCGACCTCCACATTGCGGTGGTCGCGCCCGAGCAGCCTTTGGCATAACGCGTGCTACTAGGGCGCCTCAGGAATGCTGCATCATTTTGGACGCCCCGGAGCGCTAGGAGCGGCGCGCTCGCAATCGCAGGAAGCAGTGCTTGCGCGTTGTGATTGGCGGCTCTAGCGTTGCTCTCCGATCCGGTATATTCCACATCCTCTTACCCGAATGAAACTCATCATCGCGATAATCAAACCGTTCAAACTTGAAGAGGTCAAAGAAGCGCTCGCCGAGGCCGGCATCGAAGGAATGACCGTCACCGAGGTGAAGGGCTTCGGTCGCCAGAAGGGCCACACGGAGATCTACCGCGGGAGCGAGTACACCGTCGATTTTCTGCCCAAGGTCAAAATTGAGATCGCCGTCGCTGACGACATGGCCGGCAAGGCTGTGGATGCGATTCTCAAGTCGGCGAAGACCGGAAAGATTGGTGACGGCAAGGTGTTCTTGGTCCCGCTTGAGGAAGTGATCCGCATCCGTACCGACGAGCGCGGCGAAGCCGCCGTCTGAGCCGCGGTCGGCGCCTAGACGCCCTTTTTCACGGAAAGCGATTTCGAGCGGATCTCCTCGCGGATTCTCGCCAGGAACGAGTCGAACGGGATGACGCCCTCGTCTCCTTTTGCGCGGCTGCGCACACTGACGCTCCTGGCCTCCGCCTCCTTGCCCCCTAGCACGAGTGTGTAGGGGGTCTTCTCGACCTCGGCCCTGCGGATCTTGGCTCCCAGCTTGTCGTTGTGCTCGTCAAGGGTGGCGCGCACCCCCGCCTCCTTTAGGGAGACGAGAAGCTGTCGGCCATAGTCGAGCGTCTTCTCGCTCACGGGGACAAGACGGACCTGCTCGGGCGAAAGCCACACGGGGAAGTCGCCGCCGAAGTGCTCGATCAGTACCCCGCAGAAGCGCTCCATGGAGCCGAACGGCGCCCGGTGAATCATAACCGGCCTGTGGGGCTGGTTATCCGCACCGCTGTAGGTCAGGTCAAAGCGGATCGGCAGGTTGTAATCCACCTGGACGGTCCCCAGCTGCCATTCGCGGCCGATGACGTCCTTGACGACGAAGTCGATCTTGGGCCCGTAGAATGCGGCCTCTCCCGGCTCCTCGGTGAACGCCACGCTCAGGCTCTTGGCGGCCTCGCGGCAGGCCGCCTCCGCCTTGTCCCAGTTCTCCTTCTGGCCCGTGTACTTGTTCGAGTCGGGGTCGCGCAGGCCGACGCGCACCCGGTAGTCGCTCATACCGAGGGTCGTCAGGACGATCTTAACCAGGGCCAGGCAGCCGAGAAGCTCCTGGGCGACCTGCTCCTCCGTGCAGAAGAGGTGGGCGTCATCCTGGGTGAACCCGCGCACACGGGTCATGCCGTTGAGTTCGCCCGACTGCTCCCAGCGGTACACCGTTCCGAACTCGGCCAGGCGCACCGGCAGGTCGCGGTACGAGTGCGGCTGCGACGCGAAGATCTTGATGTGGTGCGGGCAGTTCATCGGCTTCAGCATGAAGCCGTCCAGAAGCTGGTCGTCCGGCTTCACGCGGTCGGGGCCAATGGTCTCGCTCCCCGTGCGCTCGTTGATCTGCGCCGCCAGCCGCGAGGAAACGGCGTCCAGGCGGGCGACCATCTCGGCGCAGGAGCAGCCCTCATGGAGAATCTTGGCGAGGGACTCGTTCTCGACCACCGGAGTGAATTGGGACTCCTTGTAGTAAGGGAAGTGGCCCGAGGTCTTATACAGCTCGAGCTTGCCGATATGCGGGGTGAAGACCTGCGAGTAGCCCTGCTTGCGAAGTTCCTCGCTGATGAAGTTCTGCAGCTCCTGGCGAATGATGGAGCCGTTCGGCGTCCAGAGGATGAGGCCCTGCCCGACATCCTCGTCGATCACGAATAGCCGCAGATCCCTGCCGAGTTTGCGGTGGTCGCGGTGCTTGGCCTGCTCGATCTGCTCGAGGTACTTGGCAAGCTCCTCCCTGGTGGGGAAGGCGGTGCCGTAGATGCGCTGCAGCTGCTTGTTCTTCTCGTCGCCGCGGTGGTAGGCTCCGGCGATCGAGAGCAGCTTGAAGGCCTTGACCTTCGAGGAGTACCTCACGTGCGTGCCCGCGCAAAGGTCCATGAACTCTCCGTTCTGGTAGAACGAGATCTTCTCCCCCTCGGGGATGTCGGCGAGGCGCCCCAGCTTGAAGCGCTCCTGGCCTCGGGCGCGGATGATCTCCGCAGCCTCCTCGCGAGAGACCTCCTTGCGCAGGAAGGGCTGGTTCTCGTCGACCACCTTCTTCATCTCGGCCTCGATCCTTGTGAGGTCCTCGGCCGTGAGCTTGTGCTCCAGGTCCACGTCATAGTAGAAGCCCGTGTCCGTTGGCGGACCGATGTCCAGCTTGGCATCCGGAAAAAGGCGCAGCAGCGCCGTCGCGAGTATGTGGGAGCCGGAGTGGCGGAGTTCTTCGAGCGGAGTCATCACGGAAAGATAAACCAATCGTGTTGCGGGCCCGATGCCAAGTCAGGCTTTCTTGAGGGGTTCGAGCGTGAAGCCGCCCTTGCCGTCCCTCATCGACCAGCCCGCTGCGGTGAGCTCGGCGCGGAGCCGATCGGCCCCCTCGAAGTCCTTGGCCTGCTTTGAATTCCAGCGGCGCTGGGCCAGTTCCCGTATGGGTGCGGGAGCCTCCGCCTTGGCCTCTTGCGCGCGGTCGAGGCCGAAGGCCGACTTGACGATCTCAAAGGCGAGGGCGTCGGCCTTGTTCGCCCGGCGGATGTCGTATGAGTTGATCGCGGTGAACAGGGCGCCAAGCGCCGCCGGTGTATTGAGGTCCGAGCGCAGGGCGGCGAGAACCTCGTCAAACAGGCCCGATGCCTGCACCAGACCCTGGGCCGGCGCGCTGAGCGCGGGCGCCATCGCGCTGTCGAACGCGCGCAGCGTCTGGAGCGCGCTCTCGGCAGCGTGCAGGGAGTCCAGCGTGAAGTTGAGCTGCTTGCGGGGGTGGCCGGCGAGAAGCGCATAACGTACCGCCATCGGGGAGTAGCCTTTCGCCACGAGATCCCCGAGGGTGTAGTAGTTGCCCTTGCTCTTGCTCATGGTGGTCCCATCGACCAGCAGGTGCTCGGAGTGGTACCAGTGCCTCGCGAAGGTCGTGCCGTTGCAGCACTGGCTCTGGGCGATCTCGTTTTCGTGGTGGGGAAAGAGCAGGTCGACCCCTCCGGTGTGTAGGTCGATTGTGTTGCCGAGGTGCTTGCGGATCATCGCGCTGCACTCGATGTGCCAGCCTGGACGGCCCTCCGACGCTCCCTCGGGCCCGGGCCAGCGGACTTCCCCGTCTTCGTCCGGCTTGTAGGCCTTCCAGAGGGCGAAGTCTCCCACATCGTCCTTGTGGTCGGCATCGAACACGCTGTTGGTCACCTTCAGCTCCCGTTCCTTGATGCGCGACAGGGCGCCGTAGCCGGGAAACGAGCTTATCTTGAAGTAGACGGAGCCGTCCGCGGACCTGTAGGCGTTTCCCTTGCGCATCAGAACGTCGATCATGTCGACCTGCTCGAGGATGTGCCCGGTGGCGGCCGGCTCGATATGCGGCTTGAGGCAATTGAGCGCCACGCAGTCCGCGTGGAACAGTTCGGTCCACCTGCGGGTGATTTCGGCGAGCGGCCGCTTCTCGGCCCGGGCCTGGCCTATGGTGCGATCGTCGACGTCAGTGAGATTGCGCACGTGCCTTACCTTGCCCGGGAACTCCAGATCGAGGAGCCGGCGCAGGATGTCGTTGACCACAAACGTCCGGAAATTGCCGATGTGGGCCGGGGCATAGACCGTGGGTCCACAGTTGTAAAAGCGGAAGACGCCGTCGGGCTCCGAGGGACGCAGTTCGCGCACTTCGCGGGTCAGCGAGTCGAAAATCTTTATTGGCATGAAAGGGTTAAGGTAGGCCCGGAATGCCTAGTGTAAAATATAACGCGGAGAAATGATGTTTTTCGCGGTCCTGGGCCTGAGCGCAAAATCTTGTGGCGGCCGGGCGGCCGTCGTGCTTGAATCACCCCACACACGAGGACATGCACAACTCATTCAAGCTCAATCTCCTTCACCGTCCAAGACGCCTGAGGCGCACTCCAGGGCTTCGCGCCCTAGTTGAGGATACCGTACTCAGGCCGGACAACCTCATTGCCCCTGTTTTTGTCATCGAAGGCAAGGGCCGGCCTGAGCCCGTGCCCTCGATGCCGGGCGTTTTCCGCTATTCCATCACCGACCTCGTCAAGGAGTGCCGCCTGCTCTCGAAGCTCGGCGTCAGGGCCATAGCCCTTTTCCCGAAATTGGATCCCAAGTTGAAGGACGAGGACGGGACGGCGGCCCTCCACGAGGACGCCCTAGTGCTGCGCGCGGTGCGGGCCGTAAAGAAGCAGGTGCCTGAGATGACCGTGGCGACCGACATCGCCCTGGATCCCTACACCGTGCACGGCCACGACGGCGTCCTTACCCCGGACGGGACCGACGTGGACAATGACCGCACGGTGCAGATTCTCACGTCCATGGCGGTCCTCCACGCGAGCGCGGGCGTGGACCTCGTAGCCCCTAGCGACATGATGGACGGCAGGGTGGGGGCCATCCGGCGGGCCTTGGACGAGTCCGGTCGCCAGAGCACGGCCATAATGGCCTATACGGCGAAGTACGCTTCGGCCTACTACGGACCCTTCCGCGATGCGGTCGGAAGCTCAAAGTCCGCGGGCACCCGCGCCCTGGACAAGAGGACCTACCAGCTCAATCCCGCGAACCGTCGTGAGGCGCTGATAGAAGTGAAGCTGGACGAGGCCGAGGGCGCAGACATCCTCATGGTGAAGCCGGCTGGCCTCTACCTCGACATCATCAGCATGGTGCGCGCGGCGACGAAGAAGCCCGTCGCGGCCTACCAGGTGTCCGGGGAGTACTCCCAGATCCTCGCGGCGGCGAGGCTCGGATGGCTCGACCTGAAACTCTGCCGCATGGAGTCGCTGATCTCGATCAAGCGCGCGGGCGCTGACATGATCCTCACGTACTTCGCCAAGGATGTCGCCATGGAGCTGCGCTCCTAAGCGCAATTTCAGAAGGCCGAGCGGGAGACCTGAATCGAATCCCCGGGCTCCAGTCTGCGGTCCTGAGACGGGTTCGCCTGCGCAAGCTTGATGTCGAGGACGTAGAGGGCTTGGTTGCGGACCACGCTCACCTTGTCCTCCTTGGCATAGAGGGTGAAGCCGCCGGCTGCCTGGATCGCCTTGGCCGCCGTCAGGTCGGGCGTCCATACGATCCGCCCGGGCTTCTCCACCTCCCCGCCGACGTAGACATAGCGCTCGGTCACGCTCACCGAGACGTCCACGGAGGTGTAGATCTTCTTCGTGACATACGCCTCGCGGATCCTCTGCGTGAGCCCTGCGGCGGTCTCCCCGGACGCCTTGATAGCGCCGATGTAGGGCAGGCTGATGATGCCCTGGTCGTCGATCTGCACGCTGTTGGTCGTCGGATCGGGAACACCGATGATGGCGACCGTAAGGCTGTCGCCGGGGCGCAGCTGTGACGATGAGGCCGCCGAGGGTATGACAGGGTTGCGCCCCGTCGGCTCCGCGGTTTCGCATCCCGCAAGGATCCCCAGAAGGGCGATCATCGCGGCGCGAACGAAGTACATGGTCGGTCGACGCCTGCGCCTAGCGCTTGCCGCGCGTCTTGCGCTTGGGCTTCTCCGCATCGTCGTCCGTCGATTCCTCGTCGTCCTCTTCCTTCTTCTCGCCTTCCTCCTTCTCCTCGTCGTCCTCGTCGCCGTCCTCGTCCCACTTGAGGGACTCGTCATTCTTGAGTTTCTCTTCCTCCTCGGCGTCGAGCGTCGGCAGGTCATCCTCCTCCTCCTCGGCGGCCTTCGTGGGGTGCTCCTCGTCGGCATCGATGCCGTCGGGCATGTAGTCGAGGATCGCGCACAGCTCGCTGAATGTATGCAGCGCCTTGCCCTCGATGAAATGGGTATTCTGCTCCTCACGGATCTCGTCCTCGACCTCGTCGACGGTAAGCTTGCTCTCGAAGTTGAACAGATCGTTCAGCATCTTGACGCGGCATCGCGTGAGGTGGTCTAGTAGGTCCGCGTAGGGCCCGTTCTCCTCGTCGAGAATGTCGGGCAGTGCGAAGAGCTTGTCGTCGGACTCGAAGATCGATTCCTTGACCCGCTTCAGGCGCACCTTGGCGCCGCCCAAGTCGCGCTCGATGCGGAACGGGATGAACGCGGCCTCGAAGAGATCCTGGTGGAATCCATAGTCGCGAAGCGGGTCGACGAGCTCGATCAAGTGGGCCACCTGCCGCGGGTCGACGATGCTCAGTCCGTCGACGTCCCAGCGCACGGGGTCACTCGTCTCCGATACCCACCAATTGTGGTCTTCTCCGAGTCGTACGATGCACCAATCTAGTGTGGAAGTAGGCTTTGCCATGGATTCTTGATTGCAGGTAAGTTTTTGCCGCAGCGTGCTAGGGGGGGGGCAAATAACAAGCACAAAAGCAGATCGGGGCCTATCGGGTTAAATCGCTACGGAAGGCGTTGACTCAGCGCGGGTTTTAACAGCAATTCTTGCGTTTTGTCGCACGGATTTCACGCTGGCCGCCCATGGGCGCGCTCTATGCAACTTTCCTTCGTCCGTTCCTCTTCCGCCTTGAGCCCGAGCGGGCGCACGAACTGGCGGTCCATTCGATGGCTCTTTTGGGGCACCTTTCGCCCGCCTGTCGCTTCCTTGAGGCGATCCACCGGCTCTCGCCGTCGAGCTTCCGGCCGGTCCGCACGCTAGGGCTCGAGTTTCCCAATGCCGTGGGACTGGGAGCCGGATTTGACAAGAACGCCTCGGCATGGCCCGCGGCGGCTGCCCTCGGCTTTGGACACGTCGAGATCGGCACCATCACCGCGCGAGCCCAGCCCGGCAACCCGCGGCCCCGCGTGTTCCGTTACCCGCAGCAAGAGGCGGTCATCAACAGGATGGGTTTCAACAACGAGGGATCCGAGGCCGTGGCTGCCCGTCTGTCTCGGCAATGCCCGAAGGGCTCGCGGCGGGTGCCTCTGGGAATCAACATCGGCAAGTCCAAGGTCACCGAGATTGACCATGCCGCCGAGGACTACCTTGCCAGTTTCTCGCGCCTCGCCCCCCATGCGGACTACGTGGTGCTCAACGTTTCCAGCCCCAATACGCCCGGATTGAGGCAGCTCCAGGACGAGTCGAGGCTCCGCGAGCTTCTTGCCGCGGTCACCGCTGCCAACGCACGTATGGCCCAGGGGATTGGCGGCTCGCGCGTGTCGATCCTCCTTAAGATCGCCCCAGATCTGACCTTTCCGCAGATCGACGCCGCGATCGGTGTCGTCTCGGACTTTGGCCTGGACGGCATCATCGCCACTAATACGACTCTCGCGCGTCCCGGTCCCTTTGCCCAAGTCAGCCAAGAGGGCGGCCTGAGCGGCGCCCCGCTTTGCAAGAGGTCAACCGAGATCGTGCGCTACATCGCACATGCCACCTCGGGACGGCTCCCCATCATAGGCGTCGGTGGGATCACCGACGTCGAAGGGGCGGCGGAGAAGCTCGATGCGGGGGCGACGCTCGTTCAGGTCTACACCGGGATGATCTTCCGGGGGCCCTTCTTTGCTGCAGGGCTTGCCCGCGGGCTCGCCGACCGTCAACGGCGCTAGGGGCTTAGATGACCCAGTCCTCGACGTAACCGACGAGGATTTCCTTTTTCTGCCTCGGCCGTATCACCAGGTCGTCCGCCTTGAAGTAGGCGATGCTGTTCTCGGGCACCGACTCCAGGAGCCACACGTTGCCGCCGACGACGGAATTGGCGCCGATCACCGTGTCGCCGCCGAGGATTGTGGCATGGGCGTAGATAGTGACATTGTCGCCGATGTCCGGGTGGCGCTTGACGCCCTTTACCGGGTTGCCTTGGTTGTCGACCTCGAACGACTTCGCCCCAAGCGTCACGCCCTGGTAGAGCTTCACGTGCGCGCCTATGGTGGCCGTCTCGCCGATCACGACGCCCGTGCCGTGGTCGACAAAAAAGTAGGTGCCGATCTTTGCTCCGGGATGGATATCGATCCCGGTGCGCTCGTGCGCGAACTCGGTGATCATTCGGGGCAGAAGCGGAACCTTCAGCTCGTAAAGCACATGGGCAAAGCGCTGGAGCGAGATTGCCAGGACGCACGGGTAGGCGAGGATGATCTCCTCGTAGGTCCTGGCCGCGGGATCGCCGTTGTAGGCCGCATCGACGTCGGTGCGGATCACCTTGCGCAGGTCCGGAAGCATGCCCAGCGCCTGCGTCGCCAAGGCCCGCGCGCGTGCCACCGGGTCGGCATCCTTCAAGAACCTGAGGCTCTTCTCAATTTCGACCTCGAGGCGCCTGTCGATGCGCCTGAGCAGGTCCTCGACCATGTTGGGGACATCCTTCTTGGCCAGCTGGGTCTCCTCGAAATACCCCGGGAAGAGCAGGTGCATGCAGTCCCGAGCGATCTCGTTCACCGACTCCTGCGAGGGCAGATTGACCCCATCCAGGTGATTGATGCCCCCGTCGGCTTCATAGGAGGCTAGGAGTGCTGCCTTTATGGCGTCGAGTTTCATGGGGGAGGTCCGCGGGCAAGTTCCTCTATAGCTCAGGAAGCGTCAAAACTCAATTTCAGTGCTGGACAACGCGCGGGCGTTGCCACTGATTATCCACTCCCCGATTAGCAATGCTCAGGTGGTGGAATTGGTAGACACACACGTTTGAGGGGCGTGTGCCGTAAGGCGTAAGGGTTCGAGTCCCTTCCTGAGCACCAATTTACGAAGCCCCCGCCGGGGGCAACACCGTTCAACGGGCCCCCCCGCCTCCACTACCCCTGTGAGCCGACTTTAGCCGCGATGAAAACACCGTGCGCCCCGTTTGTCGCCCTCCTCCTCTGTTGTTTGAGCGCCGTCCCTCAGGCTCGGGCCCAGGGCCTCACGAAGCAGCAGGAGGATTTCATGGGGTGGCGATTTGGCATGTTCCTGCATTTCAACCTGGGAACGTTCGCGGACAGGGACTGGGCGAGCGGCTACGAGGACCCGGACCTGTTCAATCCCTCCAAGCTCGACTGCGGCCAGTGGGCCGATGCGGCAAAGGCGGCCGGCATGACCTACATGGTGCTGACGGTGAAGCACACCGAGGGCATCGCGCTCTATCCCAGCGCCTACACCACCCATGACATCACCCTGTTCAAGAATTTCAGGGACGGAAAGGGCGACCTCGTCCGTGAGTTCGTGGACGCCTGCCGCAGCAGGGGACTGAAGGTCGGCCTGTACTACTGTTTCCCGGGGGACTACTCCGACGAGGATCACCACAACGCGCCACCCGCGGGCAAGCCCAGCCTACACGGCCTCCCGCCGGAGGCGGCGGGTCACTATGTGGACTTCTTGAAGAAGCAGCTGGCAGAGCTGCTTACCCGTTACGGCCCGATCGACCTGCTCTGGATCGACCAGTACAAGAACCCGTACACGGGCAGCCAGTGGCCCGAAATCAGGGCCTTCCTCAAGTCCCTGCAGCCCCGCTGCCTGGTGCTCGCAAACAATGCGCACGACTTGGTGGAGTCCGACGTGCTCAGCTACGAGCTGCCATGGCAGCACCAGCTTCCCCCAAGCGGCAATGCGCTCCCAGCCGAGGTCTGCGACGCCATTCAGACCGGCCAGCGGTGGTTCTGGACCGAGGTGAGGCAGCCGTCGGACCTGCAGACGGCGGAGCAGATCGTCGCCACCCTGCGCGTATGCAATGAAAGGCACGCGAACTACCTGCTCGACGTGCCCCCCGACCGGGATGGGCTGATCTCGGGCCCCCAGTTGCAGCGCCTTCGCGAGGTGGGCCAACTCCTGCGCGGCGAGGCGCCCCCATTGCGAAGCGCAGGAGGCCTTTAGTGCCAAGCGTGACCGCGCCAGGCGCCTGCGGGCGCCATATCCGGGCCCCTGGGGGCAGGGGGAGGAGATTGGCAAGCTGGCATCCGATAGCTGTGCTTGCGGATCAGCGTGGTTGAGACTCCCCAACATCAACGAGAAACCCAGCGGACGGCTCTCGCCGTCGGCTGGGTTTCAGGTGAAGCGAAGCTTCGAGCTATTTCTCGAATCAGAACTTAGTCTGAACCGAGAGCGAGAATTTGCGGGGCTCCAGGAAGTAAAAGTTCGATCCTTGGGTAGCGCCGCCGTTCTGGTTGTAGCCCGTGAACACGAGGTTTTCGTTGTTCGTCAGGTTGTCGACATTGAGCTGGTAGGTGACGTGCCATTTTTTGCCGCCAAGCTCGTAGACCGTCTCGTACTTGAGGAATGCGATGTAGGTCGTGTACGAGGGCGAGTAGAAGCTGCCGCCCGTGGACGTTTCCTGCTGGCCGAGCGCCGTGGCGCCGGCGCCGATCGTGAAGCCCTTGGCCCATGTGTCGGTGAAGGTGTAGGCCGCGACCACGTTGAACGTGGACTTGACCTCACCCTGCGTCGTCGCCGACACGGCCGTGTTGTTGAGCTCGAGCTCGGCGTTGGCGAGGTCCTGCTTCACTTGGCCGTCCAGCGTTGTTCCGCCGTTCGCGATCGTCGACCATTCGGTGAGGTGCGAGGAGAAGTAGGCCCTGCTTCCGGGCAGGTCATTCGTCGAGACCGACTTCGGAACCGTCCAGTTGAACTGGAACTTCCAGTTTGGCGTTGGGTTGGCCACGGCCGAAATCTCGTAACCCGTGTCCTTCAGGTCCTCGGTGTCGGCGTAGTTGAACTGCGTCTGATAATTGGAGGGGATTCCCGAGAGCTGGCCGGCCGGCCCGATGTCGGTCGCCGTGCCGCCCGCCTTGTAGTAGTCGTTCCAGATTCCCTGGATACCGATGCTGTCGTTGGTGATGCGGCCCGCCGACTTGTCCTGGTAGTAGTCGGCCGTGATGTAGTATTTGCCGTCATCGGTCGAGTAACGCAGGCCGAGCGAGTTGCCTGTGCCCTTGGCCGGACCGAACTGGGTGCCGGAGAGGCTGGGCGAAACGCCGTTGGCATTGGGGGCAAAGTTGCTCGAGTAGTTGTAGGTGGCTGCGAGCTCCTTCGTGATGTAGCCCACGATGCCCGCCGAGTAGGTGTTGCCGACGGCGCTCTCGAAGCTGTGCCCCTGAGGATACGGCAGGCCGAAGGGAGGCCGCACGCTCTGCAGGAGGTCGTTCGAGTAGTCGTCGTGCCGGGCGCCGAGGGTGACGTTCAAGCGGTCGTCCCACAGGCGAGTCTGCGAGACCGCGCCGAAGTACTTGATCTCCTCGGCCAAGTCGTGGTCGAACCAGTTGAAGTTCAAGGGCTGGAAGCCGATCGGGTGGCCGTTGTAGGACGAGGGCAGGTTGATCGCGGTGTTCGGGTGGTCGAAGTATTCGCGTGCCCAGACCATGTTGTCCGTCCAGGGGCCCGTATCCCAGTTCGCCGGGTAATTGTCCATGAAGCTGTCGATGTACTGGCGTGTGAGCAGCAGGTGGAACGAGTAGCCGCCCGAGAAGCTTAGCCATTCCTTGACCGGGATGTTGTACACGTTCGCATCGAAGTGATAGTTGAACTGCCCGCGGAACTCGTTGACCGAGTGGTCCTGCACCTGCTTGTCGAGGAACATGTCCGTGTAGAGCTGGCCGTATTCGGGGTTCGCGGTGCCGTTCGGGAGCTGTTTATTGATGTCGACCGAGATATTGCCGGGAGACTCGAAGAACTGCGAGACCTCGGAGTCGGAGAAGCGGTAGGCGGACAGTTCAAGCTCGGAGTGCTCGTTGAACCTCTGGTCAATGTAGGCCGTGAGGGTGTAGTACTTGAGCGTGTTGTTGCCGTTGGAGGGTCCGATCGTGAAGTCCCTGCTGGGAAGGGCCGGCACCGTCTGGCTTGTTCCCACGAGCGTATACGGGGAGGGCCTCAGCTCCGCAGTGGAGTAATAGGGGGCGTCAGCAAGGCCGATGCCATTGTAGCCTGACGACCAGTTGGCGATCGTGCCCTCTTCAGGAATATAGAGGAAGAATGGGTTGAACGGGCCGCTCCACTGGGACATCCCGTTGGGGTTGTACGCCGTGCCGCCCGTGGGAGTCGCGCCCCAGGTCTGGGAGGCGGTCTTGCCGTCCCATTGCGAGTAGTGGTCCTGCAGGTTCTCGGCGTACTGCGGCATCACGACCTCATAGATTTCACCGTCGACGCGAACAGTCGTGTTGTCGGAGATCTTAAAGGTGGCGGCCTCGGAGGCGCCCCACTTCTTGATCAGGTCGTCCTTGCGCCATTGCTCATCATGGTCGCCGAGGAGATTGATGCGGATGCCCAGGTCGTCCTTCTTCAGGATCGACAGGCGCTCGTTCACATCGAACGTCAGGCGCGCACCGCCGAAGCTGTTGACCACGAGGTCGGCCTCGGTGAAGTCCTGGTCGAAGCGGGGCTTCTTGGTGTAGGAGGCCACGGTTCCGCCAATGCTGCCTACGCCGAAGAGGATGGAGTTGGGCCCGAGATCGATCTCGAAGCGGTCCACGTTGAAGAAGTCCTTAATGGCGTAGATCGGGAAGTAGTTGACCGTCGGGGCGGTGCCGCCCTGCGGATTGTTCCCGGAGCTGCGCAGGTCGACGGCCCACGAGTTGAACTCGTTGCCGCTACCAACGTTGGGGGTCATGTTCTGCGGGATCGCGTTCATCGTCCACTTGAGGGCGTCCGTCGCGTCCGTGAGCTGCAGGTCATCGATGAAGACCGCGGTCAGGGACGATACGGTGGTGGGCGTGATGGCGAGGGGAGTGTTGTTGCGTCCGCCGGCCAGCGAATTGACGGCAACATATCCTCTGTCGGTCGTTGTATCGACCGTGAACGCGTTGAGCACGATGGGCTCCTCGTTGCTAACTTGGCTCTGAGCTGTCTGGTCGGGGGCGCTTGGGGCGGTTTGTGCCTTTACAACGGTCGCAAGGCCAAGCGTCAGCGCGAAGGCCAACGTGAGTCTAGACGTTTGTGGTGTATGCATTGGGGGGTAAGGGCTGACGGTTTTGCGGCGTTCCGCAGGGAGGGGTTCGCGAAATCCGGGACGGGCAGGGGTAAAACTCCCGGCGATCTTTTATGACAACATTGTCATTGCAACAAAAAAATGGCGCGCGGGCCGAATCCCCCTCGTGACGCGCCATTTTGCGACGCTCAGGCGCGCAAACGTTTTCAGTAAATAGGGGCCCCGGATTCCAGGGCCTCAGGGATGCCCGACTGGGTCCGGCTTGAACCCAATCCGGTCTAGGGCCCGTGGGATTTCGGGGTTGGCCATAAACATCCTCCACGCAAGCCCCGAGCGGCCGTTTTCTATCCCCACGACGATCTGGGCCTGGTTTAGCCCCATCCATATCGGTTGATACCAGTCCTCGGACTGGTTGAAGCCGTCATGAAAGCCATAGATACCCCAAGTCTTCGGGCCAAGGTCCCTGTAGAGATGCTTCAGTACCGCCATCGACTCGGCGGGAGTGTACGGATACGACCCGAGCGCAGCGGAGGTGCAAATCGTCCCGTTGTCCGCGCTGGGCTCCGGCATCCCTCCGCCTGAGTTGATTCCGGCGGAAAGGCCCCAGCAGTCGGGCCCGTAACCCAGAAAATGACCCGGATTTTCGATGCAGTAGGCTCGGTTGATCAGCGCCAGCTTCTGGTTGTTTTGAAAATAGTCGGTGAAGCGGTCCCTTTTCCCGCGCGGATCAAAGCCAAGGAATGAGAACTGCGAGAAGAAGAGGTTTCCCCCGGTGCCTTCCCCTACATCCAACTGGACGCCGTAGTACTCGTGGCCGTTCGCATAGTGGTCGCCTTGGGTGGTGCGGCTCCAGGATCTCCTGTAGTTCACCGCGGTTTCCGACTGGCCCGCCCAGCCGGAATAATAAAGGCTCGCCGGCACGGGGTGGGTGGGGGACGCGATGGCGAGGAGATAGACAATCATCGTCTCATTCCAGCCCACGAGGGGGTGCCCGATATACCAGCCGTGGTCAGGAGACCAGTGCCAGTAGAGGAAGTCGCTTCCAGCGTCGCGCCGGTACCAGTCCCATTCGACGCCTCTCCAGAGGTCCGTGATTGTGTCATGCACGTCCCGCTCGACGGGGTTTTCACGGTCAAAGTAGCTCCTCGCGGTGAGCAGGCCCTGCATAAGAAATGCGGTCTCAACGAGATCGCCACCGTCGTCGAAGCGTCCAAAGAAGGGAACCACCCTGCCCGTGCGCCCGTCGAGAAAGTGAGGCCATGCCCCGTGAAAGCGATCCGCGGCCTTCAGGAAGCGCACGATCTTCTGGAGCCTCAGCGCTGCCTCCTGCCTCGTCACAAAGCCACGCTCGGCGCCGACCACAATCGACATGATTCCGAAGCCGGATGCGCCCAGTGCAACGAGGTTCCGGTCGCCCGGGGTTGTTTCGAGCGCCATGCCCGCATTTGGATGGGCGTTTTCCCAGTAGTAGCGGAAGCACCCTTGCTGTACCATGCCCAGGAGATCGTCATCTGAAAGGCTGCGTGTCGTGCCCGATGCGGCTTCGGACAGCGTCGACTCGGCGCCCGAAACGGAGACGGCGCTCACTTTGTAGTAAGCGCTCCTGGGAGGCGCCCCGACGAAATCCACATAGCGGTCAAGGTCGCCTTGCTGGATGCCTATCGGAGAATAGCTAACTCCGTCCCAGGACCGGTAGATCTTGAAGCGCAGGACTTCCGCGGAGCCGCTCTTCTCCCATTTGATGTCGAAGTGCCTCTCGCCGGCTTCTACGGCCAATGCCTTGGGCGCCTCCGGTGCCGGCTGCGGCTGCGGATTCTCCCAGACGAGCTGGACATCGGCGACATACAGCGTGTGGCGCTTCCCGTCGTCCAGCCCCTGCATGAAGACCACCTTAGCGAGCTTGCTCAGCTGAAATCGGTCATCGTCGGTGCCCTTGTAGATGGTCCGGAAGGAGGAAAGCGCAAGGCGCAGCTGTACCCATTCGCCAGCGGGCAACGAGGATCTGCCCTTTAGGATATTGATGGTGGTCGTGCCCGCAGTGTTCGAGTCCTCGAGGTGAATCCACGGGGCCTCATCGGCCGAGAGCCCAGTATCCGACTTCACCCAGAGTGTCAGGGTGTCGCCCTCGAAGTTGTTCTTGAGCGTGTAGAATGTGTGAGACTTCAGATCCGCCTGCCAATCCCCACCGGTGGCTGAAAGCCACGTGAGTCTGAGCGAGCTCGAGGGGACCATCCAACCTGATGCCTCGACGGGTAACCTGCCGCCCGAAAGCTCGAGGGAGCTGGGGGACGTGACCGTCCCGTCGCTGTCAAAATACGAGGTGGCCGCAGGAGCATGGTCGAAGACCACATGCCGGTCATAGGCCGATTCGACCGTTCCGCGCTCGGCCGCAGCAAGAACGCAGCTTGCAAGAAGGGGGATGACGAGAAGGGTGCGCATATGTTTTCTTGGGGGCCGGGGTTCTCGCAACGGAACGACGTTCTTTTTGGTTGCAATGCAAATGTTGTCAAAAGGAGACTTTCCCCTTGTTTGCGTGCACCCCGACGGAAACGATCCCTGATGCACAGGGCCTTCATCTCGCCGATTCGGTCCATGCGTCCGTATTGAATCAACAATGAAACGATCCCCCACGCCCATCGTCGCCCTCGGCCTGCTCGCAGGAGCCGTGTCTCAACTCATCCCCGTCAGCGTCCGCGCCGCCGACCTGTCGAGCCCGGCGATGGAGGCGCGGGTCGACGCCCTGTTGTCCCAGATGACGCTTGAGGAAAAGGCGGGACAGCTCAACCAGCTCTCCTCAGACGCGTCAACGGGCCCCGCCCGGGTCGCCGCCAACGGGGGAGACCTCGTCAAGGAGGGTCTGGTAGGCAGCTTCCTCAATGTCATCGGGGCCAAAGAGACCAACAAACTGCAGCGAGAAGACGTCGAGGGTTCGCGCCTGCACATACCCATTCTGTTCGGCCTGGACGTCATCCATGGCTACCGGACCGTGTTTCCCATTCCCTTGGCGCTTTCCGCGACTTGGGACACCGATCTCGTTGAGAAGACCGCGCGCCGGGCGGCCGTAGAGGCTTCGAATGACGGCATCCGATGGACCTTCTCTCCAATGGTTGATATCGCGCGCGACCCGCGTTGGGGCCGCATCGCGGAGGGGGCAGGAGAGGACCCTTATCTGGGCGGATTGATGGCGCGCGCGTACGTCAGGGGATACCAGGGGATCCGTCTAGACGATCCGACCTCGGTTCTCGCCTGCGCAAAGCATTTTGTGGGCTATGGAGCCACTGAGGGTGGCCGCGAGTACAACACGACAGAAATTTCCGAGCGAACGCTCAGGGATATCTATCTCCCGCCGTTTCACGCCGCGGTGGACGAGGGTGTGGGCACGCTGATGTCTGCGTTCAATTGCCTTGATGGCGTTCCGGCCAGCGCGAATGCGTTTACGCTTACCCAGGTCTTGAGGAAGGAGTGGGGTTTCCAGGGCTTCGTCGTGAGCGATTGGACGTCCATCAGGGAGATCATGCTGCACGGCATAGCGGACGACGAAGCCACCGCGGCCCGCAAGGGCATCCTGGCCGGCGTCGACATGGATATGCAGAGCAATCTCTACCTTCCGTACCTGCCCGGGCTGGTGCGGTCCGGCGCCGTGCCGCAGACAAGCGTCGATGACGCGGTACGAAGAGTTCTCCGGATCAAGGCTGCACTCGGATTGCTCGACCGTCCGTACGTGGAGGAGCGGCCCGCGCAGAACCCGGCGGCGTCGCCCGAGAGCCGTGCGCTCGCCCGCCGTGCCGCCGAGGAATCCTTTGTTCTTCTGAACAACAGGCCTGTCGGGGGGGCGCCCCTGCTGCCCCTCAGGCCGTCCGCGGGCAGCCGCATCGCCGTCATCGGGCCCTTGGCCGACAGCGCAGAGGACATGTTGGGACCCTGGTATGGCCAAGGCAGGTCCTCGGACGTCGTCACGCTCAAGACGACACTCGAGCAGAGGGCCAAGCGCGAGGGCTGGTCCCTCAGCTTCTCCCAGGGAACCGACGTTGCGGGCGACACGGATTCGGGCTTCGTCGACGCGGTGAAGACCGCACGCGGGGCTAACGTCGTCATCCTCGCATTGGGCGAGAGCGGACGCAGCTCTGGCGAGGCCTCGGCCCGCTCAAGCCTCGACCTTCCGGGCAATCAGGAGAAGTTGCTTGAGCAGGTCGTGGCAACCGGGAAGCCCGTTATTCTCGTCTTCTTCAGCGGCCGTCCGTTGGCGCTCTCATGGGCCGCGTCCCATGTTCCCGCGATGCTCATGGCTTGGTTCCCCGGGGTGGAGGCAGGACCGGCCCTCTCGAACACGCTCTTCGGGGATTCGTCGCCGTCTGGCCGCCTGACGGTTTCGGTGCCCCGCTCGGTGGGGCAGGTGCCGATTTACTACAACACCCTGAACACGGGTCGTCCGCGGGTGGATCCCATCGGCTTAGGTTCCACAAAGCCGGACCCCTATTACATCACGGGCTACATCGATCTTCCCAACATTCCCCTCTATCCTTTTGGAAGCGGCCTGACCTACACGACCTTCAGCTACTCCCCGGCTCATGTCGGCGTGGACAAAGTGAGCGCGGCCGCCATCAACCAGGGCAAAACCTTCATCACGGTCGACGCAGACGTGACCAACACGGGCCATCGAACGGGCACGGAGGTCGTGCAACTGTACATCCGCCAGCGAGGGACAAGCGTAGCACGGCCGATCAGGGAGCTGAAGGGCTACGAGCGGGTCACCCTTGCCCCGGGCCAGAGGCATCATGTGCAGTTCAAGCTTGGGCGTGACGAACTGGCGTTCTGGAACATCGACATGGCCCACGTGGCCGAGGAGGGCTCCCTGTACGTATGGGTTGCGCCTGACAGCACTCAGGGCGCTCCCGCCAGGGTGGATATTACCGATTAGTCATTACGGCTACGTCCCGCACGCAGCCATAATGACTAGAGTTCCACCACAAAGGTGTTTTTCCCGTTTTTAAGAATGGGCCTCAGATCCGAATGTCTAACGCATAGGCCGCCTTTGCGATAGGGGTTCTTCTCATAGCTGCCGCCCCTTATTGGCATCCCGTTAACGGACACTGCGGTGGGAGAGTGCATTCCGTGCCTGACTCGGAATGTCACCGTGGCGTCGTGTTCCAGTAGCATCGTGCGCGCGGTGAGCCCGTCGAGGCTAGGGGGAAGGACGGGATCGAAGACGACGGTGTCGAAAGACTCCCGTATGCCGAGGAGGCAGCTGCGGACCTTGTGGATAAACAGACCCGGTCCGCTCGAGTAAAGCCTCCAGCCGCCGCGCACGCGAATGCGTCCAGAACGCAGCTCCTGCCAATGCTTCTCAGCCTCCACGCGGTCGTCGAAGTCCGCGTCGGAACTGGAGAAATAGACGTTGCTCTGCCGCGGCTCCGCGGAAGGCACGGACGACACCAGGCCGACCGGATTGACCACCTGCAGCGCCTTCCAAAGGCGTTCGCCGTCGCCGATCTTAGCCATAGCCTCCGCATAGCGCAGGTGGGCGTGCACATATTGCAGCCCGATCTCTCGACCCACATTGGCCGCCGTGTCGGCTCGCTTGAAGAGACGCTCGCATCCGCCGTGGTAAGTGGCCGGCTCGCTCATGAGGCGGACCCCATCCGGGTAATGAAGCTCACGGTCGACGATCTTCATGTGCGCAGCCGCCTCCTGCGGGCTGAACAGCTCGGCCAAAACCGAGCGGGTCATCGGAAGCAGCCTGTACCGGATCCCGGTCACTGAGTCGGACGGGTGCAGCAGCGGCCGCGATGATCCGTCGGGCTCCGCAACCAGGAATCCCGCGACGACTGAACCCGGCATAAGCCTGTCCTTGAAGTCGTTGCGCATTCGGGTCAGCAGCGCCCGGACTCGGGCGCTGCGCACTGGGTCATCTGCCCGGCACAATATCTCCGCAAGCTGGCGAAACGCATGGAACGCGAGCGCCACCGTCCAGCTGCTGATCATGCGTGTGCGCATCTTTGGATCCGCAGGCCTGAGCGTGTCGTCCCAATCACCGTCGCCGTAGTTGACGAGCGCTGTGCCCTGCACGAAGCGGCTTTCGCAGAGATCGACCACGCGGTCGCAGTGCTCAAGCAGGGTCGCCTCAGCACCCTCGGGATCAAACGTCGTCTCGCTCGTATACTGGGTCTTCCACTTGAGGATGCCGAAATCGTTGCTCGCCTCGATGTAGTCGCAGAGCGCTTTCACGGGCCAGAAGCAGACATCCCCATGGCTGTCGATCTGCCGGATCGTTTGGTAGGGGGGGTGCATGAACCATTGAGGCCATGAGCCATCGTGCGCGTATTGCTGGGAAAAGACCGTTTCAATGGCCTTGCGGGCCAGCGACCACTCGCCTGCGCACACGAGCCATTCAATGGAGCCCTGGCAGACGTCGCGCACGCCCCAGGCGGCGCCACCGTGCTGCTCAAGCCCGTGAGGGGCGGTGAAATGCACGGCCGCGTTGTGCACAAACCATGGCAGCACCTCGTCGATGCGCCGTACGGCCTCGTTGGAAGCCGGCGCCGCCCCCTGCGGCAATGAGAGTCTCACCGGGGTCGTCGGGGGCGCGGAGGGATCGCTTCGCGAGGCCCATTCGCTTCTCGCCGCGTCCACCACGGCCGAAAGGGTGCTGGCCCCGTTGAGGGATCCGCAGAGAATCACGCCCATGCTTTCGACGTTGCCTGCCCGAATGGCCACGCATGGCACGCCGCGGCTCGCGCCGTCGGCGAAAAGCGCCTCGTCACCGCTGATTTCGGAACTTCCCGGCTCCGCTGCTGCGATTGCGAAACAAACACCCTTGGCGCGTTGGCCGACCGCGCTTGCCCGGTCGGGAACACAAGCCACCCAGCTGCCGTCACATTCGATATGCACCCTCCCGGCGTGGTCGAACTCGTTTGCGTCAAGTGCAAGAGTGTGGGTGACCAGGAATTCCCGGGAACTCGTGCCGCGCCCCACGGAAAGGTGAAGAAACGATGCGGAGCTCGTCGCAGAGCACCAGACTCTTGCCTCGATATGGTCCGCGCCGAATCGATAGATCCAGCGCACATCGGAGGGCGTCATGACGAACGCCGAAGGAATGCCAAGCTGCCGCCACGCCCCGTCGACACGCATGAATACGCGCTGCCCCGCAGATCGGCCAATCCCAAGCCAATCGCGCACAACTGGCAGAAGGAGTGCCAGGGATTGGTTGCCCAGGTATGCCTGCGTTGAAAAGACCCCCGCCGCATAGCAGGTTGTCCCGAACTGGCCCGGATCGATCCATCGCCATTCGCCGCTGCGCAGGATGTGCCCGTGGGGCCGGGCCACGTAGGCCTCCTTTTTGCATGAGACCACATGCGTGGACGCTTCGCAAAAGAATGAAAGGACCTCTCCTTCGGGGCTCTTTTCGAGATGGCGTCGTTCTCCGGGAAACCATTTGGCCCAGTCAGACTCCCGGGGAGGGTCTCCGTGGAGCCAACGTGTGGTTGCAAAAATGGATGACGCGGGAGCTGCCGCTGCCTTTTCTCCATTCCGTCCGTTTAGGGCCGGGATGCTCCAGTCGGCGGGCAGCACCTCGCGAAGCAGCGAAAGGTCTCCCGCGGAAGATGCCTCGCGGTGGTCCGAAGCGAACCTGCAGACAAATGTCACAGCCTCAAATTGCCCGGCCGCCAGAGTGATTGGCTTGCACTGGAGCCCCGCCATGGCGCCCTCGTACTGGAGGCGCTTCGAGGCCAATGAGGCGGCCCTGGCTGCAGCGGGCTCTCCGGTCAGACGGTGATCTATTCCGAAGAACTGCGTGCTGTCTGTACAGTATGATGGCGCGCTTGAGGTACATGCCGTCGCGAGCCATGGGAACCGCCCACCGGCCATCTCGATGTTTTGGCGCGCCAGTATCACCCAGCCGAGCTGAGGATCCGCCACCGGGAGGATGTCGATGTACTGGGAGGCGAACGCTTCGCTGCTGCGCACGGCGCCCTCGTCGCCTAGGCCGACGTCCTGCGCCATCAAGACGTCGAGGGTGGCGGTCTTGGCTGATGTGTTCCGTAGCTCTATCCGCCAGGCCCAAGCAGCCTTCGAGGGGTGCAGTGTCAGCACGGCTCTGCATGAGACGCCGGTCATCGGCGTGCTGATCCACTCGGCCGATAAATCCCCGGTCCGCGCATGGGCGATCCCGTGACCCACGCACCGTGCCCATTCAATCGCCCCGCTTGGCGAATGCCGCCGCACGAGAAGTCGGAAAATGCCGTCCTCCGCCGGAATGGGCAGAACCTGATTGATCAATGTCCGCTCGTGCCGGAGCGCGAAAAGAGACCCACAGGCGGAAATCTGAGCGACCAATCCCGAACCATTGGAAAGGCTGATCGCCGCCAACTCCTCGGCGGTCTTGAGCTTGAAGGTCCGTCTGCCCGTAGGCGCGGGAGACCTCTCGGCGGCGGCTGAAGTGCCGCGGACCGAATCAAAATCAGCGCGGGAGGCTGACACCGAGCAAAAGCCTGCGCGGATTGTGGAATCCGGTTTTCATTGGAGGATCAAAGATAGTCGGGAGGGGTAGTGGGAACTAAGCGTTTTTTGGGCGACTCTCGGGTCATGGAGGCGTGGAGGTATTAATGGGCGAACAGGGGTAAATCGACCGGAATCCAGACGCAGGGCGGAAAGGCACGATGATATGACAACATTTGCAAATCAACACAAATGCTTGGTTCGGGAGTCTCGCATGACGGGCTGATGCACGCTTTGGCGTTTCGGCTGACAGAGGGCGCCGTTGATGTTCATTGCTAGGGTCACTGGCGTCGGGCCCGCTCCCGCAAGGGCAGCGCCAGCAGCGCGATCTTCTAACCCGCGGCGGATAAGCAACAACGATCAGTGTTGTCTGACCACCCGGGTCGAGTCACGGATCACCAGAGCGGCGGCCAGGTTGGAGGGCATTGGGGTGTGCGGCTGGGTTGGCCTCGTCGCTGCCTCCACAATGAGGCTTACGGCTCTTTCAGCGAGGTCTGCGAGCGGTTGACGCACCGTTGTCAACGCGGGCCGACAAACGGAAGCCCATAGTCCATCGTCGAAACCCACGATCGAGATATCGTTTGGGCAATTCAGGCCGGCGGACCGGGCAGCGTCGATTGCACCGAAAGCTATCTCGTCGTTTGCACAACAGAATCCCGTAGGTCGATCGGAGCTTCGAATCAGCGCGCTCATCCCCGCTCGGCCCGTCTCGGCGTTGAAAGGCCCGTCAAATATCCACTCGGGACGCGGTTCGGCTCCAGCGCGCCGTAGGGTCTCGAGGTACCCGTCCTTGCGTTCGACCGCGTCCCTCGAGCCGGAGGGTCCGAGGAGCAGGCCAATCTTTCTGTGGCCGAGCTGGAGGAGGAGGTCGGCGGCGGAGCGAGCTCCTCCGGTGTTGTCGATGCCCACGACAGGCGCGCCTAGAAGATTGGGGTCGACATTTGGGGGCAGGACGGAGCGCGTAAGGACAAGCGGCCGGCGGTAGCCCTGGAGCTTCTGGACGTCCACCTCGGTGAGTGGCTCGGCGAGGTAGATGATTCCAGATGAGTCGAGCCCAAGATGCTGAAGAGCTTCACGGAAATCGGTGCGCGGCGTCTTGTGAAGCGTGCAAATATGGACGTCCCAGCTTCGCGAGGCTGCCGCATGCAACGAGCCCGCGAGGAAGCGCCCGTAGAACTCGGAAAAGAAAATATTTTCATCGAGCGGCACGACGACTGTCAGAGTCGCATTGAGTCCCCGGCGAAGTATCCTTGCCCCAGGATTCGGCGAAAAGCGCAGCTTGTCCGCTAGGTCTAGGATCTCTTTGCGGCGGACCGGATTGACCAAGTGGGCGGTTTCCTGTCGTAGAGCGCGGGAAACGGTGGAGGGCGAGACTCCAAGGCGTGTCGCGATCTGCACGATTCCGTCTTTGGGCTTCTTTGAACGTTGATTGAAGGGCATTTCGCGTGGGGTAACTAAGGAGCGAGAGGGAATGGCAATTTGTGATGCGCGCAAGAAAACATTGCACAGGTTTGCAGCAAACAACGGATATACGGCCGGAAATTCCTGCCCCGGATGCGCGTCCTGTCGTGTGCGGTTGCAAAAACGGCGATGGGCGGGCGCAGATGGCCGTCATGCCGGTTTGCCGAGGATTTTCTGGAATTTCTGGTTGCGGTGACAACCTTTGCACCCAATAGCTTTTGAGCACCCCAACCCCGCGGTTTTCCCAGCCGTTCCCCATCGCTACCGAACTTAAGCAGACCATGTCGAGGTCACGTCATCGCTGGATTCATAAGACCCTGATAATCAGTCTAGTGACATGGGTCTCCCTGGGCGGAACGATCGATGCCCGAGGCGAGGAGCCGGCGCGTCCGGCCTGGCCTGAGGCTCGGCCCGCAGCCGAACTGACGCCGGAGGACAGCCTCCTTCTCGATGAGATCCAGCGCTCCGCGTTCCGGTTCTTTGTCGAGCAGGCGGATCCCAAGACGGGCTTGGTGCGCGATCGGGCGCGCTCGGACGGGTCTGCCTCGGAGGGCAAGGCGAGCATTGCCGCCTCAGGCTTTGCCCTCAGCGCTTGGGCGGTCGCGACCCAGCACGGATGGGTGGAGCGCCAGCGCGCCGTCGAGCAGGTGCGCAAGTCGCTCCACTTTCTTGCCGAAAAGGCCCCGAGGAGGCACGGCTTCTTCTATCACTTCATGGATATGGACACGGGCGAGCGCGCTTGGAAGTGCGAGCTGTCCCCGATCGATACGGGCCTGTTTTTTGCCGGAGCCATCATGGCGCGCGAGTATTTCCACGATAGTGAGATCACGTCCCTCGTGAACAGCCTCATCCACGACGTGGACTGGGAATGGTTCCTCAACGGAGGCACGACGCTCGCGATGGCATGGCACGACGAGGAGGGTTTCTCAAGGTACAGGTGGGACAAGTACGCGGAGGACATGATGCTCAGTTTCCTCGGCATGGGCGCCGTGGAGCGCCCCCTTCCAGTCAGCTACTGGGATTCGTGGGCAAGGATGCCTGTCGGCACCTACGCCGGATTTCACTTCATCGAGGGGCCCCAGCTCTTCATCCACCAGTTCACCCACGCCTATGTGGACTTCCGGGACTTACGGGACGCCTACGCTGACTACTACCGCAACTCGATACTCGCCTCGCTAGCGCAGCGCCGGTTCTGCGTCAGTCTAAGAAGCGAGTTTCCAAGCTGGGGTGAGCGCCTCTGGGGGATCACCGCCTCGGATTCGACCGACGGGTACAAAGCCTGGGGCGGGCCGCCGAGGACCTTGGATGCCAACGCTCTCGACGGCACAATCGTGCCGTGCGCCTCCGCCGGTTCTGTGCCCTTTGTTCCCACTGAGGCGTTGACGACCCTGCGCTATATGCGCACGGCTTTCGATGACCGGATATGGAGCCGGTACGGATTCGTCGACGCCTTCAACCCGGAGACGGGCTGGGTCGACCCCGATGTCATCGGCATCGATCTTGGGATTACGCTTCTCCAGGCAGAGAATGCCCGGACTGGCTTTGTCTGGGCGGTATTCATGCAGGCTCCAGAGGTGCAGCGCGCGTTCGCTCGCGCCGGATTCGTCTCACAGAGGCGAGACCTTCCGTTTTCCGACAAGGCGAACATGCGGGAGTTAGCCACTCAGGTTTGGAAGTCGTTCGAGTCACTTCCCGTGGCCCCCGATTCGCTTGGGATGAGGCTCTCGTCGGTGCTCGCGGCGACTTCGGTCGGAGAAATCCCCGAGAACGACGCGGTCGCCAGGATCTCGCGGATGCTTGCGACGACTTCAGTGCCCACCAATGAGCGTGCGCTCGCCCTTTACGCTGCCAGCCTGGTTACCCTGCGCAACGCCGTGCCGAGCTTTGCAGCGGAGGCGACTCGTCGACTTGACGCGATTGACTGGAAGAAGGTCGTCATAGAATCCAACTCGTTGGGCTCGGCCAGCAGACTGGCCGTGTTTTTCCAAGTGGCGTCCGGCGCACGTGCCGCCTCCGCTTGGACCGCCCTCCGGAGGTCGGCTGTGGCCGAAGGCCATGTCTACGTGCTTGAGCCTGCTCAGGTTCTCGACCAAATCACACCCGGGATTTGGCTTGATGAGAACTCCATCGTCACCGGCGCCTCCGCATCCCAGCTTGCCTATGCGATCGCGGTTGAAAGACGCAAGGTCTCCACCATTCGGTTTCCGTATGATGTGCAGAGCACGGCATTGCTCATTGAGAAGTTCCCGGCCGAGATCGCCGCCGGGCTCAAGGCCGCACCCATATCGGCAGGCTGGCTCGATCAGTCGCCAATCGACGACCGCGCGCTTCTGCTCCTGAGCCTGGCCAATCTGCTCGCTCCGGATTGCATGCGGGAGTGGTTCCAACAGGACTCCATTGTTCAGTCGGGCAGGGCAGCGATCGGCGAGTTCGCGGCCGCCGCCTTTGGAGGCGACAACTCGGTGTTCGCCCGCAACGAGCTCGCCAAGCCGATTGCGGTTCCGCCCAAACGCAGGGTGGACGCTGTCCGCTCCGGGATGGCTCACGACAAGTGGCAGTGGATCCTCGTCCAAGGGTCCGAGTACAAGGTGTCCGTGGCCGACGTGCGGCCGGGTGATCCGGATCTGGAGCTCAAGTTCGCGCTGACATGGGACAGGACCGCCCTGCATTTCCACGCTGAGGCCTTGGACACCCCGTCGGGATTCCCTCCGCCTGCGGGCCGCCGCTCGGTGGAACTTTTCATCAATCCAAAGCGTGACGGCTTGGTATGGCTCACCAAAGACAACTTCCAGTTCGCATTCACACCCAGCGGGTCCGCCATGGAATGGTTCCACAACCGCTCGGTGAAGGCCCGCATCACTCGCACCGCTCACGGCTACAGTGTGGAGGCCGATATTCCCTGGACACAATTGGGAATCGTGCCAAAGCCGGACCTCGAATTCGACCTCACTGCCAGCGTCACAGCGGCAAGCGTCAACGAGTGGGATCCCTCCCTTGAGCTAAGCTGGCGCTATTACCGGCGCGCGGACGAGCGATTTGGCCTCGGCACCGTGCGCTTGAGCCAGTAAGGCTCGGGGCAAGAGGCCATGGCCGAGACGCGCGCACCAATGCCTTTCAGGCTCACCCTTTGCCTGTTGCTTGCCGTAGTCGCGGCCGGATGCGCGCGGCGCGACGATACTGTCGGCAGTGACGGCCGGGTCGTCATCAATTACTGGGAGAAGTGGAGCGGCTTCGAGGCCGACTCGATGCAGCGCGTGATCGACGACTTCAACCGGAGCCAGAACCGGATAACGGTCCACTTCCTCTCGGTGAGCCAGGTCGACATCAAGCTGCTGCTTGCGACCGCAAGCGGGCATCCCCCGGATGTGGCCGGCCTATGGTCGGAGAACATACCCGACTTCTCTGAAAAAGGGGCGCTCACTCCGCTCGACCGGGGGCTTGCAAAGGCCGGCATAAGGGCGGACCACTACATTCCCCTATTCTGGGAGCTGTGCCGGCATCGCGGCTTCACCTGGGGCCTTCCCACGACTCCGGGCTGCGTCGCACTTTTCTACAACAAGAGGCTTTTTAGGGCGTCCGGGCTCGACCCTGAGAGGCCGCCCAGGACGTTCGCCGAGTTTGAGTCGATGAGCAGGCGCCTCACGGTGGTGGAGCTTGAGCGCGCGGGCCGCTTGGTGCGCATGCCTTTCGACTCCATGACCGAACAGGAGCGCAGCTCACGGCGCTACACGCTGGTGCAGGTCGGCCACCTTCCCCAGGACGCGGGAATGTTCCTGTCCGGTTGGGGCTGCTGGTTCGGCGCCCGCTACTACGACGGAGACAGGGCAGTGCTCGCGGACGACCCCGGCAACGTTGCCGCATACGAGTGGATGCAGAGCATCGCGAGGACCTATGGCGTGGAGAACATGAAGAACTTCATCGCCGGCTTCGGGGTTTCCCAGTCCGCGCAGACCCCATTCCTCGGCGGGACCGAGGCGATGGTGGTGCAAGGGCCGTGGATGACCAATTTCATCAAGATGTATGCGCCGGGCCTAGAGTGGGGTGTCGCTCCGTGCCCAGCGGCTGACGGTGTCGCGGGTGGTGCGCCAGTGACGCTTGCGCAGAGCGACGTCGTGGTGATCCCGCATGGCGCGCCCCATCCACGGGAGGCGCTCGAGTTCATCTGCTACCTCCAGCGCCAGGATGTGGCGGAGAAGCTCGCGAGTTCGCAGCTCAAGGCCACGGCTTTGCGGGAGGTGTCGCGTTCCTTCCTCGCCAACCACCCGAACCCCGCAATCGGCCTTTTTATTGAGTTATCGCGCAGCCCAGGGGCGCGCGCTGTACCGCGCCTCTCGATCTGGCATGAGTATGACGCCGAACTTTCGGTGGCCCGTGAGCGCGTGCTCGCGCTGCGCGCTACCCCGTTCGAGGCGCTGGCCGAGGTGCAGAAGCGCATCCAATGGAGGCTCGATAGGGTGATGAGGCGCTGGGATGTTGTCGGCGACAAGAGGCTCGCGGAATGGAGGGCGTATGACGCCTGGTGAGCGCAGGCGCACCTGGGTTGGGCTGGCTTTTATCAGTCCGTGGATCATCGGCTTCGTCGCGTTCACGCTCTATCCGGTGTGCGCGTCGCTGTATTACTCGTTCTGCGACTACGATGTCCTTTCGCCCCCGGTTTGGGTGGGCCTGCTCAACTACAAAGACATGGTTTCCGACAGTGTGTTCTGGCAGTCCGTGTACAACACCCTCGTCTTCAATCTCATGTCGCTGCCGCTGGGCTTGGTATCGGCTCTCGCCCTCGCGCTCCTGCTCAACCAGCCGGTGCGCATGCGGGGCGTATTCCGCGCCATCTACTACTTGCCGTCGCTTGTCCCCGCTGTCGCAGGCGCCATGGTGTGGCTCTGGATCCTCAACGGCAGGGTGGGCCTGCTCAATCAGGCGCTGATGGCGATCGGCATCTCCCATCCTCCTCTCTGGATCGACGACCCAGCCTGGGCGAAGCCGTCGCTCGCCCTCGTGTCCCTCTGGGGCTGCGGAAACACGGTGGTGATTTACCTGGCTGCGCTGCAAGGGGTGCCCCGCTCGTTGATCGAGGCGGCGATGATCGACGGTGCCTCGGCCTGGAAGCGGCTGATCTACATCACGCTCCCCGCGATCTCCCCGGTCATCTACTTCAACCTGCTAATCGGCATCATCGGCGGCCTCCAGGTCTTCACGACGGCCATCATCATGGGTGGCGCCGAGCGCTCGACTCTCTTTTATGCGATCTACATCTACTGGAACGCATTCGAGTACCGGCATATGGGCTACGCGGCCGCGATGGCCTGGATCCTTTGCCTGATGATCATGGCTCTCACCTGGGCCGCGTCGCGGTTCTCGCGCAGCCTGGTGCACTACCAAGGGGAATAGGACTTCATGCGACTTCCGGCCAAAATAATCATCTACCTCGTCTTGGTCACAGGAGCGGCCCTTTTTGTGCTGCCGTTCGCGTGGATGGTGCTGACGGCGCTCAAGCCGCTTCACCAAACGCTCCAGCAGTCTTCGCTCTGGCTTCCGCGCCGGTTCGAGGCCCCGATCGACGGCAGGGTCCAGGAGGTCTACCTTGCGGAGCTCATCACGGAGCCGAGCGTGTGGGCGGTTGAACAGGGTGCGCCGCAGCCGGTCGTCCTTCCGGAGAAGTCCGTTCATGGCGGAGTCTGGCAGCCGCCATCGGGCGCGCCCCTTCCCGTGCGCGTCATCAGGCTCATTCCCGCGTCGGCTTCCCAGCCTTGGCGCGAGGTTGGCGACCTTTCGGGCGTCGCCCGCGACGTGATCCCCGAGTCCTCGGTGCGGACAAGCATCACCTTCCGATGGCGGAACTTCCCGGAGGCGATCCGTGCCATGAGGCACTTTCCTCGCTACCTCGCGAATACGCTTATCCTCTGCGTGCTCAACGTCGTCGGGACGGTGCTGTCGAGCGCGATGGTTGCTTACGGCTTCTCCCGGCTGGAATGGGTGGGAAGGGACCGGCTCTTCGGAGTTCTTCTGGCGACGATGATGATACCGTTTCCCGTGGTGATGGTGCCCCTGTATTCGCTATTTCGATGGATGGGATGGGTCGGCACCCTGCAGCCACTCTGGGTGGGTTCCTTCTTCGCCAATGCGTTCAACGTTTTTCTCCTGAGGCAGTTCTTCCGCACAATCCCCAAGGACCTGTCGGAGGCGGCGCGCATCGACGGTTGCGGCGAATTCAGGATTTTCTGGCAGATCATTCTTCCGCTCTGCAGGCCCGCCCTGGTCGTTGTCGGTCTCTTCACGTTCATGGGGGCGTGGAACGACTTTCTCGGCCCCCTGATATATCTTACCGATGAGCGCGACTTCACGCTGGCTCTTGGCCTGCAGGCGATGAAGACGAGCCAGTCGGGCGCGACGGAGTGGCACTACCTCATGGCCGCGAGCACGCTCATCATTCTGCCCGTAATCACACTCTTCTTCATCGCCCAGCGCAGCTTCATCGAGGGGATCGCGCTGACAGGGACGAAGGCCTAGCGCGGCTTGCGTGCTAAAGACGCAGGAAGATCTTCCTGCGGTAGAGGAAGCCGCAGAGCAGCATGCATAGGACGACGCTGGTAAGTGCGAGGACCACCGTGCCCAGGCCCGGCCAAATTCCGTTCAGGAGCGCAGCGACATTGCCGCCCGCCAGTCTTGCAGAGAGCTGATTGAAATCGACGATGTTGCTCACCATGTAAATGACGAGGGCGTTGGAGCCCAGCCAGGCAAAGGGCTGCAGCCACGAGCGGAGCTTCCAGACGTCGGCGACCTGGTAAAAGGCGGCAAGAAGGAGCATGGACCAGCCGCCGGCGACCAGGACGAACGACGAAGTCCATATCTTCTTGATGATGGGAAACTGGAAAGCCCATAGGAAGCCCGCGGCCATGAGCGCCGCTCCACAGAGCGCGAGGATGCGAACCTTCTGGCCCTGGCTGCGTTCCGGATCGCGCAGCCACCGCCCTGCGAAGACACCCAGTAGGCAGGTCACGATCGCAGGAAGCGTGCTCAGGATCCCCTCGGGGTCGTGGTCCCCGTCCCATTTGCGCAGAGGCAGATAGTGCGCGTCGATCCAGTTGGTCAGATTGTGGCCTTCGCTAAAGTCGCCTGGACCGAAACCGGGCACAGGTACGAAAGTCAGCAGGGCCCAGTAGCCGACGAGCAGGGCCGCCGCTGCGGCCGCTAGGCGGCGGCGTGGGAGATAGATATAGAGAAGGCATGCGGCTCCGTAGCATAGCGCGATCCGCTGGAGCACGCCCAGGAGGCGTATCTGGCTCAAGTCGGTGGCGAACCCGCCATAATAGAAAAGGCCGAGGAGGTACAGAAGCGCCGTGCGCCGCACGATGCGCTTGAGGGCCTCGGAGCGGCCCGGGCCCGCAAGCATCTTGTCGAGGGAGTAGGGTATCGCCACCCCGACCATGAACACGAACAACGGGAAGATCGTGTCATAGAAGCGGATCCCGGCCCATGCGACGTGGTCGAGCTGCGTCGCAGCGAACCTGGCCGCTGCCCCGCCGCGGAACTGGGAGAGGGCGCTCCCGATGGCGTCGGCGCCGACGATCCACATCATGTCAAACCCTCGCAAGGCATCGAGGGCGAGGAGCCGCTCGCCCGCGGGCTGCTGGGGGGCTCCGGTTACGGGAGTGGGGCCTGGTCCGGTTTTTTCCATTTGAAGGTGGCGTAGCTGGACCGCATCGCGGGCGCCCATTTTCCGAGGAGTGCGCGGGCCGTCACGACGGAGTCCCCCTCGGGCTGGGCGGTGTAGGACTCGTGTCCCACGCACCACTGGTATTCCCAATTCGAGAGGTCACGGTAGAAGGGGTTCGCGTCGTTCCCTGGGCGGTTCATAACGAGTGGCAGTTTGGCCTCGCTATAGCCGGGGGGCTGCGTGGCGAGGAAAGCAAAAAACTTCTCCCATCGCTTCAGGTAAAAGCCACGCAGGAGGCCGGACCATTGCCGGCCGGCATAGTCATAGAGGAAGGCCTGGGGGCTGTTCGGGCCCCAGACAGTCAGGAGCATCCTTGCATTCTCCTCGTAGAGGTCTCGCTCCTGCGGCGTGCCTCCCCATCTGCGCGCATCGGAAAGCCATCGCCCCAACAGGAACTCCCTCCTTGTCGCGAGCAGGGTGTCCATGTCCCGGATCAGGTCCAAAAACTGCTCCTTCGCCACGACGAAGCGGACGGAGTCGCGGGCCGCGTAGGCAGCTGACACCTCCTCGAACAGCGGAACCGAGAGGTCGGCAAGGCCCTGGCGAGCGACGTCGACGAGGTCATACCGGTATGTCTCCGCGGCGCCAATCCAGGGAGCTGCCGCAAGGAGCTGCTCCCATGCCGCCCAGACATCGCGCGGCTCATAGTCCCGCTCGAAGTCGCCCCAGGCCGAGGCGCGGTCGAGCTTGAGGGCGGGGCGCGACAGGATGGGGCTCTCCATCGCAGGCGAGGGGGAGCGTTGGGCATAAACCGACCTTCCCAGCGTGACCCACGCGGCCTGCGCCTGCGGGCAGTCTAGGCCATAGCGCGCCGTGGCGTAGTCCTGCAGCCACCGACCCAGATCGGGTGCGGTGCGTTCCCAGGCCAGCGAAAAAGCGAGGTCGTAGACGACAGGATTCTGCTCGATCGCCTCCGGAAATGCACCCAGGCCCACAAGGCGACCACCCTTCGGGTCGCTCAGCAGGCCGGGGGCCCTTGTAGCGATCTGGGGAAGGTTCGCCCCGGTGCAGGTGCGTCCCCCAAAGTTGTGCAGGACTCCAACCACCCACGGCCTGCCCCAGAATGCCTCGGTCTCGCGCCACTTCTCGCCCGTGAGGTCGAGCACCAGGATCCGGTCTACGGGAATGCCCTGGACGATTCCCTCCCGGATCGTCCATCCCTGCATGACGATTGTGGCCTTCGAATCGAAGTCGTTCGCGATGGCAAACAGCCTGGCGCCGACGCTCTGAAGGTATCCTGGCGTGTCCCTGGGCGGCTCGCCCTCGTGGAACGGGTCGGCCGCATAGAGATGGTCGGTTCCCAGCAAACGGGCCTGCTCCTCTAGGAATGCGCGCCCGATCTGGCCGAATAGCGGGTCGTCGGGGTCCAGCTGCGCCGTGCCTGGGGGGACGGCGCACCAGATCGCCTTCGGGACGATGAGGGCCTTGGGAAATTTGGAATGCAGAGCGAGCGGGACGCACCCCGAGAATCCCTGAAGTATTGGCGTCATCCCGAGAGAGCGCTCGCGCTCGACGATGAACCTGCCCAGCGCAAGATGGGCGTCTATCCACGACTGGGGCAGGGGCCCCGCCCACTGCTCGATGTTCGTGAGCAGCTGCCAACAGCCGAACGCGGGTCCAGCAAGGAAGGTTCTGATCTCGTCGTCGGCCATGCCGAAGCGCCGGAGAGTCGCCTCCCAGACGGCCTCCTGGCCGGTTGTCGCCAGGGGCATCGTCACCCCATGGAGGGCCATCCAGTCGATCTCGCGTTCCCATCTGGCTTGGTCCCACCAGGACATCGTGTAGTTGAAGGTGCAGTAGTTGAGGTAGGCGCGCGTGCGGTACGGCGAGACACGGCGGGTCGGATGGGGTACCGGAGGGAGCGCCCCGGGAAGGGCGAGATTGTCGCCGTCCCACGATGCCTGCAGGTGGGCGACGTTCGCCAGATACCAGCCCAGAGCCGACGCGATGGACGCCCCCGAGTTTCCCCGCAGCACGAGCCGGCCTGCCACGGTCTGCACTTCAAACACATCTGCTCCCTGCGGGCCCGCCGAAATCTGCTCCACGTCAATCTGCGCGGCATGACTCGGGAGAACCCGCCGCACAAGTCCCCGTGCGGCCTCCTCGGCAGGAGTAGCGTGAAGGACCGATGCGCCTGTGGCTAGGGCGAGTGCAGCGAACGCTAGGCGAGTGGCATGAAGGAGCATGGACGGGCTAGGTGTCGTTACAAAGGGGTGGGGGCGCAGCGGACTCCGACGGGGTTCGCCTTGCTCTAGCGGAACGGGTACGGCCGCGACGAGACAATTGACACCCCTCTTTTGAGGTGCCCCGCGCCTCGCGCCGCCCCGAGGGTCACGGGCCGGGGAGCACCGCGGCTACTGGCTGAGCAGAACGATGGGGCCCTCGGCCTTGGGAACCCCGCCCTTGCGCTCGAGGCTCACTGCAAACTTTGCAGCGGTCTTAATCGGCTTGTCGCCCCGGAAGACGATGTGGGCCTCGCCCGTCACCGGGTCGACCACAAAAACGCCGCCGTTCACCGGGTTCGGGTACTGTGCGTCGATGATCCAGAGCTGGTAGTCCTTCTCTTTTGCCAAGGGGGGCAGCTTCGAGACAGAGAGGACACCCTGCTCGCGCGCGGGGTCCCAGACCGCGACGGCCACGGCCGCGGGGGAATTGCCGAGCATGGAGGCGAGGGTCGCGATCTTGTAGTGGGCCAGGTCGCCCTCGGACCTGAGCCGCGCGTCCAGCGCGGCGATCTGCCTGCCGGACCGCTCAAGCTCGCCCCTTGCGCGCTCCAGGGCTGCCTGCGCGAGCACCTTCTCCTCGCGCAGGGCGAAGATCTCCTTCCTCGCCGCGTAATATTGGCTCCCGTACCAGACGGCGATCCCGACGCTCGCGGCAGCCAGCCAGGGCACCCACGAAGGGAACGCGATGACCCGGCGGACCGCCGGCTCGGCAGCGGGACTTTCGGCCGCAGAAGCAAGGATGCGGGCCTTGAGCGCGGCCGGGGGCACTGCCGGGGGCGCAAGATGGGAGATTGCAGCTGACGCAGCCTCGAGCTCGGCCACGAGACGGCGCAGCTCCGCGTTGGAGCGCATCTCGGCAGGGAACTGCTCGCGCTCCGCTCCCTCCAGGAGGCCGAGGGCGTGGAGCGAGGCGAGTTCCTCTTGGCGCTCGTCGATCATATGCGGTTCGCGAGCGAGTCGCGCAGTTTGATCAGGCCGCGGCGGATCCGCGCCTTGATGGTACCTATGGGCTCCTCCAGCTTTTCGGAGATTTCCTTCTGGGTCAGCCCTGAGAAGAACGCGAGCTCTATGGCCCGTTTCTGGTCCGCGGGCAGGGTCGCCATGGCGGAGCGCACCGTCTCCGCCCGCTCCCCGAGCTCGGCGATGTGGTTGCCTGGGGAGGAGTTCCGGTCCGAGCCCAGGCCAAGATCATCCGGAATCGAGCCCCCGAGCAGCCGAGCCCGGTTTGCACGCGTCCTCAGGCGGTCGATCGAGCGGTTGCGGGTCAGCGTCACCGCCCAGGCGAAGGCGGCTCCGCGGGAGCTGTCGAAGTTGGAGGCGTTTTCCCAAAGCGCGATGAACACATCGTGCACGACATCCTGCGCCTCGGCATCGTCGTTTAGCACGTGCCTGGCCGTGGAATACAGGGGCCGGGAAAGGCGGTCGTAGAGCTCGGCCAACGCGTCCCGGTCGCCGCGCGCCATTCTTTTGATGAGGGCTGCGTTTATGCCTGCCCGGTCCTCGGGGGAATCGGTGTCGCCAGCCTGGCTCATCCGTTCAATTCGTCTTGGCGCGGTCCCTGTGCCACCCTGCCAGGATCCGGCAATAGGCAGCTGCGCGAGGGACAGGGCGGGGGACATAGGGCTCTGTGACTCATACGCGCGACTGCACCCATGGGATGCTTTCGTGCGCGGGGTTGGCGAGGACAAATTGGCGGAAGCGCCCATGCAACTCAGTCTTGACGGGAGGCTTAGCCCTCGGTGGCTTCGTCTCCATGAGAACAAGCGGGCTATGGGTTTGGGCTTTGACGGTGACCCTGTGCGTCGCCGCTCCCGGGACGGCCATTGCCGCTCTCGGCCCGGCCGACACCGTCCAGGGCCTCTGCGACGCCTTGGTCTCGTCCATGAAGGGGGGGGCGGACCTTGGCTTTGCGGGGCGCAGGCAGCTCCTCGAGCCCGAGATCCGCAAGGCCCTTGATCTGCCGCTGATGACGCGGCTCGTCGTCGGCCCCCCTTGGAAGGGCATTGCCCCGGAGCAGCAGCACCTGCTGGTGGCCGCGTTTGCCGACTACAGCATCGCAAACTATGCGAGCCAGTTCAGCGGATTCTCAGGCGAGCGCTTTACCGTGGATGTCGCGACGACAAGGATGGAGAATGGCGATGTCATCGTCCGCACCCGCCTTTTCACCAAGGACCCGGAGCCGGTGAGGCTCGACTACCTCGTCAGGCAGACCGAGGGAATGTGGAAGATCATCGATGTGTTCCTGAACGGGAACATCAGCCAGCTTGCGGCCCGGCGTTCTGAGTATTCGGCTCTCGTGCGCGAGGGTGGCGCCGCGGCCCTGGTCGAGATGCTTCGCAAGAAGACTGCAGAGCTTAGCGGCTGACCTTCCCCGCGTCACCTGACTTTTGAGGGGCGGCCGAGTCGGGATCGTCGTACAGACCCTCCTGTATCGGAGCCGAGGGGCCGCCCTCAAGCTCGGCGGTGCGGTTTTGGCGGAAAAGGCTGCGCAGCGATGCGTAATAGTCGACGGCGCCCTTCTTCAGGGCGTCCAGGGTGTCGATCGCCCGTGACCTCTCGTCAACGCCCCCTGCCACCTGCGGAGAATACGTGGCCCATCCGGGGAAATTATTGTTGATCGCCACGTAGCGGAAGGGACTCAAGTAGGTCTGCAGGCCCATTCCTACACCGTCCCTTGGGTTGGAGGGACCCAAAACGGGGATCACGAGGTAGGGACCCTCGGGCAGGCCCCACACGTGGAACGTCTGGCCAAGATCGCCGGTCTGCCTTTTTAGGCCGTCCTCGCTGGCCACATCGATCAGGCCGACGACGCCGGCCGTGCTATCAAGCAGGAATCTCAGTGCGCTCGAGCCAGCGGCACCGAAACGGCCCTGAAGCAGGTCGTTGGCGCACACCACCGGATCGTTGAGATTCCACACGAAATTTCGGACTGAGTCGCGAGCGGATCGCGGCAGGGCGCGGAGGTAGCCCTGTGCCACGGGCTTGATGATCATGCGGTCGAGCCCCTCGTTGAAGGCGAAGAACTTCCTGTTGAGCGGCTCCAATGGGTCGTTGTTCGACTTATAGACCGCCAGCGCAGCGGGATCGGTCGGCGCAGTGGCGCAGCTCGAAAGGAGGACCAGGGCGCCTGCGAGCGCCAGGGCACATTGCCTCATCGCGGTGCCTCCTTGCCCTTTCCTGCCGGTGGCGAGCCGAGGAAGGCGGGCAGGAAAAAGAGGGTGCAAAGCAGCGTGAACAGCAGGCCCAGGCTTAGGAGTTTTCCCATGTCGGCCATGCCGGGAGACCTCGACACAACGAGGCTCCCGAATGCTGTGCCGGTGGTCAGCGCGCTAAAGACGACGCCCCTGGCCGTTGGGGACTGCAGGAGCCCTGCGTCCCCAGATCGCGACCTCATCACAAAATAGATGTCGAACGCGACGCCAATCCCGAGAAGCAGCGGCAGCGTCACAATGTTCGCGAAATTGAGCTTCATCCCAAAGATGACGCACGTCGCCAGGGTGAGAAGGCCCGCGAGCAATAGCGGCACGATCACGGCGGCGATGTCCCTGACGCGGCGCAGGGCGAGCACGAGAAGCAGAACGATCGCCAGGACCGCCAGCACACCGGCCGTCTCGAAGGCCCCGATCACCGTCTTTGCAGATTCCTGGATCTGCACGGGCATTCCTGTGGCGTTGGGAGCCACCCGGCGCACGGCGGCGACAAAGGCTTGCAGAACGTCGCTGCCCCTGGCGTCGCCCTTGGGAAAGACTTGAACGCGGTACCGTCCGTCCGTGGCGACCCAGTCGCCCCGAATGTCAGAGGGTAGGGACGCGAGGGTCACCGGCGCAGCGGAAAGCGCAAGCTTCACGTCCTCGAGCCGTCGGGCCGCTGAACGGGAAAGGTTCTCCTCAAGTGCGGGCAGCGCAGGGGCTCCCCTGGCGACCACCCGATCGAGCTCCCCTGCAAGCTCGGCGGCGGCACGGTCGCCTCCGGCCGCCAGTTTGCGGATGTCGCCGGCGCAGCGCGCCGCCGACGCGAGAACCTGCTGCGTGTCAGGGGGATTCTCCGAGGGAGGCGAAGCCCACGTCGGCTCCATGAGGCCACGCGCGTCCTCCAGCACATCCAGCTTCGCCCTTTGATCCGAGGGAACGAAGCTTCCCAGCCATATCGCGTGGGTCACCTCGGGAAGCTGGTCCAGGCGGCTCGCGAGCGCCGCGGCTTCATTGGCCGTCGGCACGAGGACCTCCACGGTGTAGGGCGTCGTGTCGGGATCCTTCATCAGATCGAACAGAGTCTGCGCAGACTCTGAGTTGGGGTTTTCCAGATTGATCGGGTCGAAGTCGAAGCGCAGCCCCTTCAGGGCGAACGCGCAGACTGCAGCCAACAGCGCGCAGCCGGCGAAGACCCATACCCTTCGCCGGACAAGAAACGCGTCCAGGGGTGCGGCAATCTCAAAGCCACTCGCCCCCTTGAAGCCCTTGGCCCGCATGACTGTCAGCAGGGCGGGCAGGAGGGTGAGGTTGAGGAGAAGGGCGACCACCATGCCCGCACCGGCGATGAGGCCGAGTTCGGAAACGCCCCGGTACTCGGTTGGATAGAGTGAAAGGAACCCTGCAGCGGTCGCAGCCCCTGCAACCACAAGGGGAGGCCCTACGCCTATTGCGGTCTGGCGCAGCGCCAGCGCCAGTGCGGACCCGCGGGAGGCCCCAGCGTCACACGCCGCGTCGCAATCATTGCGCTCGGCCGAATAGCGCACGCTGAATTGAATCCCAAAGTCGATGGCGATGCCGATGAACAGGGGGGCGAATGCAACCGAGATGGGGTTGAAGGCTCCGACTACGCCGACGGCAAAGGCGGCGCATGCGACAAGGCCCACTAGCAGGGTGACGAGGATCGCCGCGAACGTGCGCACCGAGCGCACGGCAAGGAAAAGCCACAGCATGAGCAGTCCGATGGCGAGCAGGGACACCGGTCCTGCCCCCTCCGAAAGAGCAGAAAGCTGGTCATCCGAAAGAGCGACCGGACCGGTGACCCGCACCCGCACACCCGATTCCGGGTTGAAGCCGGCGCTTCGTGCGGCCTCGTGGATGGCGTCGACGGCGCGGCGGCCCGGCTCGACAGCGCCGTAGTTGAGAGCGGGTCGTGCAAGCACGATTCTTCGCAGCTCGCGCAGGCCTGGCTTGCGGTCGCTCATCAGCGTCTGCCAGGACAGCGGCTCGTGGCGTCCCTCCAGGGCGGCGTCGACCGCCCGGGCCACAGCCCTGAAGGGTTTGTCGAGCGCTGCCGGGGCGACCTGGCCTCGGATTGCCCCCTGAGAGAACAGGTCGAGGGCGTCGAACACGCCCCTTGGGTTCGGGTCCGCGGCGAGGGCCCCCAGCATGGGTTGCGCGGCGATCATCGAGTCCGCGTAGGACTGCACCTCGCTGAGCGAAAGGAAAAGCATCCCGTTTTTCCTGAAGAAAAGGCTGCCCTCCGTGTCGCGGACGTCGCGGAAAAGGGCGTGGTCCGCTTTAAGTTGCGCAGCCAGGGCAGCAGAGGCATCCTCGGCCTGGTCCGGCGTTGCACCGACGACGACGACAGCGAGCAGATCGGTATTTTGTGGAAAGGCGCGGTCGAGCTCGGCTGCCGCCTGCCTCCACGCCAGTTTGGGTGAGATTAGGTTCGACGTGTCGGTGTCGATTCTGATCCGCCGGGAGACAAAGAAGCCGAGGGCCAGCGTCGAAGCGATGGAAACAAGCACCACCGCAGCCGCGTTGCGTCGGCTTGATTCCACCAATCGGGTCACGGCTGCGGTCACCCGCGAGCTGGCAGTCATGGGTGAGACTCTGGTGAGTTTTGCGATCCAGGTCCACGATGGTTTTGGCGTGCAATCGGCCTCGGACTCTTGACGGGCGCGGCAACTGCTATATGCATGTAGCTGCTCCCCAGCAGCTTTTATCTATGATCACGCATCATTTGAAGAGCACGGTAGTGGTGGTTTGCCTTCTTGGCACGGCTCTCGCGGCCGAAGGCCAGACGGCACCAGTTGCAAAAGCCGAGGAGGCCTCGAAAGACGAGCCCACGGTTCTCACGCAGCTTGTCGTGACCGGCTCGTACCTTCCGAATACGCCCGCGACGGCGACGAAGCCGGTGCAGGTTATCGGGGCGGAGCAGATCGAGGATTCGGGGGTCGACACCGACCTTGCCGACGTTCTGCGCAAGGCCGACCCCCGTTTCACGGGCAACGGGAACTTGGGCCTTGAGAACGCAAACTCTGAGGCCTTCGTCACCCAAGGAGGGTCGTTCCTGCAGATCCACAACCTGGCGACGCTCGTGCTGATCGACGGAAGGCGCGTCTCGAACGACCCCGCCGAGGCCTCGCTGGGCGTGGAGTTCGTGGACCTCAACATGATTCCGGTATCCGCGATTGACCACGTCGAGATCCTCTCAGACGGGTCCTCGGCCATGTACGGCGCGGACGCCGTGGGCGGCGTCATCAACGTGATCACAAAGTCCAATTTCAACGGATGGGAGGCTGGGGTCCGATGGGGCGAGAGCGGCAACCAGGGCCACTATACCGAGCGTTCCGCCTACCTCACGGGAGGGGTGAGCACGAAGGGCACGTCGATCATGGTTTCTGTGGAGGGAGTGGAGACGAGCCCGATCTTCATGAACCAGCGGGCCTATTCGAATCCAATCTATACAACGACGACTTATCCGGGAGTCATCAGCGTCGAGCCGATCTCGGTCACTTTTGACGCGAGCGGCAATCCCCAGGCGATGCCGGGAGCCCTTTCGTACTATCAGCTCAACCCTGCGTTGAACGCTCCGCCGCAGGGCCTGCAGTACTCGCTACCGCAGCTCGTGCAGATGGGGGTCTACCAGCCCGTGAACGCGCAGCAGCTGCAAACGGGTTACAACGTGGCCAACCAGGAGACGCTGCTCGCAAGCCTGAGGCGGCGCAGTGTGGTCACGGACTTCGAGCACCACGTTTTTGGCGACAGTCTGGTGGCCTTTGGCAACTTCATTTACGGTTTCGATCGCACCCAGTCCTCGGTGGCCGGGGAATCGCTCTCTCCCTACATCTCCGCACCGTTTACAGACCCCTTGATCTACGGGAGTTCGCCGCCGCCCGCGGGCGTCGGCGCTTACGTCCCCTATATTCCCTACTTGCAGCCCAACAGCCCGTTTTCACCTACCTGGCTCTTCCAGCCGAGCGCGCAGGGGTACACGATCAACCTGGTCAACGTAAACAACCTGTTTTCGCAGTACCCGCTCCTGTCTGAGGACCAATCGGAGTTCTACCGGTTTGCGGGCGGGTTGCGCGGAAAGATCAACTCGCATTACTCCTGGGAGGTCGGCGTCGACTTGAACCGATACCACCTGGGTTTCACGAGCCCGGGAGAAATCGACACGGCGAACCTCAATGCTGCGCTTGCCTCGGGATCGATCAACCCGTTCGCCTACACGCAGCAAGCAGGCTCGCTTCCCTCGGACGTGATAGGAACGAAGACCAACAACATGATTAGCACGCTGAGCTCCGTGGACTTCCTGTTCAAGGGGACCCCCCTGGAGCTTCCCAACGGGGATCTCAGCTTCGCCGTCGGAATGAGCCACACGCGGGAGACGCTGACTGCACAGCCGGACGCGAACAGCGAGGCCATTGAGCCCGGACTGTCGATTGCAGGCTGGCTCGACTCCGAGTCGCTGTCCCCGTTCAGCGCGTCGCGCGACATCACGTCGCTCTTTGGGGAGCTGAAGGCGCCGATCATCGGTCCGAACCAGCACATCACGGGGATCCATGAGTTCACGCTCGATCTGTCCGGCCGCTATGATAACTACAGCCTGGTTGGGCACTCGGATGTTCCCGAGGCCAGTCTGAACTACGAGCCGATCGACCAGCGTTTCACGCTGCGAGCGTCCGTCGGCCGCTCTTTCGGCGCACCCGAGCTCGCCCAGCTGTTTGGTGCGCCGATTTCGGGCCCCATCCCTCCGTTCAGCTATCAGGGCTACTACGGCAACACCGCATCGAGTGCGGGATTCACCGGCATCAGCGGCCCCAACTCCTCGCTAAAGCCTTTCACGGCTAACACATGGTCAACGGGCTTCGTCCTTGCGCCGGAAGCGATCAAGGGGCTGGACATCTCTTTCGATTTTTTCGCAGCGACCGAGAAGGGGGCCATTGGGTACCTCAACCAGGTCGATATTGTGCAGAGCGTCGAATTGCAGGGCCCCGCCTCGCCGTTCGCCCAGTACGTCCATATAGGAAGCCCAAGCGGCCCGGGCGTCACGGGCCCCGGCCAGCTTAGCACGGTCAACCCGACGAGCATCTTTGTCCAGGTGCCCCTCATCAACCTGAGCTCTCAGGCCGACAAGGGATTCGATGCCACGGTTGAGTACACTGCCACCACGGAGTCGGCGGGCCGCCTCAGGGTCGATTCCACTGTGACCGTCTGGAATAGCTATCTTGTGCGGGAGATCCCGACTGAAAACTACTATCAATACGCTGGTACGGCGTCGGGTGGAGGAAGCAGCAGCCAGGGCACGATCCCGCGCTGGCGCACGTATACGACGCTCGACTGGAAGTACGAAGCCTATGACGTCGTGCTGGGGCACACCTACATTCCCTCGGTGGTGGACACCGGTGCCGGAGGCGCCGCGCAGTCGGCTCCCCAGCATGTGGGCGACTACGAGCAGTTCGATTTCCTGGTCGGCTCGGACCTGGGCAAGCTCAGCTCGTGGAAATGGCTCGGCAGGTCGCAGCTGAAGGTGGGAGTCAACAACGCCTTCAACCGGATGCCGCCATTGGCGCCCAATGCCTTCCCGTCCACGAATGCCGATATCGGCGACTACAACGGCCCCATAGGGCGGCTTTTCTTCGTAGAGGCTAAATACGCGTATTAAGCCCGCAGGCGTGCGGGCCCAACCTGTAGGGGCGCCCCGGTGCAGGCGGGGCAGCGTGTGAATAAGTTTCTTATAAAACAGGTATATTAGACTTGTCATATTTGGCGTCACGCGGACTCTCTCCGGCCCATGAATGCCGTTGCCGCGCCGCTCCGGGCCCTGCTGACCTTCGCAGCTAGCGTTGCCGCCTGTGGCGGGGTGTCCGCGCGGGCAGAGCAGGCCATCACGGATATTCTGGGCAGGAACGTCGCTGACTTCGGTGTGCAGGGCCAGGAGGCGCGCGCTGTCCTCGAGGGGATCGGCGCTGCGTACCACTTCCCGGTGATCATCGAGCCCGATGTGCAGGGCACGGTGACATTCGAGGTCCACGATGCCACCGTGGGAACGCTGTTTGAGGCGGTTTGCGAGCCCAAGGGATGGAGCTTCGAGGTGAAGGACGGCTACATGCTCGTGCGCCGCTTTGTCACGAGGATCTACCCTGTAGACTACCTTCAGATGACGCAGACCGGGGCGAGCTCCGCCAGCGTCAATCTGAGCGAGAGTGCGGGTGGCGGGGGTACGGCGCAGACCGCATCCACAGCCGGGGCTGTAGGTACGGGAAACGTCGCAGGGGCGGCCCTTGCCGCAGGCCAGGGCGGCGCGGTGACCGGGGGTGCGTCGACGCTCAGCCTCTCGCTGCAGAACGATGCGGATTTCTGGGGAAGGCTCGAGGCCGATCTAAAGGCCATGGTGGGGGAGGGAGAGTCCCTCGTGGTGAATCGCTTTGCGGGAGTGGTTCAACTTCGGGGCAGTCTGCGGACGCATGCTGTGATGGAGGCCTACCTGCGCCGAGTCCTCCAGAGGGCTGGTCGACAGGCTCGTATCTCGGTCAAAGTGGTCGAGGTCGACCTCAACGACCAGTCCAAGGCTGGGATAGATTGGTCGGTGGCCGGCGCGTCGATTGGGAGGATAGCCGGCACCTCGCTAAGCATCATAGGGGCCTCGACCGCGACCGGCTCGTTGACGCAGGTCGGCTCGGTGACCCTGAACCCGGCTACGTTCACCGGCACAATCGGAGCCGGAGGGGTTCAGGCGACTATAAGCGCCTTGGCCGAGCAGGGCACCGTCCGTGTTGAGTCGAAGCCGGAGATCTCCGCCCTCAACAACCAGACGGCCTTTGTCCAGGTCAGCGAGGACCAGCCTTTTTTCAGCCGTACGAGCACGACTACCATCAACGCGGGAGGCACGACGCAGGCGGGTACGCAGCCCATCGTCAGCACCAATTATTCGGAGAGTACCGTCTCCTTCGGCAATGTCCTCGAGATCACCGTCCAGATTGCCGACGACCTGTCCACAAAGCTGTCGCTGTCGCCAGCGATGACCGAACTCAAGGGGACGGTCACGTCCCCGGATGGGCAGGAGACGGCGCCTATCACCGACACGAAACGCGCGAGGACGACCGTAAAACTGCGCAACCATGAGACCGCGGTGGTCGGCGGGTTCATCACAGAAACCACGGCCACCGACCGCCGCGGAATCCCAGGCCTTTCAAGCCTGCCCTATGTCGGCAACGCCTTCTCAACCGCGGCCAAGGCTCGCACCCGCACGGAGCTGGTCTTTCTCGTCACGGTGAACGCCGAGGAACAGACCCCATTTGCGCCCATTGACCCGGACGACTCCGTTCTTTCGCATCCGAGGACCGCAACGGCCTCGAATGCCTCGTGGGCAAAGACACCCGGGTCCGTCGAACGGATTGGTATCGGAGGCGACCCATTATGAGCACGGAACAGGATCCCGTGGGTGACCCTGTCGACCTTGACTCGTTCCTCATGGGCAAGCTTTCCCATGTGGGCGTGGCCGAGAGCCAGCTGGCGGCTGCGCAGGCGTTCCACAGGGAGGTCGAGGGTCGCCAACCGCTGAGCAAGACTCTTGTGGATCTCGGCCTCGCGGCGGACGATGCCATGGCCCGCTGGATAGCCGATTTTCACGGTTGGAGGTATGTGCCGCGAGAGGATCTCAGGGTTGAGGACAACGCGCACACGGCGCTGCCGGAGGCCATCGCGCGCAATCGCAACGCCCTGGTCATTGCGAGGAGCGGGTCGGCGCTCACGGTGGCGATCGCGGATCCAACGGGGCCCCAGTTCGCGCAGGTCAGGTATGCGCTGGAGGGAAGCGCAATCGAATGGGTGGTGTCGCCGCAGGCCGACATCGCAGCACGGATCGCGGAGAGCTACTCAGCCAACTTAGAGGTGCGCGACAACGAGCTTGAGAGGTTCGTTGAGGACATGATCCGCGAGGCTTCGCACACCAGGGGACTGTCCGACATCCATTGCATTCCCGGAGACCGCAGCTGCGAGATCCGCTGGCGCGTAGACGGGGACTTGGTTCCCTGGGGCACGCTCCCCGGGTCGATGAGGGAAGCCTTCTGCGCGCAGCTCAAGCTCTCGTCGACAAGGGCTGCCGACGGAAGATCGCGCGGAAGCGCGGCGTCGGGAGGGCTCGATGTCGCCAACCGTCTGGATGCGCAGGATGCGTCGACCGTGCGCGAATACGGGAGCAAGAGGGTGTCTCTCAGGTATTCGGTAATACCGGCGATCAATGGTGAGAGCATTGTGATACGCATCCTCGACCAGAGTGCCCAGGTGGGTTCCCTCGAGGACCTTGGCATGCTTGAGGACACCGCGATGCGTTTCAGGGCGGAGCTAAAGCGCCCCAACGGAATCATCCTTGTCTGCGGCCCGACCGGGCATGGCAAGAGCACGACCCTGGCCGCCAGCGTTCCATGGCTCGACTCGCGGACCAAGCGCGTCCTCAGCATTGAGGATCCGGTTGAGTACAGGCTACGGACGGTGACGCAGTCACCCGTCAGCCCCAGGCTGCCGTTTGCCTCGGCATTGAGGGCATTCCTGCGTCACAACCCCGACATCATCATTGTCGGGGAGATTCGCGATTCTGAGACCGCAGCGCTGGCAACTCGCCTCGCCCTCACGGGGCACCTCATCCTCACGACCGTCCATGCGAACTCGGCGATCCAGGCGGTGAGCCGACTGCTCGACCTCGGAGTCGAGCCCTCGATGATCGCGGCGACCTGCAGGCTTGCGCTTGGGCAGCGCCTGGTCAGGCGCCTCTGCCCCTCCTGCAGAAGAACACACAGGGACGAGGCCCAACTCTCCGAGCGTTACGGGCCCATGTTGCGCAGAGCGCAAGAGGAGGGTGTCCTTCGCACCGGTGCCGGCCAGGGATGGGGGTTCTGTGAGGCAGGAGGGGGATGCAGCGACTGCAACCGCAGCGGTTTTGTGGGGCGCTCGGCCATCATTGAGTTCCGTGAGCTTCGCCGCCCTGTTGCGGAGATGCTGCTCAGGCAGCGGACGTGCTTTGACGCGCTGGCCGCCGAGGCGCTGTTCGCCGCGGCCGTCCACGGCGGCGACCTGGGTGCGCGGTGCATGCGCCAGGACGGAATCCTGAAGGCGTCATGCGGGTTGACCACCCCGGAGGAGGTGTTCGCCGCGACGATGGACGAGGCAAAGGTCGCGTGACTCTCAAACCATATGAAACCCATAACTACAAAAGGACCCCGCCCCCCGAAAGGGGGCTTTTCACTGATCGAGATACTCGTTGTCGTCGCCATCATCGGCGTCCTTGCGGCAATACTGCTGCCCGCGCTCAGCAAGGCGCTCTCGGCGGCGCACGTAAATCGGACGATCGCCGACCTGAAGCAGCTCAAGGGCTTCGTTGCGGACGCCGCGAACCAGTTGGGTGGGACGCTTCCGCAGACGCAGGGCTACTCCTCGGTAGCGTCCGCCGTGAGCGGCACCGCCAATCCCAATCTCTCGAGCTCGGCAGTGGCGGATTTCAACAACGCCCTGCGTCTTGAGGAGGTGCTCATGTCCGTGCCGAGCCCAAAGATAGACAGGTACTTCACGCCCGCGTGCGGCTCGCAATTCTTCGTGCCTGCCGGCGGCTCGGCGGTCGCAGATCCCCGCTTCTCAGCATCGACCGGCTTATTCTACAACCTGCCCGATGCGAAGATAGCGGCGGGCTACGGCTACGCAGCCGTGTCCCGGCTCGAATGCGCCGCGGTCGACACGACGCAGACGCCGGGAACGACCGACTCCGGCGGGGGCACCGACTTCAAGACGGACGGCGTCAACGTCCTGCCTGCCGGGAGGGTCGCCTACGCGGTGATCAAGGCGGTGCCTGGCGCCGAAGCCTACCAGATTGCCACGGCGATTAACTCGCCCGCCTTCATGGACGACACGACAGGCTCCGCGAGTACGGCGCAGGTCCGTGGCGAGGCGGCATACGCCGCCGCCGTTTCAGGGGTGACCGACGTATATGTCTACCTTGGCAACTTCTAGGCCATGGATTCCCGTGTGACACTCCTGCTGGGGCGCGCGGTCTGGAGGCGCGGAGCCGACGCGTGGCGCCATGAGACGCTCGAGCCTGGCCATGACATTGCCGTCCGTGCTCCCGGGCTCATGGCAGAAGGCGTCTGCGCCAGCCATGGCCGAGGAGCCTGCGTAGTCTTCGAGCCCGAGGCGATGTGTCACCAGGTTGTCGAGACACCGCGTGTCAAACGCGCGGTGTTCGCCTCACTGGCGCGAGTAAGGAATGAACACCCCGTCGTCGCCTCCGAGAATCTCGGATGGGGATTCGAACAGCCGGAGCCCGGGCCCGGCGGCGCGTACTTCACCCTGCTCAGCTACGAGGCCACTCCCGGTCTCATCGACCTGGTCCAGGCCTGCAGCGGAGCAGGGATGCGCCTTTCGAGCGCGTGGTCCGCCTACAGCGTGGCGGCTGCGCTGGCGGATCAACGCCCCGGAGCACGGACAGGGACCGTGCTTATCATGGTGCCGGACTTCACTGCAGTCGCCTGCTGCGAGGGCCGGCGTTCCTTCAGGGCGTGGAGCGGCGCGATGACGGAGCGGGACTGGAAGGCCTTCGGCGCGCTTGCAGGTGAGGGGGATTCGCGCACCGGGCGGGGTGTCTCGGGGGGAGTGCAGAGGAAGCCAAGAATACTGGTCGTGGCCGAGGCAGGGGTGGAGCGTTGCTGGCCGGCCTGGGAAGAGCTTCGGTCGTCGGGAAGAATCGAGGCGATCGCGGGTCTCGATGAGTTCGCAGGTGCCGCACTCCGGATGTCGCCGGCTCACCCGGCGAACCTGGCCGAAGCCTTTCCACGGCCGGCACAGCTCGATCCCGTGCTCGTGCCCGCCGCAGTCGCATGCACGCTGTCAGCATTGGCCCTTGCTGTGGCGTTCGGCCTAGGTTCGCGGGGCCTCAAGGCAAATAGAGAGGCGGCGGCCCAGGTCATTAGCCGCCTCGACTCGAGGCTGGCCGAGCTCAATGCCAACAAGCTCGAGATGGACCGGCTCCGATTGGAGCTTAGGGAAGACGATTGGGCTTCCGTGTCTCCCGGCAACGCCGCGCTAAGGGAACTGACTCTTGCGGTGCCAGACGCGCTCACCTTGACTTCATTCTCGATCGGCAGGGACGGAAGGTTCGATCTGGGCGCGATTGTGACGGCGCCCGGGTTCGACCCGGCATCAGCGCGGCGCGATCTTTCTGCCCGTGGCTTCGCGGCCTCCGCCGATGCGGATTGGTCCTATGATCCCGGTGCGGGCAGGCTCGCCGTTCGCGGCACGTTCAAGGAGCCGCTCCGATGATCCGCGGAGTCTCGTATTCAAGACCGAAGGCCATCTGCCTAGCCGGCAGCCTGGCGATCGCCGTCGCCCTCGGCTTCGCACTGCACCACCTCGAGACCGTCGAGTCGGAGGGGCTCCTGCATGCGCAGCAGAAGCGGTCTGCGCTTGAGGAACAGATCTCAGCCCGGAGCCACTGCGCAGACGCCGACCTGAAGGCGCTGCGCGCGGAGGTTGCGGGCCTGCGCGAAAGGATGGCCAAACCCGGAGCATGGGAGCGTCTGATGCTCCAGCTTGGAAGGGGATGGGGTGCGAGGGCGGCTCGGACGGAGGAGCGGGCCGGATGCATTGTCCAGGATGTCGTGCTCGAGCGCAGGAGTCCCTCGACCTCCGACTGGCCTGAAATCGTCTCCGTCGCTGCCGACATCGAGAAGATGCAGGGAGCAAGGATCAGCTCCTTTGAAATGAGAACGAGCGGCGACAAGCAGCGGCGCACCGTCGATCTCATCAATATCCTCGTCTCAATAAGAGCCCAGCGGCCCGGGATGGAGCCGATCCAACAATGAAACCGTCAAGATTCCTATTGGCTGCAACTCTTGTCATTGGCACGGCCCTCCGGGGCGGTGAGCCGGCGACCGCGCCCGCAGATACGCCTGCGCCAGCGCCCGCAGGCGCCGCGGCTGCCTCGGAGACAAAGGCAGACAAACGTTTTGAGGAGATGCTGGATCGCATGCAGGCGGCCGTACAGGAGGTGGCCGAACTGTACGGCAACCCGGTATTCCTTCAGGTATTCACCAACGATGCCTCGCGGGCCGCGGACCTGAAGCAAAGGCTCAGCGCGGCACGTTCGGGCTCCGAAATCAGGGCCGAATTGGCATCCCTCCAGAAGAGACGGGAAGAGCTGCTTGCTGACATTGCGCTCAAGCAGAGGGAGGCGACCAGGCTGGCATCGAAGCTCAGCCGCCAGAGAGCCGCGCTCGACGCCCTGGGGTCTGCCGTGGAGCAGGCGCAGAGGGCGGTGGAGGATACCGCCAAATGAACGCATCCGGTTCGCCCATCGGCGGGTCTGGAAACCCGGAAGGGGAGGATTTTCTGCTACCGAATGAGGAACGGGTCCTGGCGAGACTGCGCGAGATCGTGGACTCGTACCGGTCGGAGACCAACAGCGATGTCCTGGAGGCCACTGCCAAGGCGCTGGCGGCTGATGGTGCGGAGCAGGGGCCCGGCCCGCTCTTGTTTCGCATGGGAGGCGCCCTGTTCCGGTTGGCCCCCGTGGAGGCCCAGGCGACAGCAATCGAGATCGTTTTCATTCCTCGGGATACATGAAGGTCCAAGCCGCAGGTTTCCTCTTCCTTTGTCTTGCCGCCCCGTCGCCGTGCGCCGATGCCGTGTGGGCCGCGGTCCCTTCGAACCCGCTTGCGCCCATTGCCGGCGTCCCGGAAGGGAACCTCCGGTCGACGTCCGGCGAGGTAAGATTCGTCCCCCAAAGAAACGCAGGCGCCGAGGCGGCGCCAGCTCCCAGGAGGGTCCTGTCGGTGGTGCTCGATGAGGTCGCAGGCGCAGCCTCAAAGCCGGCATCGGGTCCCGCGGCGGAACCGCAGGACATACCCGAGGAGGCGTTTTGGCCGGACGGCCGCGACAGGATCGTGGCAGGCGCCCCACGTGCGGGAGTTCAGGCCGCATCGAACCCGCGCAATCCTTGGGAGTTGCGCGCCCGTCCGACGGGCGCCACAGAGATGGTCCTCGCATGGGGCGGGGTCATTGTGCCGGACTCGGGCGTGCCCGTTGCCTTCCTCAATGGCACGGTGGTGCGCCGCGGCGACCTGATTGGCGGCTTCAGCGTCGCTCGGGTATCGACGGCGGCGGTCGTGCTGGAGAGGGCAGGTCTGTTTTTCGTGGTTCCAAGAGGCAGACGCGTGACGGTGGTCCAGGAGGGATAGACCCAAGCGCCCATGCCACGCTACCAGGCAAGCTACGTGCGCCGCCACGGCAGGTTCGGGAGGGTGGAGCTTGATGCCGAGGACATGGCGAGCCTCACCGAGCACATCGAGGGAAAGGGGCAGGCCTACGTGCTCGAGATTCGAAAGGTGGCTGCGGCGAGGCCCCCAGCCCGCATCCGGATCCCCGGTCCGCTCCTTCTGGCCGCTCTGGACTCGCTGGAGCTGATGCTCTCGAGCGGGGTGCGGATAAACACCGCGCTCAGGACCCTTGCGGAGTGCGCTCCCTCGGGCGGATGCCGCGCGCTCTGGACCGAGGTGCTACGGCTTGTCGAGGAGGACGGCCGGTTTTCGGAGGCGCTTGCGAGGTTTCCCAGGGTGTTCAACGACGCCATGGTCGGGGTCGTCGTGGCCCACGAGGCCGCGGGCAGGCTGCCCGAAGGGATCAGGCATGTTCGCAACTATGTCGCCCAGATGCAGGAGATCAGGAGGGAGTCGGTGAGGGGCATGGCGTACCCGGCTCTCGTCTGCTGCGCAGGGCTCGCGTCGTCTCTGGTGCTTTGCGTTTTCACCTTACCGAGGTTCTCCAAGATGCTGAGGGACATAGGCGTCACCCGCACAAACCGGGTCACGTCGTTCTTCTTCGGCTTGAGCGACCTAGTGGTCCATCACCCTGCCTTGACCGCGCTTTCGCTCTGCGCGATTCCAGCGTGCGTTTGGGTATCCCTGAGGCCGCGCTTCAAGCCTATGCTCGACAGGGTCGTGCTCAAGGCACCGTTTGCCGGCAGGGCGGCCGAGGCCCTTTGTCTCGCACGGATCTGCGTCACCTACAGGGCGCTTAGCGAATCGGGCATCAGGGTCGTTGAGGCCTTGGACTTCTGCTCCAAGGCTGCCGGCAACTCGGTCTTTTCGGCGGGACTGGGAAGGGTTGTCGCGGCCGTGCGGGCAAATGCGCCCGTCGGAACGGGCTTCGAGAGCGCCGGCGTGTTCGCTCCTGAGGTGGTGTTGGCAATCAAGAGCGGCGAAAGCGCGCTGCCCCAGGTCTTCGGACGCCTCGCCGAGCACTACACGAGCGAGGCGAAGCACCGGGTCGGCCTGGCCCTTCGGATGGTCGAGCCGGCGATGCTCGTCATGGTGCTTGCTTGGGTCTTTGGCATCGCACTAGCGGTCGTGCTGCCTGTCGTGGAGGTCGTCAATGAGATCCACTAAGCCGGCGCCGGTTTCGGGGGAGTTCCTCCTCATGCTCCTGATTGCGGTGGCCATCGTGGGCGTTTTGGCCGGAATCCTGGTTCCCGTTTTGGCGAACAAGCTGGACGACGCGAACATCCGCGCGGAGACGGAGACACTCAGGTCCCTGAGGCGAGATTTCGAGGCGACCTACGATGCCGTAGACTATAATAACCTTAACGAAGCCTCGGTCGCCGCGAGCGGGCTGCCTTCGGGAACGGTCCTGACGACGTTCGACCAAGGCAATGCTTTGGGCGCCAGGGTCTATTCCCCTGCGATCGTGGTGGATCCCGCCGGATGGGTCACGAAGCTGGCCCAGAAGAGGGGAGTGTCCTCTTATGTCGTCGGCGCCTCTTATTCGGCGCTGACCCAGAACCAGTATGGATCGATCGCCTTCAATCCGTACCAGGTGCAGCGCTGTCTTGTCGTGGGTCCAGCCGGTGAGGCCGGCCAACAGCGTTACATGCTTTTGTCGCTGATGGCCCCGCCGTACAGGGTTCTCATCTTCCCGACCGCGGACCCGACGCAGACCTTTGATTCGATTTGGGACCAAAGCTGGGAGTCCACTCAGGCGCAGGCTCCCACGCTCTGGGGCACGCTTCTCTCGTCCGACCAATACGCGCTTTGGAACACCGCCTCCACCAACAACCGAACGAATGCCTCGCGGCTGCTCGTCGAGCGAATCGTGCAGCCCAAGTACTCGCTGACTGTGGCCAACAACAGCCCGACCGACACAACCTGGGTCGACATCGGTCCCCTTGTGGATGCGATCGTGTCGGCGCCGAACTCGGGCACCGTCCAGAGCAGCTCGCTCGCCGGGTTCACGAGCGGGATACTCGCAGGCCGCCTGATCGTGATGCGGAGGGGGCCGACCGCGGCCTCGGCCTACGAGGTCCAGAGGTTTTACTTGTATTCCGACGTCAACCTGACCGTGCAGTAGGCAGGGCGCGGCGGGCGCCGCGCCCTCCCATGGTTGCCGCCGAGCGCTGTAATCGTCTTGAACGCCCCGCGGTCGGCAAACGAGAATGGCCACATGAGGCTTTACTTCATGGGCGTCTGCGGGACGGCGATGGGCAATGCGGCCCTCCTTGTGCGTGCCGCGGGCCACGAGGTCTTGGGCTGCGACAGGGGAGTCTACCCTCCGATGAGCACAGTCCTAGCGGAGGCCGGAGTACAGGTGTTTGAGGGCTACGATCCCGAGCGCCTGGCGGCGCTGAAGCCCGATGTGGTGGTGGTCGGCAATGCAATGACCCGTGGCAACCCCGAGGTCGAGTGGCTGCTGGAGACAAGGGCCATACCCTATACTTCGCTGCCCGCGATGCTCCACGACCAAGTCCTCTGCAACCGCCGCAACATCGTCATCTCCGGCACCCACGGAAAGACGACCACCACTGCGATCGCCGCGTTTCTTCTGCGTGAGAGCGGCAGGGACCCGGGCTACCTTATCGGCGGCGTTCCCCAGGACCCTCCGGGAGGAAGCCACCTGGGTGCCCCCACAGATCCCTTTGTAATCGAGGGCGACGAGTACGACAGCGCGTTCTTCGACAAGAGAAGCAAGTTCATTCACTACGCCCCTAATGTCGCGGTATTCAACAACCTCGAGTTCGACCATGCTGACATTTTCCGGGATCTGGCCGACGTCCAGCGCACCTTCTCCCACTTCTCGCGGATCATTCCGCGGAACGGCTACGCCGTAATCAACGGGGACGACATGAACCTGCGGGCCCTCGGTTCAATGCCCTGGACTCGGGTGGTGCGCGTGGGGACCGAGGAGGGCAACGACGCGCGCATTCTCGATTTTGTGGATACTCCATCTGGCTCAAGCTTCGGATTGCAATGGCGGGGCGCCCCATGGGCCAGGGTCCAGTGGTCCCTCTCGGGGATCTACAACGCCCGGAACGCGGCCATGGCCGCGGTGTCTGCCGGCCTCTCGACAAATGCAACCGACCCCACGTGGCTCGGCCTGGACTGCCTGTCCCGCTTCCGCGGGGTTCGGCGTCGACAGGAGATCCTGGCGGCGGTCCACGGCATCACGGTCGTCGAGGACTTTGGGCATCACCCGACAGCGATCGCCGAGACCCTGCGTTCATTCAGAATGAAGTTTCCCGGGTCGCTGCTCACGGCGGTCTTTGAGCCGCGCAGCAACACCGCAAGGGTCAAGACGCTCCAGGCGGGCTTTGAGCGCGCACTTTCGCATGCAGACGAGGTTTATCTGGGTGCGGTGAGCCGGGCAGAGGCCATCCGCGAGGAGGACCGTTTCGACGCCCAGGCGGTCGCCGAGAATCTCGAGGCCCAGGGCGTCAATGCCCGTCCGTTCGAGACGAACGCGCTGCTCTACGAGGCTCTCGTGATCGACACTCTCCCGTTTCGTGGCTCGCAGCGGGTCGTCGTATTCTTCTCAAACGGATCGTTCGATGGCATCATCGGCCGCTACGCATCGACGGTGAAGGCCTGAGCGCGGGCCCTTCTACTGGGCCTGCTTTGCGACCTTGAAGGCCGCCGGATTCTGTCCTTTGGGTAGAGCCAGGAGGTCGTAGTCGCGGTGCCCGCTGATCGTGACTTGGGTGAACTGGCCCACGGGAATGTTCCTATCGACGTACACTCGGCCGTCGATGTCAGGGGCGTCCGATTCCCCGCGTGCGACGCCCGTCTCGTCCACCAGGACTTTGAGGGTCTTGCCGACGCTGCGTGAGCTCACATCGGTGGCGATCTCCTTCTGGAGAGCCATGACACGGTGCCAGCGGCGGTCCTTTTCCTTGGCCGAAACCTGCTCCTCCATCTTCGAGGCGCGCGTGCCCTCCTCCTGGGAATACTTGAAGACACCAAGGCGCTCGAACCGGGTCTTGCTGATGAAATCGCAGAGCTCGTCCACGTCGGCCTCCGTCTCCCCGGGAAATCCCACGATGAAGGTCGTCCTGAGCGCGATCCCGGGAATGCCCGCGCGAATTCTTTGCACCAGCGAGCGGATGTAGTCGCCGCCCGTCTCGCGCTGCATGGCAGAGAGCATCCGGTCACTGATGTGCTGGAGCGGCATGTCAACGTAACGGGCGACCTTCGGGCATTCCGCGATCGTGCGGATCAGTTCGTCGCTCCAATGCGCCGGATGCGTGTAAAGGATCCGAATCCAGAAGTCACCCTCGAGCTCGTTGAGCTCCCTCAGAAGGGACGTAAGTGCCGTTCCCCTCGATGAGTCGACAGGCGTACGCGGGTTGGGTCGCTCTTCCCACGTATCCATCCCAAAGAATGTCGTGTCCTGAGAGATCAGGTTGAGCTCCTTGACACCCTCGGCGATCAGCTGGCGGGCCTCGGACACCACGCTCTGCACGGTCCTGCTGCGGTGACGGCCTCGGATCTGCGGGATGATGCAGAAAGTGCAGGGGTGGTTGCACCCCTCTGCAATCTTCACATAGGCGAAGTGCGACGGGGTCAGCCTGAAGCGGGGCGTGTCGTAGTCGGGAATGAAGGTGGATCGGGCCGTGACAAAGTTGGCCGGAGCATCCTTCGATCCCCGTTCGCGAGCGAAGATCTCCTCGATTATTGGGGCCACCTTGGTGATCTGGTCCAACCCGATGAACGCGTCGACCTCGGGAAGGCTGCCTGGCAGCTGCTTTGAGAAGCGCTGCGACATGCAGCCGGCTACGATCAGCTTCTGGTCTTTGCGGCGCTTGCGCATGCCTCGCTGCTCGTGAATCTCAAGAATGTGGTTGATCGATTCCTCCTTGGAGGAATCGATGAACGAGCACGTGTTGACGATGACAACGTCTGCCTGGTCGGCATCGGGAACGACCCGCATGCCCGCCTGGTGGAGGTGGCCCACCATTATCTCGCTGTCCACGAGATTCTTGGCGCAGCCGAGGGAGATCAGGCCGACCTTTATCATTCCTGGTTGCGGAGCCGCCTGGCGGCTGGCCCCACAGCGGCCTACTTCTTCTTGGCCGCCGCCTTCTTGCGCTTCAGATAAGCGGCCCGGCGTTTACGTTTGATGATCTTGTTTAGCTGCTGGCCCATGGTGTTGTGATGAGGGAAAGGGGAGATCAGACCGGAACACCGCAGCCGAGTCAAGACCTAGGGTGTATCCGTTCGCCTGCGGTGACGTCGGGGCCCTTGCGGACCCATCGGTAGACCAGGGGGCCCTTGGTGCGGTCCATCTCCTTGTACAGGTCCGGATTGGCGCGCTTGGCGAGCGTCAGCACTGCCAGGCCTTCCGAGTCGCAGTTCAGAACCCGCGCGTAGGGCTTGAAGTACTCCGGCCTTCCGATCACCCGCGAAAGGCCGCTGGACGACCCCGTCCAGTCCCTGTCGAGGGCAATGAACGAATACGGCAGGCTTCGAAGGTCGATGCCGGCGCGCTGTCCAAACTTGACCCAGTTGGAATCGGCGAAGATGCCGGGCGGCGGCGGGGCGAAGTGGTGGCACCAGTGCCTCTCGTTGTCGGCCTTCAGGATGGGGCAGGCCTCGTCGTGGGTGCACGGGGCAACCAACCTGAACGAGCCCATCCACTCATCTCTGAGCGCACCCAGGGCGCGGCTCACCTCGCGGGTGCCGGGCTCCGTCCAGAGAATCGCCCGAGACCGTGCTGCCAGGCGGCGAACCTCGTCGATCGCGGCGGGTTTGAGCTCGTTGAGCACGTGGCTGATCACCAGAAGTCCAATCGGCTCCTCGCCCGAGAGGTACCCGGGCGTTGCCATCGACACCTGCAGGCTCGGAAAGCAGTTCGACGCGGCATCGTGGGCGTAAAGGGTGGCCTCGGGCGAATGATCCCAGACTACCAGCTGTCCGAGGCTGGCGGTGCCGAAGCGTTCGATCACTCGGCGCCCTGCAATTCCGCTTCCGCAGCCCCAGTCGAGGACGGTCCCCTGTCCGGGAGCCCATCCGCGCGTCACGAGCTCGTTGAGGACCGCGTCCCATTTCCAGCCGATGCGTTCGCCGAAGGTGATGTCATAGCTGGCGAGATCGGAGGGCGACGACCAGTAGGGGCCTATGCCGGGGTTTCCGGCCAAGAACTGCCCCCGCAGCCTGTCGAGGGCTTTCCAGTCGAGCTCGGTCCAGTTCATTGAAGAGCGAAGCCGAGGTGCATCGCGAGAGCTTGCTGCTTCACGCCGTAGAATCCCGCGAAAGCGCGGATGCGCTCTGCGGTCGCCTCGTCGCCAACCGGCCGCTGGCGCACGGCTGCTATCATCGTGTTCTTGGCCGTGTGCTCCGTGGAGATGAACTCCATCACCTTTGTGCCGTAGCCTGCCCACTCAAGGAGCAGGGCGCGTAGCGCGTCCGTCACGAACTCCGCCTGCCTCTCCATGAAGATTCCGTGCCTTAGGGCGCCGGCCAGCACCTGCGGAGCCACGATCTGCGGGCGGACCTCCTTTTGACAGCACGGGGCGACAACCAGGAGCGCCGCGCCTGCGGCTATCCCCTTGGCTAGCGCGTCATCGGTCGCGGTGTCGCAGGCGTGCAGTGCGACCAGCACGTCGGCTGAGCCGACGTCGGTTCCGGCGATTGTCCCGGCCCGGAACGAGAGGCGGTGCGAAAGGCCGAGCTCCTTGGCTTTGGCCGAGCAAAAGGTCACGAGGTCCGCACGGACTTCGACGCCGCAGACAGTGGCCCTGTCGCCCAGGAGCTCGCTCGCGGCAAAGGTCAGGTAACCCTTGCCGCATCCCATATCGAACATGCTGATGGGTGCCTGCGGCCGAATGGGAGCCTCGGCAATGAGGTGCCCGAGGAGCTCCGCAAACCTCTCTATCTGGCGCAGCTTGTCCGCCATCGACGGTATGGGCCGGCCCGTGTCGTCGGTGACACCCAGGGCCTTGAGCCACGGGGCGTCGATCGGGATGGGGCGCCTCTTCTTGCGGTCGTTGCCCCGGGGGCTAGCCGGGGCCCTTCCGGAGGCCGTCAGTCGGAGCCGAGGTTTCGCCAGCGCGGTCTCCAGCTGGGCGGTCTGGGACGTCGTGAAAAGGTGGGCGTCTTGGAATTGGGCTCCAATCAGGCCCTCGATGATGCCGAGTGCCTCTTCGGCCTCGTGGTTCTTCGTTATGTCCCTCGTGCGGTGGTGCCACACAAATGCGAGCCGGGGGCCGGACTTGAGCGAGACGGGGCGCACAAACACATTTTCAAGCGTGCCGCCTTTGGCCACGGGCTTGGCCAGCGTGAGCTTCACCAGGGCGCCGCCGGTCACGGCATCCCTGACAAGGTCAAGAAACTGCGCCTTTGGGTCGCCCTTCATTGTGCGTTTTCGGGGAGTCCCACGGGCTTAACGTAGAAATCAATAGGCGTGCGGCGCCACCAATTTCCCGTAGAGGCTCGTTCCTTGGCGCTGGTGAACTCATACTGGTAGCGGACCACCCTCATGTAGCGGGGCGGGTGAGCCGGAAACGGGTTTGTACGAAAGAGCGCAAGGACAGCCGGGGAGCCCCTGAGCATTCGCTCGCAGAGGGTCTCGACCCAGACATTGTTCTCCGGGCTCTCGAGCGCCGCGAACCATAGTTGCCAATCGAGCCTGGGCTGGTGGGGAGCCACCCATTGGGGCCTCCGCGACAGCTCGCCCGGCTTCTGGAGGAGGCTGTACTCGCGCCAATCCTGCCCGTCATTGCTGCCCTCGATCACCAGCTCTGGGCGTTCGATGGTCATCACGGCGAAGAGGCCGTAGTTGTTGAAGCTGCGAAGAGGTCCGACCAGGTCGCCCACAAAACCCACGATGGGCGAGCGCGCGGCCCCGGGCAGCACAGCCGCGGAGGTCTCGAAAAAGGTCACGCCGACAGCGAACGCCGCGAACCAGCGGAGCGCCGTGGGCTTCACCCTGGACAGCCTTGGCCCCTCGGGCGGCCGGGTTGGGTCCGGCGAGGCGACGCCCCAGTGCAGCCGCCTCCACCATGCATCGTCCAGGCAGGTGAGGCAGAGCCCCACCGAGAGCAGGTTGAAGAAGGCGTAGCTCCCCGTAAGCGCAATCATCGCCTGCAGCGCGATGAGCACCAGGGCGGCGAAATGGCGCATCCTGCGCGGTGCGGGTATGCAAAGCGGGGCCAGCAGCTCAATGGCGAACATCGCAGCGCAGCTCGCCCGCTGGAACCACAAGGGAAGCTTGTCGGCATACCAGGCAAGGGGGCTCGGAAGGGGCTGCGTCTGATAGTGGAAGGAGAGCGCGGTGAGGTTCCTCCACGAGGGATCCCCGCTGGTGAGCTTTACGACACCGGAGAGCAGCATGAGGCGGAACAGGAGCCACCACGTCAGGTAGCGGGCCAGGAGAGGAGGGTCATAACTCCCATCGGAGCGCCGCAGGGTCCAGGGCACGAGAAACAGCGCTACAAGGGTGCTTTCGAGAAGGAGTGCGTCCCACTGGTAGTCGAAGAAGATCTGGCCCACCGAGCACAGCGACAGGTAGAAGGCCCAGAGCAGCATCAGGCAAAGGGCCTGGGCGCGCCCAAGGAAAAGCAGCACGGATAGCAAGAGGCCAGCTGCGCAAAGTACGTCCAGGAAGGAACCTGCACCGAAGATCCAGCATAGCGATGGCAGCTCGAGAAACGCGCGGTTGCCGAGTTGCTGGCGCGCGAGCAGGAGGAACTGCCCTGCGGGAAGAACCCCCCCGGGCCCGATCAGGCCATGGACCTGGATCCAGAGGGATCCGAACGCAGCCGCATGGGCGGCGGCAAGAACCCGCACAAAGAGATGCGAGCCGGTTGCAAAAGTGGAGGCCTGCGCCCTACCTGATTGTACCATGAAAAACCCATGTATCCATTAATACCCGTATCGAGGCAATCCCTGGGTTTCATTGCCGAGTGTTCCCTAATAAAATCGTTTATTAGGGTCTTGATGTATATTTTATATCTCTGTATGTAATCCCGCTTATTTATTATATATGGTCACAAAACAAATCCAAGAACTCGAAGCCACAAAAGCCAAGATTGTAGCTTTAGAGAAAACGATCGCGAAGGAGCTGAGCAAGGAGCTGGCCTCCCTTCATGCTAAATACGGCTTCGACTCCCTGGGCGAGTTCATCAAGGCCATCAAGGCCGCCGTGGGCACGGGAAAGGGCCGAAAGAGCAAGGCCACGAAGGCCGCTGGCGGAAAGTCCAAGCGCAGGCACAGGGCTGTGATCACGGAGGATACGCGCGCCAACGTTAAGAAGCTTGTCGAGGCGAAGAAGACAGGAACGCAGATTGCGAAGACGCTCGGGATCTCGCTTCCGACCGTGCAGAACATCAAGAAGAGCCTTGGCCTCGTTAAGGCTCGGGCTTAACATAAGCCAGTCTTGCTAGCGAAGCGCGGCCCCCGCTTTCTATAAGGCGGGGGCTGTTTATTTGGCGCCCGTAACCCGCGATGCCCACACATTATATTCAGGCTAACACCAATGGTCGCTTGCACCCCGCGAGCGAGCCCTCGATCACGCCGCTCAACAGAGGCTTCCTTTATGGCGATGCGATCTATGAGGTATGGAGGACGTATCACGGCGTGATATTCGCCTGGGAGGAGCACTGGGAGCGAATGAGAGCCTCAGCCCGGGCGTTGCACATGGGGCTTGAGTTTACCCCCGAGAAGATCCTTTCGGAAGTCAGGCGCACCACGTGCGCATTCAGGTCGGCCGTCCATGATAGAGGCGAACTCTATATACGTCTTCAGGTGAGCCGTGGATCGGGTCCCATCGGTCTCGACACGGCGCTCGCAGACCACTCCGAGTTTGTGCTTCTGGTGCAGCCTTGCCCGGAACTGCCGTCGGCAAAAGCCGCCACGGGGCTTCGGCTGTCGACGGCCCTCGCGCTGCGCCGGAATCCCACGCAGAGCCTCAACCCCGAGTGGAAGACGGGCAACTACCTCAACAATCTCCTGTGCCTAAGAGAGGCGCGCGCGAGGGGTGCCGACGAGGTCGTCATGCTCAACTTTTCCGGAGAGCTCACGGAATGTGCCGTGTCGAACATTGGCTTCATCAAGGACGGCGCCTTCATCACCCCGCCGATGTCTGCGGGCATCCTTGGTGGCATCACGCGCAAACTGCTCCTCGATGGGATTGCCGCTTCGGCGGGCGTGGCCGGCTCGGAGAGGACCATCCTGCCTGGGGACATAGACTCGATGCAGGAATGCTTCGTTATGTCCACGACCAAGGACGTCGTCCCGGTTGGCGAGATTGATGGGGTAGCCTTCACCGTGGGCCCCCACACGGTGAGCGCTCGTCTCAAGGCCGCCTTTGCGGAAGCTGCGCGCAGGTACGCGCTCGAGCACCCTGAGCTTGCGGCGTGGTAGCACGGCCTCAATGCGCTGCCTTGGCATAGACCACGGGTCTCGAAGAATCGGCCTTTCGTACGGCGACGAGATAGGCGTCGCCACGCCATTGCCCGCGATTGTTGCCGCGGATCCGGGTAAGCAGTGGGCAGCTCTGGCTGCCGTCATCAGGGACCGGCGCATCTCGGACATCGTGATTGGGCATCCCCTGAACATGGACGGCACGTCGGGTCCGAAGGCCCAGGAGGTCGAGGGGTTCGCCCGGCGGATGGAGTCGGAGTTCGCGCTCCCTGTGCACCTCGTCGACGAGCGGCTCACCAGCTACGAGGCGGAATTGACCATAGCCCCGGCGGACCGCAGGGCCGTGCGCAGAAGCGGGCTGATCGACTCCAGGGCGGCGACTCTCATCCTGCAGGATTTCCTGAACAGCAGGTTTCCCGACGAGCCGCAGGGGGATGGTCCCCAATGAGACGCTGGAAATGCACGTGCGCCTACGACGGCGGCCACTTCACGGGATGGCAGAGTCAGCCTGGCAAAGGATCGGTCCAGGACGTGATCGAGGCCAGATTGAAGGAGGTGCTCGGCGTCGCGACGCGCATCCACGGGAGCGGCCGCACCGACGCGGGAGTGCATGCCATGGGGCAGGTCTTCCATTTTGACGCCGAGTGGCCCCACGGTCCGGAAAAGCTGGCGTCGGCCCTCAGGCACAGGCTCAACCGGGCGATCCAGATCGTCGCGCTGCGCCCGGCGCCAGCCGACTTCCATGCACGCTTTTCCGCCAAGGGGAAGGTCTACACTTACCACCTCTTCCTGGGCGATCCCGACCCGTTCACGCGGCCTTTCTGCTGGGCCCTGCCGAGGAAGTTGGACCTTGCGGCCGCCAGGGCCGCAGCGAAGGCCCTTGAGGGCCGGCACGATTTTAGGGCCTTCTCGGCAGACAACGGCGCGGAGGATGGCGCCACGGCGGACACCATTCGCAACCTGCGGCGCCTGGAGGTCTCGGCGCGCGGCCCAAGAGTCAGGATCGTAGCCGAGGCGGACGGGTTTCTCTACAAGATGGCTAGGCGCCTGGTCGGAGGTGTCACTGCTGCGGGGGAGGGCAAGCTCTCCCTTGAGGAGCTGAAGGCTTTCCTTGCTGCTGCCACTCGGTCCGCAAGGGTCCAGACGGCCCCTGCGCACGGCCTTTTTCTGACCAAGGTGCTCTACCGCTAGGAGCCCCGAATTCGGTTGCCAGTTTTGGGGGGTGGGGACAGCCTGCACATCCCAAAGCTGCATGCATTTCGACAAGCCGACGTACTCGGTCCGCAGGACAAAAAGAAAGAATATTCCTGAGGGCCTTTACACAAAGGATCCTGTCACAGGGGAGATTCTCTTTAACAAGGAAATCGAGGACAACCAGATGGTCGTCCCGAAGAGCGGCCACCATTTTCCCATCGGAGCGAGGGAGAGGTTAGCAGGGCTTCTGGACCCCAAATCGTTTGTGGAACTCCATGCGGATGTACGCTTTGACGACCCGCTAAAATTCGTGGACTCGCAGAGCTATCCCGACCGGATCAAGCGCAATACGAAGTCGAGCGGGCTCCCCGAGGCGGTCATCTGCGGCACGGGGCTCATCCACGCAATACCGGTGTCGATAGCGGTCATGGATTTCCGTTTCTGCGGCGGCTCGATGGGGGCTGCAGCCGGTGAAAAGATCACACGGACTATCGAGGACGCCATCGCCAAAAGGATCCCCTGCATCATTGTCAGCTCGTCAGGGGGCGCCCGGATGCAGGAGGGCATCTACTCCCTGATGCAGATGGCCAAGACGAGCGCCGCGCTGGGCCGCCTCGCCCAGGCTGGGCTTCCCTTCATTTCGGTGCTCACCCAACCGACGATGGGGGGCGTGACGGCCAGCTTTGCCACGATTGGGGACGTCATTCTGGCCGAGCCAGGCGCCCTCATCGGTTTCGCCGGTGCCCGGGTCATCAAGGACACGACCAAGCAGACCCTGCCGGCAGGATTCCAGACCGCCGAGTTCTTGCTCAAGCATGGGCTGATCGACCAGATAGTCAGCCGCATCGAGATGCGCGACCGCATCAGAGATCTTCTGAGCGCGCTTTACCTTAAGAAGGAGCCTGTGGCCTCGGGAGCCTGAATCGCCCCAGCATGACGTCCGTATCGCCGCTGGCCGGCTATCCGGCGGTCCAGGAGTACCTTTTCGGCCTGAAGGCTGGGGGTATCAAGTTCGGGATCGACCGGATGAGGATCCTCGCGGGACTGCTGGGCAATCCCGAGAGGGCCATCCCGTGCATCCACGTCGCTGGCACCAACGGCAAGGGGTCGGTCTCGGAGATGATCGAGTCCATCCTGCGCGCCTCGGGACGGCGCACGGGTCTGTACACGTCGCCCCACCTGGTGAGGCTGGGCGAGCGGGTCCAGGTCAACCGGACCCTGCTTTCCGAGGAGGAGATATGCGCCTACGTCGCGGAGCTGCAGCCGCTGGCAGAGCGCATCGTCTCCGCGGGGAGCATCGACGACAGACCAAGCTTTTTTGAGTTCATGACGGCGATGGCGTTCCTGCAGTTCGCCAGGAAGCGCTGCGACTTCAACGTGATCGAGGTGGGTCTCGGGGGGCGACTGGATGCCACCAACATCGTGGAACCGGAGGTCTGCATCGTCACCTCGATCGGGTTGGACCACTGTGAGATGCTCGGTAACACCCTTTCGGCGATCGCCGGCGAGAAGGCGGGCATCTTCAAACGGGGGCGCCCGGCTGTGATCGGACGGGTGCCGCCCGAGGCCGAGGAGACCCTCAGGAGGGTCGCCGAAGCCGCAGGATGCCGCGTGGTCTCGGTTCGAGAGCGTTTTGGCGAGGACCTTTCGGGATACCCGGAGACCAACCTTGAGGGCGACTACCAGCGATGGAACGCGGCCACCGCGCTTTTGGCCTGCGAGGCTCTTCCAAAACCCTTCCGCCTGCCGGACGACTCGGTGAGGGTGGGCTTGCGCTCGGTGAACTGGCCGGGACGCTGGCAGCGCAGCCGCATCGGAGGCAGACTCGCCATCCTCGACGCATCACACAATCCGGAAGGCGCCGCGGTGCTCGATGCGAACCTTTCGCGACTCAGAGAGGAGACGGGCAAAGCCCCGGTCGGGATCTGCGGCGCGCTCGGGACCCTCAGGGCCCGGCCCCTTCTCGAGGTTCTTTGCCGGCACTGCCGCGAGATCCACCTGGCGGTGCCACACCAATCCCGCGCGACCACCCATGCGGAGCTCGAGGCCCTGGTCCCCCGGTCCTTCGCGGGCCATGTCGTGCGGGCGACCGTCGAGGGGTTGTTCCCGGCGCCTGACACCTGCACGGCCGGCAATGAGGACGACGTCATTGTTGTGACCGGCTCCATCTACCTTCTTGGCGAGATACTCGCCAGGCTCGAGCCGCAGCGCGGTCCGGGCGAGGGAAGGCTGCAGGATTTCTAGGGCTCAGTTGCGTCGGCCCCTCTTGGGACTTGCGCTTACGCCGATGCGCGGATCGCGCTGCCTCGAGAGGGCGGAAAGGCGCTCGGCCGACCGCTCGAAGTCGTTGGCGGATTCGGCGAGGTAGAGCCACTTTCCGAGGACCGGGTGGGGCGACAGACTCGGGAACTCGGCAATCAACGAGGCGTGGTGGCACCTGTCGGTGCACACGAGTATTCCCCTCCACGGCTCCGTCTTGGCCGTGAAGCAAAGGGTCAGCTTTCCGTCCAGATAGGCGACCCGCGTCCCAAACATCGATCCGAGCACGAACGACGGATCCGACTCGATGGTTTCCCAGACCCAGGCGTACGGATGCACGTGGATGACCCTGCCGATCGACTCGGTGCGCACGGCACCGCCCCCGATGGATCTTTTGCGCTCTGACATCGCGCTCGGCCGGTATCTACCGCTTCGGAAGCGCCGGTCAGAGGAGCCTCGCCAACTCGTCGGTCGCAGGAATGTCCTTGATGATCTGCGAGGGGCCGGGGCCCACCCCGAGATAGCGCAGGTTAGGCATCCGCTCGGGACGCGGCAGGCCCTCATAGGCGACGTCCATCACCGACCGCACCATGCCCGCGACATAGCGCCTGGCATTCAGGGGCAGGTCGGCAAAGTGGCGCACCCCCGAGATGTCTTCAGACCAGCCGGGATAGACGTCGAACACGGGGCGAAGGGTCTTTCTCACGGCCTCGTTGCGGGGGACGTGGGGGACACGCGCTCCGTCGCGCGTCTCGTAGGCGACACAGATCTGCAAGTCGCCATGCCAGCTGCCGGACCAGGTGAGGGCATCCAGCTTGTTGATCATGAAATCCTCAAAACCGCCGTAACGCAGCGCATCGCCCTTCTCGACCGCGTCGTACCATCCCACCATGCGCTGCCGGCCCGTGCTCGTGCCGTACTCAAGGCGCTTGAGCTTTTCGCTGAGGGGGTGCGCCTCGTCCATCTGCGTCAGGAAGGTGTGGGTGCCGACCTTTGTGTCGTAGGCCTTCGCCACCCCAAAGGTATGGATCGCCTGCACGGGGATGTTGGCGCTCTCGAAGAACTCCGGGGTATAGGTGTGCGACGAGGTGGGCGAGAATCCGTGGCGCTTGTCGAGCCAGTAGGCCTGCCCAAACTCCCCGATAACGGTGTGGCCCATGCGGACCTCCCTGAGGATCAGCTCCCGCACGTCGCCGATGTTGGAGCGCAGCGACGTGCCCGCGCTCCAGTACACTTGCGCCAGGCGCTCCAGGTTGAGGGTGAAGGGCTCGGGCCCGCGGAACTGGGTGAAGTCGAACTCCTCCCTGCCGAAAACTCCGGCCGCGATGGTGTCGGCGTTGGCCCTGAGCTCGGCCTCCGTCAGGCGGTCGAAGAAGCCGTTCCATGTGGCCTCGTCCACACGGTATACGTGCTGGATCGTCCTGCAGGCGCGGTCCGCGCGCTGCGCCAGCTTCCTGGAGAAGAAGTTCGGGCCCGCGAGAAAGTCGGAGTAATGCATCTGCCAGTGGCCCGTTTCCTCGCTGTAGGCGGCCGAGATCCCCCGGCCCGTGGACCCACGCGATTCCTCGGCGAGCACCTTGACCCGGTAGTCCTCCTCGGCGAGGTCAAGCAGGCGATGGGTCAGGTCCGAGACCATGGTCCGCTCGTCGATGAGGAGCCGGCCCATGACCGAGTACCCCTTCTTTTCGAGCGGGGCTACCTCCCAGAGGATCTTGCGCGGATCGGCAACCACGCCGCTCCCAATGGCAAGGAAGGGGATCTCGCGCTCGACGACGCCCGAGGGGAGCAGGTTCAGCTTCACCCCCGCCGCAGTGTGGCCCGCGTTGGCACCCCCGTTCACCTTCATGACCACGGTGACGGGTCGAGCCGTGGACCTGAGTTCCTCGACGATCTCGGGCACCAAACGGCCCTTTCCCTCGTCGCCGAGGGAAATGCCTACGTCGGCGATCAGCAGGCTAGTGAAGGGTTGCAGTGACATAGAGGACTTTCGGCAACCGAAGTCCAAGACCCCTGTTGCAGGCCATTGGAATGCGCACTGGACAGCTGAGGGCAAGCCTCAACTGGGGTTTTCCGTGTCACATGGACTCAGTTCGCGCGTGTCGAGACCTCGACGACGTCGTGGGGGGAGGCTTCCCTCTGGCCCGCGGGGCTGACCCGGGTGAATCGCGCCTTGGCGCGAAGCTCGGCGAGCGTGCGCGCCCCGAGGTAGCCCATTCCGCTCTGGACCCCTCCGATGAGGTTTGTCAGCACTTCGTCGACGGACCCGCTGACCTCCTTCAAGGCCTCGATGCCCTCGGCGGTGATCTTTCGGCTGTCGTCGCCCTCCCTGCCATAGCGGGCGGCGCTTCCGGCCTTCATCGCGGAGAGCGAGCCCATGCCCCTGTACTGCTTGTAGACCTTGCCGCCGATCTCCATGATTTCTCCAGGTGCCTCGCGGCAGCCTGCCAGGACACTGCCGCAAATCACTGCATCCGAAAGGGTCAGGGCCTTGACGATGTCGCCGGACTTGGCGATGCCGCCGTCCGCGAGGATCCGGGTCCCGCGCTTCCTTGCGGCCGAGGAGGCCACGTAAAGGGCGGTCATCTGAGGGATGCCGACACCCGCCACGATCCGTGTGGTGCAGATGGCGCCCGGGCCCTGGCCGACCTTCACCGCGTCGGCACCGCACTCGGAGAGGAACTCGACACCCGATGCTGTTGTCACGTTGCCGGCAATCAGCGTGAGCGAGGGGAAGACCTCGCGGACGAGCCTCACCAGCGCCCCGACACTCGAAGTGTGCCCGTGGGCCGTCGAGACGGCCACCGCGTCCACGTGCTCCTCGACCAGGCTGCCCACGTGGGCGAGCGTCGCCTCACGGTCCAGAGACCCATCGGGCTTGCGCTTGGGGGAGAGCGCAGCTGCCGTCACCAGTCTGAACTTGGAATCCCGAGCCGGCTTTCTGCGCGACTTGATCTCGCCCGTGATGCGCTCCACGTCCGAAGCCGTCACGAGCCCGCGAAGGCGATCCTCGCGATCCACGACGAGCATTTTGTTGATGCCGACGTGCTCGCTGAAAAACTTGTCCGCGGCCTTGATCGGGTCCTTTGCTACGGCCGACTCAATCTCCGTAATCAGGCTGTCGCGCGCCGTCATCACTTCGGAGACCCTCTTCGAGCCGTAGCGCGCCTTGACCACGTTTCCCGAAACGAGGCCGACGAGCCGGCCGTCCTCGCTGACCACGGGGAAGGTGGAAAACTCGTAGTGCTTCTCCTCGATGCGAGCGAGCAGGTCGCCGATCGTCTGCGTGGCATGCACGGTGATCGGGTCCTGGATCAGTCCGTGAATGTGGCGTTTCACGCGCGCCACCGCCTTGATCTGGTCCTTCGGCGCCATGTTGTAGTGGATGATCCCCATTCCGCCGTTCAACGCCATGGCGATGGCCATCCGCGTGTCCGTGACCGTGTCCATGTCGGAGGAGATGATCGGTATCTGCAGTGACAGGGAGTCCGATAGGGTGGTGGCCGTGTCGGCGTCCTTCGGCAGGATCTCCGAATAAAGGGTCGCCAAAGTCACGTCGTCGAACGTCAGTGCGGTCGGCAGGTTGGACCGGAAAAAGGCACCCGGTTCCAGGTAGAATTGCGAGTCGATGGGTGACGGAATATGTTTGGCAACCTTGCTCATGGGTTGCCGGGAACCAAGTAATGCCGCTTAATAAAAGAGCAAACAAAATGGAATTCCGCCTGGAGCACCGCCGCTACCAACTGCCCTTCCGATCCACGGTGCGCACGGCGCACGGCCCCTGGGAGCTGCGCCAGGGACTTTATGTGCGCCTGGAGGCGGCCGACGGCTCCGTGGGCTTCGGCGAGGCGAGCCCAGTGCCCGGATTCGGGGATGAGACGGTGGAGGCCGACGAGGCCCAGTGCCTCGCACTCGGGGGCAAGCTCGACGCCGCTAGCCTTTCGCGGGTGCCTCGAGCCCTCGGTGCGCTGCGCCGCGCCCTGGCCTCGGCCATGAACCCGCTGCCTCTGCCATTGCACAAGAGCTTGGCGGTTGCGGCCTTGCTGCCGGCCGGCCGGGCGGCGCTGTTGAGCGCTCCCGAGAAGGTCGAGGCCGGATTCAGGGTGTTCAAGTGGAAGGTGGCGGTTGAAGCGGCCGACGACGAGTTGGCCATGCTCGATGACCTGATCGCGCTCCTTCCGCACGGTTCAAGCATAAGGCTCGATGCAAACGGGGGTTGGAACTTGAGGACGGCCGAGCGCTGGCTCGACCGCGCCTCGGGACGCCCGGTCGAGTTCATCGAGCAGCCACTGGCCAGGGACATGAAAGGGGCCGAGGATGCCCTGATGGGCCTTTCTGGCGACTATCCCGTGGCGCTTGCGCTCGATGAGTCCCTCGTGGGCGATGCCGATGTGTCGCGCTGGATCGATTTGGGCTGGAAGGGCTTCTTTGTGGCCAAGCCGGCCCTGCTGGGCGACGCCGCACAGACCTTGGGAAGGCTATCGGCTGCCGGCGCCCGGGTTGTATTCTCGTCGGCGCTCGAGACAGGTCTGGGTGCCCGTGTGTCGCTCGGGATCGCCTTCGCATGGCCCGGCAACCGCTGCGCCCTGGGTTTCGGTGTGTGGCCCCTCTTCGTGGACGCCCGATACGACGGGCCCGCGGCGGCGCCGTTCCTGCGGTTCGACGACGTGAAAAGGCTGGACCCCTCCACTCTATGGAACGCCACGATCTAGCGGCCCGACTAGGGGCGGCGGTGACGGCCGGCGCTCAGCCATTCCACGCCATTGAGGAGCGCGACCCGGCCCGCTTCATGAAGGCTTTCGCTCGGGCCGTGGGGCAGGGGGGAAACATCTTCCTCACCGACCCTTCATGGAAAGCCGCCGAGAGGGCGGCTCTTGCGCGCATCGCCGCGTGCGGCCCGGAAGGGGACTCGGGCTGGCTCATGATCCCAAGCGGGGGCTCGAGCGGGGGCCTCAAGTTCGCGCGCCACGACTCTAGGAGCATTGTGGCAGCAGTGGATGGGTTCAGGGCTCACTTCGGCATAGATCGCGTCAACTCCGTGGGCGTCCTGCCGCTGCACCACGTGAGTGGGTTCATGGCGTGGATGCGAAGCGTGTGCTCGGGCGGCGAGTATGTTCCTTGGGCCTGGAAGGATGTCGAGGCGGGCAACCTTCCGGGGCACCTGCCGCCCGACTGCTGCCTCTCTCTCGTTCCGACCCAGCTCCAGCGTCTGCTGAAGTCACCGGGGGCGGTCGCATGGCTGAGGAGGTTTAGGGCCATCTTCCTCGGCGGCGCCCCCTCGTGGATGTCGATGCTTGATGAGGCATCGAGGCTGGAGCTCCCGATTTCCCTGGGCTTTGGGGCCACGGAGACGGCGGCGATGGCTGCCGCCATGACGCCCGAGCAGTTCCTGGGCGGTGCTCGGGGCTGCGGCCGGCCCCTTCCTCATGTGAGGATCGAAATCGTGGACGATGGCGTGCGCATCTCGGGCCGGTCGGTCTTCCGCGGCTACTTCCCCGACCTCCGGCAGGATCAGGTCTGGGACACGGGAGACCTGGGCAGGCTCGAGGCCGACGGAAGCCTGGTGATCTTGGGAAGAGCCGACGATGTCATCATGAGCGGCGGCAAGAAGGTGTGGCCGCTCGAGGTCGAGCAGGCGCTTCGCGCAAGCGGTGAATTCGAGGACGTGGCCGTCGTGGGACTGCCGGATCCGGATTGGGGCCAGATCGTCGTCGCGTGCCATCCCCGCGCAAGCCACACGCCCCGGCGCGAGCTCGTCGACGCGGCACTTTCCGGGCTGGCCACCTACAAGCACCCCAAGCGCTACCTGCCCATTGAGGCATGGCCCCGGAGCGCCCATGGCAAGATCAGCCGGCGCGAGCTCGTGCGGATCGTTTCAGAATCCTAGGCGCCATTCGCTTTCAGCCAATCAGAGAGCGGGCCGGGAACCGCCCTGCGGGCGCGAGTGGCAGAGTCGATGCACACGTGTTCGGTCCTCAATCGCGCCGCGTTCTTCTCCGTTTCCCCAAGCCGCTCAATCTCGTAGCGTATTTCGAAGGTATTGTCGGACAGAAATTTAGGAGAGAGTGTCACCCGAACCCGGTCCCCGCAGTAAAGGGGACGACGGTAGTCCGCTTCGCTCTTAGAGACCGGAACAATCACCGCGTTACTCCTGAAGAACTCACCGAGCTTGATCCCGCTAGCGGCAAGCGACTCCTCGTAGGCCTCATGGCAGATCGCCAGGTAGTTTGCGAAGAACACGACGCCCGCTGCGTCGGTGTCCGCAAAGTGGATTGTTCTCTCGTAGGAAAAGGGCATGGCGCAGGGTTTCCGAGAGGCAACAAACCTCCGGCCCGCTATGCAACATCGCAGAAGGGGACCGGATTCCCCGCTTCCGGCGTTGAATTCGGCCCACGCGCCGTCTGAAATGAGTCCATGACCAAGAACGAGATCGCGGAAATCCTCTCCGAGATCGGAATCCTGATGGAGCTGAAGGGGGAGAATCCGTTCAAGGTGCGCGCCTACACGGCGGGAGCCCGCGCCATCGAGGCCCTGGAGAACAAGGACTTCGAGGCCCTCGTTGCCGAGCAGCGCATCCAAAGCGTCAAGGGGATCGGTGAGGCGCTCTCAGCCAAGATAGGCGAGCTCTATTCGACCGGGAGGCTAGAATTCCTCGACAAGTTGAAGGCCTCGATCGAGCCCGGGCTCGTGGAGATGCTGAAGATCCCGGGCTTGGGGCCAAAGAAGATCTCCGCGATGCGCCGCGAGCTTGGCGTCACCTCCATCGCCGAGCTTGAAAAGGCGTGCAGGGAGGGCCGGGTGGCGGCCCTGGCCGGCTTCGGGGCGAAGACCCAGGAGAATATCCTGGCAGGCATCCGTAATCGGGAGGCCTACTCGCGGCGCCACCTCTGGTGGGATGCGAACGAAGCGGCGCAACCCATCCTGGAGGGTCTGCGGCTGCTGGCGCAGGTCGAGAGGGCGGAGACGGCGGGGAGCCTGCGCCGTGGCATGGAGACCGTCGGCGACCTTGATTTCATCGTCGCCGCGAACGACGTGGGTCCGGTCGTCGAGTGGTTCACAGGGAGGGACTCCGTCAGTGAGGTCACGGCCAAGGGCGACACCAAGGCAAGCGTCCGGCTCACAGGCGGCCTCCAGGCCGACCTGCGCATTGTGCCCGCCAGCCAGTTCGCATTCGCCCTGCATCACTTCACGGGGTCGAAGGACCACAACGTGCAGATGCGCCAGCGCGCGCTGGACAGGTCCATGAGCCTGAGCGAGTGGGGGCTTGTCCCGGCCGCCGGCGAAGGCACCGCGAGGGACAAGGCGGCGCGCAACGAAAGCATCGTGGCCGACGACGAGACCTCACTCTTTGCCGCACTGGGGCTCGCCTTCATCCCCCCGGAGCTGCGCGAGGGCTTGGGCGAGATCGAGGCTGCCGAGCGCGGGGAGATCCCCCGCCTTGTCGAGCTCTCCGACATCAAGGGGGCGTTCCACAACCACACGACCGAGTCCGACGGTAGAAACACGCTGGCCGAGATGGCTGAAGCGGCCTCGGCCCTGGGCTGGCAGTACCTCGGCATCGCCGACCACTCCAAGTCGAGCCGGCAGGCGAAAGGGCTCACCGAGGAGAGGCTGATGCGCCAGGTCGCTGAGATTGCGGTCCTGAATGCCGCCCCCCGGTGGCCAGTGCGGGTCTTTGCAGGCACCGAGTGCGACATACTCCCGGACGGGAGCCTCGATTTTGAGGACGCCGTGCTAGCCCGCCTGGACTACGTCGTGGTTTCCGTCCACAGCTCTTTCAGCCAGGACGAGGCGGCCATGACTGCACGGATCATCAGGGCCCTGGAGCACCCCAGGACGACCATGCTTGGCCACCTGACGGGCAGGCTGCTCCTGGAAAGAGAGCCCTACAAGGTCGACGCTGCGAAGGTGATCGACGCTGCGATCGCGAACGGCGTGGCCATCGAGCTCAACGCCAATCCCCGCCGCCTGGACATGGATTGGCGCCTGTGGAGGAGGGCTGCCGAGCGCGGCCTAATGACCTCGATAAATCCGGATGCCCACGACAGCGGCAGCCTCGCCTACGTGCGCGCCGGGGTGAACTCCGCGCGCAAGGGCTGGCTCACGAAGGCAAGCGTCGTCAACGCATTGCCGCTTGAGGGCGTCGAGGCCTGGCTCGCCCGAATGCGGAGGCGCCCATGATCGACGCAAGGGCCCGCGGGCTCGCCAACATCCACGCGGCCATCGTCACCTCCCTGGTGTGCGCGCTGTTCCTCGCGTGGACCTACCTCAACCTGAAGGTCCATGTGCCGTACGTGCACATGAACGCCTACCAGAACCTGGTTCCCTATTTCCTGTGCGTGCTAGGGGGAATGGCTCTGTCCTCGCGCGGGGTCTCGCGCCGGCTGGCCGCCCGCTTCCACCTGCCCGATCTCGGGGCCTCGGCGCGCCTCGCTTCCCGCCAGGTCGCGCTGATGGCGATGCTGCTCTTCACGCTCATGTTTGCGACCCAGGACCACGGCATGAGCCGTCTCTTCCTCGGCGAATTTTTGGTGGGCAGCTGGTTTGCGCTGGTGTTCCTCAATGTCTGGCTTCCCGGGAGCCTGGCGCGCTTCGTGTTCCAGGAGGGTCACCGCCTTCCCACCGTCTTTATCGGCAAGCCGGGCTCCTTCGTCCGGGTGAAGGAATGGATCTTGAACAAGGGGCCACTCGGCATCTACCCGGTGGGCCTGCTCAGTCCGGTGGCCCCGCCCGCGGGCCCCGACACTCTCCAGATGCCCTGGCTCGGAACCGTCCCGGACCTTCCACGCGTCCTTGCAGAGGGCCGCATTGGTCAGGTGGTCATGCTCGAACTGCCCGCCACCGACGACGAGGCCGGCGCGGTGATCGAGGCGTGCCGCCACCACGGCTGCCGGCTTCTGATTCAGAGCAATATCGAGGAGCGCTACACCTACCCGCTCGTCCCCATGACGGAGGAGGGGCGGCATTTCTACACGCTCCAGGAGGAGCCCCTGGAGGATCCGCTCAACCGCATGCTTAAGCGGGTCTTTGACCTCGCGGTCGCGCTTCCCGTTGGGGTGCTTGTGCTGCCGCCCCTCTGCGTGCTGGTCATGGTGATGCAGAGAATCCAGGCCCCCGGACCCTTGTTCCACGCGAGGGTGAGGCGCGGCAAGCAGGGAAGGGAGTTCTGCATGCTCAAATTCCGCTCCATGTACGCCCGGCCCAGCGACGAGGTGGCCGAGTCGTCGCAGGCTCTATCCGAGGACCAGAGGATTTTCAGTTTCGGCCGGCTTATGCGCCGGCGAAGCCTCGACGAGTTCCCTCAGTTCTGGAATGTGATTGTCGGCGAGATGAGCATTGTGGGGCCGCGCCCGTACATGCCCCTGCTCGATGAGGAGTTTCGCCAGCAGACCCTCGGCTACCGGATCAGGAACCTCGTGAAGCCGGGCATTACCGGTTTGTCGCAGAGCCTGGGCTACCGCGGCGCCGTGCTAGAGGAGGAGATGGTGCGCCGGCGCGTCTACTGGGACGTCTATTACATCTCCCACTGGTCCGTCTGGCTGGACCTGCAGATCACGGCTCGCACGCTCCTGCAGGTCTTCAGGCCGCCGCCAACGGCGTTCTGAGCCGCCAGGCGCCTCGAGCCGCGCGACATCCTTGTCGCTTCGGCGCCCCTTTGGGTTTACAAGGTCCTTGGTCCGCCATGGGGTAAACCCGCGGCGTCCGCATACCGAAATGGTCACAAATACAATTCTCGGAGCGGCCTCGTTCTGCAGGTGGGCGGGTCGCGTCACGGCCGTGCTGCTGTTCGCAGTGATCGTCTATATCGCACTCGGGGAGGGGATGCCCAATCCCTTCTCACAGCCCCCGCAGATCGAATTCGGCTTTCTTTTCCTGGCCATGGTGATGGTCGGCTACCTGGCTGGTTGGCGCTGGGAGCTTGCAGGGGGGCTGCTCTGCTTCCTCGGCCAGGTGGCGTTCTTTGCGACGGCCGTGAGGCTCGCGCATATAAGGACGCACCTCTTCCTTTGGATCATGCTCCTGCCCGGCGTCCTTTACCTTTCCAGCTGGGCCCTAAGATCCCTTGCAGGCCGCCGTTCCAAGGCCTAACCCAATGGTCAGTGGGGTGTGCCCTAACCCCCCCCCCCCCAACCCCGCAGCCCCCATTTTGCCCTCCATGAAAACCCCGCTTAGACTCCTATGCACCCTGACCGCGTTCGCGTGTATCCGGCACGCTGCAGCCGGCGCTGACGCCCCCTTTGACGGGCTTGGTCTGAACCTTGGAAACCTCTACCGGGTCTCGCCGGCGCAGACGCGCTCAATCGGGCCTGAGAATCCCACCGGGGAGCCGGGCAAGGCGGCCATGGCGACGGAGGGGACCGGCAAGAGTGCGTCGCGCGAGCTCGGCCAGGGCTGGAAGGTGTCGCCCTCAATCGACGTCGCGGGGCGCTCGACGGTCGTGCTGGCTGACATGGGGGGCCCTGGCTGCATCCAGCAGATATGGATGACGCCCTCCGGGGACTGGCGCCTGGCGATCCTGCGCTTCTACTGGGACGGTGAGAAGGAGCCGTCAGTTGAGGTGCCCCTGGCCGATTTCTTCGCAAGCGGGTGGGCGAGGCCCGACCACTGCCCGCTGTTCAGCTCGCTGCCGGTGTGCGTGAACCCTGGATCGGCCTTCAACTGCTACTGGCAGATGCCGTTTCGCAGCCACTGCAGGATCACTCTCGAGAACATGGCCGACAAGCCGATGGTGATCTATTATCAGGTCAACTACACGCTCACACCGGTTCCGGCGGACGCAGGCTATTTCCATGCGCAGTTTCGCCGGGAGAACCCCCTGAAGTCCAAGGGGATCTACACCATCCTCGACGGGGTGAGCGGATCGGGCCAGTACGTCGGCACCTACCTTGCGGTGGGTGTGCATGAGAACGGCTGGTGGGGGGAGGGTGAGATCAAGTTCTACATCGATGGGGACAGGGATTTCCCGACGGTTTGCGGGACGGGAACCGAGGATTATTTCTGCGGATCCTACGATTTCGAGACGAAGGGACCCGACGGCAAGGGCCGCTACACCGAATTCTCGACGCCCTACAGCGGCATGCCCCAGGTGGTGAGGCCCGACGGGCTCTACGAATCCCAGCAGCGGTTCAGCCTCTACCGCTGGCACATCACGGACCCGATTCGGTTCCAAAAGGGCCTCAGGGTCACAATCCAGGACCTGGGCTGGCAGTCGGGCGGGCGCTATCTTCAGCTACAGGACGACATCGCCTCCGTTGCGTTCTGGTACCAGACCCTTCCGCACGCGCCGTTCCCGCCGCTGCCCAGCCGGGACGAGCTGGAGACGCGCTGACCCCGCGTACGCTCAGAAGCTCTTCACGTAGCGGGTCCCGGCCGGATCCGAGAAGGTCAGGTGGTCGGGGTCGACCTTGACGAGCCGGATGCCGAGCGCCTTGTCGAGGAGTTCGTTCACGCGGTAGATGTGTCCGTCGACGATGGCCTTGCTGTCGGCCCCCGAGTAGCGCACGCCCGTGATGTGGATGGCGTCGATGAAGTTCTGGACCCGGTCGCTCGCGCTCACGACCACGGCGGGCGCCTGTGCTGCCTCCGCGGGCCTTGCGGCCACGGGGGCCGCGGTCGGTGCGCCCAAGGGCGCTGCGGTGGGGGCGGCCGTCGGCACCGGCGTCGTCCGCGGCGGACTCACGGACTCGGCCACCTTGGCGGCGGCCGGCAGTGAAACGGAGATCATGGGGCCGCTCGATGGGGCGGACTGGGGCGGGGCGGGGCGGGGAACAACCGGCGCCGAGGAGACCGTCGCAGGCTTCTTCTCGGAGCGGCCCGAGATGAAAATGGCCGTGGCGACAGCGGAGACGACGGCCAGCGCGACCGCCGCGCTGACGATCAGGACCGTGTTGCCGGGCCGCACCGCGTCCCCGTGCCGCGAGGGGCGCCGCCCCCCCCCGGGCATTGGCGGCCTGAAGTCAGCCTGGTCCTCCGCGCGCTGCCTGGCTGCCTTCTTCAGCGCGTCATTGATGAGGCTCATTCGTGAATGCTCACGCAGTCAGGTTGGCCATGTCGCGAGCGGCCCGGCGCGCATCCCAGTAATTGACCTCGTCGGACTCGCGGATGAAGGCCGACAGCATGGCCTTGTCGCAAAGATTATTCACGATCCTGGGTATGCCCTTGCTCGATTTGTAGATCGACCGCAGGGCCCACGGGGTGAAGGACGGCCGGCCAGTTCCCCCGGCGAGGGTGAGCCGATGCTGGATGTATTGGTTCATGTCGCGCTGCGAGAGGGGATGGAGCTCGTAGTGGACGAGGATGCGCTGGCGCAGCTGCCTTAGCTCGGTTCGCGCGAGTACTTCCTTCAACTCAGGCTGTCCCATGAGGACGATCTGCAGGAGCTTCTGCTTGTCGGTTTCCAAGTTCGAAAGCAGGCGGATTTGCTCGAGCACTTCGAAGGAGAGGTTCTGGGCCTCGTCGATGATGAGCACAATGTCGCGGCCCCTGCCGATGCGCTCGAGCAGGACTCGGTTCATCTGCGACACGAGGTCGACCTGGCTCCGCGCAAGCTTGGTCTCTCCGAGCTCTCCCAGGATCGCCTTGAGCATCTGGGTCTCGGTCACACGCGGATTGAGTATCAGCGCCGTATCGAACCTTTCGGGGTCGAGCTCGTTGAGGAAGCGCCTGCAGAGCGTTGTCTTGCCGCAGCCGACCTCACCGATGAGAACGATGAACCCCTTGCGCTCCCGTACGCCGAACTTGAGGTGCTGGAGCGCTTCCTGGTGGGTTGGGCTGAGGAAGAGGAATTTCGGATCAGGAGTGATATTAAACGGCATCTCCTTGAATCCGTAGTAGCTCTGATACATGTGCCCCTTGTAGTAAGGGCGCCGGACGATAAAACGCACGCCAAAACCCTCGGGCGCCTGCGCGCACCTTAAAAAGAATTGCGAACCGCAGGCCTCCGGCTGTTTATCGAGCTGAACGATCCGTGAATCCTCGCCAAGTCATTCTGAGCCTATACCTACTGCTATTTGCGGGACTGGGAATCACCGGCCTGGTTCTCTTCAAGGATGCGCACGACGAATATAGCCAGCTCACCCAGGTTGAGGCCTCGAACCGCGCGAAACTCGCGGAAGCCCAGCAGCGCCTGCACGACCAGGAGCGGGTCCTAGAGCGTCTCAAGTCGGACCCCGCTTTTGTGGATCGGGTCATCCGCATGAAGATGGGCTACTCCAAGCCCGACGAATTCATATTTCGCTTCGAGGCCGACAAGGCCGGCGGCCAGGTAGAGCCTCTCGTCATTCCCGAGAAGGCCAAGTAGCCTGACCCCATGCTGCAGGATCCTCAATCGGTCATAGAGAAGTACCGCAGCGCGGGCCAGGGCCACGTGTTCGCCTTCTATGATCAACTCGGCGCGGAATCGCGCGCCCGCCTGCTCTCACAGGCCTCCGAGGTCGACCTGGCTGAGGTCGGCCGCTTGAGCCGTACCCTCGTGACCGGCGGGGCCGGCACCGCACTGGACCTGGAGGGGATCGCTCCGGCGCCGTTCGAGAAGACGTCCGCGCGTGGCGGGGACGCGCGCGCGTGGGCCGAGGCAAGGGCGGCGGGCGAGATGGCCCTCAGGGACGGTCGAGTCGCCCTCTTCACTGTCGCCGGTGGGCAGGGGACGCGCCTTGGCTACGACGGACCCAAGGGGACCTTCCGCGTGACGCCCGTGAAGGGGCGGTCGCTCTTCGAGGTCTTCGCCCTCAAGATCCGCGCTGCGGGAAGGCGCTACGGGCGTCCCCTGCACTGGTTCATCATGACCAGCCATCAGAACCACGAGGCGACAGTGGCGTTCTTCGATGAAAACAGGCGCTTTGGCCTGGACCCGGCGCGCGTGCATTTCTTCCTGCAGGGCCGGATGCCGGCGGTGGACTTCTCGGGCCGGATACTCCTCGAGACCCAGGACAGCCTCGCCCTGTCCCCGGACGGGCACGGCGGCTCGCTCAGGGCGCTGGAGCGCAGCGGCGGCCTGGACCTCATGAAGTCCGAAGGCGTGGACACCGTGAGCTACTTCCAGGTCGACAATCCCCTGGTGCGTTGCATCGACCCCGCGTTCATCGGCTGGCATCTGATCCGGGGATCCGAGATGTCGAGCAAGGCCGTGCTCAAGGCCTACCCAGAGGAGAAGCTGGGCCACTTTTGCATCCTTCGCGGGAAGCTTGTGGTTATCGAATACTCGGACCTCCCGGTTTCGTACCAGATGGAGAGGGATCCCGCCGGGCAGCTGCGCTACGGAGGCGGGAGCATCGCGATCCACGTTCTCGACCGGGATTTCATCCACGGTATGGCTCGCGGGTCGGGCGGCCTGCCCTTCCACAGGGCGGACAAGAAGATCGCCACCGTGGACGCACAGGGGCATCCCGTGAAGCCCTCGAAGGCGAACGGGGTCAAGTTCGAGCTCTTTGTCTTCGACGCCCTGCCTTTTGCGCGCAAGCCGGTCGTAATAGAGACCGACCGCGCTTCCGACTTCTCCCCAGTCAAGAACGCCGAGGGCGTGGACTCACCTGCGACATGCCGCGCCGACCAGATGCGCCAGTTCGCTCGGTGGCTGCGCGCCGCCGGAGCGGCTGTGCCTGTGGATCCGACCGGCCTGCCCCAATTCACTCTGGAGATTTCTCCGCTCTTCGGCTACGACGAGGAGTCGTTTGTTCAGAGCTGGTCCCGCCTGAATCCCAAGCCCGCCATCGCAGATGGCCTTTTTCTGGAGCCCACCAACCCATGACGCAGTCCGCAAAAATCCAGTCCGCCGTCAGCGCGGGCAAGCTTATGGCCGCCGCCGGCACGAACATCGTCGCCTTCCTCGAGGCCGGCCTTCCGGCGTGGGCCCTTGAGAGCATCGGCGAGCTGATCGAGAACGAGTCGTGGAGCGAGCTCAACGACCGCTTCTACCGCGAGCTGGAGTTCGGCACCGGTGGAATTCGCGGCCGGACGATCGGCTCGGTCCCGACCTCCGCCGAGACGGGCACCGTGGGCGCCTTCGGAGCCCCCGAGCACGCTGCCGTCGGCAGCAACATGCTCAATGACTTCACCCTCGCGAGGGCCGTGATTGGCCTGTTTCGCTACACTGAGGGGTACCTTAGGGGGCGCTCGGACGCTTCGGTGCCGCGCCTGGTGATTGCCCATGACATTCGTTACTTCTCGCGCCACTTCTGCGAACTCGCCGCGTCAATATGGTCGCAGCTCGGGGGTGAGGCCTTCATCTTCGACGGCCCGCGACCGACCCCGCAGCTGAGCTACACCGTACGCAGGCTCAAGGCGCACGCGGGTGCCGTGATCACGGCTAGCCACAACCCGCCCCACGACAACGGATTCAAGGCCTACTTCATGGACGGTGGGCAGGTCGTGCCCCCGCACGATAAGGCGATCGTCGCCCAGGTCGCAGCCGTTCCCTTCAAGGAGGTTCCTTCCTTTCTTCGGAAGGACCTCAAGGCCGTCATTACGCTTGGCCGAGCCGAGGACGACGCCTACCTTGCCACGGCGACCCTTGCCGTCCTCGACCCGCTGATGGTCCGCAAGGCCCACCTGAAGGTTGTGTACACCAATATCCATGGCACCGGTGCGGTGCACTGCCTCACCCTCCTTGTCCATTGTGGCTGTAACGTCGTGGAGGTGGGGCGACAGATGTCGTTTGACCCGCGCTTTCCGACGGTGAAGTCCCCGAATCCGGAGAACGCGGAGGCTTTGTCGATGGCAGTGGCCACGGCGAACAAGAGGGGATGCGACGTGGTCATGGCCACCGACCCGGACTGCGACCGAATGGGCGTCGCTGTGAGGGGGCCCTCGGGCCAGATGGAGCTGCTGAGCGGCAACCAGATCGGCTCCCTCCTGGCCGAGTATCGCCTGATGAAGTACAAGGAGCTTGGCGTGATCCCCCAGGCGGGATCAAAAAGCGTGTGCATCATCAAGACCTTCGTCACGACTCAGCTCCAGGATGCGATCGGGCGCGGGCACGGGGTCAAAGTCGTCGATACATTGACTGGCTTCAAGTGGATCGCGGCCAAGATGCTGGGCTACGAGGACAAGCTGAAGGCCGCAATGGGACCCGGGTGGAGCTACGACGGGACGCCGTTCTTGGAGCGTGCGCGTCTCCTCATGAAGCACAGCACGTTCTACGTGTTCGGCACCGAGGAGAGCTACGGCTTCCTGCCGAATGACTACGTGCGCGACAAGGATGGCAACGCGGCGTGCCTGATGTTTGCCGAGCTCTGCGCCTGGGTTAAGGGCAAGGGCATCACGGTGCCCGAATACCTTGACCAAGTCTACCTGAAGTACGGCTTCTACCTCGAGGACACGATCAACATCTACTACGAGGGCGCTAGCGGGAGCGCCAAGATCAAGCGCATCCTGGACACCTACCGCAGCGACAGCCCGAAGGCATTCGGCGACGTGAGCGTCAGTGCGTTCCAGGACTTTGGGCGCGAGCAGATCCTCGACGCCGACGGCGAGGCGATCCCCAAGCAGGACCTCTACATAGTCTCGCTGTCCAACGGGTACCGCTTTGCGGCCCGCGGCAGCGGCACCGAGCCCAAGATGAAGTTCTACCTCTTCGCCTCGGACAAGGTTGCAGATCCGGCGCAGCTTTCCGCCGTAAAGGATCGCGTGCGCGCGGAACTCGCCAGCCTGAAGAAACTGATCGAGGCAGACGCCCGCAAGAGGGCTGAGGGCTGAGGGCGCCTCAGATCAGCAGGAGGGCCGGCTTTTCCAGGAGCTCCCGCAGCGCCGCCAGATAGGTTGCTCCCACGGCTCCGTCGACCACGCGGTGGTCGGTTGAAAGCGTGAGGGTCATCCTCTGGCCAACAACTATCTGATCCCCCCTGACGACCGGCTTTTTCACCGTCGTCCCCACGGCGAGGATCGCCGCGTTGGGAGGGTTGATGATCGCGCTGAAGCGGTCGATGCCCATCATCCCGAGATTCGACACGCAGAAGGTGCCTCCGGTAAACTCTGCCGGGGTGAGCTTCTTCTCCCGGGCGCGCTTGCCGAGGGCCTTGGCCTCGCCGCTGATGGCGAAGATTGACTTCAGGTGGGCATCGCGGATGACGGGCGTGATGAGGCCGTCCTCCATCGCTACCGCAAAGGAGACGTGGGCCGCCGAGTACTGGCGCACCGCTGTCGCCTCCCAGGAGCAGTTGACCGCGGGCACCCGCCTGAGGGCCTCTGCGGAGGCCTTGAGAATGAAGTCGTTCACGGAGAGCTTAACGCCTTCCTTCTCCAGGGCGGTGTTGAGCTGGGTGCGCAGCTCCAGGAGCGGCCCCGCGTCGATCTCTATGTCCAGGTAGAAGTGGGGGATCTGGGTCTTTGATTCAACGAGCCTGCGCGCAATCGTGGCTCGTATGTTCGAGACCGGGACGAGCTTGTCCTCCTGGATGGGGCCCTTGGTTCCTAGAGGGGAGGTGGCCACAAACGGGGAGGGAACCCCGTTTCCGCCGCCGCGGACCTTGTTGCCGGCAGCAGCCGCGAGCACATCGGCGCGCACGATGCGCCCGCCGGGTCCGCTACCCGAAATCGTCGAGGCATCGATGCCCTTCTCTGATGCGAGCTTGCGCGCCAGCGGCGAAATCCGAATACGGCCTGACTTGGGCGCAGCGGCGGCCGCCGTTGCCGGTGCTGGAGCCGCGGGCGCGGGTGCGGGTGCTGCGGGTGCCGGAGCCTCGGGGGTAACCGACGCGACCGCCGGGGTCGCGGGCGCATCAGCCGCCTTCGCCGGAGCGCCGGCCGGCGCCACGACCTTTTCCCCGGGCTTGCCGATCGCGCAAAGCGCGGCGCCGAGCGGGACCTGGGAGCCGGCGGGCACGAAGACGGCGAGGAGCGTGCCATCGAAGAAGCTCTCGAGCTCCATCGTGGCCTTGTCGGTCTCAATCTCGGCGAGCATGTCGCCCGATTTGATGCTGTCGCCCTCCTTCTTGAGCCACTTGACGAGCGTCCCCACGGTCATGGTGTCGCTCAGCTTTGGCATCTCGATGATATTGGCCATGGGGGAAGTGTGTTGGGTGGGGGTGACTCAGGCCAGCGCGGCAAGCGCGGCCTTGATAATCCTCTGGGTGTTGGGCAGCTGCTCCGCCTCGACGGGTGGGCTGTAGATCGACGGGGCGTCTACAGTCGAGAGCCTCGCCACGGGGCCGTCGAGATCGTCGAAGGCCTCGGCCTGGATCATGTACGCCAGCTGTGCGCCCACGCCGCAGAAGGGCTTTTGCTCCTCGACGACGAGCACGCGGTGAGTCTTGCGGACCGAGGCGAGAACGGTGTCGATATCCAGCGGACGGATGGTGCGCAGATCGACGACCTCGACCGAAATGTTGTTCTTCTCCTGCAGGATCGCGGCCGCCTCCAGGGAGAGGATCACGGGGCGCCCGTAGGTGACGATCGTGAGCCCTGTGCCCTCGCGCTTTACGTCAGCCTTGCCGAGAGGGACGAGGTAGTCGTCCGCAGGCACCTCACCTTTGTCGCCGTAAAGCACCGTGTTCTCGAGAAACATGACGGGATCGTTGTCCCTGATGGCCGACTTTAGGAGCCCCTTTGCGTCGTACGGTGTTGCGGGCACAACCACCTTGATGCCGGGGTGGTTGGCGAGCACGTTTTCGGGTGTATGCGAATGGGTCGCTCCCACGTTGGTGCCGCCGTTTGCCGGGCCGCGGATCACGATCGGGCAGTGAATCTGGCCGCCAGACATGTAGCGCACGTTGGCCGCGTTGTTCAGAATCTGGTCGAATGCGACCGAGTAGAACGACCAGAACATGAGCTCGATCACTGGGCGCACGCCTAGGAGAGAGGCTCCGATGCCCATGCCTATGAACCCGGCTTCGCTTATCGGTGTGTCCACGATCCTCTTGGGCCCGAAGCGGTCCAGCAGTCCTTCGGTCACCTTATAGGCGCCGTTGAACTGGGCAACCTCCTCGCCCATCACGACGACGTTCGGGTCGCGTGTGAGTTCCTCGGCCAGGGCCTGGCGGATCGCTTCGCGGTATTGGAGTACGGGCATGGATCAGTTGAAGAAGAGTCTGCCGCCGGACTTGCGTTCAGAGGGGTTGTCCGCCTCCCAGTACACGTCCTTCTGGATATCGTCCGGGGTGGGGAACGGGCTCGCCTCGGCAAATTCAGCCGAGAGATCGGCCTCCGCCCGGGCCTCGGTGTCTATCTTCTCGATGAGGGCCTGATCGAGAACCTTCTCGTCCAGCAGGACGTGCTGGAACACCTGAATGGGGTCCTTGGTGCGACGGTACTCCTCGATTTCGGCCTTGGCACGGTAGGTGTTATCGGGGTCGGCGACTGAATGGCCGCGGTAGCGATAGGTGCGCACTTCGACGACCGACGGCTTGCACTTCTCCCGCGCGAGTTCGAGGTACTTGGCCATGAAGGCGCGCACCTCGTACAGATTGTGACCGTCGCAGATTCCCCAAGCCATGTCGTAGCCCTCGGCCCGCTTGCCGAGGAGGCCGGCCGACGAGCGTGCCTGGCTGGTGCCCATGGAATAGCCGTTGTTCTCGACCACGAAGACGACCGGCAAGTCCCAAAGGGCTGCGAGGTTGTAGGCCTCGTGCACCGAGCCCTGGTTGACAGCGCCGTCGCCCATGAACGTCATGCAGGCGCCCTTAAGGCCCTTGTACTTGAGCCCATAGGCCAGGCCGGTTCCAAGCGGCACCTGGCCGCCTACGATCCCGTGCCCGCCCCAGTAGTTGCGCGAGGGGTCGAAGAAATGCATCGAGCCGCCCTTGCCCTTCGAGCACCCGGTCACCTTGCCGTAGAGCTCAGCCATCAGGGGGTTCATCTCCATGCCCACCGCCAGAGCGTGCCCGTGATCGCGGTAGGCCGTGATGACATGGTCGTTCTTACCCATCAGCGAGCAGCTGCCGACAGCCACGGCCTCCTGGCCAATGTACAGGTGAAGAAATCCCCCTATCTTCTTGGCCTGATAAGCTCTTAGGCTTCGCTCCTCGAAGCGCCGAATACGCATCATCTGGCGGAAGAGAGCGATCTTCTCTTGGGCCGTGAGCGAGGCATTTACCGGGTCCATTGCCGCGTTGCTAACGGCAGCGGGGGGGGGGCTCTGGAGGTCGGGTAGGGTGCTTGGTTTCTTGCTCACGGTGAGTGGAAAGGGTCAGCTTCCAGTCGGATACGGTGGAAATCAAGCGCGGTTTTGATTTGGTAAGGCGGGGGTGAGCTGCTCCATCACAACGCGCACCGGCCTTTCGGGCCGGCAGTCGGCTTTGAGTGCCACAAATCGATTGCGATAAGCATCATAGATTGGCCACAGAATCGTCTTATCGGTCTCGGGCAGGTTGAGCCCATCGACGGCCTTCCTGTTGAAGAGGCCGAACCGACCCTCGGAGATGTCCGGTGGCAGGTGCCGCAGAGGCCTCTTGCATTGGAAGGCGAACATCAGCCAGTGGGACTGCCCCTCGTAGGCCTTCTCGGCGATCATTGCGAAAAGGTGCAGGTCGGAGGCGCGTATCCGGTGGCCCGTCTCCTCTCGGGTTTCGCGCACCGCGCATTCGAAGGGCGACTCGCCTTCGTCCATCTCGAGCTTCCCGCCGATCGGGCTCCACGCGCCCTTATTGGGGGCCTTCGCTCGCAGGAGCAGCAGGTGCTCGCCGGCTTTGTTTTCCAGGAAGACGAGCACGGCGATCCTGTAGGGCAGCGTCCCCCTATGGGTATCCGCAGTCCGTTTCCCTCCTTTGGCCCGCTTTTCCCCTGAATGCTGAGTGTTGGGTATCACGTGTGCGTTACCGTATTGCCCATATGACCGGCAAACGGCGCATCATGGTCAACCTTTCGCTCATATGGCCCATGTCCAGACTGGCGAGGAACCAGCCGAAGGCCTCGTCGCTTTCCAGGAGGCGTTCTCGCTTGCCAGACTCTGGCGCTGCGAGCGCGCGGGAACCCGAACGGCCAATTTACCCGGTTTGAAGCGGTTATTGCGGCAATACCCTCAGACTCGATCAGGCAGCCGACATGGCGCACCTTCAACCCCAGCAAAGGGGCACGGCTTCGCGGGGCGTCAACGACCCGAAAGAAGCCAAGGGAAGATCCCGGCCCACGACAGCGCGTCCCTGACTATGACTTGGCAGCGGCGGCCACCTGTTTTTCCGCAAATAGCAGCGTCTCACTCAATACCTCCATGAATTCTTTAACCCTGATGGGCTTGGTGATATAGCGGTAAAACCCCTCGTCCAGGCCCCGTTTGATGTCGCGGGGCATTGCGTTGGCGCTGACCGCAACAACCGGGATATGCGCCGTGACAGGATCGGCGCGAAGGAGCTGCAGGGCCGTCACACCGCTCATGCCGGGCAGGTTGATGTCCATGAGGATCACCGCCGGCTGGACGGTGCGTGCAATCTCGATGCCGAGGATTCCGGTGGCTGCGGTCATCAGCATTAAGTTCGGGCACCGTGCGACGAGCTGCTCGACCACCATCAGGTTCGCCGGATTGTCCTCCACGTAGAGCAAGACGCGCTGGAGCTTGCCGATAGGGCGTTCTGGCTTGGTCTGGGTAGTTGCCGCGGACTCGACCGAGTCGGCGAGTGGCTCTGGCGCGGGGGCCGAGAGCAGTTCAACCCAGAAATTGCTCCCTTTTCCGACTGTGCTTCTCACGCCAACGGTTCCCTTCATCAACTCGGTCAGTTGTTTGGTCACGACGAGGCCGATCCCGGTGCCGGCGATGCCACCGCCCTCCTGGCCGAGGCGATTGAACGGTTGGAAAAGCTGCTCCATCTTCGCGGGATTCAACCCCGCGCCGGTGTCTATGACGTTGATTCGAGTGCGATCCGGCGCTGCGCCGCCGCATTCCACAACAATGGTCCCGCGCTCCTTGTTGTATTTGATGGCATTGGAGAGCAGGTTGAGGATGATCTGCTTCAGGCGCGTTCGGTCGGCCCAAACATAGACGGGATGGTCGAGGCCGGAGAACGTCGTCACGATGTGCCGATCCTGCGCCTGCTTTTCCATCATGGCCCGGCATTCGGACATCAGCTCGACCAGCGACACCGGCTCCCTCGACAGCGACATCTTTCCCGACTCGATGACCGAAAGATCCAGAATCTCGTCGATCAGGTTGAGCAGGTGCCACCCTGCCTGGAGTATCTGGGTGATGCGGACTATCTGGGGGGCCGAAGGCGGCGGAGTATCCGACTCCATTATCTGGGCAAAGCCCAGTATGGCGTTGAGAGGGCTGCGGAGTTCATGGCTCATCGAAGAGAGGAATTCCGATTTCGCTTGGTTTGCCTTCTCCGCGCCGGCCTTGGCCCTTTGGAGTTCAAGGTTTGTTTTGTTGATCGCCTGCTGTGCCAGGAAGTCCTTTGTGACATCGCGGAACACGAGCACGGCGCCCACAACGGTTTGGTCGCGGTCGCGGATGGGAGCACAGCTGTCGGCTATGGCGCACTCGCGGCCATCACGCGCAATCAGTACCGTGTGGTTCTCTATGCCATGTATCGTGCCCTTCGCTAAGGTCTCCTTCACTGGGATAACGCTCGGATTGCGGGTCTCATGGTTGACGATATGAAAGATCTCCTCGACGGGCCGGTTGGCTGCTTCTGCCTGCGTCCATCCCGTGAGATTCTCGCCAACGGGATTCAGGAGCGTCACCCTTCCATTCGCGTCGGTGCAGATCAATCCGTCGCCTATCGACTGGAGCGTCACGGATAGCCTTTGCTCACTCGCCTGAAACGACTCATTTGCCTGCCGTAGGCGTTCGCTGATTTCCTTTTGGATCACGAGCAAGCGCTGGGTCTCCAAGAGGGACTTGCTCCTGATGCGGTTGAGCACCTCTCTGTAGGCGAGATAGGCCAACAACAGAGCAAGCAGGATCACCAATGCGCTGCCGACGGCGATGACAATGAACAGGGTGCGCATCTCCGATTGAAACACCGCCTGATGGCGCGCGAGCGCGGCCTCCTCATCATGACAATAGGCGCCGATTTCCCCGCGGATCGAATCCATCTCACGCTTCCCCATGCCCTCGCTGACCATCGCCGTAGCAGCAGGCATGTCATGTTTATCGACTAGCTCGACGACACGTCCCAATTCCGCCATCTTGGCCTTTATCATCGGGGCCGCCGCGCCGACGTGGTCGCCGGCGTTGTGGGCCTGGGAAAGTTGCTGCAGTTCCTTCAGACGGCCATCAATGGAGTGTTCCGCTGCGAAATACGGCTCTAGGAAGACCTTGTCGGCGGTGATCACGTAGCCGCGTTCGCCGGTCTCCGCGTCCTTCAAATCAGACAGCAAATCGTTCGCGCTCGCCAATGCCGCGGTAGAGCGGCTTTGGGTCTCGGCTGCTTCCCTGAGTTGGTGGAAGGCTGAGAATACCGCCATGGTCCCAAGGGCCACCAGCAATGCTACACCAACTGCGCAGCCAACAATCTTGTGGGTGGTTTTCATTAGACTTTGCCGGTTCTGTGCCGACTCCTCTAAGAGCTATATCCGTAGGAAACTCGGAAGAAACCGGACGTGGGTTCGGGTTATCGTACCACCGAAGTAGGCCATGGGCATAGTGGGGTCATGACCCCCTATGCCGGTGCTCCATTAACTGCGTATGCTCGGGCATCAGACTCAGGCCCCACACGATTTCAATTTCCCTGCGGCCACTAAGCGGACGCAGGGCTTTGCGATGATCAACTCTGCTGAAATTTTCGCTGGCCGCATCCTGATTGTTGACGATATGCCCGCCAACATCCTCCTGCTGGAGGATATGCTGCATAGTGCTGGCTACACATCCGTCAGATCAACTGGGAATTCTCAGGAGGTCTGCGAGCTGCATAGGAAAAACCAGTATGACCTGATCATGCTCGACCTCCAGATGCCCGACATGGACGGGTTTCAAGTGATGGCAGGTCTCAAAGAGGTTGAGCCCGACGGCAACCTCCCGGTCCTCGTCATCACCGCCCAACCCAGCCACAAGCTGCGCGCTTTGAAATCCGGGGCCAAAGGCTTCATCAGCAAGCCCTTCGATCTCGCTGAGGTGCTGGCGCAGGTGCACAACATGATCGAGGTGCGGCTTCTGCGCCGCAGTGCGGAGTTGCTCAGCTCAATCCGGCTCGAGAACTCCCAGCGCATCGCGGGAGTCGGCGACTGGGATTACGACCTCAGTGACGGGCGGCGAATCTGGTCCGACGAATTTTGCAGGATACTGGGAATCTCGCCGGGAGAATTTCCTCCTTGCGCAGCCTCGTTTGAGCGCCTGGTGCACCCGCAGGACCTGGCGCTCTTCCTCCAGAATAGCCCTGTCTTATCTCAGGGTGCGCAAACCTCCGATTTCGAGCACCGCATCGTCCGGCCAGACGGGCAGGTGCGACACCTCCACCATGTCACCGAGGTGCTTGTGGATACCATTGGCCGGCCGACCCACCAGATTGGCATCGTGCAGGACATCACGGACCGAAAGAATGCGGAAGAAGCCCTCCGGATGAGCGAGGAGCGCCACCGCACGATACTCGAGTATTCGCCGGATGCGTATATGGTGCTTCAAGATGGCGTGATCACATTCGTCAACCAGGCATTCTGCCGATTGACCGGCGCCCCTAATCCGGCGCTTTGGATCGGCCGCCCTGCGCGGGACGTAATCCATCCCGATTACAGCCTCATGCTGGAGGAATTGATGGGGCAGTCGCTGCTGGAGCACAACCCGTATTCCGAGATGAAGTTTGTCCGACTCGATGGAACCGCCGTCGACGTTGAGATATCGAATGTGGTCTTTGACTTCCACGGACAAAGGAAACTGCAGCTGGTCGCCCGGGACATCACCTATCGGAAGCAGCTGGAGCTCCATCTCAGGCAGGCGCACAAAATGGAGGCTCTCGGCCGTCTGTCAGGGGGAATCGCTCACGACTTCAGCAACATCATCATGGCCATAGGTGGTTACGCCGAGCTTGCGCTGATGAACCTGGAGGAGGACGCGCCCGTTCGGGCTCATATCGGTGCAATGTTGGTCGCTTCGCAGCGCGCAGGAGATCTCGTGCGGCAGATCCTCACCTTCAGCCGCCAGGAGACTCTGGTGCGCATTCCGATCCAGCTTCAGGACATCGTCAAGGAATGCGCCGGGCTTCTGAACGGGACAATCCCGGCATCGGTTAAGTTTGAGCTGTCCATCGCGGCGGATGCACCTGCGGTGCTCGGTGATGCGAGCCAGATCCACCGGGTCCTGATGAACCTGGTGATGAACGCATGCCAGGCGATGAAGGGGGGGCCTGGCTTTCTGAAGGTCAGTCTCGAAAAATGCGTGCTGAGCGAAAAATCTTTCGGGGCAGACCTAGAGCTGAATCCTGGAGTCTACGCGCGTATTTCCATCAGTGATACGGGGTGCGGAATGAGCCGCGAGACGATGCAGCACATTTTCGAGCCGTTTTTCACGACGAAGCCGCCTGGCGAAGGGACTGGCCTGGGACTGGCCGTCGTCCACGGCATCATGGAGAGCCACGACGGCGCAGTCACGGTTCACAGCGATCCTGGCATGGGAACGGTCTTCCATCTCTATTTTCCCGAGCACCCCGTGGCTAGGGCCGGGGCCGTGGGCCAGACGCCGCACGGCAAAGGGGAGAGGATTCTGGTCGTCGATGACGATGCCTTGCTCGCCGGGCTGTGCGAAAAGGCACTGGCCTCGCTTGGCTACGAGGTGGAATCCACGACGCAGCCCGCTGAAGCGCTTGCCATGGTTTGGGCCGACCCGCGGCGCTTCGCCCTCGTGCTTACAGACCAGACCATGCCCGGGATGAGTGGCATGGAACTGGCGAGCCGGCTCCTGCGCGTGCGTCCCGGACTGCCGATAGTCTTGATGACAGGCTTCACGGCGTCGCTCACAGCCGAAATGGTCATGGCGTCGGGCATCCGTCAGCTCTTGCAGAAACCGGTTGACCGCAGCTCGATGGGCGCCGCGATAAACGCGGTCCTTCGTGCGGCGCAGTCACCCGAATCTTTGCTGCAGCCGTCGAGAACTGCGACCACGCCAGAGGCGCCCGCGGCCAAGTGTCTAGCCCTGCAGCTCATCCCGTGATCGAGGCTGCGCCGCTCGGGGCTCACCCTGAAATGGCGTTCTGCTGGCTCCGGCTCCTCAGAGGATCAGGTCCGTGGAGACGTTAGCCAGAGCCTCCTCAATCGTCGTCAGCCCCATCTTGACCTTGAGCATGGAGTCCTGATGGAGCGTCTTCATACCGGTCCTCATCGCGACTCGCTTAAGCTCCGCAACCTCGAGCTCCTTGTTGATGGCCTCGGTGAGCTGCTCGTTGTTGACCATGAGCTCGTGGATGCCCACGCGGCCCTTGTAGCCATTGCCGTTGCACACCGGACAGCCCTGAGGATTGGCCTTGTAGATCTGCCCGCTCCATCCGATCGCCTTCTCGATGATTGCTTTCTCCCTTCCCTCGGGCTCGTAGGGCAGCTTGCAATTCTTGCACACGCGGCGCAGCAGGCGCTGGGCGCAGACGCACACGAGCGAGGCCGAGATATTGAAGGGCTCGATTCCCATTTCCGAGAGGCGGGTCACGGTCGACGGCGCGTCGTTGGTGTGCAGGGTCGAGACGAGAAGGTGGCCCGTGAGCGCGGCCTCCGAGGCGATGCCGGCGGTTTCCTCATCGCGGATCTCACCGACGAGGATCACGTCGGGGTCCATGCGCAGGTAGCAGCGAAGGGCACGAGCGAAGGTGAGCCCAATCTGGCGGTTCATCTGCATCTGGTTGAGCCCCGGCAGCGTGTACTCGATGGGATCCTCCGCCGTCTGGATATTCACGTCCGGCGTGTTTACCTCGGCCAGGGCTGAGTAGAGGGTCATCGACTTTCCCGAGCCGGTGGGCCCGCAATGCAGGATCATCCCGTAGGGCTGGCGGATGCACTCGCGGTACCGCGCCAGGTTCTCCTCGGAAAAGCCCAGCGCCGTCAACGGCAGCGTCGACTTCTGCTTGTCGAGGATGCGCATGACCACCTTTTCGCCGTAGTTCATCGGACCGGTCGCAACGCGGAGGTCGATGTCGATGTTTTTCTTGGTGAATTTCTTGAAGACGATGCGTCCGTCCTGGGGGAGCCTGCGCTCCGAGATGTCCAGGTTGCACATGATCTTCAGGCGCGTGACGAGCGCGTTGGACACCTGCTTGGGAAGGCGCAGCTTCTCCTGGCAAAGTCCGTCGATTCGGTACCTGATCAGCAGGTCCTTCTCCATCGGCTCGATGTGGATGTCTGAGGCGCCGCAGATGTAGGCGTCCTCGACGATGCGGTTGGCGAGCTGAATGATGGGTGCTGAATCCTCGCTCTCAAGGTCGGCCGCCTTCACGTCGCCGCCGCCCTCGGCGTCGCTCTCGTAGGCGTCACTGATCACCTCGGCCACGGAGCCAATGTCGACGTCGTCGGCGCCGGGGGCCTGCTTGGAATCCTTGAAGAACTTTCTGAGCAGGGCCTCGAAGAGTGTCGCCGAGACGACCCTGACCTCGTCGATGGACAGCTCGGTCGCCTGCGTGAACGACTCGCGCTTGGCGTAGTCGAGCGGATTTGTCATCACGACCGCCACGGATCCTGGCCCGAGGCTCTTGTGGGGAAAGACACCTTCGCGCCTGATGATCGCATCGCCCGTCGTCTCGACCAGCTTGTCGTCAAGCTCCAGTTCCTCGATCTTGGTCACGAGCGGCAGGTCGGTCAGCCTCGAGACGAAACGCGCCGTGTCGTCGGCCCCGAGCTGGAACTTTGGGTCGATCATCCGGTGGATCAGCGCGGAGGAGTATTCGGCGACCTCGCTCAGCAGCTTCAAGTCAGCCTCGGTAAACTCGCCGTTGGTTCCCGCGGAAAACTCCTTGTTGAGCGTCTGGATCGCCCCAAGGGTGATCGTCGTCTTCAGCGGCACTGTGAGCATGGACCTTACCTCGAATCCCGAGGTCTTGGCCATCGACGCCATCATCGGCGCCTGGCTCTCCGTGTTGCGGTAGAAGACGGGCTCGCCGGTTTGGATCACCTTGCCGACGACACCGGTCCCGACGGGGATCTTCAGCTGGAGGAGCTTCGCTTCCATGTCCGTGAAGGTCTTCTCCTTCTTCGGGTCATCCGCCCAGAGCGAGGGGGAGTAGTAGATCTGCTTGAAGGCGATGTCGTTGCCCTCGAGCATGTAGAGGGTCATCGACTGTGCCTGCAGCGCCTCTACGACCTTCGAGGCCGTTAGCTCGATCACGGAGGCGACATCCTCCTTGCTCGGCTGCGGCTTCGAAATGATCTTAATCAGAAGGGAACGCCTTAGGGCGCTCGCAATTGAGGGGGCTGCCATACTCTGTGTGGATCAAGGCACTGCCACCCCGCGACGGTTCCCGCAACGAGAAACGCTTGCGAAGTTCCCATACCGGGGCCCATTTCCCTTGCCTAGGCACTTTCACGCAGAAAAATCACCCGTCACAATGGCTGACAACGACAGGCATCCATTCCTCCAAGGACTCAGCAAACACCGGGGCGCGCCGCCGACCGTCGTCGTCATTTTTGGCGCCTCGGGGGACTTGACCGCGAGAAAGCTGATCCCCGCGATCTACAATCTCGCATACGACAACCTGCTTCCAGCCGACTTCCATCTCGTCGGATACGGCCGCAAGCCGATCCCGGACGACGACTTCAGGGCGATCGCGTCGAAGGCAATCAAGGAGTTCTCGCGCAGGGAGCTGGACGGGGAGATCTGGGGCAGGGTCGCGGCACGAACGAGTTACGTCTCCGGTGGCTACGACGAGAGGGCGGGATTCGACCGGCTGGCCGCGCACATCTTCGACATCGAGAAGCGTGTCGGCAGTGAGGTCCAGTCGCTCTTCTACATCTCGACCCCGCCGTCGGTATTCGAGCCCATCATCACTAACCTCGGCGCGAGCGGCCTTGGCGGGCGCTACCTCGGCAAGAACCACCATTCGAAGGTCATCATCGAGAAGCCCTTCGGCACGGATCTCGAGACAGCCCGGCTTCTCAACGGCACCCTCAGGTCCGTCTTCGAGGAGTCACAAGTGTATCGAATCGACCACTACCTCGGCAAGGAGACGGTCCAGGATCTCCTCGTGCAGCGCTTCGCGAACGCCATTTTCGAGCCGCTCTGGAACCGGAACTATATCGACTGCGTTCAGATCACGGTGGCCGAGGACCTGGGAGTCGGCACCCGCGCCGGCTACTACGAGCAGAGCGGCTGTCTGCGCGACATGATCCAGAACCACACCACGCAGCTACTTGCCCTCACGGCGATGGAGCCGCCTGGTTCATTCGAGGCCGAGGCCCTGCGTGACGAGAAGGTGAAGGTCCTCAAGGCCATCGAGCCCATCGGACTCGGGCCCGAGCCGGACTTTGCGCGTGCGCAGTACGCCGCGGGCATGACCGGGGGCAAGGCGGCCCCGGGTTACCTCCAGGAGCAGGGGATCGCCGCCGACTCCTCGACCGAGACCTATGCCGCGATCAGGCTCTCGATCAACAACTGGCGCTGGCAGGGGGTCCCCTTCTATCTGCGCTCGGGCAAGCGCTTGGCAAGGAGGGTCTCGGAGATTGCCGTTCAGTTCAAGAGGCCCCCGGGTACCATTTTTCCTCAGAAAGAGGGATTCAACCTGGCCGCGAACACACTCTCCTTCCAGATCCAGCCCGACGAGGGTCTGAATATGGTGCTCAACGCGAAGGTGCCGGGCCTCGAGACGCGCACCCAGCCCGTTAAGATGAGCTTCCGGTATTCGACGACCTTTGGCTCCAACACGCCTGAGGCCTATGAGCGTCTGGTGCTCGACGCCATGGTCGGGGACGGAACGCTTTTCATCCGGGGCGACGAGGCTGAGACCTCATGGGGTCTGTATACGCCCGTGCTCAAGTTCTGGAAATCAGAGGGCCGCAAGGGGATGGGCGAGTATGCCGCCGGCTCATGGGGGCCGAAGTGCGCCGATGCACTCCTCGCGGCCCACGGCCACGCCTGGCGCCAGCCCTGACCACCGCCATGCCAGGAATATTCGACGCCCTTCCGGGGATCGAGGTGCCCGTGGGATCCATCGGCCTGGGCCTCGAACAGATGTGGGATGGAGTGGCTTCCTCCGGGAAGCCGTCGCCCGAGGGCGACAAGTCGAAGGCGACCCAGGTCAACTTTGTGCTCCATCTCGGCCTCCTCACGGACGCGGAGGACGCCGCGCGCCAGTTCGACGTCGCCGTGCGTTTCTCGCGCCGCTACCCATGCCGGGTCGTCGTCCTGTGCCCGCTCAAGGACGAAGGCACCCCGCTTGAGATGCGCGCGAAGGTCTACGGCGAGTGCACGCTCGGCAAGTCGAAGGACGACACCCGATGCTGCGAGTTCGTCATGCTCAGCTACTCCCGGTCGGCCCGCGCCTTCCTGGAAAACGAGGTCTCCATCTGCATTTCGCCCGACCTGCCCATCTACTACTGGGCCCATCGCTTCAGCCGGGCGGCGAATCTGGCTGAGTACACCTACCTGCTTACGAACGCCCGGCGCGTCATCTTTGACAGCGCGTCGACGCCCGACGACGCCGAAGGCTATCCCTGGCCGCGCCCGGAGAACGTCCGGGACCTGGCCTATGCGAGGTTGCTTCCGGTCAGGCAGGCGATCGGACAGTTCCTCGGCAGGTACCCGGCAGCCGCCCTTGGCGTCGGATTGCGCTCAATCGAGCTTAGGCACGGCGCCGGTGTCGCGCCCGAGGCGCGGGTTCTTTTCAAGTGGGTGCGTGGCCGCCTGGCTGATTGCGGAGCCTCGGGGCAGGCCGAGCGTGTCCTCCAGCCCTCGGATTTGCCGCCCCGCTCCTTCGAACTTGCATTCGCCTATGTCGACGGACGCAGCTTCGTCTGGAAGGCCGATCTCGACACTTCCCACGCGCAATTTGACGCCGACTTTGGCAACGGCCGCACGGTGATGACCGCCACGGCGTCGCTCCTCTCCCAGGAGGACGCGCTGAGCGAGGCGATGTTCTTTTGAGGCGGGCTACTGCGCCCTGAGAAGAACATAACTCTTGCGACCCTTGCGCAGGAGAACGTACGAGCCGAACAGGAGGTCGACCGTGGTCACGGCCCTTGCGCTCTGCGAGACGCGAACGTTGTTCAGGTAAATCCCTCCTCCCTCGATGTCCTTGCGGGCCTGTCCCTTCGAGGGGCAAAGGCCGCTGTGGACGAGGGCTTCGACCATGGGAAGGCCCGCGCCCTCTAGCTTCGACTTCTCAATCTCCTTGGTCGGAATCTCGCCCGCGACGTCGTTGAAGAGCGACTCGGTGATGCCGTCGAGGCCGCCACCGAACATGATCTCGCTCGCGCGCACGGCATCGTCGGCCGCGCTGCGGCCGTGCACAAGGGTGGTCGCCTCCCGGGCGAGCGCCTTGTGGGCCTCACGGGCCGCCGGGTTGGCGCCGTGCCTAGCCTCAAGGGCCTCGATTTCGTCGGTGCCGAGGAGGGTGAACTTCCTCAGGTACGAGGATACCATGCTGTCCTCGGTGTTGACGAAGAACTGATAGAAGCGGTATGGGCTGGTCTTGTTGGGATCGAGCCACACGGCGCCGCTTTCGGTCTTTCCGAACTTGGAGCCGTCCGCCTTGGTGATCAGGGGGAACGTGAGCCCCCAGGCCGGCACCCCCATCTTCCTGCGGATCAGGTCGATGCCCGCGGTGATGTTGCCCCATTGGTCGGATCCGCCGACCTGCAGGTCACAGCCCAGGGACGTGCGCAGCTGAAGGAAATCATTCGCCTGCAGCAGCATGTAGCTGAACTCCGTATAGCTGATGCCGCCGGCAGCCTCCATGCGCGAGCGCACGCTGTCTTTGGCCACCATCACGTTGATCGAGAAATGCTTACCGACGTCCCTAAGGAAGTCGAGGTAGCTGATCCCCACGGTCCACGACGCGTTGTCGACCAGGCGCGCCGGGTTGCCCTTGCACTCGAAGTCCAGGATGCGTGCGAGCTGTGCCTTGATGCGGGCGACATTGCTGTCCAGCTGCTCCCGGGAGAGGAGATTGCGCTCAGCCGACTTGCCGGAGGGATCCCCGATCATCCCCGTGGCCCCACCCGCGAGCGCGATCGGGTTGTGGCCGCGCAGCTGGAAGCGCCTGAGCGTGAGTTGCCCCATCAGGTGGCCGACGTGAAGGGACTCGCCCGTCGGGTCGAACCCGCAGTACAGCGTGGCCGGCCCTGAGTCCAGGCGCTTGGCCAGCGCTTCAGAATCGGTGCAGTCGGCAACCAGACCGCGCCACTTCAGCTCGTCTAATATCGTCATGCGGCCTCTCAAAAAGCCCCCACCGGGCCCCCGCGGCAAGGGATTTCCGGCGGACAATCGCTGGACGTGGAAAAAACGATTTGCGGAGTAGCCCCCATGGGACCACGATTGTCCCTTCCGTGACCTTCGGCCCATGCGCGAAGGATCCACTGAACGTACAAAACCAAACCCACCTCCCAACATGCCCATCGCAGTAGGTTCCAAGGCCCCTGATTTCACCCTCAAAACATCGGCTGCCGACGGTCTCAAGGACGTCAAGCTGAGCGACAATTTCGGCAAAAAGCAGACGGTTCTGCTCTTCTTTCCCCTGGCCTTCACGGGGGTGTGCACCCAGGAGATGTGCGACGTGAGCGCCGGACTCGGCCACTATTCGGGACTCAACGCGGAGGTCTACGGGATCAGCGTGGACAGCCCGTTCGCGCAGGCCGCCTGGGCGAAGCAAAGCAAGATCACGGTCCCGCTCCTGAGCGACCTCAACAAGAAGGTCGCAGAGGCCTACGGCGTCATCTTCCACGGCCTCGCCGGCATTGGCGACACGAGCGCCAGGGCCGCCTTCGTCATCGGAACGGACGGCGTCGTAAAGTACGCCGAGCAAACACCGACGCCCAAGGACCTTCCCAACTTCGCCGCCATCAAGGCCGCCATCGCCAAGTAATCCGGACCGACAGCAAATGAGCCAGCTTTACGACCCGTTCAAGACACTCCAGACGTTCCAAGCGAACGGTGCCGGCCATAGGCTGCATTCCCTCCCGTCCCTTGCGAAAGCGGGCCTCGACGTATCGAGGCTGCCCGTCTCGATCAGGCTCGTGCTTGAGTCGCTCGTGCGCAACTGCGACGGCAAGAGGGTGACGGAGCACGCGGTAAGGTCGTTGGCGACCTGGAAGGCCAAGGCCGTGCGCACCGAGGAGGTGCCCTTCGTCGTGGCGCGCATTGTCCTGCAGGACTTCACCGGCGTTCCCCTCCTTGTCGACCTGGCCGCGATGCGCTCCGCCGTCGCGAAGGTGGGCAAGAGCCCGAAGGTGATCGAACCCTTGGTGCCGGTCGACCTGGTGGTCGACCATTCCGTTCAGGTGGACTTTGCGGGAAGCGCCGAAGCGCTGGCCCAGAACCTCGAGATCGAATTCACACGCAACCGCGAGCGCTACCAGTTCCTGAAGTGGGGCATGCAGGCCTTCGAGACGTTCAAGGTGGTGCCCCCGGGAATTGGCATCGTCCACCAAGTCAACCTCGAGTTCCTCGCCAAAGGCCTCCTCACGGACGCCAACGGCGTCTCGTACCCGGACACCCTCGTCGGCACGGACTCGCACACCACGATGATCAACGGCCTGGGCATCGTGGGCTGGGGCGTGGGCGGCATCGAGGCCGAGGCCGGGATGCTGGGCCAGCCCGTCTATTTCCTCACCCCCGACGTCGTCGGCGTCCACCTCACGGGCTCGCTTCGCGAGGGGGTCACGGCCACCGACCTGGCTCTCACCATCACCCAACTCCTCAGGAAGGCCAAGGTCGTGGGCAAATTTGTCGAGTTCTACGGCCCTGGGGCCGCGGCGCTTCCGGTGGTTGACCGCGCCACCATCGCCAACATGGCGCCCGAGTACGGGGCGACCATGGGATTCTTCCCGATTGATCAGGAGTGCTCGACCTATCTCCTGGCTACGGGCCGCAATCCCGAGCAGGTCGCCGTGTACGAGGCCTACTACAAGGCGCAGGGACTTTGGGGCATACCTCAACGGGGGCAGATCGACTACTCGCAGGACATCGACTTCGATCTCAGCAGCGTCGTGCCCAGCGTAGCCGGCCCGAAGCGCCCGCAGGACAGGATCGAGCTTCCTGCCCTGAAAAAGGAGTTTGTGGAGTCGTTCTCGCGCCCGGTCAGCGAGAACGGTTTCGGAAAGAAGGCCGAGGACCTGCACGCGAGCGCCAAGGAGGTCTCGCTCAACGGGCGCGGCACCGCCAAGGTCGGCCACGGTAGCGTCCTCATCGCGGCGATCACGAGCTGCACAAACACCTCCAACCCATCGGTCATGCTCGCCGCGGGTCTCCTGGCCAAGAAGGCCGTTGAGCGCGGTCTATCGGTCGGTCCCGCGGTGAAAACCTCGCTCGCCCCAGGCTCCAGGGTGGTCACGGACTACCTGACCCACACAGGTCTACAGCCGTTCCTGGACAAGCTCGGCTTCGAGACGGTTGGCTACGGGTGTACCACCTGCATCGGCAACTCCGGTCCCCTCGCAGCCCCCATCGAGGACGCGGTCATCAAAAACGACTTCGTCTCGGCTTCAGTCCTTTCGGGCAACCGCAACTTTGAGGCCAGGGTCCACCAGAGCATCAAGGCCAACTTCCTGATGTCGCCGCCCCTGGTCGTTGCCTTCGCCCTCGCTGGGCGCGTCGACATCGACATGACGAGTGAGCCGCTCGGACGCGGCCGGGACGGCAAGGACGTCTACCTCGCGGACATTTGGCCCAAGCTTTCAGAGGTGCGGGACCTGATGGCCGCGGCGCTCAAGCCCGAGGTTTTCCGCAGGCTCTACAAGGATTTCGCGTCCCAAAACCCGAAGTGGAACGAGATTCCCTCGTCCACGGGCGACACCTACGCCTTCGACTCCAAGTCGACCTACATCCAGGAGCCCCCGTTTTTCGCGGACTTCTCCATGGAGCCGGGAACCATCGCCGAGATAAAGGGCGCGCGTGCGCTCGGCATCTTCGGCGACTCGGTCACCACCGACCACATCTCCCCGGCGGGCTCCATCAAGAAGTCGTCTCCGGCGGGCAAGTTCCTGCTGGACAGCGGCGTCGCCTTCGAGGACTTCAACAGCTACGGCTCAAGGCGCGGCAACGACCGGGTGATGACGCGCGGGACGTTCGCAAACGTGAGGATCAAGAACCTCATGCTCGGGGGCGAGGAAGGCGGCAACACCCTGCTCCAGCCAGAGGGAGCCAAGACCTCGATCTTCGACGCCGCGGCTGAGTACCGCCGCAGGGGCGTGCCGCTGGTCATCGTCGCGGGCCAGGAATACGGCACCGGATCCTCCAGGGACTGGGCGGCCAAGGGGACGAACCTGCTCGGCGTGAAGGCGGTCGTGGCCCAGAGCTACGAGCGCATCCACCGCAGCAACCTGGTGGGCATGGGGGTGCTCCCGCTGCAATTCAAGGAGGGCACCACAGCCCAGACGCTTAAGCTCGACGGCTCGGAGACCTTCGACGTCCTCGGCCTGGGGCAGTCCCTCAAACCGCAGCAGGACGTCGCGCTGCGCATCACCCGCAAAAGCGGCGCCGTAGAGGACGTGCCCGTGCGCTGCCGCATAGATACGCCCATCGAAATCGAATACTACCAGCACGGTGGGATACTCCCGTACGTGCTGCGCCAAATCCTCGCAAAGACGTGATAGCCGACTCGGCAAAGCCTGTCTATTTGGTCGACGCTTACTCCGACCCCGTTGTGGTCCGGATTGAGGGCAGGGCGAGCTTCCTTAACAGCGCGAGCCTGCGCGACTTCATGGCGCAGATGCTCAAGTCGGGGAAGACCAGCTACGTCATCGACTTCATGCGGTGCACCAGCATGGACAGCACCTTCCTCGGGGTCCTTGCGGGGATAGCCCTCGAGCTGCGCAAGCGCAACCCGAGGGGCAGCCTGGTCGTCGCCCGCGTCGGCCAGCGCAACCTGGAGCTCATCCGCAACCTAGGCCTGCACAAGCTTCTTACGGTGGACACTTCGGAGGGCGCCCTCAAACTGGAATCCAAAAGCACCCCTCTGGCCGGGGGGCCGCGCGGCGAGCTCGAGAACGCCCGCCTCGTCCTCGAGGCGCACGAGAACCTCGTGGCGGCTGACGAGTCCAACAGGGCCAAGTTTCAGGACGTTCTCGTTTTCATGAAGAACCGCGTTGAGCAGGGCTAGTTCACCCTGTTCAATTCCTGCGCAGGCTCCGGTCCCCGGGCCGGTCCTTCCATGCTCCATTTCCTAATTGCGTGTCTGGTGCTGGCCGTGTGCCTCCTCAGCGTCGCCCTCTTCAGGCGATCGAAGCGAATGAACCGGATCGAGGAGGAGGCCATCCAGGCCAACCATGACCGCCAGAGGGCCCTGGACTTCATGCACCTGATGGCGGAGGCCCTGGGCGAGGGCCTCTCGCGACAGGAGCTGCACCAGCGCATCGTGCACGCCTCGATCCTGTGCACCGGCGCCTTGAGCGCCTGCATCTTCGAGCGCACGCCCCAGGAGACGATGCGCAGCGTCGCGGTCGAGGGCCTCTTTCCCCCGCACAGGCCCCTTTCCGACCCCGCCAAGGCCAAGCTGGCGACCCGGGCGAAATTCATCGAGCAGGTCCTCAAGTCCGAGGAGTTTCCCGTCGGCGACGGCATCGCCGGCAGGGTCGCGGCCACCGGGCGAGGGGAGCTGATCGGGGACGCCAGGCTGGACCCCCGCGTCGTCAAGCACGACGACCCGAGCCTCGCAGTGCGCTCGGTGATCGCCGTGCCCATGGGGTTCCGCGACCGGTTCTTCGGCGTCCTGGCGGTCGCGAACCCGGTAGAGAACCGCAACTTCACCCAGAAGGAATGCACGCTCATGCAGTCGCTGGCCGAGCAGGCCGCGCTCGCCCTGCACAACGCGCAATCCCTGAGCCTGCAGATCGAGCGAAGACAGCTTGATCTCGACCTGTCCATCGCCAGCGGAATCCAGCAGATGCTGCTTCCGTCCCGCTCCACCGACGTGCCCGGGCTTGACCTGGACGCCCGCTACTCGCCGGCGCAGAGGGTGGGCGGGGACCTCTACGACGTGATCGTGCTTTCCCCGACGAGGGTTGGGGTGGCCGTGGCGGACGTGTCGGGAAAGGGCATCGCGGCATCGCTCTACATGGCGGTGTGCCGCACGAACCTGCGGCAGATCGCCCCCAGGCACATCTCTCCCTCACAGACCCTCGTGGACCTCAACAGGACGATGAGCGCGGACATCCACGGCGACCTCTACGTCACGATGCTTTACGCCGTCATCGACATCGCCACGAACTCGGTGACCTTCGCACGGGCGGGGCACGAGCTGCCGCTCTTCGCGAGGATGGATCCGCATTCAGGAGCCTACCTTACGCACCTTGTGCGCTCCGAGGGCATGCCCCTCGGCCTCGTCCCCGACGACCTGTTTGCGTCGGCGATCGAGGACAGGCTGGAACCCTTCAACAAGGGCGACACGCTGGTTCTCTTCACCGACGGTGTGACCGAGGCCCCCAACGACGAGGATAAGGAGTTCTCGAGCGCCCGCCTGGCCGACGTCGTGCGCGCGCTGCACGACCGCGCGGCCCGGGAGATTAACGACGGGATCCTGGAGAGCGTGTACAGGTTCACGGGCACGGCGACGCAGCGCGACGACCTCACGCTGCTGACCGTGAAACGCACCTGATTGCCCATGGCCGGCAAGAACCAAGGTGCTGGCGGCAAGGTGCTGGTGGCCGGCGGAGGCGCCGCCGGATTCTTCGGTGCCATCGAGGCAGCGGTATCCAGCCCCGGGACCGAGGTCATTCTCCACGAGGCCTCTCCGAATGTCCTCGCGAAGGTCCGCGTCTCAGGCGGCGGCCGCTGCAACGTGACCCACGCGTGCTTCGAAGCCCGGGACCTCGCCAAGAGCTACCCGAGGGGCTCGCGCGAGCTGATCGGGCCCCTGAGCCGGTTCGGTCCCAAGCAGACGGTCGAGTGGTTCGCGAATCGCGGGGTGGAGCTCAAGACCGAGAGGGACGGCCGGATGTTTCCCGTGACCGACGACTCGGCCACGATTGTCGCCTGCCTCGAGCGCGCCGCGCGCGATGCCGGTGTCCGTGTGATGACGCGCAGCGGCCTGCGCGCGCTTGAGCGCATCCCGCGGCCCCCGGGCTCAGGCCTGTCGGCAACCCTAACTGACGGGACAATAGAGCGGGTTGATCGCGTGCTGATCGCCACTGGGGGAGGCTCCTCGTCGGCGGGCTTCTCGATTGCGGCCTCGCTCGGGCACACCGTGGCGCCGCCTGTCCCGTCGCTATTCACGTTCCACGTCGAGGACGAGCGGCTCAAGGGTCTTGAGGGCGTGGCCGCGCCGATGGCGGGCGCCTCGGTGCGCTCGATGCGCTTCCACGAGGCGGGGCCCATTCTGGTGACCCACTGGGGGCTGAGCGGCCCGGCGATCTTGAGGCTGTCGGCGTGGGGCGCCCGGCAACTCCACGGTGCGGGCTACCGCTTCGCGCTCGTCGTCAACTGGGCGGAGCCCCGAACGCCCGACAAGGCGGTCTCCTGCCTCGAGGAGGAACGCACTCACCACGCCCGCAGGCGGATTGCCTCCACCAATCCGTTCGGCCTGCCGGCCCGTCTGTGGGAGCGTCTCGTCGCTGCCGCGGGGATCGGCGAGGGCGCGTTGTGGGCCGGCCTTTCCAACGAGCTGCTGAGGGACCTCGCCCTTCAGGTGACAGTCTGCGAGTTCCAGGTCACGGGCAAGAGCATGAACAAGGAGGAATTCGTCACCTGCGGCGGCGTGCGCCTTTCTGAGGTCAACATGGCTACCATGGAGAGCCGGATCTGCCCGGGCCTCTACTTCGCCGGGGAAGTCCTCGACGTCGACGGGGTCACCGGCGGCTTCAACTTCCAAGCCGCATGGACGACCGGCTGGCACGCCGGCCGGTCCATGGCCGGCGCCTGAAAAGGCTCTGGGCCCCCGCCTACGCCTTCGGGGCGCTGTGCTTATGCTGGGTGAGCTTCAGGACCAGGAAGATCACGAAAAGGATGATGGGCAGGAGTGCGATGTGTCCCAGCATGTCCAGGCCGGCGGCCGCCTGGATATGGGACCATTGGTTGGCAAGGGAGGAGCCCGCGGGTGCAGCTGCAAGGGCCGCCTGCGTCTGGCCGGCGGGCATGCGAAGGGCGATTCCCTTGTCGAAGATGCCGCCCACGAGCGGAAGGAAGACGCCGACGCTGAGCATTCCGGCGCCGCCCATGACGGCGAGCCCGAGGGCCCCGGTGTCGGGGAAGCGCTCGTTAACGTAGCCCAGCATCGTCGGCCAGAAGAAGCAAACGCCGAGGGCGAATATGGTCGCGGAGACGTAGAGCATCACACCCGAGGAGTGACTCATCGAGTACAGGCCGATGAATCCGAGGACGCTGCTCGTCAGGAGTACCCCCAGGGGCGAGAGCTTGTGCACCACCGTGCCGGCGCTCTGGCGGCCCACCGCCATCAGGCCATTGATCCAGGCGAGCACGAGGATGCCGGGGACGCCTGCTGTGGTCAGGATATTCGGGATCCAGGTCGTGCTTCCCAGCTCCGTGAACGCCGTCATCAACATGCAGACGACCATCAGCAGAAACAGGGGATTGATGCACGCGAGCCACATCGAACCTGTGGAGACGCCGCGCTGGACGCGGTCGGTCTGCGGGAAGGGCTGGCCGATGAAGAGGAACCCATATACGGCGAGAGGGATGAGCATCGTGGCGAACTCGGCCTTCCAGCCGAAGCCCAGTTTCTCCATGAAGTAGGCGAGGATGCCGGAAATCACGATGCCTCCCGGGAACCAGACGTGGAAGTGGTTGAGTTTCGTCGTCTTGTCTTTGGGAAACAACGTGGCGACCAGCGGATTGCACGCGGCCTCGACCGAGCCGTTGGCGATGCCGAAGAAGAGTGTGCCGATGTAGAGGCTCCAGAAATCCCAAGCGAAGATCGAAAGGAAGATGCCGACCAGGTGGCCGACCCATGCGATCGTGAGGATCCTGCCGAGCCCGATGGCGTCGCACAGCGGCCCGCCGAACATCATTGCGAGGGTGAACCCCCAGAAGGCGGTGCCATTGACCCATCCGAGCTGCTCGTGGGTCAGATGGAAGTCATTCGCCCAGAAGCCGACCGCATTGGCTCGGTAGCCAAAGCACATCGCCGTCGTGATCAGTGCGATTCGGGAAGCCAGGAAAAGCCGTTTTGCGTTCATCGAGGAGGATCAGGGCTTCAGGCCGACGGTCTTGAGGAACTCGATGCTCGGGGGGATGTTCCCCACCGGGTCGGCGGTCTCATCTTCGATGAAATAGTACTTCACTCCGGCCTTGGTTCCTGCAGCCACGATCCCGGGCCAGTCCATGACGCCCTGGCCGACGATCACGTTGTCCGAGGCGGGTGCGTGGCCCTGATAGAGCCCCGTCGGCGCTCCCTTGCGCATATCCTTGATGTGAAAGGCCTTGAAACGACCCGGGTATTTCTCAAGGAGCTTCACGGGGTCGATCCCTGCCTGGACCACCCAGAAGACGTCCATCTCGCAGAACACGAGGCTCGGATCCGTCTCGTTCATCATTACATCAAAGGCCGAGCTGCCGTCGGGCAGCGGACTGAACTCGTAGCCGTGCGTATGGAACCCGAAGCCCAGTCCCGCGGCCTTGAGCTTAGCGCCCCATGCGTTGAAGTTTGCGATGGCGGCCCGGGCCTGGGGCACGTCGAAGGCAGTCGCATGGGGGACCCAGGCGACGATTACATAGGTGGCGCCAAGCGTCTTCGCCTCGGCGATCACTCCGTCCAGGTCCTTCTGAAACCGCTCATAGGGAATGTGGGCGCCGATGACCTTCAGACCATTGGCGTCGGCGAGCGCCTTGAGCTCCTTGGCGGTGTGGTTGTAGGTTCCGGCCGTCTCAATGTCGGTGAAGCCCAGGGCCTTCACCTCGGCCATCCCCGAGGGGAGGCTGGCCGTGAGCTGGGCGCGCAGGCTCCAGAGTTGGAGACCCAGCGGATTTGTGTCCGCGGCGAACGCGGTGGCCGTGGCGAGGAGTGCAGCAGCAAGCAATTTTGATTTCATTCTCTTGAGGGACTCTTTTGCGCCTGAACGAGTGCTCGTCTAGGCAGGGGGTTGGGGAGGTCGGCGAAAAAGTTAGTTGGATGGCCGCAATGTACAAGTAAAGAAGGCTGCGCGAGGCGACTTGCAAGATGGCCACAGCGAACCAAGGGTGGGCGCAGCATGCCTGCCACAGAAGCGCCCACCGACGACCGTTTCTTACTCCCGGATGCCCAGGGCCATTTCGGGCCGTACGGCGGCATCTTCGTGCCCGAGACCCTGATGGCGGCCCTTGAGGAGCTTGAGGCCGTCTACAAGTCGGCTCAAAAGGACTCTTTGTTCCAGGCCGAGCTCCGGCGCCACCTCTCGGAGTTCGCGGGACGTCCGACACCTCTCTACTTCGCCGAGCGCCTCACCCAGCACTGCGGCGGGGCGAAGATCTATTTCAAGCGCGAGGATCTCCTGCACACCGGCGCCCACAAGATTAACAACGCAATCGGCCAGGCGCTTCTCGCCCTGCGCATGGGAAAGAAGCGCGTGATCGCCGAGACCGGTGCGGGCCAGCACGGCGTCGCGACCGCGGCGGTCTGCGCCAAGTTCGGCCTCGAATGCGTCGTATACATGGGCGCCGTCGACATGGAACGCCAGGCGTTGAACGTCTTCCGCATGAGGCTCATGGGCGCCGAGGTGCGCAGCGTGGATGCGGGCCAGGAGACCCTCAAGGAGGCCATCAATGAGGCGATGCGCGACTGGGTGACGAACGTGCGCACGACCCACTATATCCTCGGGACGGCGTACGGCGCGAAGCCGTATCCCCAGATGGTGCGCGACTTCCACCGAGTGATCGGCATCGAGGCCCGCGAGCAGATCCTCGCCCGCGAGGGAAGGCTGCCCGACGAGTTGATCGCCTGCGTGGGCGGCGGCAGCAACGCCATAGGCCTCTTCTTCGAATTCCTGGGCGACCGCTCCGTGGCGATGACCGGCGTGGAGGCCGGCGGCCGCGGGATCGCGCGGGGTGAGCACGCGGCCCGCTTTGCGGGCGGCAAGCTCGGCGTCCTCCAGGGCTGCAAGACCTTCATCCTCCAGGACCCCGACGGGCAGATCGAGATGACGCACTCGGTGTCGGCGGGGCTCGACTACGCCGCCGTGGGGCCGGAGCACGCCTACTATCGGGACCAGGGGCGCATTGGCTACACCTACAGCACCGACGAGGAGGTCCTCGCGGCCTTCCAGCTGTGCTCGCGCACCGAGGGCATCATCCCGGCTCTCGAAAGCTCGCACGCCCTGGCCCATGCGCTGAAGCGGGCGAAGGTTCTGGGCAAGGACAAGATCATCATCGTCAATCTGAGCGGCCGGGGGGACAAGGACGTGCAGGCGGTAGCCAAACTGATAGGAGCGAAGGCATGAGAAGCATGACCGGATACGGGCGCTCGAGTGCGCCCTTCGCGGGGGGAACCCTCACGGTGCAGGTCAGCTCCGTGAACCGCAAGAGCCTCGACCTGACGGTCAAGCTCCCCTCGGACTGGGAGAGCCTCGAGGCCGGGGTGGGGGAGTTCGTGCGAAAGTTCGCCGCGCGGGGCAAGATCCACGTGGACGTCGAGTTCTCTATGGCCAGGGGGCGCGACGAGGCGTCGTGGAACGAGGCCTCCGTGGGTGCGGCGCTGGACAGGCTGGCGGCCCTTGCCGACACAAGGCGCATACCGTTCGAGCCCACGGCAGACCTGCTGTGGCTGTTAGCAAGCTCGCAAAGGACGCCTTTCGAGATGCCGGCGGTCGACACCGCGAAGCCGGAGCTGCTCGCGGTGCTGGCCGAGGCGCTGCGGGCGTTCGCCGCGATGCGCGCCAAGGAGGGCGAGGCCCTCTATGGGGACTTTATCGAGCGCATGGGCTCCTGCCGCCGGCACTTGGACGCGATTGCCGCCCGGGCGCCCGCAGTGGCGCCGAACTACAGGGCGCAGCTGATGAAGCGTCTTCGCGAGGCGGGCCTCGAGATCAACGTTGAGGACGAGCGCGTGCTTCGGGAGATCGCGCTGTTCGCCGACCGTTGCGACATCAGTGAGGAAATCACACGGTTCCGCAGCCACCTCGACCAGATGGCGGCGTTGCTCAAGACAGAGGAGGAACTCGGCCGAAAGGCGGACTTCATCCTCCAGGAGATGGGCCGCGAGGCCAATACGATAGGCAGCAAGGCGAACGACCTGGCCATCTCCAAGGCCGTGATCGAACTCAAGAACGAGCTGGAGCGCGTCCGCGAGCAGATGGCCAACGTCGAGTGACGCTCAGGCGCCCTTGCGCGGCGTCCTCAGGCTCGACAGGACGTACAGGGCCACGCCCACGCAGATCGCCGAGTCAGCGACGTTGAAGGAGGGGTAGACGTAGGAGCCGAAGTGAAAGTCGAGAAAGTCCACCACGTGGCCCCGCGCCAAGCGGTCCACAAGGTTGCCCAGGATCCCGCCGCATAGCAGGCCGAAGCAGACCTGGGTGAAGGGGTCCCGCAGGCCGAGCGCCTTTCGTCCGAGGAAGATGGCCAGCAGGGTAGCGCCCGCCAGCACGGCGAGGAGCACGCTGCGCCCCGTCAGGACGCTCCAGGCCGCGCCTGTGTTGCCCACATGGACGATGTAGAAGAGCCCGCGCACGACCGTGATCGCTCCCAGGCCCTCGCCGTAGGTGTTGTACGGCAGACGGGCGGCGATCCAGGCCTTGGTGGCCTGGTCCGCGGCGACGACAGCCGCCGCGATGGCTAAAAGCAGCCTGTACCTGAGCAGGCGCCAGCTCAGCGCCAACCCTGGATCGACGGATTCGCTCATTCCTCGCCGCCGTCGTCGTGCGCGATGGGCCCCCCTTCCTCGCCCGCCTCGCCGAAGAGGCCCGCTTCCGCGCGCGAATGATGGCGGTTGCGCTCGATCTGCTTCTGCGCCTCGGCTGAGTACCGGGTGAAGGGGACCGCGAGGAGGCGCTCCTTTGAGATCGGCTTCGTGGTGATCTCGCAGATGCCGTAGGTGCCGTCGCGCACGCGCTTGATGGCGGCCTCGATCTCGGAAAGGGCCTCCTGCTCGCTCGAGACGAGGCTCAGGGCGAAGTCGCGGTCGAACGTGTCGGTGCCCGCATCGGCCATGTGCTGGCCATAGGCCGAGAGGTCGCCTGCGTCGTCCTTGCTGGAGCGCTTGAGCGTCTCTTCGGAATGGCGCTCGATGCCCTCGGTCAGGTGCTTTCTCATGTCCACCAGGAGCTTGTAGAAGCGCTTGTATTTTTCGGGCACGTCGTGCACCTCGATCACGTCGGCGGCCTTCGTGCGCTTCGGGTTGAACCCGAGGATGTCGGCGAGGGAGGCTGCCTTGATGTGGTTGGGCTTGGCCGGCTTCTCGAGCGCGGCCGCCTGGATCACCGCGGCGGGCTTGGCGACCACCTTGGCGGTCTTGGACACCGCCTCGGCTTTGGCGGAGACGACCTTTGCGATCGCGCGGACCTCGTCGAGACTGAACGCGATGGGCTTGGTTGCTGCTTTCCGCGCGAGGATGCTTTCGCGCAGAGCGGACTTCTTGGATGGTTTTTCCATGGTCGGAACTTTGCCCGTTGCGACTGGCGCGGCTGGGGTGGCCGCAGGCGTTATGGCCTTGTGCGAGTCGCTCCGTGGCAGCTTTTTCTTAGACGGGGCAGGTTTGGGTGTCTTTGCCATGGGAGTCTTGGGATGATTGACTGAAATTCTACGGGTCACGAGTTTAGAGCCTCTGCGCAGCGCGGGCAAACCTCGGCGATCGGGTGAGCGACGAGCGAGGGCACCCAGCGCCAGCAGCGAGGGCAGCGAACATGGCTCATTTCGGCGCAGGGGCGAACTTTAACTCCAAAAGGGTCCCCCGGCTCGGGCGTGGACTCGAGCCCGACGTCGGAGACGATGAAGATCTCCGCAAGCGAGGCGCGGTGGACCTCCAGCACCTCCTTGGCGGGGTCGCTTTCCGGAAGCAGGAGCGTGATCGAGGCGTCCAGGGACTTGCCGATGCGCCCTGCCGCGCGCAGCGGCTCCATCGATTCGTTCACCTTCGCTCGTACCCGCAGAAGTTCGGAGAATTCGGCGTCAAGGCGCTCGTCGGTCCAGGAGGAGGGCGCCTCGGGCCAATCCTGGAGGTGGACCGACTCGGTGCCGAACTCCTGGCCGCCCAGGGCGAAGGACCACGCCTCGTCGGTGGTGAAGGGGATGACGGGGGCGAGGATCCTCACAAGGGTCCCGAAGATGGCGTGAATCGCGCTCTGCGAGGAGCGGCGCAGGGCGCTGGAGGCGCCGAGCGTGTAGAGGCGGTCCTTGATGATGTCGTGGTAGGTCGCCGACAGCGTCACCGAGCAGAACTGGTTGCAGAGCTGGTAGACGCGGTGAAACTCATAGGCGTCGTAGGCCTCGGCGCAGGCCCGCTCTAGGGCTGCAGTCTGGTGGAGCGCCCAGCGGTCGAGCGCGTCCATGGATGCAGGCGCCACCGCGTGGCGCGCGGCGTCGAAGTCGAACAGGGTCGATATCTGGAAGCGCAGGGTGTTGCGGATGAGGCGGTAGGCCTCGGCGACATGCGAGAGGATCTCCTTGGAGATCGGGATATCGTTGCGGAAATCTTGGGAGGAGATCCAGAGGCGGATGATGTCGGCCCCGTACTCCGCGATGTAGGCGTCGCTGGTCTGGGGCTTGGTGTAGGTCGCGCTCTTGGAAATCTTGTTGCGCTCCTCGTCGACGATGAACCCGTGGGTTAGTACGCCCTTGTAGGGCGCCTGCCCGTAGGCGATCACCGAGGTCCAGAGCGAGGACTGGAACCAGCCGCGGTGCTGGTCGCTGCCCTCGAGGTAGAGGTCGGCCGGCCACTGGGTTCCGCCGGTCCCGCGGCGCAGCACGGCCACGTGGCTGGAGCCGGAATCGAGCCAGACGTCCAGAGTATCGCGCCCGCACGAGAGTTCAGAGGCCTGCGGCCAGCCCTCGGGCAGGCGAACGCCGCCCAGGATCTCCGAGGGGGAGTCCTCGTACCAGAGGTTGGTTCCCCGCTTCTCCACTTTGTCGGCCACGGCCCGGATCACGGCGGCGTCAAGGAAGGGGCGCTTCTGGGAATCGTAGAATGCGGGGATCGGCACGCCCCATGAGCGCTGGCGGCTCACGCACCAGTCGGGGCGGACCTCGACAGCGCTGCGGATGCGCGCTTCGCCCCAGGCGGGGATCCAGCCGCCGGCTGCTGCGATCTTGGAGATCTCGGACAGGGCCTCGGCCCGCGAGCCGGCCTTGTCGAGGGAGACGAACCACTGGTCGACCGCCCTGAAGATGATGGGCGTCTTGGAGCGCCAGCAATGGGGGTAGCTGTGCGTGAACTTCTGCTTCGCCAGCAGGCTTCCCGTGGAGTCGAGCAGCCTGAGGACACCGATGTTCGCGGCCGAGGTCTTCTTCTTCTGCAGGTCCTCGACGCTCTCAAGCGTGGACAAACCCACGAGAACCGCCGGCACGCGACCGTCGTCGACATAGGTGCCGTTGTCGGCCACCGGGCAGTAGATCTCGAGCCCGTACTTGAGGCCCGTCTGGTAATCCTCGCTGCCGTGTCCCGGCGCCGTGTGGACGCAGCCTGTGCCGCTGTCGGTGGTCACGTAGTCGGCAAGCACCACAGGGGAGGGGCGGTCGATGAAGGGGTGGCGGGCTGAGAGCTTTTCCAGGCTCCTTCCGGGCACCGTCTTCACGACCAGGGGGGCCGACGTTGCCCCGGCCGCAGCGGCCACCTGGCTGAGGAGTGCCTGAGCGACGATGATCCTTTCCGGCCCGAGGTCCGCCACCACGTAGTCGACGTCGGGGTTGAGGGCGATCGCGAGGTTCGCGGGTATCGTCCAGGGCGTTGTCGTCCATATGACGATGGAGAGGGGCTTGTCGGCGGGCAGTCCGAAGCGGGAAGCCTCCTCGGCCGGGACCCGAAATCTCACCCAGATCGACGGCGAGGAGTGCTCCTTGTACTCGACCTCGGCCTCGGCGAGCGCCGTCTCGAAGGGAATCGACCAGTAGACGGGCTTCTTGCTGCGGTAGACGATACCTTTTTCAACAAAGGCGGCGAAGGTGCGCAGAATGTCGGCCTCGAACGCGGGGGACTTGGTTTTGTACTCGTTGGACCAGTCGGCCAGGACGCCCAGGCGCTTGAACTGGCCTTTCTGCTTGGCGATCCACTCCTCCGAAAACGCATCGCAGAGCTGGCGCAGCTCGGATGTCGAGGCCTGCCGGTTGGACTCCCTCAGTTCGCGGGCGACTTTTTGCTCGATTGGCAGGCCGTGGCAGTCCCATCCCGGAACGTACGGCGTGCGAAACCCCCTGAGCGCCTTGTAGCGTAGGGTCATGTCCTTCAGCGTCTTATTGAGCGCCGTACCAATGTGGACGTCGCCGTTGGTGAACGGCGGACCGTCATGGAGGACAAAGACAGGCCCCTGGGCGCGCTTGCGCTGGAGGGCGTTATAAAGGCCCGTGTCTTCCCAGTGGGCCACGCGGGCCGGTTCGCGCTGGGCGAGCCCCGCCCGCATCGGGAAATTGGTCCTGGGCAGCTGCAACGTGTCTTTGAGGTCTTTCGACAATCGAAAAAAAGGGTCCGGGAGGGTAAAGGGCCCCCCGGGTGAGTCAAGACACTCGCTTCGCGAGCGACGACCCCGACTTGAGGCAGTCGGTCAGTGCGATCCCACCCTTGACGTTTCCGCCTATGAAAAGGCCGGCCCAGGTCCTTTCGCAGGCCGAGATGGCGTCCAGATACCGGTCGTAGCCAATGTTGTACTGGGGGATCGCCCGGGGCCAGAAGGAGCGCCTGACAAACACGGGTTCGCCCTGCGCGCCGATAAGTTCCGCAAGGTCGCGTTGCACCGTCGCCAGGAGCTGGTCATGGGGGAGACGGGCGATGTCGGCCTGGAGCGAGCCGCCGCACATCACGGTCAGCGCGACGTGCCCGTCGGGCGCCCTTCCTTCGAACAGGGTCGAGTTGAAGAGGATCCCGAGCACCGAGCGCTTTTCCACTGAGGGGACCAGGACCCCGAAGCCGTCCAGGGGGTGGCGGATCTGTTCGCGGCGAAATCCCAGGAAAAGCGAGGCGACCGGCGGCTGCTCGACCTGCGCAAGGACCTCCAGGGGCCGCTCGCCTGCTCCTCCGATCTCGAGGCGGGAGAGGCTCTGCGAGGGCACGGCTGAGACCACGGCATCAAATTCCTCCTGGGCGCATTCCTGCCCGCGAACCCATTCGATCCTCCAGCGCGCTCGTTCGCCGCGCCCGGCCCTGCGAACCTCGGCCCCGAGCTCCACCGCGCCCGGGGGAAGCCGCGAGGCCATCGCGTCGGTGAGCGCCTGCAGCCCGCCACGGAAGGAGATGAGCTTCGGGGCCGCGGGCCTGCCAGCCTCCCGGCGCTTCTTTGCCCCCTTGGCGAGGCCCCGGATCAACGAACCCGAGGACTTCTCCGCTTCCCAAAGGGTGGGAAAGGCATGGCGCGTCGAGAGCCTCTCCGGGTCTCCAGCGTAGATCCCGCTGATGAAAGGCTGCACGATGCGCTCCACGATCTCGCTGCCAAAGTGGTCCCTCACGAACTCGCCGACACTCGTGTCCCGGTCCCGTGTGCGCGGTTTCTTCGTGAGCTCCCTGAAGATGAGCCATTTGGTCCGCGCGGACATGACCGGCGTCGTAAAGAACTCAAGCGGCCCTGCGGGTAGCGCCACGAGCTTGCCGCCCAGTACGATGAACCGCTTCTTCGACGAGCCGGAGGCCTCCACCCGTTCGGCGCCTAGGCCAAGCTCCGCGATCATCGCAATCAACTCCGCCGAGTTCTCCTGGATCGAGTTGGGGCCCGACTCCACGAGCCAGCCCTCGGACCTGTCAGAGCGCACCGAGCCCCCGAGCCGCGCGCCGGCCTCGAATAGGCGCACCTCGTGCCCTGCCCTTGAGAGCTGCCACGCCGCCGACAACCCCGTCGCCCCGCCGCCGATGACCGCGACCTTCATGGTGCGCCTATTTCCATTGGGTTACCGCGTCGACCACGGCCTCGACGCAGCTGATGTGGGCGGTCGGGAGGATACCATGGCCCAGGTTGAAGATGTGGCCCCTGGAGCCGCGCAGCGACTCGAGAAGCCGCTCGGTCTCTCGCTTGGCGATCGGCGCCGTGGTGCTGAGTATCGCCGGATCCAGGTTGCCCTGGAGGGCGACATTCTCGGGGACGCTGCGCCTTACGGCCGCCAGGTCGCACGACCAGTCGACGCTCAGGACCCGCGCACCCGTGAATGCCTGGTCGAGCAGGTGGGGGCCTGTGCCCTTGCCGTAGATGATGATGGGGAAGCGCGCCGGCATCGCGGCTATGATCGCGCGGATCCAGCGCAGCGAGGCCGCCTCATAGTCTCGCCCGGCGACTGCGCCGCCCCACGAGTCAAAGATCTGGATCGCGTCCGCCCCCGCTTCGATCTGCATGCGGAAGTAGGCGATCAGCGAGGCCGTGAGCTTTTCGAGCAGCAGGTCAAAAGTGGCGCGGTCCTCGTAGAAAAGCGCCTTCACCCGGATGAAGTCCTCTGAGCTGCCGCCCTCCACCATGTAGGTCGCCAGTGTCCAAGGTGATCCGCCGAAACCGAGCAGCGCCTTCTTTCCGGCCAGCTCGCCCTTTAGGATGCGAAGCGCGGCGCCGACGTAAGAGAGCCTCTGCGGGACGTCTTCGGCGGCCCCAAGGGCCTCGATCGCAGCGCGGCTGTCGAGGCTGCGCTCCATTGCGATGCCGCCCTGGTCGCGGAAGGTGTAGCCCTGGCCCAGCGCCTCGGGGATCACCAGGATGTCGGAGAAGAGGATCGCAGCGTCGAAAGCGAAGCGCCGGGTGGGCTGCAGCGTCACCTCGGCCGCGAGCTCAGGAGTCCTCACCATCTTCAGGAACCCGTGCTTCTCCTTGAGCTCCCGGTACTCGGGCAGATAACGGCCCGCCTGACGCATGACCCAGAGCGGCGGCCTGTCGAGCGGCTCGCACGCGCAAGCCGAAAGGAAACGTTGCCTTGAGTTCATATTTTTTCGCCTGCCCAGTCGTGGGGCTTGAGGAAGAAGTCCACAAGTCTGGCCTCGGCCGAGCCGGCCTCGGGCGCGGCTGCGTAGTCCCAGCGCACGAGCGGCGGGAGGCTCATGAGGATGGACTCGGTGCGGCCGTCGCTCTGCAGCCCGAAGAGGGTGCCGCGGTCCTGGAGAAGGTTGAACTCCACGTAGCGTCCCCTGCGCCGGAGCTGGTGCTCGCGCTCGCGCGGCCCGTAAGGGGTCGCCTTGCGATGGGAGACGATCGGAAGGTACGCCTTCGTAAAGGCGTCTCCCACGCTTCGCGTCAGGGCGAAGCTGGCCTCGAAGCCCAGCTCGTCGAAGTCGTCGTAGAAGAGCCCCCCGATCCCCCGCGCCTCGCCGCGGTGCCTCAGGAAGAAATACTCGTCGCACGCCTTCTTCAGGCGCCCATACAGCGCCGGAGCGAAGGGCTCGACGGCGGCCCTTGCCGTGCGGTGCCAGTGCACCGCGTCGTCCTCATAGCCGTAGAAGGGGGTCAGGTCCCATCCGCCCCCGAACCACCACGCCGGCGACCCGCACTGCGGGTCAGCAATGAAGAACCTCACGTTGGCATGGCTCGTTGGGACATGGGGGTTCTGCGGATGGATGACCAACGAGACGCCGAGGGCCGCCCAGGGCTTGCCGGCGATGTCGGGTCTGCGGGCGGATGCGGACGGCGGCAGTGCCGTGCCGGTCACATGGGAGAAGGCGACGGCCGCCTTCTCGAACACGGCCCCCTGTGAGAGGACGCGGGTGCGGCCCCCTCCGCCCTCGGGTCTGAGCCAGCGGTCCTCGGCAAAGCGCCCGATGCCGTCCTCCGACTCAAGAGCCGCGCATATCGAGTCCTGCAGTCCCAGCAGGTAATCTCTTACGGCGTCGGGTTGAGGGCGCATCTCATTTGCCCAGGGTGGAGGAGAAGATGATGACGGGACCCGCGTCGGCAGCGGACGCCGCAGCGGCGGGCCTCGTGGGCTGGGTAGGGGCCACGGGCTGCGACGTGCCCGCCGGCGCGAACGGGGCACCGGTGACCGGCAGGCGGATGAACGCCTGGTTGATGAGCTCAACGACGTTGAGGTCGCGCGTCTTCCAGTCGGGGCTGTCCATCATCACCACGATGATGCGCCTGCCATTGCGCTGGGCCGTCGCCGCGAGACAGAAGCCCGCGCCGTCGGTGAATCCCGTCTTCAGGCCGTCGACGCCCGGAATCTTTCCAAGGAGGTGGTTGTGGTTGGTCATCTGCACGGGCTCGAGCCTCATTCCGGCGCCGAAGACGCGGTTCTTGATGGCCGTGTACTTGAGGATGTCCGTGTGCAGCAGGAGGTAGCGGCAGAGGATCGCGTAGTCGCGTGGCGTGGTCAGGTCGCCGTCCGCGATCCGGTGGCTGGGTGTCGGGTAGCCGTTTGGTGTCCGGAACGTGCTGCGCATCATCCCGAGCTCGCGGGCCTTGGCGTTCATTTTGGCGACGAACTGTCCGACGGTGCCGCCCGCCTTGTGCGCCAGGGCGTACGCCGCGTCGTTCGCCGACTGGATCATCATGGCGTAGATAAGCTCCTCCACAGGGAACACCTCTCCCTGGCGCAGCCAGACTTCGGTGCTCTTCTTGAGCAGCGCCACCCGGGCGTCCTCAGGGGTCACCGTCACGCGTGTGCCGAGCGAGAGGGTACCCTTGCGGATCTCGTCATCAAGAACCGCGAAGGTCATGAGCTTGGTCATGCTGGCCGGCGGGCTGATGGCGTCGGCGTTGGACTCGAAAAGGACGGTCCCGGTCGCGGCGTCCGTCGAAATGGCGCCCTTGTAGGCCGGCGCCGCGCCAAGCGAGGCGCCGGCGCAGAGGAGAGCGAGCGCGGCGAGAGCGGGAAGCGTGGGTCTGCTCAGCGGCATGGGGGGAGACGACTGGCGCACGGAACCATGTCAAAAGGATTCAACAGATAAAGAGTATTCAGGGCTTGGACCCCTGCTCAAGCGGCAGCTCGCGAAGCTTCAGCTCCGGGTTCTTTTCCACGAAGTAGCGCTGGGTCCAGTCGTTGGGGAATAGGGCAACGGGCTGGTCGAACTTGTCCGTGCCGAAACTGACGCCCGAGGCCACGATGATTCCCGACGGGTTGCGCAGCGCCGGGTGGGGCTCTATCCATCGCAGCAGCGTCCAGGGAGCCTGCTCGAGGCGCGACTCCGCGTTGTACTCGCTCTTGAGGCGGTACTGCACCACCTCGAATTGCAGCGGGCCGACCGCGGCGAGCAGGGTGGCTCCCGGCGGGGCGGACCGTGCCGTGAATGACTGGACGACCCCCTCCTGGAGGAGCTGCTCCAAGCCCGCCCTGAACTTCTTCGAGTCGGACGGATTGGGGTTGGAGATGTACGCGAACACCTCGGGCGGGAACCGCGGGATCTCGTCAAAGAGGATCGAACGGTCCTCGGTCAGCGTGTCTCCGATGCCGAACGCGTCGTGGCCCACCAGCCCGATGACGTCGCCGGGCCAGGCCTCGTCGACAGTCTCACGGTCCTGGCCGAAGAGCTTGTGCGAGGAGGAAAGGCGCACGGTCTTTCCGGTCTGCATGTGGACGACTGCCATGTCCCGGTCGAACTTGCCCGAGCAGACCCGCATGAACGCGATGCGGTCCCTGTGCCTGGGGTCCATATTGGCCTGGATCTTGAAGATGAAGGCCGAGAACTTGTCTTCGGTCACGGGGATGACCCGGGCGCTGCCTGCCGCCACCGAGAAGCGAGGCTGGGGAGGTATCGAGTCCTCGAGGAAACCGTCGAGAAGCAGCTGTATGCCGAAGTTGTTGACGGCGCTCCCGAAGTAGACGGGAGTCTGCTTGCCCGCGCGCACGGCCTTGATGTCCAGGGGGTGGCCCGCGCCGTCGAGCATCTCGAGCTGCTCCATCACGTCGGCGAACGTGGAGTCGTCGAGCTTGGCCCTGACGGACTCGTCCCCCAGCGAGGCCACCTGGTCTGGGGCGCGGTAGGCCCCTCCGGGGACGCGCTCGAAGAGGTGCACCTGCTTGGAGCGGCGGTCGAAGACGCCGCGGAAGGAGGGGCCGTTGCCGAGGGGCCAGACCACCGGCGACGCCTGGATCCCGAGCACCGCCTCCAGCTCGTCGAGGAGCGCGATCGGGTTTCGGGTCGGCCGATCGCACTTGTTCATGAACGTGAAGATGGGGATTCCCCTGCGCCGGCAGACCTCGAAGAGCTTCCGGGTCTGGGCCTCGACGCCCTTTGCGGCGTCAATCACCATCAGCACGGCGTCGACGGCCGTGAGCACCCGGTAGGTGTCCTCGGAAAAGTCCTTGTGACCCGGCGTGTCCAGCAGGTTCACGACGCGGCCGTTGTAGTCGAATTGCAGAACCGTCGAGCTGATCGAGATGCCGCGCTGCTTTTCCAGCTCCATCCAGTCAGAGGTGGTCGCCCGCTGGTTCTTGCGGTCCTTCACTGCGCCGGCCAGATGGATGGCGTTGCCATAAAGCAGGAATTTCTCCGTGAGCGTGGTCTTCCCGGCGTCGGGGTGCGATATGATCGCGAAGGTGCGTCGGCGCGCGATCTCGGAGGGAAGAGACATCGTAAACGGTCATTAAAATCCCGCCGGTGTGCCCTTGGAAGCCTTTTCGGGTCCTTTGGGAGCACTTTGGGCTTCTACGCGGGCCGCCGCCTGAGATGATCGCGGGATGCCTGTCCCCTCCTTCAAGCTAAGGGCCAACGCCAACTCGCGGGTCCTCGCAGGGCACCCATGGGTGTTCGCGAATGAAGTGGAGGCTCCTTTGCCCCCCGAGTGCGACGGCGAGGTGGTGGAATGCCGCGACCGCATGGGCCGGCTACTCGGCACCGGCATCTGCAACGGCCGCTCCCAGATCGTGTGGAGGAGGCTTTCCCGTGACCGGGTCTCGCTCGACGAGGCCTTCATCGCGGCGGCCGCCGAGCGCGCGATTGCCCGGCGGCAGCCGGGTGCCTTCAGGCGCCTCATCTGGTCCGAGTCCGACGACCTGCCGGGCGTCGTGGCCGACCAGTATGGGGATGTTGTGGTGGTCCAGATCCAGACGCTGGCCATGGAGAGGAGGTCGGTGCTGATCGGCGACATCCTGCACCGGCTGCTCGGGCCCGCTGAGGTCATCTTCCGCAACGACGCCCCGATCCGCCGCCTCGAGGGCCTGCCCCTGGAGACCCACACGCGCGCAGGAGGGCCGTGGGAGCCCCGGTGGGCCGCGATTGATGGGTTCGACGTGTGGCTCGACCTCATGGGGGGGCAGAAGACTGGCTTCTATCTCGACCAGCGCCTGCAGCACGCAGCGGTCGCCAAATACTGCGCCGGCAAGAGCGTCCTCGACGCCTTCTGCAACCAGGGTTCGTTTGCGATCCACGCCGCCAAGGCGGGGGCGAGCCGGGTGCTCGGGCTCGACAGCGCGCCGGAGGCCGTCGATGCGGCGCGCCGTAACGCGACCCGCAACGGCGTTTCCGCCCTGTTCGAAGTCGCCAACGTGTTCGACTGGCTCAATGACGCCGCGCGCAAGGCCGAGCCGGCCTGGGGCGTCGTGATCCTGGACCCCCCGCCGTTTGCGAAGTCGAAGTCCGCGCTTGAGGGTGCCCTCAGGGGATACAAGGACATCAACCTGCGTGCCATGCAGCGGCTGGCCCCCGGCGGCATCCTGGCCACGTACACCTGCTCCCACCACATGCACGACGCTGAGCTGCGCTCCGTGCTCGCGGATGCGGCTGCCGACGCGAGACGCCGGGCGCGAATCCTCGAGTTCTGCCACCAGCCACCCGATCATCCGGTGCTGGTTTCCATGCCGGAAAGCGAGTATCTTAGGGGCTACATTCTGCAGGTGGAGTAGTAGCCCTTTACGCAGGCTTGCAAGAGGACGAACGGTTTCGAAGCATTCCAACACAAATATGGCGCGGCCAAAACAGGTACTGATTGTCGACGACGAGGCCCACGTGCGTGTGCTCATCCGCATGCTGCTCAAGCAACTCGGAGTCGAGACGGTGTGGGAGGCGGCCGATGGTTCGGCGGCTCTGGAGCAGGCGGCGGTGCACAAGCCGGACGCCATCCTTCTCGACATCAACCTTCCTCAGGTGGGGGGTCTGGAGGTTCTGGCGAAGCTCAAGGCGGCGCACCCAAAGATCCCGGTGATCATCGTGTCGTCCCAGAGCACGATGAAGACGGTGATGCAGGCACGCGAATTAGGGGCCGAGGCTTACGTCCTCAAGCACGCCCCGAAGGCGGAGGTCCTGCAGATGCTCTCCGACGCTTTTGACAGCTTCCCGGAGGCCTCCCAGCCCGAGGCACCCGCCGCGGGCGGGCCCGCCACGCCGGCCTAGCCGGCGTGCGGGCGGCGCGGCGCTCTCAGAGCTTGCCGCCGTAGATCGCGGAGGCGCCCAGCTCCTCCTCGATGCGCAGCAGCTGGTTGTATTTCGCAATCCGGTCGGTGCGGCAGAGGGATCCTGTCTTGATCTGGCCGGCGTTGGTCGCGACCGCGATGTCGGCAATCGTGACATCCTCGGTCTCGCCGGAACGGTGGGAGATGACGGCCGTGTAGCCGGCCTCCTTGGCCATCTCGATCGCGTCGAGGGTCTCTGTGAGCGAGCCGATCTGGTTCACCTTCACCAGGATCGAGTTAGCGGTGCCCGTGTCGATGCCCCGCTTCAGGAACTCGGTGTTGGTCACAAAGAGGTCGTCGCCGACGATCTGGATCTTGTCGCCGATGGCGTCGGTCAGTTTCTTCCACGTTGCCCAGTCGTTCTCGGCGCAGCCGTCCTCAATGGAGATGATAGGGTACTTCGCCACCAGTTCCTTGTAGAAGGCGACCATCTCGTCGCCGCTCAGGACCCGGCCTCCCGACTTCTTGAAGACGTAGCTTTTCTTCTCCTCGACGTAAAACTCGGAGGAGGCGGGATCCAGTGCAAACGCGATGTCCTTGCCCAGCTTGTAGCCAGCCTTGGAGACGGCCAACGAGATGGTGTCGAGCGCGGCCTCGGTCGACTCGAGGTTCGGGGCGAAGCCGCCCTCGTCGCCGACCGCGGTCGAGAAGCCCTTGTCCTTGAGCACCTTCTTCAGGGAATGGAACACCTCGCAGCCCATGCGCAGGCCCTCGGCGAACGTCTTCGCGCCGATCGGCATGATCATGAATTCCTGGAAGTCGATGGGGGCGTCGGAGTGGGCCCCGCCGTTCATGATGTTCATCATCGGCACGGGCAGCACCTTGGCGTTCGGCCCTCCAATGTACTTGAAGAGTGATTGACCGGTGGCGGCAGCCGCGGCCTTGGCCGTGGCGAGGGAGACGCCGAGGATGGCGTTGGCGCCCAGCTTCGATTTGGTCTTCGTGCCATCGAGGGCGATCATGGTGCGGTCGACGGCGACCTGGTCGAGCGCGTCAAAGCCCACGAGGGCGGGCGCGATCTTCGACTTAACATTGGCCACGGCGCCGAGGACACCCTTGCCGGAGAAGCGCTTCTTGTCGCCGTCGCGCAGTTCGATCGCCTCATGCTCGCCGGTCGAAGCGCCGGACGGCACCGAGGCTCGGCCGAAGGCACCTGAGGCGAGGCGAACGTCGACCTCGACGGTCGGATTGCCGCGGGAATCGATGATCTCACGGGCAGTGATGGAGGCGATGGATGTGTTCATGTTGATGTTGGGATGGGAAAAATAGGAAAGCCCATCACATGCCAGTTACCTCTCCAGGGAAAGTCCAAAGTGGGCCCGGCCAATCGCCTTTCGGTGGCGATGTACGCTTGCTCCCGGCTCCGCCGGAAGCCGTTGCTTCAGAACGGGGATTGGGTGCCGCTCAAGCGGCGCAGCAGCCTTGAGATCGAACCCATGGACCTGGGGCGCGCGGAGCTGGGGATCTGGGAGGTGAAGCCGCGCTCCGCTGCCAGCGCGGCCACCGAGATTCCCTCGTAATTGCGGGTGGCCATGTTTTCTCGCGTCAGCAGGCTCGCAGGAACCTGGTCCAGGTGGCCCTCGTAGGCGGCCGCATGCAGCGGAGTGTCTCCGTTGTCGTTGCGGGTCAAGAGAAGCGCACCGGTCAGGCACTCGGCTGGGATCTTGGTGAGCTGGCCGGTCTCGGCTGCAGCATGGATGGGCGTGAAGCCAGACTTGCTCGGAAGGCTCAGGTTTTCCGGCACCAGCTGCCCGATGGGAATCTGCTCGAGGTGCCCCGAGATGGCCGCCGCGTGAAAGACCGTGTCGCCCGCCGAGGTTGTCTGCCGCAGGGCCTCTCGTGTCAGTTGGGCGGGCGGGACCTGGTCCAGGTGCCCGTTGAATGCCGCGACGTGCAGCACTGTTTCGCCGCCCACGCTTCTGCGCCCAAGACTCTCCGCCGTAAGGTATTCGGGGGGGATCTTGTCCAGGGTCCCATTCTCAGCCGCCTCGTGGAGGAGCGTATTGCCGATCTCGTTCGTGCTGAGGAAGACCTCGTTCGTCAGCAGGGCGGCTGGTATCTGGGAGAGGTGTCCGTAGGCCGCTGCCGTGTGGAACACCGTGAAGCCCGCGTTGCTGCGGAGAGAGAGGTTCTCGGCGGTGAGGAACTCGGGGGCTACCTGGTCGAGATGCCCTCCGATGGCCGCGTGGTGAAGGGGGGTGTAGCCGGCGTCGTTTTTCAGCGTCAGGTTCTCAAGAGTCAGGACCTCCGGGGGAAGGTTGCACAGCTGCCCGTACCGCGCTGCGGTGTGGATCCGGGTATGTCCCGCGGAATTGCGTTCAGTCAGGCTGCCGGTGGAATTCATTGTGGGTTCGGACATCGGCGCGATCCTCATCATTGAGCGCCGCGCTCCGGGCGTTGCAAATAAAAAGGCCCTATGGAACCCCCCGCGCCCCACGGGTTTGGATTTGCCAATCCCCGAACTCAAAACATGATGTCCAGCGCATGCAGACTGCAGAGGCGAAACAAGCCCCAACCAAGGATGCCATTCTCGTTGTGGACGACGAGCTGCCGATCTTGGAGACGTTTGTCGCGGCGCTCAGCCCCCATTTTGACGTCTCCTCAGCCACTTCCGCCCGCGAAGCCGACTTCCTCCTGCGCAAGAAGGAGTTCAAGGTCGTCATCAGCGACCATTTGATGCCCGGTGGGAACGGCATGAGCTTCCTGGTGAGGGCCCGCGAAGAGTACCCCAAGATGAAGCGCATCCTGGTGACCGGGTACATGAAGCCCGAGATGCTTATCCGCAGTGTAAATGAGGCCGCCCTCTACCGCTATCTCCTCAAGCCTGTCACGCTGGCAGAACTGATAAAGGTGGTCCGCGAGGCCGCTCAGGCCGCGGAGCCGCAAGGAAACTGAAGGCGATGGCCGACCCGGGACGCGCGCAAAAGCAGTTGCCCGTCGTCCTCCTGGTCGACGACGAGCCCGCGCTAATTGACGCGATGGGCCAGGAGCTTAAGCAGAGCTGCCGGCTCTACACCGCGCCCTCGGCGGCGGCGGCCGAGACCCTCTTCGCCGCACGCCACTATGACGTCATCGTCTGCGACCAGATGCTGCCCGGCGAGCAGGGCCTCGACTTCCTGATGCGGGCGATGGAACTGATCCCCTCTAGCCGGCGCATCCTCATGACCGGCTACACGAACCCGGAGTTCATTACCCGGAGCATGAGCCTCGCAGGCCTCTCGGCTTGCCTGGTCAAGCCGGTGCACGCCTCGGAGGTCTCGGCCGCGATCAGGGCGGCGCTGGCCTAGCGGCGGCGCCCCGGCGCCGACTTCGCGAGCTGGCGCCGCAGGAACGGCGCCGTTGGGCTGCGCTTGGACCTCAAGAGGCCCGCCAGGTCTCCCTGGTAAACGAGCTGCCCGCCCTCGGGGCCCCCTCCGGGCCCCAGCTCGACGATATAGTCAGCTTCGGCGATCAGGTCCAGGTTGTGCTCGATCACGGCGACGGTGTGCCCCTGGTCCACGAGGGACTGGAGGACGCCGATCAGCCTCTCGCAGTCGCTCAGGTGCAGGCCGATGGTCGGCTCCTCGAGGATGTACAGGTTGCGCGGGCTCTCCCCGCGGCTCCTTTGCCTGTAGGTCGCCAGCCCCTTCGAGAGCTCAGTGACCAGCTTGAGCCTCTGGGCCTCGCCGCCGGAGAGGGTGGAGGAGCTCTGGCCCAAGGTGAGGTAGCCGAGGCCGCAGTCGACCATCAGGCGGCTTACGGCCGAAAGCTCGCTGTGGAAGCTGAAGAACTCGACGGCCTCCTCGAAGGTCAGCTGCAGCACGGCTCCGATCGTGAGGCCCTTCCATGTCACGTCGGATAGTTCCGGGCCATAGCGGGAGCCCTGGCAGTCGTCGCAGGGCAGGTAGGTCTCGGGCATGAAGGCCATCTCCAGCCTGATCCGACCGGCGCCCTCGCACGTCGGGCAACGCCCGCCCACCGTGTTGAACGAGAAGCGCGACGCCGTATATCCGCGCATCTTGGCCTCCGGCAGCGAAGCGAAGAAGGCGCGGACCAGGTCGAAGATCCCCAGGTAGGTGGCGGGCGTCGAGCGCGGCGTCTTGCCGATAGGAGACTGGTCGACCTCGATGACCGAGCGGAAGCCGCTGGCGTTGCGCAGCTCCCTGAATGGGGCAAGCCCGTTTCCGGCATGCCGCTCGAAGTCCTTCCCGCTGAGCCGGTCCTTGCGTGTCTTGATGGCGCAATCAACGGCCGGTCTCAGGACGTCCCTGAAAAGGGTCGATTTTCCGGCGCCGCTGGGGCCCGCCACCATGATCAGTCTGCCCATGGGCAGCCTTAGGTCGAAGCCGCCGAGGTTCCTGAGGCTCGGCCCATTCAACTCGATCCATGAGCCGTTGGCCGGTTCAAGCGGCCGGTAGGAGCCCCGGAGGGGGTGGGGGATCCCGCGGGCTAGGAACAGGCCTGTGATCGACGCTGTGTTCCGTCGGATCTCCTGCGGCGTGCCGCGCGCCAGCAGCTGCCCCCCGTGCACGCCGGCTGCGGGCCCGAGGTCCACGATCAGGTCGGCCTTAGCCATCAGCTCGTCGTCATGCTCGACGACGACGAGTGTGTTGCCCTTGTCGCGCAACGCGAGGAGCGTGGAGATCAGCCTCTGGTTGTCGCGCGCGTGCAGCCCGATGCTCGGCTCGTCGAGGACGTAGAGCACGCCTGCAAGGTTGGTGCCAAGCTGGGCGGCCAGGCGGATGCGCTGAGCCTCGCCGCCGGACAGCGTCTTCGTCGGCCTGTCGAGGGAGAGATAGCCGAGCCCCACGTGGTCCATGAACAGGAGCCGCTCGCGGATCTGGGGGACAATGTCGCGAGTCACGAGGCGACCCCGCTCGTCGAGTTTCAGGGACTCGAGGCTGCGGATGAGTTCCGCCGGGGCCGCTGCGAGCAGCGCAGGCAGGGACTTCGGCGGCCGCCTGCCCTTGAAGAGCAGCTTGACCGCTCGCGACACGCGGTTCAGGCGCTCGCCGCGGCATTCGGGACAGAGTTGGCCGCCCTCTCCGCGCTGGTCGCTGCCGAGGCCGAGCTGGCGCAGCCGGACGGCGTTCTCGTTGTCGTCTTCGTCGTCGGCCTCGATCATCCAGGGATAGATCCTGCCGTAGCCGCGGCAGGCAGGACACCAGCCCCGAGGCGAATTGAACGAGAAGTCCTTGGGGTCGAGTTCGGGGAAGGATTCGCCCGTCTCGATGTCCGTGCGCGTCGTCGAGAACCACGAGAGGACGTCGCCCGCAGGGGTCAGCAGGAAGCACGCTCCCTTTCCGACCGCGAGCGCCCGATCGAGCGCGGCCCCGGGCTTAAGATGTCCCCTGAGGTCGGCGACGACGACCTCGACGTCGTGCTCCTTGTAGCGGTCCAGCTTCTGAAAGGCGTCGACGCGCGAGAGCTTCCCGTCGGCGCGCATCAATTCGTAGCCCTGCCTGCGCATCCAGTCGACGATGGGCTGATGGTGTCCCTTGCGACCGCGCACCAGCGGGGCGCAGAGGTAAAGATGGCGGGCCTTCCGCGCGCGTGTGCCCGCCATCACCTTGGAGAGCAGCTTCTTGAGCGCCCCAGCCGACAGGGGCGTCACGGGCCGGTCCGAGTCGGGATGGTGCTGGACCCCGAGGCGGGCGTAGAGGAGGCGCAGGTACTGGGCCACCTCCGTGATCGTCGCCACCGTGGACTTGAGCGAGCCGCGTGTGACCCTCTGCTCGATGGCAACCGCGGGCGGGATCCCGGTCAGCCGGTCAATGGCCGGCCTCGGCAGCTGCTCCACGAACTGCCTGGCATAGGGGGACATGGACTCCATGAACCGCCTCTGGCCCTCAGCGAAGATGATGTCGAAGGCGAGGGTTGACTTGCCCGAGCCGGACACGCCCGTCACCACCGTCAGCTTGCGCAGGGGTATGGACACCGAAAGGTCCTTCAGGTTGTTCTCGCGGGCCCCCACCACCTCGATCGAGCTCGCGCAGGCGCCCACGGCCCGTGCGCGCGCCGGCGCCCGTTGCGGTGCGGGCGCGGGTCCGCCCATCGCGGCGAGCAGGAAAGGCGACGTCGCGACCCCGGCCCTTGCGACCGACTCCGGCGTCCCCTGCGCGGTCACCCGGCCGCCGGCCTCGCCGGCCTCGGGTCCGATCTCGATCACCCAGTCCGCCGCCTTCAGCACGTCGAGGTTGTGCTCGATCACGACCAGGCTATGGCCGTGCTCGACGAGCGCCTGAAACACCCCGAGAAGCCGGCCTACGTCGTGGCGATGGAGGCCAGTCGTCGGCTCGTCCAGCAGCAGCAGGGCCGAGGACTCGACTGCGACCGCGCCGAGGTAGCGCACGAGCTTGAGGCGCTGGGACTCGCCGCCGCTCAGGGTGTTCAGGGGCTGTCCAAGCGCCAGGTAGCCCAAACCCACGGATTCCAGCGATGAGAGCCGGTGCAGGATCTGGGCGTTCGCGGCAAAGAGCCGCAGCGAATCGGTGACGCTCATCTCGAGCACGCCGGAGACCGAAGTGTCGTTCCACCTTATCGCAAGGACCTCGGGCTTGAACCGGCGGCCCTCGCACACAGGGCACGGCACGTACACGTCCGAAAGGAACTGCATCTCGACGCGCTCATAGCCGAGCCCCTGGCAGTGGTCGCAGCGGCCGTCACCGCTGTTGAAGGAGAAGCTGGAGGCCGTCATCCCGGCTTCCTGCGCCGCGGGCGTCGAGGCAAACAGCTCCCGTATCAGGTCCCACGCCTCGACATAGAGGGCGGGGTTGGAGCGCGGCGTGCGCGAGACAGGGCCCTGGTCCACGAGGACCGCCTCCGAGATCGCCGCGTCGCCCGTGATGGAGCGTATCGTTGCGGGGTCCTCGCTGGGCCTGCCGCGGTGCGCTAGCAGTCCCTGGTAGATGCCGTTGTCGAGGAGCGTGGACTTTCCCGATCCCGACACGCCGCTCAGGCAGACGAAGCGCCCGAGGGGGATGCGCACGTCCATGCCCCTGATGTTGTGCTTGCTGACTCCCCGCAGTTCGAGCGAGGCGTGGCCCTCGCCGACGGGTCGCCGGCCTGCGCGGGCCTCGATCGTGCGCCTTCCCGAGAAATAGGCCCCCGTGATGCTGCGAGAATCGCGCAGCATCTGCGCCACGCTGCCCTGGAAGACCACGTTGCCCCCGCGGATGCCGGGTTCGGGCCCAATTTCGAGGACATGGTCGGCCGCCCGGATCATCGCCTCGTCGTGCTCGACCACGACGACCGTGTTCCCGGAGTCGACCAGGGAGCGGATGATGGTGATCAGCCGGTCGACGTCGCGCGTGTGAAGCCCGACGCTCGGCTCGTCCATGACGAACAGGGTGTCGACGAGCGAGGTTCCAAGGCAGCTGGTGAGATTGACGCGCTCGACCTCGCCCCCGGAAAGGGTCCGCGAGGGTCGGTCTGGCGTGAGGTAGCCGAGCCCGACCTCCAGAAGGTAGCGCAGGCGGGTGAGGATGGACTCGTAGGCCAGCTCCGCCTGGCGCCCTGCCGGCCCGGGAGGGCAGTCGCCCACCAGGGCGGCCAGCCGGTCGACCGGCTGCTGGTAGAGCTGCGGCAGCGTCATCCCCCTCCACCTCCAGCAGAGGGCCTCGGGCTGGAGCCGGGAGCCTGCGCAGTCCGGGCAAACGTTGTAGGAACGGTAGCGCGACAGGAACACGCGCACATGCATCTTGTAGGTGTTCTTCTCCAGCCAGCGGAAGAAGCCCTTTACCCCGTACCAATACTTGGGCCACTCCTTGCCGTTTTCGGTCCCGTATCCGGGCTCTCCGTCGATGATGAAGGCGCGATCCTCCTCGCTGAGCTGGTTGAGCGGGACGTCGGTGGGTATTTTCCTCTTCCTTGCGAACACCTTCAGGTCGTCCTTGCTTGAGCTGTAGACAGCCCCCTCCCAGCAGCGGATCGCGCCCCCGTCGACCGACAGCGACATGTCGGGGATCGCAAGCCGGTAGTCGATGTCGATCACGCGCCCGAAGCCGCGGCACTTCGGACAGGCGCCGAGCGGGGAGTTGAAAGAGAAGAGCGCCGGTGTCGCCGCCCGAAATTTCCTGCCGGTCTTCGGCGAGTGCAGCCCGCGCGAGTGGTGGCCGATCTCGGCAAGCGCCTCGTCGAAGAGGCGCACCTCGCCCCTGCCGAAATGCATCGACGTCTCGACCGCCTCCGTGAATCGGGCCATCGAGTCCGCCTCAATCCTCACGCGGTCCTGGACCACGAAGATCGAAGCCGCCGCGTCCAGCGCCCCTGGGTCTGCGAGGAGCTCCTCAACGCGGCGCAGCGAGAGCGCGGCCCCCGGGCCGCCCGGGCAGAGCGCCCTCACATAGGCCTGGTTCTTCAGGTTCGATAGGATTTCGGACCATTTGAGGTTGCCTGGCCTCGCCACCTCGAAGGCCACGATCACCGAGGCTCCCGCGTGTGCGGAGAGCGCCTTTCGCCACACCGACTGTGGGTTGTCGTCCTCGACTTTCTCCCCGGTCTGGGGGTCGAAGCACTCCGCCACGTGGCTGAACCAGACTTTGAAGTAGTCGTTCAGCTCGGTCATCGTGCCGACCGTCGAGCGCGACGACTTCACGGTGTTCGTCTGCTCGATAGCAATCGACGGCCTGATGTTCTCGATCGAGTCGACCCTGGGCTTGTCGAGAAGCTCGAGGAACTGGCGCGTGTAGGCGCTGAAGGTCTCGACGTAGCGCCGCTGCCCCTCGGCGTGGAGGGTCTCGAAGACGAGCGAGCTCTTGCCGGCGCCGCTCAGGCCCGTGACCACCACGTAGCGGCCGAGCGGGATGTCCAGGTCGAACCCCTTGAGGTTGTTCTGGCGCACGCCGCGGAGGCGTATGCACTCCGGCTTCGCCCTCGAAGCCGTTGTTTGCTCCTTTCTCGGCTGGGTCACGTGCGGCTCGAGGTTTCGGCTCCTCTGCAGAGGGATTCAAAGAGGTCGGCGTAGGCCCTGACCTGGCGCTCGGGATCGAAGGAGCGCCTCGCAAATGAGCGCGCCTTCTCGGCCCGCTCGGCCCTCTGTCCGGGCGAGTCCCGAGCAAGCAGGGCGAGCGCCCCGCGGAATCCGTCGTAGTCCCCCTGCTCGAGCATCCACCCGGTCGTGCCCTCGATGAAACACTCGCGTATCCCGAGCGCGCGGCAGGCGACCGTGGGCAGGCCGTGGGCCTGGGCCTCGATCAGGAAGTTGGACAGCGCCTCCTCCCGGGAAGCATGCACCGCGATGTCGGCGGCGCGGTAGAGCGGGCCGGGGTCCTTTTGGAAGCCGAGGAAGCGCACCCGCTTCTCAAGGCCTAGCCTCCTTGCCAGGCGCCGGCAGGGCTCGAGCTCGGGGCCTTCCCCGGCCAGCCAAAGGGCCCAGTCCCAGTCGGCCGGGAGTCCGGCGGCCATTTCGATCAGCGAGCGCTGGTTCTTGGAGGGCCTGAACATCGCCACTGAAAGGAGGACGGTCGTGGAGGGTCCCGCCCCAAGCTGCTTGCGCAGCACCGCGTCGCGCTCGGGCGCCGACTCCGGAAAGACAAGGGAGTTATGGATGACCGAGACCTTCGCCCGGGGCAGCCCGTGCCGGTCCACCAGCTCGTCCGCGGCCTCGCGGCTGTTCGCAACCATGTGCGCTGCCCTGCGGACCGAGGCGTAGTAGAACCAGGGAAGGCGGTCGCCCGCCCTCAGAGTCGCGACGACGCGCGTTGCCGGGCTGCGCGCGAGGGCCTTCTCCTGGATCCTCCCCGCGAAGCAGTTCGCCGTCTTGCCCATGCAGAGCACGATGTCGGGGAAGCGGCCCAGCACCTGGTGCAGCAGACCCGGGGCGAACCAGTCGACCCCCGTGTCAAAGGGCTGCAGGCAGCGGTGGGGGGAGGTGACGGTAGAGGCAAGCCGGCCCCCGGGCCTGAACGTCACCAGCTCGCACATCTGTCCGAGAGCCGCCAGTTCGCGGCTGAGCAGTATGGAATGCCTCTCGGTGCCTCCGCTGCGGAGGCGGTCCTGCAGCACGATTATTTTCATTGCCCGCCGCACCCGCAGGGGAAGAGTTGTCGGACCGATGAACTCATGGCTCAAGCAGCTCCTTGTGAGGTGGATGATCCTGGCACTGGGGGTCCTTATCGCCACCCGCCTTATCGACGGGATTCATTGTAGCGACGTGAGCGCGCTATTCTGGGCCGTGGTGCTGCTGAGCTTTTTCAACGCGATACTCAGGCCTCTGCTCATCCTGTTCACTTTGCCGTTCATCATCGTGACGATGGGCCTTGGCGTTGTGGTTATCAATGCCTTCCTGTTCTTGTTTGTCGGAAGAATAGTTGACGGCTTTACCGTCTCCGGTTTCTGGCCCGCCGTCGGGGGCTCGCTGGTGCTTAGCTTCACGAACTTCGTGATGAGCGGGCTGATGCGTTCGCCGCGCCCGCCGCGCCCCCCGGAGCCTCCGCGGGGCGGTGGCGGCGATGTGATCGATATTTAGTTGCCGATCGCGTCCTTGGTAGCACGTTGGCCTGATGGCTGAAACGACTGAATACGACCTGATAGTCATCGGTGGCGGCCCGGCGGGATACGCCGGCGCGATAAGCGCCGGGAAGCTGGGCAAGAAGGTTGCGTGCGTGGAGCTCGAGCGTGCGGGCGGCACCTGCCTGAACTGGGGCTGCATTCCCACCAAGGCCCTGCTCAAGAGTGCGGAGCTCTACCAGAAGATGAAGAAGGCCGAGATCTACGGGCTCCACGCAAAGGAGGTCAGTTTCGACTTCGCGAAGGTGATGGACCGCTCGAGGTCCGTGGCGGGACAGATGGCCAAAGGCGTCGAGTTCCTCCTGCGAAAGAACAAGGTCGACTACATCCAAGGCACGGCCCAGGTGAGCGCCCCTGGCATGGTCTCGATCACCCAAGGCGAGCAAAAAGGCAAGTTTCTGCGCACCAAGTACATCCTGATCGCGACCGGTTGCAAGATGCGCCGGATTCCGGGCCTTGATTTTGACGGGGTGAGGGTCATGACCTCCCGCGAGGCGCTGGCCTCGAAGACGCTCCCCAAGTCCATCGTGATCGTCGGCGCCGGCGCAATCGGCGTCGAGTTTGCCTATTTCTACAACGCGCTTGGCTCCAAGGTCACATTGGTTGAGATGCTTCCCCAGATCCTCCCTGTCGAGGACGAGGACGTCGCCAAGGCGCTTGCCCGCTCGTTCGAAAAGCAGGGCATTACCCTGCACGTCGGCACCAAGTGCGAGAACTTCGTGGTCGGCAAGAACTCGGTGAAGGTGGACCTGGTTTGCGGCGACGCGCGCTCAACGATCGAGGCGGAGGTCGTCCTCTCGGCCATCGGGGTCGTCGCGAACATCGAAGGCGTCTTCACCCCCGCGCTCAAGCCGGAGCTCGACAGGAACTACCTGAAGGTCGGCGACGACTACCAGACGAGCATCACGGGCATCTATGCGGCCGGCGACATCATCGGGCCGCCTTGGCTCGCGCACGTGGCGACGTACGAGGCCGTGAATGCCGTCAACGGCATGTTCGGCCACGGCAAGCCCAAGCGGGTCAAGGACTTTCCCGGGTGCACGTACTGCCAGCCGCAGGTCGCGAGCACCGGGCTCACCGAGAAGGCCGCCAGGCAAAAAGGGCTCAACATCAAGGTGGGCAAGTTCCCGTTCACGGCGTCCGGCAAGGCGGTGGCTTCCGCCGAAACAGAGGGGTTCGTGAAGGTGATCTCCGACGCCGGCACGGGTGAGATCTACGGCGCCCATATCATCGGCTCGGAGGCCACCGAGCTGATCGCCGAGTACGGTCTCGCGGTGCAGCTCGAGGCCACCGTGGAGGACGTCCACCAGACGATTCACGCCCATCCGACCCTCAGCGAGGCGGTGATGGAGGCCTCGGCCGACACGACCGGGGAGTCGATCCATATCTGAGGCGCGTTTGCGGGGGCCTTCCTGGGATTGCAATGCCGGCGAGTGCGCGGCTAGCGTGGTCTACCCCAAGCCCGCATGAACCAGGTGCACGAGGCCGGCCACGTCAACGTCCCTAAGCAGGCCAGGATGGCCCTGTTCGGCTTCATTGTGACCTTCATTATTTCGCGGGCGCTCGTGGTCCTCATCATGGCCCGCGAGATCCCGAACTTCTACTTTTTCCTGAGGGGGACTCACGTCCACCACCTCAACTACGGCATCTTCCTGCTTGCAGCGGTCGGGGGCTTCAGCGTCTTCCGAAGGCCCGCGGGCCGGGCCGCGGAGTTGACCGCCCTCATGTACGGGATCGCCATGGCGCTCACCTTTGACGAGTTCGGGATGTGGCTGCACCTCGGCGGCAGCTACTGGCAGCGCGCAAGCGTGGATGCCGTCATCATCATCGCCTCCGTCATGGCCTTGTGCGCCTACATGAGGTCGATCGAGCGGTTCGGCACGCACCACAAGTGGGCGGCTCTGGTGCTCCTCCTCGTCCTCGCCGGTTTTTTGTGGGTGGTCGTCAGGGCGGGCGACACGCTCGGCGAACTGGTGGGCCCCAAGCTGAACGAGCTCGAGTCCACGTCGTCTCCCTGAGCTGCGCGGCTAGCCGCGCAGCTCCTTGATGAGGCTCGTGAGGTAGGGGATCAGCTGCTTCTTGCGGCTGACGATGCCGGGCAGGTCGAAGATCTCGTCCTTCTCCACGTGCGCATAGTTGATTCGCGCGATGAGATCGGGGTCCCCCTTTACGAGGAGGAGCGAGTTCTGGGTGTTGATGTCCGTCACAAGCAGGGCCGCGAACGCGAGGCGCTCGCGCCGGCGAAGCTCCTCGAGCGCGGCCGCGATCGCCTTGGCCCTGTTCCAGAAGTTGCCGAAGCCGAGCTCCTCGACCTGCGACACGGCGAAGCTGATCCCCTCCTCCTCGTAGACCTTGTGGTCGGAGAGGACAATCGCCTCGGGCGTGCTGGCCTGGATCACGGATCCGGAGGAGAAGATCGCCTCGGCGAGCGCCTGGGGCGCCTCCCCGGCGATGCCGGAGAGCCACGCCAGCAGTTCCGAGTCCTTCGGGGTCGTCGTCGGGCTGTTCAGGTGCAGGGTGTCCGAGATGAGGCCCGACATCATGATGCCCGCCACCTCTGGCGTGGGCCTGAGCCCCGACGAACGGAAGAGGCCCGCGACGATGGTGCAGGTGGAGCCGACCGGCTCGTTGATGAAAAGGATGGGCGTCGCGGTGCTCATGGACCCAAGGCGGTGGTGGTCGATAATCTCCGAGATCACCACCTCGTCCGCGCCCGCCACGGCCTGGGTGATCTCGTTGTGGTCAACCAGTACCAGCTTGGTCTGCACGGGCTTGAGGATGTCGCTCTTGGAGAGGATGCCGGCGAGCGAGCCGTTGTCGTCGAGGACCATCAGGGCGCGAGACGGCAGCGTGGCCATCTTGCGGCGTATGTCGCTGATGCGTGTATCACGGCCAACCGAGCCGAAGTCGCGGTCGATCACGCGCTCGATCGTGGTCGCCGTGCGCACGACCCAGGCGGTCGTGCCCGAGTCGTAGGGGCTGCTGAGCAGGCTCACGTCGCCTGCGCGGGCCTTGGCGACGACCTCCTCGTCGATGGGAAGGCCTCCCGTAACGATGATGCCCCTCAGCCCCAGCTCGATCGCGCGCAGCTGGATGTCGCGCCTGTCGCCGACGATGATGATCGACTGCGACGCGGGGATACCGTCCCGCTCGGAGATCTTCCAGAAGGAGCGGATGTCCATGGTGCCCAGGCGCACGTAGAACTCCTCGTGACGGGTGTCGTCGACCGAGTGGATCACGCTGGCACGGAGCGCGCGGGCGATGTCTGCCAGGCTGCCGTGGACCTGGCGCATAAGCCTGGGCTCCTTGACGCGCGGGATGAAGATGCCGCCGAGGTGGGGGAGCGACAGGGTGCCCACGACGCGCCCGGAGGCGTCCGTTACGGGTAGGAGGTGGAAGTCTCCGCGGTCGATCAGCTCGAGAGCCTCCGCGCAGGTCGCGGTCTCGGGCACCGCGCTCACGTCCGAGACCATGAGGTCGCGAACCCTGGGGGAGACGTCACTCACGTAGACCGGCAGCGGCAGGCGGAAGCGCTCAAGTATGGTGTCGATCCTCGTGTTCGAGTTGCCGCAGCGCGCCGCGACGAAGCCCCTCTCGCCCCGGGCCTCCTTGTACGCCGCGTAGGCGATCGCCGAGCAGATGGAATCCGCGTCTGGGTTGCGGTGGCCGATGACGTAGGTGGTGTTGGCGACGGGCGCGAACGGCGCTGTGGACATCGCGACACCGTTGAGACAAAACGCCCGGAATTCAAGGAACTCGACAAGGCTTTGGTGGGGATTCTAGCATGCTTTGATGAAGATCTATCTCGATGGCGGGTTGGTCGATGAAGCCGATGCAAAGGTGTCGGTTTTTGACCATGGGCTGCTTTACGGGGACGGCGTTTTCGAGGGCATCCGCCTCTACGGCGGCAACATTTTCCGCCTCGACGAACACCTGGAGCGGTTCGAGTACTCGGCCAAGGCGCTCCTCCTGGACATGCCCCTGACGCGACAGCAGTGGAGCGACGCCATTTGCGAGACCTGCCGGGCGAACGGGCTCACCGATGGTTACATCCGCGCCGTCGTCACCAGGGGCGTGGGCGACCTTGGGCTTGCGCCATGGCTGTGCACCAAGCCCTCCTACTTCGTGATCGCGAGCAAGATCGCGCTGTATCCCAAGGAGTACTACGACAACGGCCTCGCCATCGTCACGGTGCCGACACGGCGCGTCGGGCCCGCTGCGGTGCCGTCGACCGTTAAGTCGCTCAACTACATCAACAACATCCTTGGCAAGATCGAGGCCCGGCAGGCGGGCGCCCTCGAGGCGATCATGCTGAACGACCAGGGCTACGTCGCAGAGGCGACCGCGGACAACGTCTTCATCGTCCGCAAGGGCGAGCTGCTGACCCCTTCGGCCTCCCAGGGGGCGCTCAAGGGCATCACCCGCGGCGCGATCATCGACATTGCCAAGGCGCTTGGGATTGCCCAGCAGGAGGCCGACTTGACCCGGTACGACCTCTGGTGCGCCGATGAATGCTTCCTCACGGGCTCGGGGGCCGAGGTGATCCCGGTTGTCAAGCTGGACGGCCGCACGATAGGCACCGGCAAGCCCGGCCCCATCACCCAGAAGGTGCTGGCGGACTTCAGGCGGCGGGTGCTGGTCGAGGGAACCCGCATTTGAGCCGTGCGCGCCACTTGCGCCGTTATGGCACGGGTGGCCTTGCTAGGTGCGCAGATTTGAGGCACCTGGGATGGATGCGTCCCCGGCTTGCCCAATGGGGGGGATCATGGCATGTTTGCTGCATAAAACCCATACCTTCATGGCTAACCCGCTAAAGTGCGACCTCTGCAATAAGCCCGCCACAGTTCACCTTACCCAGATTCTGGACAACAAGGTGCACAAGGTGGACCTGTGCGAGGAGTGCGCCCAGGAGAAGGGGGTGACCGACCCCAGCGGCTTCTCCTTGGCCGACCTACTGCTGAAAGCGTCGCTCAACAACCCCGACGCCGGCACGGGTGGCATCCGCTGCGAGCAGTGCGGGTTCACGCCGGCGGATTTCAAGAAGCAGGGCCGGTTCGGCTGCCCGGCCTGCTACGTGGCCTTCAAGGGGATCCTGGATCCGATGCTGGACGGCATGCACAAGGGCACTGTCCATGCCGGCAAGGTCCCGCAGAAGGCCCTTGAGCGCCGCTCCCTGCACGAGCGCCTGACAAAGCTCGAGGGCGACCTCTCAGAGGCCATCAAGGCCGAGCGCTACGAGGAAGCAGCGCGTTTTCGTGATGAAATCAACCAAGTCAGACAAACCGTCGCCCAGAAGCCGGTCCATTAAGCCCATGACAATCGGATCGCTCATCGAGGCGCCTTCTGAGCTCACCGACTCGGTGAGCAGCAAGTCGGCGATTGTCCTGATGACAAGGATCCGCCTGGCGCGCAACCTGGCGGGGCACCCCTTTCCAGGATGGGCCAAGCCCGCCCAGCGCATGAAGATCATGGACGCCTGCCGCGAGGCTCTAGGCGGGGTTCCCGCAATGAAGCGGGGTCTCTCGGTCGGCGTCGACGAGCTGGCAGAGCTCGAGAAGCGGATCCTGGTCGAGCGCCACCTCATCAGCCGGGAACTCAGTGGCTCCAAGCAGGGCAGCGGTGTCGTGATCAGCAAGGACCAGACGTTCTCCGTCATGATCAACGAGGAGGATCATCTTCGCATCCAGATGATGCGCGCGGGTTTTCAGCTGAAGAAGGTCTGGGGCGCGATCAACGAACTCGACACGTCGCTCGAGGACAGCCTCGACTTCGCCTTCTCGCCCGAGCTCGGCTATCTGACGGCCTGCCCCACGAACCTCGGCACCGGGATGAGGGCCTCGGCCATGATGCACCTGCCGGCCCTGGTGATCGCCAGCCAGATGGAGAAGGTCGTCCGCGCCGTCAACCAGCTCGGCATGGTCGTTCGCGGCCTCTTCGGCGAGGGTTCGGACGCCAGCGGCAGCATCTTCCAGATCTCCAACCAGACGACGCTAGGGGAGTCCGAGGAGGACATCCTCAAGCGCCTCTCGGGGGTCCTCCAGTCCATCATCGAGCACGAGCTCAACGCGCGCGCGCGCCTTCTTGAGACCGATTCAGGCAAGATCTTCGACAAGATCGGCCGCGCCTACGGGATTCTCCAGAACGGGCACGTCCTCAGCTCCAACGAGGCCATGAACCTGCTCTCGCTGATCCGTCTGGGTGTGGACCTCGGGGTCTTCCCCGACTCGAAGCGCTCGGTCACCGACCGCCTCTTCATCGAGGCCCAGCCCGGCCACCTCCAGTACGCTCAGAAGGGCGAGTTCGAGGCAGGCCAGCGGGACTTGCTGCGCGCGGAAAGACTTCGTTCCGAGTTTGCCAATTTTGACAGGCCCGATTTCAATTTGTCAGCCAACGGTAAGAACTGATCCGACGATAACCAAGATACTATGTCGCAGGAACCGATGAACAATTTTACGCCGCGCGCGCAGCAGGTGCTGGCGCTGGCCCGCAAGGAAGCTGACCGCTTCCACCACAACTACGTCGGCACGGAGCACATCCTGCTCGGGCTGATCAAGCTCGGCCAGGGCGTCGCCGTAAGCGTGCTCCAGAAGATGGGTCTCGACCTTGAGACCGTCCGGGCCGCGGTGGAGAAGCAGGTGGGCACCGGCCAGGAAGCGAAGACGCAGGGGAGCATCCCCTACACGCCCCGGGTCAAGAAGGTCCTGGCCCTGGCGGGCAAGGAGGCAAAGGCGCTGAACCACTCCTACGTGGGAACCGAGCACATCCTGCTCGGACTCCTCAGGGAGGGCGAGGGCGTCGCCGCGCGCGTGCTCAAATCCCTGGACGTGGACATCGAGCGCACGAGGAACGAGATCCTGCGCGAGCTGGATCCCCAGTTTTCGGGCGGGAGCGAGGGCGTCGGCGAGGAGGCCGCTGCCGGCAACCCGCAGAGGCCCGGCGCGCAGCCCGACGAGAAGAAGGAGGTCAAGACCCCGGCCCTTAAGGCCTTCGGGCGCGACCTGACGGAGCTTGCGCGCAAGGGCGAGATGGACCCCGTCGTGGGGCGCAAGCCCGAGATCCGCCGCGTGATCCAGATCCTTTGCCGCCGCACGAAGAACAACCCCGTCCTGATCGGCGAGGCGGGCGTCGGCAAGACCGCGATCGTCGAGGGACTCGCCCAGGAGATCGCCGAGGGCAACGTGCCCGAGATCCTCTTTGACAAGAAGGTCATCACGCTCGACCTGGCCCTTATGGTGGCCGGCACCAAGTACCGCGGCCAGTTCGAGGAGCGCATCAAGGCGGTGATGGATGAGATCAAACGCGCGAAGAACGTCATCCTGTTCATCGACGAGCTTCACACCATCGTCGGCGCGGGCGCCGCCGAGGGCGCCATGGACGCCTCCAACATCTTCAAGCCGGCGCTATCGCGCGGCGAACTGCAGTGCGTCGGCGCCACGACCCTCAACGAGTACCGCAAGTACATCGAGAAGGACAGCGCGCTCGACCGGCGCTTCCAGTCGGTGAAGGTCGAGCCGCCGTCGGTTGACGACACGATCACCATCCTCAAGGGGATCCGGGGCAAGTACGAGGACCACCACAAGGTCATCTTCACCGACCTCGCACTCGAGACTGCCGCCAAGCTTTCCGACCGCTACATCACCGGGCGCTTCCTGCCGGACAAGGCGATTGACGTCATGGACGAGTCGGGCTCCAGGGCCCGCATCTCCGCGCTCAGCCGCCCTCCCAACATCGAGGAACTCGTCAAGGAGATAGAGGGCGTCTGCGCCCAGAAGGAGAAGGCGATCAGCGAGCAGCACTTTGAGGAGGCCGCGAAGTTCCGGGACAAGGAGAAGCAGCTGCGCACCCGCCAGGAGCAGGCCACCGAGCAGTGGAAGAAGGCCCGCGAGGAGAAGCGCGTCACCATTGACGAGGAGATGATGGTCCAGGTGGTCGCCGACTGGACCGGCATTCCGCTTTCGAGGATGGAGAAGAGGGAGAGCGAGAAGCTTCTCAACCTTGAGGCAGAGCTGCAGAAGTCCGTGGTCGGGCAGGGTGTCGCCGCCGGCTCGATCGCCCGGGCGCTGCGCCGCTCGCGTGCGGACCTGAAGGATCCCCGGAGGCCGATCGGCTCGTTCCTCTTTGTCGGCCCCACGGGCGTCGGCAAGACCGAGACCGCAAAGCAGCTGGCTGCGCAGATGTTCGGCAAGCAGGAGGCGCTGGTGCAGATCGACATGAGCGAATACATGGAGAAGTTCGCCGTGTCCCGCCTCATAGGCTCGCCCCCGGGCTACGTGGGGTACGAGGAGGGCGGCCAGCTCACCGAGATGGTGCGTCGCAGGCCCTATTCCGTGATCCTCTTCGACGAGGTCGAGAAGGCGCACCCCGAGGTGCTTCAGATCCTCCTTCAGATCCTCGAGGACGGCAGGCTCACCGACTCGCTGGGCCGGACCGTGGATTTCCGAAACACGATCATCATCATGACGTCCAATGTCGGGGCGCACCTGCTGCAGCGCCAGACGTCGATGGGGTTCGCTGCCGCGGCCACCAACTTCAACGACGCGGAGAAGATGCGCGAGAAGGTGCTCGAGGAGGCCAAGCGCGTGTTCAAGCCTGAGTTTCTGAACAGGATCTCCGACATCGTCTTCTTCAGGCCGCTAGACAGGGCCGACCTCTCGGCGATCGTCGACATCGAGATCAGCAAGTTCGCCAAGAGGCTTGTCGACCGGAAGATCACGCTCGAGTTCACGCCCGAGGCCAAGGAACTCCTCATCGAAAAGGGCTACGACGAGAAATACGGGGCGCGGCCGCTGCGGCGCGCCGTCGAGCATTACCTCGAGGACCCGCTCGCCGAGGCCATCCTCCGCGACCAGGTGAAGGAAGGCGAGGCGGTCCTGGTGATCCGCGATGGGGAAGTCCTCAACTTTAAGCAGAAGACACCTCCCGCCACCACTGAAGTGGCGCCTTGAACAAAAGCGGCCACCCGCCGCTTAGCAAAACCCCGCCCTCCGAAGAAAACGAGAGCGGGGTTTTCAGTCGCCGCCGGCCGCATCTGCCCCTTTAGTGCGCGGCTGCTATGAATCGGCCGCGAATGACCCTTGTCGTTGCCTTGGCTTGGCTGGGCCTGGCCGCTGGCGCGCCCCCGCTGCCGGCGCAGGACGCCGACATGGGCATAACCGAGGCCGAGACGCGCAATCCCCCGACGCCGGGGCGATTGCACGCTGTAGAGGAGGCCGCCGCGGGCGCGGGGTGGGGCTCGGTGGTGCTGCCGCTGCGCACGGCGGCGCTCCAGGCCTTCGCGCAGCAGCGCTTCATCGCGGCCGACGCGTGGTTCCACCTGTACAGTTGGGCGGCCCTCTTCTCCATGCCGGAGAAGCTGTACGTGCCCGCTTGGACGGCCTCCGTGGGCAGGTCGGGGCTCCAATACCCGGGGCTGGGGGAGTACAGCCCCAGCGACGGGCTCCTCGGGGCGGACGTGTCGCCGGCAATGCAGACGTGGCTGGTGGAGAACGCGGCGTTCTCTGAGGAATTCTTCTCGAACCTCAACGAGCTCGACTACGTGCCGCGGGTCCTCGCGACGCTCGAGGGCCTCCACAGGCGCAATCCCGACAAGTTCGCCCGGTACTCCTCGCTTTGCCTTGCGATCGCGCTGGTCTACGACGTGCCGCCTCCTCCGACGTGGCCTCACTACCAGGTCTCCCAGGAATCCCTGCCGAGGAAGCTGCCGAATCCGGCGGAGCCCTTCGAATGGCTGACGCGGGAGGACGCCCTGGGCCACACCTTCCACCACCTCACCCGGCTGCGCGCTGGGGAGCTCAAGTTCGTCGTGGACATGGCGGCTCCCCTCCCGGAGCTGCAGTGGTCGGTGGCGACCGTCCACTGCCAGCTCGACCAGCTTGAGGACGCCTACAACATGATTGCCTACCGCAAGGACCGGATCGCCGCGAACCAGATGACCTGGCCGGGTGGGCCGTACACGCTGCAGGCGATCCTTTCACAGGGCGGAATCTGCGTCGACCAGGCCTATTTTGCCACCGAGGTCGGCAAGGCCCGGGGAGTACCGACCCTGTTCTTCGCGGGCTCGGGCCAGGATGGCAGGCACGCCTGGTTTGGCTATCTCGACGGGACCGGCAAGTGGAGGCTGGACGCGGGCCGGTACGCAGAGCAGCGCCTGGTGACGGGGGCGGCCTTGGACCCGCAGACCTGGAGGCCGATCTCGGACCACGAGCTGCAGTTCCTTTCCGAGAGGTTCCGGGCCCTGCCGAGCTTCGCGGAGTCGCGGGTGCAGCTCGAGTTCGCCATCGACTTCCTGCGGGCCGGCAACGGGATGCTTGCGGCCAAGGCTGCGAGATCGGCGGTCAACTTCGAGCGGCGCAATCTCGACGCATGGCAGATCCTGCTTGAGGCGAACTCGAGGCAGGGTCTGAGCGCCGCCGCGCAGGAGGGCGTCATGAAGGAAGCCGCCCTTGCCTTCATGCCCAACTACCCGGACCTGGTCCTCTATTTCGAGAACCTCGTCTGCAACAGCCTGCGCGGCAGAGGGGAGAGGAGCCTTGCGGAGTATGAGGAGCGCGGGATCGCCGAGAGGCTGAAGGGGCATCGGGACGACCTGGCCGTCATGCAGGCGGGCTCTATCCTGGCCCGGAGCCTGGCCTTGGACCCGGTCGCGCAACAGATCGCCACCTACAACGCGATCCTTGCGCAATTCGGCCACGGCGCAGGAACGACTTTCTTCGACCAGATCGTGCTCGGCTTTGCCGAGCACCTTTCGGGCCTCCACATGAAGGCCCAGGCTCGAGAGGCCGTGGAGCGGGCGCGCGAGGTGCTCGAGGTGCAGCCCGGAACGCAAATCTCCGGTGAATTCGACAAGCTCTTGGAGCGCCTGCATGACTAGGCGTGTGTTAGGCTTCCCAATGGCGCCCGCTCTGTAGAGGATCGACCGATGGATCAAACGGACAGGCGCAAACCCGCCCTGGGGTTCATCTTCGTCACCCTCGTGCTGATTGTCATCGGCTTCGGCATCATCACCCCGGTGCTTCCGCAGCTGGTCACCCAGTTCGAGGGGGGCAGCGTTGCGCAGGGATCGAGCGCGTACGGCCTGCTTATCGGCGTGTTCGCGGCAATGCAGTTCGTGGCCTCGCCCATACTCGGTTCGCTTTCGGACCGTTTCGGGCGCCGCAAGGTGATCCTCATCGCTCTGGCCGGCTCCGCGATCGACTATGTCATCATGGGCTTTGCGCCCAGCCTGGCGTGGCTGCTGTTCGCGAGGATCATCTCGGGGATGACCGCGGGCGCGTTTGCCACTTGCAACGCCTACATCGCGGACGTGACACCCCCCGAAAGGAGAGCCGCGGGATACGGCCTGGTTGGCGCGGCCTTTGGTCTTGGTTTTGTGCTGGGTCCCGCGATCGGAGGCGTTCTGGGGCATATGAGCATCCGTCTTCCCTTCTTCGTGGCGGCGGCCTGCGTCGGTGCGAACTGGCTCTACGGCGCCTTAGTGCTTCCCGAGTCGCTGCCGCCGGAGCACCGCCGGCCGTTCTCGTGGGCGCGCTCCAACCCCGTGGGTTCGCTGCTCGCCTTGCGCAGGTTCCGCGGGGTGGTGGACCTGGCCTGGATGTACTTCATCTTCATGCTAGGCAACACGATGCTGCAGAGTATCTGGGTCCTCTACATGGGCTACCGCTACCACTGGACGACCCTTGACGTGGGGCTTTCGCTTACGTTTATCGGCGTCGTGGCCGTCCTGGTTCAGGGCGGCCTTGTGCGCCGCATCATCGCGCGCACGGGTGAGAGGAAAGGCCTGGTGATCGGCCTCGTCATCTCGGCCGTGATCATGGCGGGCTACGGTCTGGCGACGAAGGGTTGGATGATCTATGTCCTTGTCGCCGTGGGGGCCCTTGGGGGAATTGCCGGTCCCTCGGCCCAGGCGCTGATCACCCGGCACGTTCCTGCCAACGAGCAGGGCGCGGTCCAGGGTTCCCTTTCGGGCCTGACCAGCCTCTCGGCGATCTTTGCCCCGCTTGTGGCGGCGTGGAGCTTCGCCAAATGCATCGGTGAGTCGGCCCGCTGGCATGTGCCTGGGATCGCCTTCTTCGAGGCGGCCCTCCTCATGATCGTTGCCCTGGCCCTGGCGTTCCGCTCGTTCCAGCTCGAGGACCGTCTCGCGCCCTCCCACTAGATCGCCGCGTGCGACGCCGCCGTCTCCAGGAGTGCGGCCAGGGCGGGAAGGTCGGCCGTCGTGCTGCGCGAGCCGACGACCAGCCGGCTCTCCGGCGCGGGCCCGACCAGCTTCCTGAAGATCGCGTTCTCCGGCAGGTGCCTGGCCTCGGACGGGCACATGAAGGTGGCGCCGACTCCTGCACGCACAAGTCCGACGCCGTTGGAGCGGGGCCAGACTTCCTCTGCGATCCGGGGGGCGATTCCGCTGGCCGCGAACGCGGCAAGGATGCGGTCGTAGAAACCCGGGTTGTTCGTCCTTGGGAACAGGACGAACGGGGTCCCTCCAAGTTCCTTAAGCTGGAGCGACCTCTTGCCGCGCAGAGGGTGGTCCGGCGGAAGGAGCACGCCGTTGCGCTCCTGCAGCAGGAGGGTCGTCGTGATCCCGGGCGATGGGGCGTCGGGGTGGAAGAAGCCGCAGTCGATCTCGCCGTCCAGCAACGCGGCTATCTGCTGGGTGGTGGGGGACTCGTTGAGCTCAAGACGGATCTCCGGAAAGCGCCTGTGGAACTCGCGCAGGATGTCGGGGAGGAAGGTCGCCATCGCGAGGCCCGTGAAGGCCACCCGCAGCCGGCCGACGCGGCCTTCGGCGACGGCAGCCATGTCGGCCGGCACGCGGGAGAGGACGGCCAGGACGGGCTCGATCCTCTCGAGCAGGGCGGCGCCGGCGGGCGTGAGCTCGACCCTGCGGCTCGAACGGGTAAGCAGGCGCACCCCGAGCGCGGACTCAAGCTGGGCAACCTGCCGGCTGAGCGCGGGCTGGGCGATGGAGAGGGCCTCGGCGGCCTTGCGGAAGTGCAGCTGCCTGGCCACTTCCCTGAAGTAGACCAGGTGGCGCAGCTCGAAATTAAATTGATACTCTCTGGGCATCATTGAGAGCCAAACAAGTATTTCCCTGACAAGGCAACTTCGTGTTATACAAAGGCGCCATGCCCAAAACCCTATTTGAGAAAGTCTGGGACGCGCACACGGTGCGTAAGCTCGCCAACGGACAGACGCAGCTGCTGGTCGGCACCCACCTGATCCACGAGGTCACGAGCCCGCAGGCCTTCGGGATGATGCGCGACCTGGGATTGAGGGTTGCGATGGCCCACCGCACCTTCGCCACCGTCGACCACATCGTGCCCACCGACGAGGTCAGCGAGCCCTACGCGGATCCCCTGGCCGACGCGATGATCAAGGAGCTCAGGAAGAGCTGCAAGGAGTTCGGCATCACCTTCTTCGACCGCTCGACCGGCAAGCAGGGCATCGTCCACATCGTGGGCCCCGAGCAGGGCATCACCCAGCCGGGCACGACCATCGCCTGCGGTGACTCCCACACGAGCACCCACGGGGCCTTCGGGGCCATCGCCTTCGGCATCGGAACGACCCAGATCCGCGACGTGCTCGCGACCCAGACGATGGCGCTCGGCAAGCTAAAGGTGCGCCGGATCGAGGTGAACGGGAAGCTGCATCCCGGGGTCTACGCCAAGGACGTCATCCTGCACATCATTGCAACCCTTGGGGTCAACGGTGGAACGGGTTTTGCCTACGAGTACGCGGGCGAGGTGTTCGACCGCTTCTCGATGGAGGAGCGCATGACCGTTTGCAACATGTCGATCGAGGGAGGGGCCCGCGCGGGCTACGTCAATCCCGACGAGACGACGTTCGCCTACCTGAAGGGCAGGCCCTACTCGCCGAAGGGCGCAGACTGGGAGGCGGCCGTGGCGTCGTGGAGGGCCGTGGCGAGCGACCCGGGCTGCGTGTACGACGATGTCGTGCGCATCGATGCGGCCGACATCGCCCCCACCGTCACCTGGGGCATCAACCCGGGCCAGGGAATCGCCATCACCGGCAGTATCCCGGACCCGGCCAAGGCGCAGGCCGTCGACGAGAAAGCCTCGATCGAGGAGGCGCTCGCGTACATGAAGCTCACGCCCGGCGCACCGATCAAGGGGACGAAGATCGATGTCGCCTTCCTCGGCTCGTGCACCAACGGACGCCTGAGCGACTTCCAAGAGGTGGCGCGCTACCTCAAGGGCAGGCGAGTGGCACCCGGGGTCAAGGCCATCGCCGTACCCGGCTCGCAGGGCGTCGGCCTGATATGCGCCGAGCTCGGCATCGACAAGGTGTTCCGCGACGCGGGCTTCGAGTGGCGCAACGCCGGCTGCTCGATGTGCCTGGCCATGAACCCGGACAAGCTTGTCGGCGATCAGCTTTGCGCCAGCTCCTCCAACCGCAACTTCAAGGGGCGCCAGGGCAGCCCCACCGGCCGGACGATCCTGATGAGCCCGCTGATGGTGGCCGCAGCCGCCGTCACCGGCAGCGTCGCCGACGCCCGCGAGGTCTTTGCGGTCAATTCCAACTGAAGCCCCAACCCCCGACAACCATGGCACTCGAAAAAATCACACGCGTAGCGGGCAGGGCGGTCCACGTTCCCGGGAACGACATCGACACCGACCGCATCATTCCGGCGCGCTTCATGAAGTGCGTCACCTTCGACGGGCTGGGGGAGTACCTGTTTTACGACGTGCGCAAGAACGCCGACGGCTCGGACAAGGCCCACCCGCTCAACGACCCGCGCTTCAAGGGAGCGACGATCCTGCTCTCCGGGGTCAACTTCGGCTGCGGGTCCTCACGCGAGCACGCGCCCCAGGCGCTTCAGAAATACGGTTTCCGCGCGGTGATCGCTGAGGGCTTTGCCGAGATCTTCTTCGGCAACTCGACGACACTCGGCATGCCGTGCGTGGTGGCGAGCCGCGAGGACATCGCCCGCATCGCGGCCGCCGTCGAGAAGGATCCCTCGACCGAAGTCGTGATCGACGTGAAGGCCCAGAAGGTCACCTTCGCCGGGCAGAGGGCGGGCATCACTGTCAGGGAGAGCGCCCGCAACGCCCTCATTCATGGACGGTGGGACCCCATCGGCGAGTTGATCGAGGGCGGCCCGGACGCGCTGAAGGTCGCCAGCAACTTGCGCTACATGAAGGCCTAGGGCGGCGCCCTAGGCTGCATGCTTGGGCGCGCGGCGCGATTCTGTTATCGGCTTGGCTGCGGGGGTGATCGTTCGTAAATTCAGGGACCTTTTCTCCGCGAGCCACGTCTAACTAGCGCATCCACCAGCTTATGATACTTGGAATGATCGAAGTCTTCAAGGGAGCCGGGCTCCTGATTTACCCCCTCGGGGTGTGCTCAGCGCTCGCCGTCTTCATCATCTTTGAGCGCTCTTACGCGCTGCGCCGCGCCGCCGTGCTACCGCAGGACCTCGTCGACGCCGTGATGACGGGCAAGCCGCTTGTGGGGGGGCGCCACACCGTCCTCGCCCGCATCGTCGAGTTCGCGGACAGCCACGACAATGACGAGGGCTCGCTTAAGGCGTTTGCCCGCCTCGAGGTCAACCGCATGGAGAGAGGGGTTCCCTACCTGGACGTCATTTACGCCGCAGCGCCCCTCATCGGCCTTTCGGGAACGGTGACCGGCCTACTGCAGGTCTTCTCCCAGATTTCGCCTGACACCGGCCTACCGGATCCCGTGGTGTTCACCAAGGGTGTCGCCCTCGCCCTTTCTGCAACCGTCATCGGCCTCTCCATCGCCATCCCGTCGCTGGTGGGCTCGGGGTACCTCTCACGCAAGGTCGACAACTACGCCGCGGAGCTCGAGGTGCTCCTGGAGAAGATCCTCAATCGCCCGGCCAAGTGAGCTCCTTCATTGAGAGGCGCCGGAAACGGCCCGAGCTGAACCTGGTCCCGCTGATCGACGTGCTCGTGATGCTGATCTTCTTCGCATTCGTGACGATGCAGTTCCGCTCGGCGACCATGCTCAACATCACGCTGCCGAAGATCGCGACCGCGGGTAAGAATGAGTTCAAGGGCACGGTCACCATCGGAATCGACAAGGACGGGCTGATCTCCTTCAACGGCAAGATCGTGAGCGAGGCCGAGCTGATGACGAACCTCAAGCAGATCCACGACATCAACGCGGACATTCCCGTGCTGATCAAGGCGGACGAGACGAGCCAGGTTAAGAAGCTCGCCTTCGTCATGGACGCCTGCCGCACGTCGGGCCTGAACAAGTTCAGCCTGCAATCGCGCAACTGAGGCGAGATGAAGATCGTCATCACGGGCTGCACCCGGGGTCTGGGCCGGGCCCTCACGGACTGGTACATTGCCCAGGGCCATATGGTCGCCGGATGCGGCCGCAGCGGCCCGGCCATCTTCGATCTGCGCTTCACGCATCCGGAGCCGCACAGCTTCGACGCTGTGGACGTGACCCAGCCGGTGAAGGTCAACCTCTGGGCCGAGCGGGTCATGGGTGTCATGGGTCCCCCGGACTTCCTGATCAACAACGCCGGGCTGATGAACACACGGGCGCCGCTGTGGAAAGTCCCCGCCCAGGAGTTTGACAAGGTCGTTTCCGTGAACATCACGGGCGTCGCCAATGTGATCCGCGCCTTCGTTCCCGCGATGGTCGAACGGGGCAGCGGCGTCGTCGTCAACCTGAGCTCGGGCTGGGGTAGGAGCGTTTCCCCAGAGGTGGCGCCCTACTGCGCGACCAAGTGGGCGATCGAGGGGCTCACAAAGGCCCTGGCGGAGGAGCTTCCCAAGGGCATGGCCGCCGTCCCCTTGAACCCCGGCATCGTCGACACCGAGATGCTGAGAACCTGCTTTGGCGGCGAGGCGGGCTCCCATCCGAAGCCCGACGAATGGGCCAGGAAGGCGGGACCCTACATCCTCGGGCTTGGGCCTTCCGACAGCGGCAGGTCAGCCACCGTCGGCGAGCGCTAGTCCATCGGGATGTGCGGCTCCGCCTCGGCGTTGTAGTCGATGCCGGGCAGACCGAACCCGAAAAGCTTGAGGAATTCCGAGCGGTAGCCCGCAATGTCGGTGAGCGAGGCGAGGTTTTCCGTGGTGACCTCGGGCCATATCGTGGCGACCGCTGCCTGGATCTCGGGACGCATCTCGAGGTCGTCGACGCGGACCCGGCCGCCCTCGTCGAACTTCGGCCCGCCGGCCGAGTAGAGGTGGGTCGAAAAAAGCCGCTGCATTTGCTCGATGCAGCCCTCGTGGGTGCCCTCGGCCTTCATGATCTTGTAGAGGATCGAGATGTACAGGGGCACCACCGGGATGGCCGAACTCGCCTGGGTCACGAGGGCCTTGTTCACCGAGATGAACGCCCTGCCGCCGCCGTTGAGCTTGAGCATCGAGTCGATGTTGCGCGCAGCCCTCTCGAGGTCGTTCTTTGCGAGGCCGATCGTCCCGTTCTTGTAGATGGCCCAGGTGACCTCGGGTCCGATGTAGGAGTACGCCACAGACTGGGCGCCCGGTGCCAGGAGCTTCGACGAGTGGAGTGCGTTCATCCACATCTCCCAGTCCTCGCCTCCCATGACGGCGACGGTGTCGGCGATTTCCTGGGGGGAAGCGGGCTCGATGGTGACCGTGCTGACAATCCCCTTGTCCGTGTCGACCGTCTTGTTCGTGTAGGGTGCGCCCACGGGCTTGAGCACTGATTTGTGCGTGACCCCGGTCTTGGGGTGGGTCCTGCGCGGGGAGGCAAGTGAGTAGATGATCAGGTCAACCTGGCCGAGGTCGCTTTTGATGGCCTCAAGGGCCTTGGTCTTGATGTCGTCGGAGAAGGCGTCGCCGTTGATGTTGCGCGCGTAGAGCCCCTGGGCTCTCGCTGCCTTCGTGAAGCCGATCGTGTTGTACCAGCCTGGCGTCGCGGGCCGGCCCTCCTCGGAGGGACGCTCAAAGAAGATGCCGAGGGTTGCGGCGCCCGATCCGAAGGCGGCCGTGATCCGCGAGGCCAGCCCGTATCCCGTGGAGGAACCGATCACCAGGACCTTCTTGGGCCCGTTGGCGATGGGGCCCTTTGAATTGACGTGGTTTATCCATTCCCCGACATGGGCTTCGCACCCGGCCGGATGAGCGGTCACACACACGAATCCGCGGACTTTCGGTTTGATGATCATGGATTCGGAATTCTCCCGGAGTAGGGGAGGCTGGCAAGTACGATTGAACCGCCTGAAACGGCCTCGGTGAAGCTGACGGCACCCCCCTTTGCGCCGTCGACGATGACGAAGCGGTCCCCGGGGTCGAATGCGGTGACGACGTGGATGTGCGCCAGCTCCTCCACCTGACCCGCCTGCACATGGAACACGGCGCAGTCGGCGGGGTGTCCCGGGCCTCTTCCGTCGAGCCAGAGCTGGTAGTCCCGCTGCGGCGGCTGGCCGGGAAGGCCGGCGAGCCGCACGAGGCCCTCGCCGTCGGCGGAGTCCCAGACCACGGCGCCGGAAATGCGGCGCGTCGACCCCTCGGGCGGTGCGAGCAGGACGACCTGCTGGGCCGCGCGCGACTCGTCCTTTTGTCGCAGCAGTTCCAGCTGGCGGCGGCCGATGATTTGCTCCGCCTGCAGCTGCTCGTCGGCGGACTGCATTGCCGCCTGCGCGAGCGAGTCCTGCTCCCGCAGCAGGCGGATGCGCGCCCGCTCCACGAAAAGCAGCTCCCCTAGGCAGGCGACCAAGGCCGCGAGGCAGGCAACGGTGGCCCACAGAGCCCAGCGTGCGGGGGCGTATTTGGAGGCGTCCATCAGGGGGCGATTCGGGCCATCTTGGTGCGCAAGGCCATGCTCAGTAAAGGCCAAGCGTCCTCAAGCGGCCGAAAAAGTCCGCGACAAAAGGCTCGCGAGAGACCTCCTCCCAGGGGCGGTTGCAGGAAACCCTCACGAAGAGCTGCTCGCCTGCGGAGCGGAAGCCATAATGCAGCGCGGCTTCGAGGAGGTTGGGTATCGAATGCGTGCTGCCGATGTCGATGGTGTGGCCATTGTAGAGCTGCCAGAACCAGACGTGCTGGGGGTAGGAGCCGTTGGTAAAGAGACGGTGCTGCGCCGCGGGCAGGCTCACACCGCCCAGCATGAGGGAGACCTTGGGGTCGGCGACCTCGCGCGCCTGCCAACCCGTCCCCGGCCAGCAGGCGTCGGGCGTGTGCGCTCCGACAAGGCCTACCGAAGTCTGGCCCGGCAACCAGTAGGCGAGATAGAGGATGACCACCGTGTTCCCATCGGTTCCGGCCCGCACGTAGGTGCGCTGGGCCAGCAGGTCGGTGCGGAGCGTGCCGGCAAAGCGGTAGAGGTCGTGGCTGGTGCGCACCTCCCATCCCGGCACCGCCGCGGGAAGGAACGACTCGAGGTCCGGGGCGCGCACGGGACCGCGTGCGGTGGAGCGCGTGCCCGCCACGAAAAAGACCAGGGACGCCACCGCCAGCGCGAGCACGGCGGCCAGCACCCACTGCGAGGAGGGTGCACCCGGCGCGGGAGGCGCGCCTTCTTCAGGCGGCGCCTCCTTCGCGGCGCCGGGGCCCGGCTCAAGGGCCAGCGCAAGCCCGAACAGCGCCGCTGCGGTCGCCACGAGGATGGCGTATCCCGTTGCGTCGTGCCAGGGGCCCTCGATGCGCACGCCTGCGTTGACGAGCAGGGTGAGGACCATCGAACGCGCGAAGTTCATCAGCAGGGCAAGCGGGGCGGAGAGGACGACGAGGAGAATTCGGGTCCGGGTCCTGTGGCAGAGCGCCGCCGAGATGAGGATCCCGGCGAACACGCATGAGACCAGGCTGCGGACGCCGCTGCAGGCCTCCTCGACGCCCACGGTTCCTTGGGACAGCTCGATAATGTTGCCCTGCCTGCGGGCGACGATCCCCAGTAGCCCCAGCGTGTGCATCACGCTCGATGAGATCCACAGCTGCAGGTCGAGCGTGAGCCGCGCGTAGGTTCCCGGGGGGAGCGGAGCGCCTAGGGCCCAGACGAGGGCCGCTGCGACGGAGGCCCAACCGAGGGGTATCCACGGGCTGCGCCGGTCGGCGAAGGCCGCGAGGGCGCAGCCGACCATCAGCGCCATCGCGACGGCGAGCGAGAAATCGACGACGGGGCTCACCCAATCAAGCGAGGCTGCCAGGAGGGCTCCGGTCCAGAGGGCGGCGAGTGCGGCCAGCCCGAGGAAGGCCGTCACGGGTCCGGAGGCTCCCGCGGGCAGCGAGCCGCCCCCAGTGCTGCGCCGGCTCAGGTGGACCAGCAGCAGGCTCGCGGCCGGCACCATGAAGCCGTGCGAAAGGTCCGGGTTGCTCACCCACTCGGGCCAGAGGTGAACGACCAGGACGGCAGCAAGCATCGACAGCGCCGCAAGGTTGAACCTCGCCACCGCCGGGAGCTTTCTTGAATTCCCGAAGCCAGTCACAGCCGTGATGCTGGTTGCGAGCCGGACTGCGCGCAACGGCCAAAAGAAAAGCGTCCGAAATCCTAGACCCTCACCTCGAAGAGCTGGGGGTGCATCTGGCCCTCCGCAACCCGGGTGACCGTGCCGGTCATCCGGATCGAATAACCGTCGCCGATCTCGATGTCGATCTTGCCGCCGGGCATCCTGACCGTGACCGAGCGGTCCACCAGGCCCAGCCGGTGGGCGACCGCGGCCGCGGCGCTCGAGCTGCTTCCGGAGGCGAGCGTGTAGCCCGCTCCGCGCTCCCAGATCTCGATCTGTATCGTCGAGCGGTCGATGGCGCGCAGGAACTGGACATTGGTGCGGTTGGGAAAGAGGGGGTGGACCTCGATCTCGGGGCCGTAGCGCCTGGCAAGCTCGGGGGAGAGGTCGTCTACCGGGATCACGCAGTGGGGGTTGCCAATCGTGGCGGCCGAGAAGGAGAATCTGCGGCCGCCGATCTCGATCGGCTCGCCGATCACCTCTCTCGCCGCGCCGGTCACGGGAATCTTCCGGCTGTCGAAGCTGACGCAGCCCATGTCGATCGTGATGAGCGAGCCCGAGTCCCGGATGGACGCCTCGACCACGCCGCCGGGTGTCTCCACGCGGAAGCGGGGGCTGCGAACGCGCTGTTGGTCCCAGAGGAAGCGCGAGAATATCCTCAGGCCGTTGCCGGACTTCTCCGCCTCAGAGCCGTCGGGGTTGAATATCCTCAGACCAAAGTCGGCGCTCTTCGAGGGCAGGGGGCCCCAGAGTATGCCGTCCGAGCCCACGCCGAAATTGCGATGGCAGATGACGCGGATCTGGGCCGTGGTCGGCGCGTCCCACGAGGGAAAGTCGGCGGGATCCAGGACGATGTAGTCGTTGCCCAGGGCGTGGTACTTGTGGAAGCGCATGTTACTTGTGCGCGGCGAGTTCGGGCTTTGACGAATAGCCGAAGAGGCCGCGGCGCTTGATGGCGTCCACCACCGGCTTCGGCACCATGTTCTCCCAAGAAGGGTCCTTGTCCTTGATTCGCTTGAGCACGTCCTTGGAGAAAATGTTAAGGATATCGGTGTCAAACCCGACGATGCAGTCGATGTAGTGATTTTCCAGGAGGTGTGCGTAGAGGTTGGAGAGGTGGTCGACGATCTTCACGTTCTTCGCGTTGATGAGGACGTGGGAGGTCAGAGGGCCGACCTGCAGGCCGCGGGCGTCCGTGTTGCCCGACACGTACCTCTCATAGGCGTCCTGGCGCATCGGATAGATGTAAAGCTTCACCGAGTTGCGGAAGAGCCTGCCGAAGGACTCAAGGATCCCGCCCTCGAGGTTCTCATAGTACTTCTCGTTGAAGATCTCGTGCAGGTTGCTGATGCCCATCACGACCCCGATCATCTCCTTCGTGTAGCGCCTGAAGTAGCTCGTCAGCCTGTAATACTCCGAGTAGTTGGAGATCAGCACCGTGTAGCCAATGTCGGCAAGCAGGTCCACCCGCGAGAGAAAGTCCTGCGCGTCGAGCTCCCCGCCCGAGAGCAGGTTGTTCATGGTGATCTCCAGGAGGACCATGACCTCCTTGCCCTTGACCAGGGGCTCCTGGACAAACTGGGCCGTGGCGCAGTTGAGCATGTCAATGTTGACGAGCGTCACTGGCCTGAAGCTGCCGCGCTCCACGAGGACGGCCTTCTTGTGGAGGGTCTCCGAGGGCTGGATCACCTCGCCGCTCGGGCCAAACATGACGGCGTTCGTGAGCTGGAACTTGACCAGGAAGAGCGACATCAGGCGGTTGTCGACGCCCTCGAACGCCGGCCCCGCGAAGCGCAGCATGTCGATCTCGATGCGGTCGGTCCCGAGGTTGTCCCTGAACGACTCGATCAGCTTGGCCAGGTCCCTGCGGTAGTAGAGGGCCCCGTAGATGAAATTCACACCGACGATGCCGAGCGCCTGCTGCTGCAGGACCGCCTCCTTGTCCCACATGCGCACGTGCAGCACGATCTCGCTCGGTTCGCCCTTCGGTTCGGTCTGAAAGCGCAGACCCATCCAGCCGTGAGCCTCGTTGGTTCCCTTGAAGTTGCTGGTAGCGAAGGTGTTAGCGAAGACAAAGAAGGTGGTTCGCTCGCCCCGTGTGGCCGAGAGTCGTTCGATCAGCAGCTGGTATTCATGGTCGAGCATGAGCTTCAGGCGCTCCCGGGAGACGTACCTGGGAGCCTTGCCGTAAATGGCGTCGCTGAAGACCATGTCATAGGCCGAGATTGACTTCGCGATCGTGCCGGACGCGCCCCCTGCCTGGAAGAATTCCCGGGCGACCTCCTGGCCTGCGCCGATTTCCGCAAATGTGCCGTACTTAGGAGGATCCAGATTTATGGTCAGGGCCTTCTGGATCGTCGTCAGCAGCTCCTTGTTCTCACTCATGGCCGGAACAGTGGGCAGTGGCGCGCCGCCTTGCAACCCGTTCTGTGCAACTTCCCGGTGGCCGCGGTTTCTACTGGTCGCGCCGGGCAAACCGGGTACTTTCATCCCCAACCATGAAGAATTTCATCACCTCGATGCTGGGGGCTTTTGTCGCTCTGGTGATCTTCGCGACCGCGTGCTTCCTGCTCTTCATCGGCTTCATCGGAGCGATCGTCGCCCTGACCGGCCAGAAAAAGGTTCCGGACGTGGCTTCGGGATCCTATATTGTCTTCGACCTCTCCTCCAACATCACGGACGCGCCGCCGGCGATCGACTTCCAGGGCTTCGCGGACGGCAGGGCCGAGACCGTGCAGTTGCGGTCCGTGACCCGGGCGATCCGGAGCGCGGCCAAGGACAGCCGGATCAAGGGCGTGCTTCTGCTCGGCAACCTCCTGCCGGGGGGCTACGGCTCCGGGTTCGCCGCCCTCAAGGAGGTGAGGGGGGCCCTCAGCGAGTTCCGCGCGAGCGGCAAGCCCGTCGTCGCCTTCATCGACTATGCAAGCAACCGCGACTTCTACCTCGCCTCGGTGGCGAACGACGTCGAGCTCGACCCCTACGGGATGATCCTCATGCCGGGCCTCGCTAGCCAGCCGATGTTCTATGCCGGCGCCTTCGAGAAGTACGGAGTTGGCATCCAGGTGACCCGCGTCGGCAAGTATAAGTCGTATGTCGAGCCTTTCACGAGGACAGACATGAGCCCGGAGAACCGCGAGCAGGTGCAGAAGCTCCTGAACGACATCTGGGGCTCCCTGCTCGCCGACATCGGCCACTCGCGCAACTTGGCCCCTGCCGAGATCCAGAAGGTCGTGGACTCCGAGGGCATGATCAAGCCCAGCGAGGCCCTGAAGGCCCACCTTGTGGACCGCGTCTCCTACCGCGACGAGCTTATCGACCGGCTCAAGAAAGAGACCGGTGTCACCTCGGCCACGGAGAGCTTCAAGCAGATCCAGCTGAGCGCCTACACGAAGACCCTGCGCGACCCCGTTGTCTCGAGCTCAAACAAGGTCGCGGTCGTGTACGCTGAGGGAGACATTGTGGAGGGCGAGGGCGACCAGAACGAGGTCGGGGGCGCCCGCTACGCGCGCGAGCTCAGGCAGCTGCGCGAGGACAGCACGGTCAAGGCCATCGTCCTTCGGGTCAACAGCCCCGGTGGTAGCGCGTCTGCGGCCGAGACGATCCAGCGGGAGCTTCGCCTGGCGCGCCAGAAGAAGCCGGTGATCGTTTCCATGGGTACGTATGCCGCCTCGGGCGGCTACTGGATATCGACCTTCAGCGACAGGATCTTCGCGGAGCCGACGACCATCACCGGCTCGATTGGTGTCTTCGGCATCCAGTTTGACCTGCAGAAGCTGGCGAACGACCACGGGATCACCTTCGATAGCGTCAAGACCGGCAAGTTCGCGGACTCGCTCACGGTCACACGGCCGAAGACCGACGAGGAACTCGCCGTCGTGCAGCGCATGGTCGACTGGATCTACAGCCAGTTCATCGCGAAGGTCGCCGAGGGAAGGAAGCTCAAGCCTGCCTTCGTCGAGGAGATTGCGCAGGGGCGCGTGTGGTCGGGCACCGAAGCGAAGAATCTGGGGCTGGTAGACGAGATCGGCGGCCTCCACGAGGCCATCCTCTACGCCGGCGCCAAGGCCGGAATCGGCACCAATTTCAAGCTGACCGAGTACCCCCGCTCGAAGAACCTGTCGGAGGCGCTGGCCGAGATACTCGGGCGCTTCCAGCCGACGAGCCTCCACGTCCAACAGGGTGGTGTCGTCGGTGAGATCGCCCGGCGCATCGACGCCCAGCTTGCGCACCTGCGCTCGTTCAACGACCCGCGGGGCGTGTATGCGCGGATGCCGCTCGACCTCGACATCCGCTGACCCTGGCGCGCCATGCGACACAAGCTCCTCTCTGACTGCCCGGCCACCGCGATCCCCGCTGGCGATGCCGTGAACCTCGCCGCGGGCGAGGAGGTCGACGTCGTTCAGACCCTCGGGGGGAACGTCACCGTGCGCTGCGACCGCGGCCTTTTCCGGATTGATCGCGAGAACTCCGCAAGGATCGAGGGGCTCAGTCTCGGCGAGGAGGGCGCCGTGCACGCGGGGGAATTCAGCGAGAACGCAGTATGGGACGCGCTGAGGACCTGCTTTGACCCGGAGATCCCGGTCAACATCGTCGATCTGGGTCTTATCTACGACCTCTCGGTCGAGCAGGGGGCGTCGGGAGGCCGGCAGGTCGACGTGAAGATGACCCTCACGGCGCCAGGCTGCGGCATGGGCCCGGTGATCGCCGAGGACGCGCGCCAGAAGATCGCTGCGCTTCCCAGCGTCGAGCTCGCCAAGGTACACATTGTCTGGGATCCCGTGTGGAGCCCGCACATGATTTCCGAAGCGGGCCGCAAGGCCCTCGGCCTGGAGTAAGGCGCAAAGCCTAGGCCGTCACGGTCTCGAGCGAGCATCCGTCGGCCTCGGCCGCGGGCGTCTCGCAGTTGGGCCTGGCGATGACGCCCGGGTAGGGCTCGTAGGCGAAGGGCGCGTCGGGATCCGACAGGAGGTGCCTGTCGCAGACCCCGAATAGCTCGGCCTGAGATTCGGCCCGGCGCATGTCGCGCAGGAACGCTCCCTCGGAATCCACGCCCTGGCCCACGAAATTGAGATACTTCTTCATCTTGTTGACATGGGCGCGCTCCGGAAAGTCCTCGTGATGGGTGGCCGCGTAGAGGCGCTCCACGTATTCGCGGACCTCGCCCAGCGTAACGCGGTACTCCGCCATCCCGGCGAAGCGCTCCCGGCACTGCCTGAAGATCCATGGATTGCGGATGGCGTGACGGCCCACCATCACGCCGGCCGATCGCGTGCCGGCGAGGATCTCGGCGGCGCGCCCCGCCGAGGTCACGTTGCCGTTGGCCAGCACGGGGCAGCGTGCGCGGCTTGCCGCGTGCGCGATGCGCTCGTAGCGCACCTCGCTGCGGTACATCTCGCGCACGGTCCGGCCGTGCACCGTCAACAGGTCGATGTCGCTTGCGTTGACGATGTCGATGATCCGATCGAGAGGCTCGTCGTCATCGAAGCCTATGCGCATCTTGACCGTCAGCAGGCCTGGGACCGCCTCCCTCAGCGCACTGAGGATCTCGGCGATGCGCGCGGGGTCGCGCAGGAGCCCGCCGCCGACGTTCTTTCGGTAGACCTTCGGGGCGGGGCAGCCGAGGTTCAAGTCGATGCCCGCAATCGCATGACGCGCGAGTTCCTGAACGGTGCGCACCATGTGCGCGATATCCTCGCCGATCAACTGGGCAAAGACCGGCCGGCCCGTGTCGTTCTCGTCGATGCTGCGCAGGATGTGGCGCTCGGGCCGCGACTGGGCGTGGACGCGGAAGAACTCGGTGAAGAAATAGTCCGGCGCCCCGTAGTGGGCCACCACGCGCATGAACGCCAGATCGGTCACGTCCTGCATGGGCGCGAGCGCGGTCAGGGGCTGGCCGGCGGCCAGCGGGCAGGGAAGGGGCTTCGCCACAGCTAGGTCGCTTCCCCCTCGGGGCCTTCCTCAGTCTGCTGTGACTTCCACTGCTCCAGGATGTCCGCCTTGTCCTCTACCAAGTCGAAGACCGCGCGCGCGACGTAGATCGGGCGCTTGTGCTGGAGTGCGAGGACGATCGAGTCACTCGGCCTGGCGTCGATCTCGGCAATCTTCGTCCCGAGCTCGTTCTCCATTGAGAGAAGAACCCTGGCAAAGAAGGTCTGGTCGCGGGCGTCGTTGATGACGATGCGCTCCAGGCGGGTGCCGAGCCCGACGAGGATGCTGCCGATCAGGTCGTGCGTCATCGGGCGCTCTCGCCTGACCCCGTCAAGGGTCATCTGGATGGCGTTGCCTACCGACTGGTCGACATAGATGACGAAGGTCTTGTCGTCGTTCCCAAGGAACACGGCACAGCTGTTGAGGGTGGGAACCACCCCCCTCACGGTGACCGCTACGACGTCGTTTTGCATGGGTTGATGGCCCCTTCGCCGGGGCCTGGGTCAACGATGGAGTCCCTGCGGGGAAAGGGCAAGCGGAGCCCGAAAGCCCCTAGAATCCAAGGAGGCTGATGTCCATGGCGCGGGCCCTTTCGAGGACCGCGGCCTTATCGAGGAGGATGACGCCGCCCGCCTCCAGGGCGGCAGCGCGGATGCCCGCACCGTCCATGGTCTTGAGCGTCTTCATCCCAAAGCAAGGGACGTCGAAGCGGAAGTTCTGGCGGGCCTTGACCGTCTTCACGAAAAGGGTGTCGTCGGCCCTCATGGCGCCGGCGCGCCGGATCATCTCGTCGGTGCCCTCGAACGCCTCTACGGCGAGGACCGTGCCCTTGCGGACCACGCAACCCTGCCCGATGTCGAGTCTGGCGCATTCGCGGGCGATATGGATTCCGTGCTCAACATAGTCCGCCTCGATGGGGAAACGCCCGGGGGTCATGCATCCCTTGGAGGCGAGCTGGTCGTCGATGAAGGCGCGCGCGTCGAGTAGGGTGATTCCCAGCGCCTCTATCTCCTTGGCCACCGCGCCGAATATCGTCTCCGCATTGCGCCGCTTCAGGGAAAGGAGGATCTGGGCGGCCTTCAGGTCGGGCCTGAGGCCGTCGAAGAGGCGCCTCGGCGTCACCTGGCCCGCCATCACCGCGTAGCCCGCCCCGAACTTCTCGAGCAGTCGCAGGGTCTTTCCGACCTGGCCGACGTGCACGGTGTGGCGCTCTTCCTCGGCGAAAGAGGAGACCAGCTCGGGGGCGGTCTCGCCCTCGAAGGCGATCAACCGGAGGCTGATCCCGGCCTTGCGGGCGGATTCCGCCAGAAGCCGGGGGTATATCCCCTGGCCCGCGATCAACGCGACCGGGCGCTTGGGGTCAAAGGTTTCGGGTAGGTACGCTGAGAGGGGCAAAGTAAGTGGGCCGCTTAGGTCTGCGCGCCGTAGTACTTCTTGTAGCTCCGGTAATAGCGGTAGTTCGAGTAATATTCTATCCTGCGAGGAGACAGGCCATTGAGCACGACGCCGAGGAGCTCGTTCTTTCCCTCACGCAAGGCCTTTATATAGAGTCGGATATGCTTACGGTAAGCGCGGTTGAAGCGGCATACGTACACCACCTCGTCGGCGCGCTCGGCGATCAGCATCGCGTCGGTGACGGCACCCATCGGGGGCGAGTCAATCACAACGAGGTCGAACTGCTTCTTGAGGCGCTCCAGCAGCAGCGGGAACACGGGGTTTTCGAGCAACTCCGTCGGGCTCTTGGAGCGGCCGCCCGAGGTCAGCAGCCAGAGATTGTCGGACACCTTGGTGATCCCCAGGTCGGGATTGGTCGCCGTGTCGCCATCGAGGCTGGCGCCCTTCTCGAACCATGAAATGATGCCGTTGGTGTTGGGCTGGCGGAAATACCTGTGGAGCATCGGGCGGCGCAGGTCGCAGTCGACCAGCAATGACCGCTTGCCGTGGCGGGCGAAGCACGCAGCTATATTGCAGGATATCAGCGTCTTTCCCTCTCCGGGGATCGTGCTCGTGACGAGAAGCGATTTAGGGAAGTCCAGTTTCGACTGGATCTTGATCGAGCTGTAAAGCCCCAGGAAGGCCTCGGTGCCCGCCTCGTGACCCGCCACCGGCTCGGCCATTCCAATTTTCTCTTCGTCGGTGATGTGGGAAAGCTGCGGGATGATGCCGAGCAGCGGCACGCCGATGAACGACTCGATGTCCCAGGCGCTCTTGACGCGGTCGTCGAGGAAGCCGAGCCCAATGGCGATGACGCAGAAGAGGATCACGCCGATGCCGATGCTCGTGCGCATGATCCCGGAGACGTTAGGCGAGATCGGAGCCCCCGGCGTGACCGCGCGGTCGAGCGGGTGAAGGGCGATCTTGTCGAGGTTCTTGAAGGTCGTCGTCTGGTTGAGGCGGTCGAGGATCTCCATGTAGTAGCTTTTTGCCACCGTGGCGCGGCTCTGCAGGGAGTTGTAGTCGACGCTGAGGGCCCGAAGGCTCAGCTCCTGGGACTCCTGCTCCTTGTATTCCTTCTCGAGCGCAGTGACGCTGTCGCGCGACGCGTCCAGACGGGTGTCGAGGTCCGCAATCGCCAGGTCGATCGCCTTGGCCAGCTGGCTCTTTGTGACCGCGATCTTGTCTGCGTTGTCGATGACCTTTGGGTGCTTTTCAAGGTAGCGCTCCATCAGGAGGGCCTGGGTCTGCTCGGCCTCGCTCAACTGGGCCTTCAGGGTCGGCACGGAGCCGTGATTCGCAATGTAGGAGATCTCGAGGAGGTTCTTGCCGTCTCGCTTGAACTCGGAGACCTCGCCGGAGAGCTCCTGCACGCTGAGCATTTCCAGCCGGGCTGTGGTGAGGGCCGCGCTGACCGACTTCAGGCGGTCGGAGATGATGTCGATGCTCTTGTCGAGCGACACCAGGTTGTGAAGGCGCATGTAGTCCTGCAGCTCCTTCTCGGCGTCCTCGGCATCCTTGCGCAGCTGTTTCGCGCGGGTGTTCAGGTAAGCGACCGCCTCCTCGTTCTTCCCGCCGACGCTCTCGAAGAGGTAGTCCATGAACTTGTCCACGTAGCGGTTCGCGATAATCTTCGCGGCCTCCGGGTCCTCATGGCGCACAGAGATCGTTATCAGGTAGCTGCTGCGCAGGGGCTGAGCATCGAGCGAGCCCATGACGGCCCCGACCGGAGGCGGAGGCGAACCCGGGGGAAGGTGCTTCATTGAGGCCCTTTGAAGGATCGCGCGCTCTTCCGGCGTGAAGGACTGGGCTACGCTGTCCCTCAGGCGGTTGCTCGTGATGTCATGGATGTACGTATTGAGATCCATCTCCGAGCGAACGGACGGGTCCACGACGCCCTGGCTCGTGACAACGGTCTCCGGCTTCTCAAACTGCAGCGAGGCTGTGGCCTCGTAAATGGGCGTCTTGCGGGCCTGGACGTAGAAGAATCCCACGGACACGACGAGCGCGATGGGCAGCGCCACCCAGAGGCGCTCTCGCAGGATGATGTAGTAGTCACGGAGCGTGCGCCGCTCGATGACCGATTCGTCGTCGTAGCCGTACGGCTTCTGGCTCTTGTTTGATGAGGAGTCGGACATGGAGATTCGGGCGGGGGGATCAGATGATTCTCTCGGGAACGTAAACGATATCGTCGGGCTCGAGGACCAGGGCGTTGTTGTCGCCGTTTGTCTTGGCATCGCTCCTGCCCTTGATGAGGCTCTCGACGTCGAGAGTGATCACGCGGGTAGAACCGTCGGGAAGGATGCGCGTCACCCGAACAGCCGTGCCCTGCGCCGTGTCGGTGAAGCCGCCTGCCTTGGTCACGAGGTCCACGACCGACATGCTCGATTCAATTGGAAGCGGGTAGCGCCCGGGATTCTTCACCTGGCCCTGAACCGACACCTCCCGCGGGGCATACTCCTCAACGGCGACCGTCACCTGGGGGTTCCTTAGGTAGCGACCGTTCTTGTAGGCCTCCTCGATCGTGTGCTCCGCCTGGCTGAGGGTCTGCCCGTAGACCCGGATCTCGCCGACCAGCGGAAGGTTTACCGTTCCCTTTGCGTCGACACGGCACACCATCGTCAGGTCGTCCTCCTGGAATATACGGATGCTGATCTTGTCGGTGGTCCGGATGCTGTAGGCCTTGGCTGTCTTGGCTGCGCCGCCCCTCGACGAGGCATCGGCGCGCGCCGACGATGCGGCGAGCATGCAGAATACGAACAGAAAAAAGAGTGTGGGCAGTGATTTCACAGGGGGACTTACCAGTGGGATGACACGGTCAGGTTGTATTGGGTCCTCGGAAAGTCAGCAAAGCTGAGATTGGACCAGTTTCTGTAGTAAGAGCAACCCACCTGCAACTTTAAGTGCTCGTTGAAGGCGTATGAATAGAAGGCGCTCATCGCGATGAACTGGTCGACGCGCTGCTGACTGTCCGGGGCCTGTTCGCCCGCGGTGCCCAGGAAGCGGTTCTCGCCGCCGGTGGCCGTAAGCGTGGCGACGGCCTTGGACGAGATGGAGTCCTGGAGCGTGAACCCCGCGCTCGAGGTCTCGATCGAGATGGCATTCGCAGTGGTCGAGAAATCCTGTGAGACATTGGCCGTAAGCGCGATGCGCCGGGTGATGTTCCACGTCATCGACCCTGCGGCGTTCGTGTCGTTATAGCCGTTGGGGCCGGCCACGCCGTAGGGCGTGCGGTCCTGGTAGCCCACCTGGAGCGAGCCGTTGAAGGGGCCAAAGACGCGGCCGCTCACACCGATCATCAGGCTGTTGTCGACGTACTTCTGCCCGTTGGCCTCGTCGGTCAACCGGTACCTGTAGTCGATGAACATGTCCCTCTGGTCATTGAGGATGTAGTAGAGGTAGAGGTTGCTTGAGTAGACGGTCTGGTTCGTGAACAACAGCTGGTCGTCGTAGTTAGCCCGGGAATAATCGAACGTGCCCGTGATCGAGTAACGCTCAATGACAGGGTACTGGAAATTGAGTCCCGCGTCGTAATTCCACGAGATGTCTCGCGTGTTCACGTTCACGTCGGCGCGGTCCTCGCGTTGGACGCTCAGGGTGATGGACCCCGTGGTCCTGCCGCTCTGCTTTGTGAACTCCGCGGATAGGCTTGGGTCCACATAGTTCTGGCTCGTGAATCTCTCGAACTGCATTGCGGTCACTGAGGCGCTGACATTGACGCCGATCCAGCCCGCCCTGCGCGTGAACTCGGTGGTGACGACCTCCTCATAGGAGAGGCTCCCGTTGTCGAGTCCGTTCGCAAACACGTTCGAGTCGTAGCCCATCTCGACTGACCCATCGACGAAGATATGGTCCTTGCCGTCCTCCAGGGACACGAGGGCCCTGGCACTCGGCGAGACAACAGCGGCGGCCACCACGGCCGCCGCCGTGAGCAATCGTTGCTGAAATTTCATGAACGCGTCGCAGGGGAGTTGGCCGGGCGACTCAATGGCCGGTGAGGTTTGCTCCGCTGATCACCGGACCCTCGGGCGGTGTCGTGGGCACCACGGGGACTGCAACGATCTCGCCAGTAGTGCCGGCGTCGTTCGAAACGCCGTCGAAAAACGAAAGGGTGCCGTCCCCGCTCTTTTTGGCCTGAACCTCGAAATACACCAGCTTCCTTGCGGAATCGGCCGCGAGCACCCGCTCGTTGAGCCAGATGCGGGCCTCGTCGATGTCGCCCTCGGGAATGCTCTGGATGAGCACGATGTTGGGGTGCCCGGGCTTGTCCGACGGCTTCACGATCATCTGCCGGCCCGCCGTCACCAGGTGGGACGTGTCGGTAGGGCCGGCTTGAACGGACGCCTCGCCCTGGATGATGGAGACCACCGACTCCTTGTCCGTGGCGGTGATGACGGACTGGCGGCCGCGGATCGACGCGCTCAGGAGCGCGGTGTCGAAGACCATTGTGCTTCCGGCAACGAGCTTGCTCGTGGAAACCCCGATCACGCCGAAGTCGAGGATCACATGCATCGTGGAGATGGAGGGCTCGTCGTCATAGTCGGTGCGGTTGGGCTTGAAGCTGTCCTGCACAAACTCGCGGAGCTGCACTCGGGTGTTCACGTCGAAATAGATGCCGGTGCCGTTGGAAAGCACGACAGATGCGTTCGAGCCGCTTTTGGTCTCAATGATCGTTCCCTCGGCGTTGTAGACACCCTTTTTGGTGAGATCGTCGATCTCCTTGCCATTGTCGATCTGCGTATCACCTTGTGTGTCAGCAACGTACAACTTACTTGTGGGGCTTTTCTTACTGCTTTCCGCATGCGCGACCGTTGCCAGCAGGAGCGCGGCGCTCAGGGTGCGAATGATAAGGAGCCGATTCATATTGGGACCAAAATACCCGGTAATGAAAACCTTTGCAAGAGAGTACAAATGCGTATGCGCCACGGCCTGCCGCAATGGGGCCGGAGGGTACTCCTTTGAGTTCCGCTGATGCGGCTACGGTGCCACAACCAGGTTCAGGATCCGGCCAGGCACATAGATCACCTTCAGCAGGTTCTTACCCTCAACAAAGGGCAAAACCTTTGCATTGGCGCGGGCGATCGCCACGGCCTGCTCCTGCGTCAGGTTGACAGGGACAAGCTGGTCGCCACGGTGCTTTCCATTGACCTGGAAGACCAGGCGCACCTCGGCCGCGGTGAGGCGCGCGGGGTCGAACTTCGGCCAGGGCGTGCTCGCCGCGTGGCCCGGTGCGCCGAGACGTGACCAGATCTCCTCCGCGAAGTGCGGCGCGAACGGCGCCAGCACCTGGATGAAGGAGAGCACGCTCGAGCGGCTCACCTTCGCTTCCTTGTGCAGCGCATTCTCGAAGATCATCATCTGCGAGATCGCCGTGTTGAAGCGTAGCGACTCGATGTCCTCGCCGACCTTGCGGAGGGTCTCGTGCAGGAGCTTGAGGAGCTCGGCCGAGTCCTGGACACCCTCGGCGACCTTCGGGTGGGCCCTTCCGTCCTCTCCCACGCAGTCGCTCCACACTTTCTGCAGGAAGCGGTGAACCCCCTCGATGCCTCGAAGGTTCCATGGCTTCATGGCCTCCAACGGCCCCAGGAACATGAGGTAGAGGCGCAAGCTGTCGGTGCCGTGCGACTCGATCACGGTGTCCGGGTTCACGACGTTGCCGCGGGTCTTGGACATCTTCTCTCCGTCCTCGCCGAGGATGATGCCTTGGTGGAACAGCCTCATAAAGGGCTCGTCCGTCGGCACGGCGCCAATGTCGAAGAGCACCTTGTGCCAGAATCGGGCGTAGAGGAGGTGGAGCACCGCGTGCTCCGCCCCGCCGACGTAGAGATCGGGCGTGCCCCAGCGGGCGAGCGCCGCGGGCGAGGCAAAGGCGCGGTCGTTGCGAGGGTCGGTGAAGCGCAGGTAGTACCAGCAGGATCCCGCCCACTGCGGCATCGTGTTGGTCTCGCGGCGGGCCCGGATCCACGCGTCCCCCTCGGGGCGCGGGGCACTGCTGGGAACGGCGCGGCCGCTCGAGCAGTCGTACCACACTTCAACCCAGTCGGAAACGTTGGCCAGGGCGCTTTCGCCGGTTCCGCTCGGCAGGTAGGACTGGACCGGCGGAAGCTCCAGGGGCAGGGCCGACTCGGGCAGGGGCAGCGCGTAGCGGGCCACACCTGCCTCCTCGAACCAGACCGGTTCCCTGGGCAGCGCGGAGCCAAGAGCGGCGATTGCCTTGCTGTAGTCCTGCTCGCTGACCCAAACGATCGGTATGGGCTCACCCCAGTAGCGCTGGCGCGAGAACAGCCAGTCGCGCAGCTTGTAGTTCACGGAGGGCCGTCCCGCCCCCTTTGCCGCCAGGTCATCCGTTATTTTCCTCTTCGCGTCCTGCCAGGACATGCCTGTGTATCCGTCGGAGTGGATGAGATTGCCGTCGCCTGTGTACGGAAGCTTCGGCGCCTGCCCGTTTGCGGCATGCTTTGCCGGCTCAATGACGGTCACCACGGGGATGGCGTAGCGTGTCGCGAACTCGTAGTCCCTCTCGTCGTGGGCCGGGACGGCCATGATGGCGCCGGTGCCGTAGCCCATGAGGACATAGTCCGCCACCCAGATCGGGATCCTGGCGCCGTTGACGGGGTTGATCGCGAACGAGCCCGTGAAGACGCCGGACTTGTCCTTGGCGAGGTCGGTGCGCTCAAGGTCGCTCTTGGACGCGGTCCGTTTGCGGTAGTCCTCTACGGCGGCCCGCTGCTCGGGGCTCGTCAGCGCTCCGACGAGCTCGTGCTCGGGAGCAAGGACCATGTAGGTGCAGCCGAAGAGCGTGTCGGGGCGCGTGGTGAAGACCTTCAGGCCGCCCAGCGAAGGCTTCTCCAGGCCAAAGACGATTTCTGCCCCCTCGCTGCGTCCGATCCAGGCCGACTGCATCCTCTTTGTGGAGTCCGGCCAGTCGAGACCTTCCAGCCCCGAGAGAAGCCGGTCCGCGTACGCGGTGATCCTGAGCACCCACTGGCGCAGGTTGCGCCTTTCGACGGGAAAGCCGCCGACCTCGCTCTTGCCGTCGACGACCTCCTCGTTGGCGAGCACGGTGCGCATCTCGGGGCACCACCAGACCGGCCGTTCGTCCACGTAGGCTAGGCCCCTCTTGAAGAGCTGCAGGAATATCCACTGTGTCCAGCGGAAGTACTTTGGGTCGGTCGTGTCGATCTCCCGCTCCCAGTCATACGAGAAGCCCAGCGCCTTGATCTGGCGCTTGAAGTTGGCGATGTTGTTCTGGGTATTGGTCGACGGATGCGTCCCCGTCTTCACCGCGTGCTGCTCGGCCGGCAGGCCGAAGGCGTCCCAGCCAATTGGGTGGAGCACGTTGAAGCCCCGGGCCCTCTTGTAGCGCGCAAGGATGTCCGTCGCCGTGTATCCCTCGGGGTGTCCTATGTGCAGGCCCGCACCAGAGGGGTAGGGGAACATGTCGAGCACGTAGTACTTCGGCCGGGTGGGGTCCTCCCCGGCCTTGAAGGAGTGCTCGGCCTCCCAGAAAGATTGCCAGCGGCGCTCAATCGCATGAAAGTCGTAATCTTTGCTCTCAGTAGCCATCGTGTGAAACCGTCCACAGTGAATCATTCATCCCTCCGGTCAATCTTGGCCGTCCTGCTGGCCGTCCTCACCTCGGCCTTTCCCTCCAGGGCTTCGATGAGCGGCGGCTTTGACAAGCTGCTGGACTCGGTCGTTCGCATCGACGTCAGGGAGCTCGATTTCGAGGAAGGAGCCCGGCGCATCGATGCAAGCATCGGCTCAGGTGTCATTCTGTCCCAAGACGGCCTTATCCTCACCAATGCGCATGTTGCTGGACCTAAAGCGGTTGAGATAAATGTCACGCTGGCCAACCTCGAGCGGGTGGGCGCGAAACTGGTGGGCTGGGACCACTGGACGGACCTCGCCCTCCTGCGGATCAACATGGACGATGTGAAGCGCCGGGGCCTTACGTTCAAGCACGCGGAGTTCGGCGACAGCGAAAAGCTCTACGTGGGCGAGACGGTCTACGCAGTCGGAACCCCCCACGGCCTGACACGCACCGTCACCCGCGGGATCATCTCCAACAACAACCGGTTCTTCGAAGACACAGAGGGGGTCGACGGCTACGAGACCGGCAATTTCAACACATGGCTGCAGACGGACGCTGCGATAAACCCGGGCAACTCAGGCGGCCCGCTGGTGACGGAAGATGGCCGCATCGTGGGCATCACCTCGCGCGCCTACCTCGGTGCGAACAACCTGGGTTTCGCCATTCCCTCCGCCACCGCCAAGAAGGTGGTTACCGACCTCGTGCGTGACGGCTCGATCACCCGAAGCTACGTTGGCATCGTGTTCAAGGCGCTTCAGGACCTCGAGGGCTTCTATGACGTGGCCACCAACACCGGCGTCCTGGTCGACAGCGTCGAGTCCCAGTCGCCCGCTGCGGACGCCGGCCTGCGGGCGGGCGACGTCATCCTGGCGATCAACGGCAAAAAGGTCGACGGGCGCTTCCCCGAGCAGCTGCCGCCGATCCAGAACCTGATCGCGGGCCAGCCGGTGGGCTCGGCTCTCTCCATTACCTACAAGCGCGGCGCGACCGAGTCGGCCGCTTCGCTGGTGACCGCCCGGCTCGAGAGCCGGGTCGGGGAGGAGTGGGTCTCGGAGACCTGGGGCATCGGACTAAGGAAGGTGTCCCGGGCCTTCGCCAGGGAAAACCAGCTGCCGGACGACACCGGTGTCCTCGTGATCGGGGTGCAGCGCGGCTTTCCGGCCGATGTTGCAGGCCTGGCCCGCGGCGACATCATCACCAAGATCAACCAAACACCCGTGACCTCTCTCGAGGCCGTCAGGACCGTCGATGCCGCCTATGCCGCGGTGCCGGCGCCGACGCTCTTTGAGATCCAGCGGGAACGCAGAGTCTCACTCGTGGTCCTTAAACCGTGAAACGCATCCTGACCGCCCTGACGGCCCTCACAGTCCTCGCGCCCGGCCTCGCGCGCGCCGCAAGCCTGCCCGATCTCTGGGCCGCGCGAATCAAGTGCACGGTCGCCGTGGAATACGTCACGGAGACCGAGCTCGAGCGCAGGCCGACGATCGCCTACGGGACTGTCGTCGACTCCAACGGGACCATCATCCTGCCGTCCTCCGCGATCGACCCGCGCATCTCGCCCAAGCAGATCAAGGACTTCAAGGTGTACTTGCCGGGAAACCCGGATGGCTCGCCCGCGCAGTACCTCGGGCGCGACGCGTTCACGGGCTGGCATTTCGTACGCGCGGGTTCCGCGGTGCGGGACCAGCTGGTGCCGGTCACGAAGTTCGCCGCAGACGGCCCGTCCCGCGAGGCCGCGATGGCCGACGAGGTCTGGGGGATCGGGCTTCGCAACAAGGATGAGGATTTCATGCCCTATATCCTGCAGAGCCACGTGGCCCTCGTGCAGTCGCTGCCGCAGCGCACGGCCATCGCCCAGCAGGAGGTGGCGGGACCGGGTCTGCCCGTGTTCGATCGAGACGGCCGCTTCGTGGGCCTGGGGCTGAGCTCCTTTGGGCAGACCTTTCTGGAGTTCTCGGGCTCCGAGAGGGGAGGGGCGCCAGTGATGCTCGTCAACGTCGAGGAGAGCAGCGCCTTCCTCGTGGCCGCCGAGGTGCTTCCCTACCTTGGGCGGATCCCGAGCAACGTCGCGGGGCGGCCGCTTCCTTGGCTCGGCGCCTTCGGCCTTGAGCCCATGGACCGCGAGGTCGGCGCCTTCCTCAAACTCGAGTCCCAGTCAGGCGCGGTGATCAGCGAGGTCCTTGAGGGAAGCCCGGCGGAAAAGGCGGGCCTCAAGGCGAGGGACATCATCCTTGGGGTCGACGGCAAGCCGCTGCCCAGATTCAGGCCCGACCGGGTTGTAGTCGACTACGTGGACAGGCTCTTTACCTCGCGAGCGCCGGGCGACGTCGTTACGCTCTCGATTCTGCGCGGTTCGCAGCGCATGGAGGTCAAGGCCACCCTTGAGGACGAGCCGAAGCTCGTGCGGGAGGCCGACCGCGCTTATTTCGACAAGATAGGCTTCACGGCGCGCGAGTTCGTTTATGGTGACGCTATCGCCCGTCACGCGAAGGCCGGCCAGCTCAACGGGGTTGTGGCCCACCTGGTGAAGCCGAACAGCCCCGCCGACATCGCCGGCCTGCGCCCCGACGACTGGATAAAGGAGATTGACGGCATCGAGATCGGTGACTTCCAGTCGGCGGTGACGAAGCTCACCTCGATCCAGGGCGATCCCCTGCGCGCGGAGACCGTATTTCTCGTCAGCCGCGGAAGCGACACCGCCGTTCTCCGAATCAAGCTGCGCTGATCCAGGCCCCGGCGGTCCGCCGCCCGGGGCGCTCCCTCTTCCCATTTGCCCAGGGACCCGATTAATGTATCTGCTCGAAGAGTGAAATGGAGCCACTAGCTTGACCGGCACACACTAAGATGCGCCTCGCATTGACCGCACTCACAGACGAACTGCGCCGCTTGAAGGCGGCCGGGGTTGGCCGCGTCTGTGTCTCGGACCAGGGCATCGAGTCCCTGCGCAGGTCGGTGGCCGCCTTGGGCAAGGGTTCCGAACCGCAGCCCCTTCCCGTCGTCGAGCTGCCTTCCGGGGACAAGAGAATGCGGTGGGAGGCGCTTCGCACCCTCGTGCTGGAGGACCCCGTCTGCAAAGCCAAGGTGAGGCCCGGCAAGAAGATTGTGCTTGGGGTGGGCAGCCTGGACGCGTCGATCATGTTTATCGGGGAGGCTCCCGGCGCGGAGGAGGAGGTCCAGGGCGAGCCCTTTGTCGGGCCCGCCGGACAGCTGCTCACCAAGATGATCGGCGGGATGGGCCTTTCGAGGTCCGACGTCTACATCGGCAACATCATGAACTGGCGCCCCGACCTTCCCGTAGGGCCCGACGGCGTGCAGACCGGAAACCGCCCGCCGACGGGCGAGGAGATGGCCCATTGCATGCCGTACCTTCTTGCCCAGGTCGATGTCGTGAGCCCGGCGTTGCTGGTTGCGCTGGGTGCGACGGCGGCCAAGGGGTTGCTCGGCCACGGCACATTCGGCGCCCTGGGAGAGGTGCGGGGCAAGTGGCATGAGTTCGGCGGCCGCCCTCTCATGGTCACCTACCACCCGAGCTACATCCTCAGGAACCCCACCAACCGTACGAAGCGCCTTATATGGGAGGATTTGCTCAAGGTAATGGAACGCGCCAACCTCCCGATATCCGACAAGCAACGCGGATTCTTTCTTTGATATGAGAACCCTCCGCTTCCTCCTGCCACTCGCGGTCCTTGCAGTCCTGTGCGCCTCCGCCCGGGGCGAGCGCGACGAGCCCTTTGACTTCGAGGTCCTGCGCTTTGATGCGAAGATGCTCGCCGCCCGGCCCTATTCACCGCCGCCGGTCACTGTCCCGGAGAACCTGCTCAAGCTCAACTACGACCAGTACCGCGACATCCGATTCAGACCCGAGGAGTCCCTCTGGCGGCGCGAGCGCCTTCCCTTTGAGCTGCAGTTCTTCCACCCGGGCTTCAGCTTCGACCGGCCGGTGCAGATCAACACGGTGAGGGCCCGGAAGGTCTCGCCGGTGGAGTTCTCATCGAGGCTCTTTGATTATGGCATGAACCACGTGCCGTCGGTGCCTACGACGATGGGCTTCGCGGGCTTGAGGCTGCTCTATCCGCTCAACAAGCCGGGCGACGAGCTCGGCGCCTTCCTCGGCGTCAGCTACTTCCGCTTCCTTTGCCAGCACGCGGTCTACGGGCTCTCCGCCCGCGGCCTGGCCATCAACACCGGTGAGCCCGGTGGCGAGGAGTTTCCCATCTTCCGCGAGTTCTGGGTGGAGCGGCCGAGCCCCGATGCGAAGAGCCTCGTTGTCTACGCCCTCCTAGACGGCCCCAGCGCAGCCGGCGCATTCCGGTTCGTCATCACCCCGGGCCCCGAGACCATCACGCAGGTGCATGAGGTCCTCTACTGCCGGAGGAACCCCGCGGTCCTCGGCATTGCGCCCCTGACGAGCATGTTCTGGCACGGTAAGAACACGAATGTCAGCTACAACGACTTCAGGCCCGAGGTGCATGACTCCGACGGCCTCATGGTCGCCAATGGCGCGGGCGAGTGGCTCTTTAGGCCCCTGACGAACCCCGACTCGGCGCGCATCGCTAGCTTCTCAGACGAGAACCCCAAGGGTTTCGGGCTCATCCAGCGCGAACGCAGGTTTGAGGACTACCAGGACCTCGAGGCGGACTACCACATGCGCCCGAGCGGGTGGGTGGAGCCCATCGGACTGTGGGGCAGGGGATCGGTGCGTCTCGTGGAGCTGCACGCGCCGGACGAGACGTACGACAATATCACGGCATTCTGGGTGCCCGAGAGCCTCCCGCCGGCCGGCGAACCCATTGAGTTCGCCTACAAGCTGCATTGGTACATCGACCAGATCCGGCCTCCGGCGGGCTACGTCGTCGCGACGCGCCATGGCCGCACCGCGACCCAGGAACGCGACCTGGAGCGTTTCGTCGTCGACTTCGACGGGGCGTACCTGAGCAAGCAGGGGCCAGACCCGCTGATCGAGCCCCTGGTCACCGTCGGCGAGGGCGCTAAGCTCGTGAACTCTACGGTCCAGAAGAACCCCTTCAACGGGACCTGGCGCGTCGCCTTTGCGTTGAAGCCCGATGGAACCGGCCGTCCTGTCGAGCTGAGGTGTTTCCTGCGCAAGCAGCCGCACGGACTCACCGAGACCTGGAGCTACCTCTGGCAGCCGTGAGCGAGCCCGCCGAGCACGTCCCAGAGGCCCCGGGCCTTCCGGAGGCGTTCCGGCCCAGGACCGGGACCATGGATTCCTGGAACGCGGCCTATGTCCGCGTGGAGGACTACCTGCGCGCGCACCGCATCCACAACCGCCTCCACCAGAGCCGCCTGATCCAAAGGATCCTTGAGCGGGCCGCCCGCCGGCACGAGGAGCACCCCGCGCTGGATCCGACCATCCTCGCAGCCGAGGAGACCGAGAAGATAATGGACGAGTGGTTTGCGGAGATCCTCGGCAGCAAGGGACTGCCGCACGACCGTCTGGCCGTCGACGGCCGGGTGGCGCTGCTCCTGTGCGACGGCCCCGAGCGATGGCCCTACGCCTTTCTCAACAGCGATCACGTTCCGGACGACTTCGTGAAGGCCATGAGGTCGAGCAACCTAGTGGCGGGGCCCGACCTCGCGGTGTCGAGCATGGTGCCGAGGCCCATTGACCTGGGCCTCATCACCGAGGCGGCGGGCGAGACGCTCGAGCGCTTCGAGCGCTGGCCCGCTCTGCGCACGCTGCTGCTCTGGGTTGTCTTCGCCCTGGCGCTCATGGGCATCTTCTACGCCACTCGCTGAGGCACGCCATGCGCTTCTTCCTCACCGAACACATGGACGCGCGGCGCCTGAACCGCCGCCGGTTCCTCTTCTTCTCGTCCGCATTCGTCCTGACGAGCCTGGCGACCTGGTTCATGGCGGACCTCTTCTGGCGGGACGGAAACTTCTCGGGCCTCGAAATCGTTCTGCTGGCCCTCTTCGTGCCGCTGTTTGCGCACATATCGGTCGGCTTTTGCACGGCCTTTGCGGGGTTCTACGTCATGAACCGTGGGGGTGACAGCAGCCGCGTGTCAGCCTCCTCGCCTCCGGGTAGCCCCTACAAGCTCGCGTCCACGGCGATCGTGATGCCGATCTGCAACGAGGACGTCAGCCGTGTTTTCGAGGGGCTGCGCGTCGTCTACAAGTCGCTCCAGCAGACGGCCGGTGCCGAGCATTTCGACTTCTTCATCCTGAGCGATTCAAACCAGCCCAACCAATGGGTCCGGGAGGAGGTCGCGTGGGTCGAGCTCTGCAAGCAGGTCGGGGGCTTCGGGAAGATTTTCTACCGGAAGCGCCGCCAGGCGATCAACAAGAAGGCCGGCAACGTGGCCGACTTCCTGCGCCGATGGGGCAGCAACTACAGGTACATGGTCGTCCTTGACGCGGACTCGGTCATGACCGGCGAGTCGCTCGCCCGCCTGGTCACGATGATGGAGGAGAACCCCTCGGCCGGCATCATCCAGACCGCCCCGAGGGTCGTGCGAGGGGTCTCGCTCTACACCCGCCTGCAGGCCTTTGCCAACCGGCTGTACAGCCCCCTCTACCTCGCCGGGCTCAACTACTGGCAGCAGCACGAGGGAAACTACTGGGGCCACAACGCCATCATCCGGGTGAAGCCGTTCATGGACCACTGCGCGCTGCCGGACCTGCCGGGCAATGAGCCCTTCGGGGGGAGGATCCTCTCGCACGACTTCGTGGAGGCGGCCCTCATGCGCAAGGCGGGCTGGGCCGTCTGGCTGGCCCATGACGTCGAGGGAAGCTACGAGGAGGGGCCGCCGACCCTGATCGAGAGCGCCAAGCGCGACCGCCGCTGGTGCCAGGGCAATATGCAGCACGCGTGGTTGCTGGCTGCGCGGGGCTTCAGGCCGGCCAACAGGTTCCACCTGCTGATGGGCGTCATGGCCTACGTGTCCTCCCCGCTCTGGCTGCTGTTCCTGATCCTCAGCACGGTCCAGATGGTCAAGGAGTCCAGGGCGACAAACACCCCGGACCTGTCGTTCCTTAGCACGGACAGGACGTCGCTCTTCGGCTATTCGGTGGCCGTGCCCGAGGCGCTCACCCTGTTCTCGCTGACGATGCTCCTGCTCTTCCTGCCCAAGTTCGCCAGCGTCATCGTCATGCTCGGCAAGCCTGACGAGGTCGCCCTTTTCGGGGGGCGCTGGAGGCTGGCCCTGAGTGCGGTCCTGGAGACCCTGGGCTCGATGTTGCTGGCCCCGATCAACATGATCTTTAACACGAAGTTCGTGATCTTCACGCTCCTCGGCCAGGGCGTCGCATGGGTCGCGCAGAAGCGCAACGCCGAGGAGGACGGCACGGACTGGCGCCAGGCGATCATCACGCACGGCATGTCGACGGTCTTCGGGCTCGTCTGGGGGGTATCCTCCCTGATCCTGATCCCTGCGTACTTCGCATGGCTGAGCCCCGTCCTGGCCGGCCTCGTCTTCTCGATTCCGCTGTCGATTTTCCTCAGCAAGGCGGCTTTCGGCCGCCGGGCGCGCGAGCTCGGGATTTTCCTGACGCCGGAGGAGACCCACCCCCCGATCGAGCTCGACCTGCTCGAGCGCAACCTGGACGAGTGCTACCGCCACCTGCCTCCGTTTGAGCCTCTGAGGGCCGATTACGGCCTGATGCAGGCCGTGCTCGATCCGTACATCAACGCGATGCACGTGGCGCTGCTGAGGCAGCGCCGGCCCAGCGCGGGGGCGCGCGAGTGGCTTGCCACGCTGCAGGCGCGCCTGCTCAGGGAGGGCCCGTCACGGTTCACGACGAAGGAGAAGATGGCGCTGCTGCTCGATTCCCAGTCGATGATACGGCTGCACCGCGAGCTTTGGAGCCTGCCGTCCGACGCCCTGGCCGAATGGTGGCGCCTGGCGATGAGGCAGTACAACGTCCTCGCCGCAGCGCCCACCACCGCCCTCTACCGCTGAGGTTAGGCCTTTGAGGTGATTCTGCCCAGTTCCGCCTGAACAAGCGCGAACTGGGTCTCGCACTCCGCGAGCATCGCGGCGACCCCGGCGAGCCCCTCGTTCTTGGCCGTGTGCTCGAGGCGCTCGGCCACGGCGCGCAGCGCCGCGGCGCCGACGTTGGACGAGCTTCCCTTGATCGTGTGGGCCGCCCGCGCGAATGTCGGCGCGTCACCGCCAGCAAGGCTCTTTTTCAGTTCATCAAAACGCTTGGGGGTGTCCTCAAGGTAGATTCCGACGATCTCCCGCAGAAACTCGCCATTGTCGCCGGGGTTGAGGTCCCGCAGGTTGCTGATCGCGACAGGGTCTATGATGGGCAGGTCGGGCACGGCGGTTTATCCTATGGATACGGGTGTTGGCGTTGCTTCTCTAAGCTCAGGTTGCCCACTCAAACGAGGTGTTTTGCTCGATCTCGGTGATGGTGGTCATGCCAAGGAGCACCTTCTTCAGGCCGTCGTAGCGCAGGGGCTTGTAGCCGACCTTCGCCGCGGCGCGGGTGATCTCCTGCACGCTGCGCCCCTCGGAGATCAGCGCACGGATCTCCTCGGTGATCAGCACCAGCTCGTGGATGGCGACACGGCCCTTGTAGCCGGTTCCCCTGCACCGGGGGCATCCCTTGCCCCTGTAGAAGGTGACATCCGGCAGGTCGTCCTCCTTGAAGTACTTGGCCAGTGTTTCGCGCGAGGGCGTGTAGGCCTCCTTGCAGCTCTCGCAGATGCGGGCCGCGAGGCGCTGCGCAAGGACGCCGATGACCGACGGCGCCACCATGTAGGGCTCGACCCCGATCTCGATCAGCCGCGTGATGGCCTGGGGCGCCGAGTTCGTGTGAAGAGTCGCGAAGACTATGTGGCCGGTGAGCGCGGCCTCAGTGGCGATCTTCGCCGTCTCCAGGTCGCGGATCTCGCCGATGAGGATCGCGTCCGGGTCCTGGCGCATCAGGGCGCGCAGCAGCGTGCCAAACTTCAGGTCGATCGATGCGTTCACCTGGCTCTGCGTCACGCCCGGCAGCTGGATCTCGATCGGGTCCTCGATGGTGGAGATGTTCAGCTCAGGCGTGTTGATCTCGTGGAGCGCTGAATAGAGGGTCGTTGTCTTGCCCGAGCCGGTGGGGCCAGTCACAAAGATGATGCCGTTCGGGTTCTGGATCAGGCGCTTGAAGGGCTGCAGAATCGTCTGCGACATCATCATCTTCTCAAGCGTGATCATCGACTTCTTGCCCGACATCGCGAGGATGCGGATCACAACCTTCTCGCCGTAGGCGGAGGGGATGGTAGAGACGCGGAAGTTGGCGGTCTGGGTGCCGATTGGCAGCGAGAACCTGCCGTCTTGCGGGATGCGGCTCTCGGCGATGTCCAGGTTGCAGAGGATCTTGATGCGCGAGACCAGGGCCCGGTGCAGCTTGCGTGAGAACGCGAGGATCTCGCGGAGGTTGCCGTCCACACGGAAGCGGATTCGCGAATTGATCTCCTGTGCTTCGATGTGGATGTCGGTTGCCCGCTCGCGCATCGCATAGTACATGATCTCGTCGAGGATCTGCACCAGCGCGTTGTTCTCGGCGAGCTGCAGGAGCTTGTCTGCCGCGAGCTCCAGGTTGTCAAAGAGGCTCGAGCGCTCGAGTTGTCCCAGACTGTCCTCCAGACGCTCCTCGTTCGAGTAATGGATGGCGATCGAGTCCTCCACCTCGCGCGGCAGGGCGAACACCGGGCTCACGGGGATACGGGCGATCTGCCCCAGGCGCTTGACGGTCTCCTGGTCGTCGGGCGATGCCATGGCCACGGTCAGGACCCCGTTGAAGATGTACAGTCCGATGGCCTTGATCTTCTTTGCAACCTCAAGGGGGATCTTCTCGATGGCCTCGTCGGTGATGACCGACACCAGGGGATCCACGTAGGCCACGTTCATCGCGTCCGCCCAGAACCGGCATGCGTCATCCTTCGCTGCCATCTTGGCGTCGATCACCGCCTGCACGAGCTCGGGGCTGTCGCCATGGTGCTCGCCCATGCTGCGCAGCTCCTCCTCACCCACGAAGTTCGGGGTTTCCTTGAGGCGGCCTAGGAAGGTTTCAACTCTTTGGCTTAACACGGTTGGGCTTCTTTGCCTTGAACAGTTTCCCGATCTCGGACTGGTCCAACTTCTCCATGGCGAAATTGGCCGAGCCCTTCTCGGCTTCGATCTCCGCAAGCATCTCCGGCAGCGAATACTTCACCTCGGCAAGCACGGTCTTCTTCGGCGCCTGCTGCGCGCCTCCGGCCTCTGGATGTACCTCGAAATTCATGTTCATTGCGGGGGGGCGCCCGCGTCGGACTCGTCGGGCTCGAAGCAGTTGTCGATCGTGTCAGCGAGGGCGCGTCCAATCTCCTCCGGAGGGGCATCCTTGCGGATGTAGTTCGCGGCGCCAAGGGACGCGGCCTCGTCGATGGTCTGGCGGTTGGCGAGCGAGGTCAGCATCACCACGACGCAGTCTGGATCCAGCTCCTTCAGGGCCTTCAGGGTCTGCAGGCCGTCCATCTGGGGCATGTTGACGTCAAGCATCACCAGGTCTGGCCTTTCGGCCTTGTAGACCTCCAGGCCAGAGTTCCCGTTGGCCGCCTCGTAGATGCGCGTGACCCCGAGGTGGCGCAGGAGCAGCGACATGAACTTGCGGATGTGGGCCTCGTCGTCGACGAGGAGTATGCTTCCGCTGAAATTCATTTGTAGAGCGGCAGGCTGACCACGAACTCGCATCCGCGCCCGGGGATGTTCTCAAACCCGATGGTGCCGTTGTGAGCCTCCACGATCTTGCGGCAGATGGCCAGGCCCAGGCCCGTGCTCTTTTCGCCGCCCGTGGGCTCGGCTGAGAGGCGCCCGTAGTCCTTGAAAAGCTTATGCCTTTCGCTCTCGGGAATGCCGGGCCCGTTGTCGCGCACGGCGAAGCCAGCCACGGAATCGCTCGAATGCACGAGCACCGTGATGACCGAGCCCCGAGGGGAGTACTTCACAGCGTTGTTGATGAGATTGTCGACCACCTGGCGGATCTTGTTGCGGTCAACCTCAACGACCGGGTCGTTTGCCGTCCTAACCATTTCGATGCGGGTGTTCTTCTTGACGGCCTCTATGTTGTTCAAGTGCACCGAGCGCTCCACAATCTCGGCCACGCTCGTGGGTACCTTGGCAAGCTTGAGGTGGCCCGCCTCGATCGTGGCGACATCCAGCAGCTCGTTGACCAGCTGGAGCATGGACTGGCTGGCCCCGTGAATGGTCTGGATGATCTCCCGTTGCTCGGGCGAAAGGATGCCGATGGCGTTCTCGTCCATGAGCTCGGCCAGGCCGCGAATCGAGGAGAGTGGGTTGCGCAGGTCGTGGGCGCACATCCCGAGGAAGCGGTCCTTTGCGGCATTGGCCTTGCTCAGCTGATCCACGAGCAGCTTCTGCTGCTCAACCAGCTGCTGGTTGCTCAGATGGGTTCGTATGCGGGCCACGACCTCCTTGGGCCGGAAGGGCTTGGTCAGGTAGTCCACCCCTCCCGCGTCAAAGCCCATGACGACGTCCTCGGCCTCGCTCTTCGCCGTCACGAAGATGACGGGGGCGCACGCGTCCCCATAGGTCTTCTTCAGGGTGCGGCACGTGGTGAAGCCGTCGATGCCGGGCATCATGACGTCCAGGAGGACCAGATTGGGATGGAAGCTGGAATAGACCTCCAGGGCCTGTTCCCCTGAGCCCGCCTCGGCCAAATCGTAGCCCTCATGGCGGAGAATCCCGCCGATGATCTTGACGTTCATACGGTCGTCGTCGACGACCAGGATCCGCTTTCCCTTGAGGTCGATGGATGTGGTTGGCAGGGGGTTATCCATTGAAGCTAGTACCCCCACATTGAGACAGGCTGGGGGGGCGTCAGGCCAGAGAAATACGTAGCCTCAAAACGGGGGGCGTGCAAGGCATCGCATCACAAAATCGAGATATGTTGATATTTGGCTTGCATTACCCCCTTTCGAGGGGGTTCGCTGGTGGCCTTTCATCCGAAACCTCATGTCAAAATCATTCGTATTTTCATCCGAGTCCGTGGGCGAGGGCCATCCGGACAAGGTGGCTGACCTCATCTCGGACAGCGTCCTGGACGCGTGCCTCGAACAGGATCCGACGAGCCGAGTGGCCTGCGAAACGCTGGTGAAGTCGAACCAAGTCGTGATTGCCGGCGAGATCACCACTGCTGCCAAGATCAATTACGAGCTCGTCGTGCGCGACGCGATCCGCGACATCGGCTATGTCAACGACGACGACGTCTTCCACTGCGATAAGGTTTTCATCCACAACCTCCTCACCCGCCAGTCCCCCGACATCGCCCAAGGCGTCGACGCCCGCGGCGCCGAGGGCAAGGAGACGGCGGAACAGGGCGCCGGCGACCAGGGCCTCATGTTCGGCTACGCCTGCAACGAGACGCCCGAAATGATGCCGACCGCGATCATGTTCGCGCACCGCCTGGGCCGCGAGCTCACAAAGCTGCGCAAGGCAGGCGTGGTTGCGTGGCTGCGCCCTGACGCCAAGTCGCAGGTCTCCATCCGCTACGAGAACGACCGTCCGATCCGCGTGGAAAATGTCGTCATCTCGACCCAGCACACGCCGAACGTGAAACATGCTGCGATCCGCGACTTCCTCATCGAGAACGTCATCAAGAAGGTGATCCCGGGCTCGATGATGGATGCCTCGACCCAGTTCCTCATCAACCCGACGGGCCGTTTTGTCGTCGGCGGGCCCGAGGGCGACTCCGGCCTCACCGGCCGCAAGATCATTGTCGACACCTACGGCGGCTGGGGCCGCCACGGCGGCGGGGCCTTCTCTGGCAAGGACCCGTCCAAGGTCGACCGCTCGGCGGCGTATATGTGCCGCTGGGTGGCGAAGAACATCGTGGCCTCCGGGCTTGCGGACATCTGCGAGCTGCAGGTTGCCTACGCCATCGGCTACCCGGAGCCCGTCAGCATCTGGGTCGACGCCATGGGAACCGCCAAGGTCCCCGAGGCCAAGATCAACAAGGCCGTCCAGAAGGTCTTCAGCTTCAAGCCGGCCAACATCATCAAGCAGCTCGACCTGCTTCGCCCCATCTACCGTTCCACGACCAACTACGGACACTTCGGCAAGCCCGACCTGCCCTGGGAGCGCACCAACAAGACCAAGGAGCTGCTGGCAGCCGCCAAGTGACCCAAACCACGGGAACCCTCAACATGTCCACGACCACCTCGACCGCCCACTCTACGCAGGACCACCACGTCAGGGACCTCTCCCTCGCCGAATGGGGCCGCAAGGAGATCACGATAGCCGAGCACGAGATGCCCGGCCTGATCGCCATCCGCAAGAAGTTCGGGCCCAAGAAGCCCCTCAAGGGCGTGCGCATCACCGGCTCGCTTCACATGACGATCCAGACGGCGGTCCTGATCGAGACGCTGGTCGAGCTCGGCGCCTCGGTGCGCTGGGCCTCCTGTAATATCTTCTCGACCCAGGACCACGCCGCGGCGGCCATCGCCAAGACGGGCGTGCCGGTTTTCGCATGGAAAGGCGAGACACTCGAGGAGTACTGGGACCTCACCTGGAAGGCGCTCAGCCACCCCGGCGGCAAGGGCCCGCAGCTGATCGTCGACGACGGCGGCGACGCGACCCTGCTCCTGCACAAGGGCTACGAACTCGAGGAGGGCAGCGATTGGGTGAACACGCCGAATTCCTCCCACGAGGAGGGAGTGATCAAGGACCTGATCAAGCGCGTCCACGCCGAATCCCCCTTCGTGTTCCACGAGATGGTCAAGGACTGGCGCGGCGTCTCCGAGGAAACGACGACGGGCGTCCACCGCCTCTACCAGCTCCATGAGCAGGGCAAGCTGCTTGTCCCCGCCATCAACGTGAACGACTCGGTGACAAAGTCGAAATTCGACAACCTCTACGGCTGCCGCGAATCGCTCGCCGACGGCCTCAAGCGCGCCACCGACGTCATGATCGCCGGCAAGGTTGCGGTCGTCTGCGGATACGGCGACGTGGGCAAGGGAAGCGCGCACTCGCTGCGCGGATTCGGAGCCCGCGTGATCGTCACCGAGATCGACCCCATCAACGCCCTGCAGGCGGCGATGGAGGGCTTCGAGGTCAACACGATCGAGAGCGCCCTCCCAGAGGCCGACATCTACGTTACAACGACCGGCAACTGTGACGTCATCACCCTCGATCACCTGCAGGCGATGAAAGACCAGGCGATCGTCTGCAACATCGGCCACTTCGACAACGAGATCCAGGTCGACCGCCTGTACAAGGCGGCCGGCGTGAAGCGGGTCAACATCAAGCCCCAGTACGACTCGTTTGTCTTTCCCGACGGCCACTGCATCTACCTGCTGGCCGAGGGTCGCCTGGTGAACCTGGGCTGCGCGACGGGCCACCCGTCGTTCGTGATGTCCAACAGCTTCTCTAACCAGACGCTGGCCCAGCTTGATCTCTGGACCCACAAGGACACCTACAAGCCCGGCGTGTACCGCCTTCCCAAGCTTCTCGACGAGGAGGTCGCCCGTCTCCACCTTGAAAGGATCGGCGTCAAGCTGACCCGCCTAACGGAGAAGCAGGCCAAGTACCTCGGCATCTCGGCCGACGGCCCCTACAAGGCCGAGCACTACCGCTACTGAGCGCATTTGCCCCGGGGCCCGTTGCGGGCCCCGCGGCTTCCCGCCCGCCAAGGCGCCGGCGCTGATTTGTGCTGCGGCGGCCATGGCGTTGGCTTAGGAGGAGGGGACAACCATGTCCGAACCAACGCTTCCCCAAGTCGTCGAGGCGGTTGCAGGCAGGCGCTCCGTCAGGCGCTTCCTTGCGCAACCCGTGCCCCGGCAGACGGTCGAGGCCATACTCACGGCCTCGTCGCGCGCGCCCTCGGGCACGAACAGCCAGCCCTGGCATGTCCACGTGGTGGCCGGGGAGGCGAGGGAGCGGCTCTCGAGAGCGGTGATCGCGGCAGCGAGCGAAGGGCATAAAAGCGAGGAATACGCGTACTGCCCCGAGCCACTGCCTGAGCCCTACCTGGCCCGCAGGCGCAAGGTCGGCTATGACCTCTACGGCCTCTACCGGATCGAGCGCTCGGACTATGCGGCCCGCAAACGGGCGTACATCCGCAACTTTGAGTTCTTTGGCGCTCCCGTCGGGCTCTTCTTCACGATGGACCGGGTGCTTCTCCACGGCTCGTGGCTCGATATGGGCATGTTCATGGAGAACGTGATGGTGGTCGCCCGCGCTCACGGGTTGGAGACCTGCCCTCAGGCCGCGTGGTGCGAATACGGGCCGCTCGTGCGCTCCACGCTCGGCATTCCCCCCGAAAGGATCCTTGTGTCAGGCATGTCGCTCGGCTTCGAGGACCGCACCGCCCCGGAGAACACCCTTAAGACCGAAAGGGTCCCCGTCCCGGGCTTCGCCACGTTCGAGGGCTTCTAGGCCCAGGGGCCTGGGCGCGCTTGCCACAATGGCCCACCTGGTTGAACTTTGGCCGGCCGAATGGCCTGGTCCGCGGATGGAGCCATACCCCAATCTGAGAATCCTATGAACAGACGAGAATTCGTGTCCTCGCTCGCCGTCACGGGCGCAGCGCTTGCAACCGGCGCCCCTCTCTTTGCCTCCAGCTCAAAGGCGTGCCCCAGGGTCGGCCTCGTCGGCTGCGGCTGGTACGGCGGCGTGATCCTCGAATCCTTTGCGCGGTCGGCCGAGGTGGACTTCATTTCGCTGTGCGACGTCAACAGCCGCTTCCTGCAGACGACCCTCCAGACGGTGGCCAAATACCAGGCGGCGGTGCCGCGGACCTTTTCGGACTACCGCCAGATGCTCAGCTCGGCAGAGCACGACATTGTGATTGTCGCGACTCCGGACCACTGGCATGCGCTGCCCGCGCTGGCTGCGATGAAGGCCGGCTGCGATGTCTACCTTGAGAAGCCCATAACGGTCGACGTCATCGAGGGCGAGGCCCTCGTGGTGGCCGCGCGCAAGTACGGCCGTGTCGTCCAGGTGAACACTCAGCGCCGCAGCAATCCTCTTTATCTGGAGGCCCGCGACCGATTCATTCGCAGCGGCAGGCTGGGCAAGATTGGGCTGGTAGAAACCTACAGCTACCTTCACGACCGTCCGACCGGGATTATTCCTGACGCCCCGGTGCCTTCCCATCTGGACTACGACTTCTGGACGGGTCCGGCGCCCCTGACGCCCTTCAAGGCGATGAAGGAGAGCCGCGACTGGAGGCCCTTTATGGAGTACGGCAACGGTTCCATCGGCAACCTGGGAGTGCACATGATCGACCAGGTGCGCTGGCTGCTTGGGCTCGGCTGGCCGGACTCGATCCGATCGACAGGTGGGATCTACGTGGACAAGGCGTCCTCCTCGAACATCTCCGACACCCTGCGCAGCGTCTTCCAGTATCCCGACCTTGACGTGAGTTGGGAATACCGCTCCTGGGGCGGGTCCCCGATTCCCCAGCGCCATTGGAGCGACCAGTGGGGGGCGCGCTACGTGGGCGAGAAGGGCACGCTCAATCTGACGATGCTTGAGTATGTGTTCACTCCGGCCGAAGGAGGGCCCCGCGAGGGTGTGCACATGCTCTCCAAAACCGGAGATCTTGCGAACATCGACTTCAGCAGGGATGGAAATGCCTACGACGGGGTGCAGGACCGGCACGTGCTGGACTTCATGCACGCTCGGGAAAATCGCACGAGGCCCATCTCGGACATCGAGGAGGGGCACATCTCGACCGCGTGCTGCGAGCTGGCGAATGTCGCGCTGAAGGCCGGCCGGCCGGTCCGCTACGATCCCGCGATGCGCGCCGTGCCCGGGGATGCCGAGGCAACGCGTCTACTGGCGAGGCCATACCGCCTGCCGTGGGTCCATCCGGATCCGGCGTCAGTGTGAGGCGGCTGCCGAAGACCGGTCTTTGCCCCGGGAGCGTGGGCTCCACCCCAATCAGGGCTGCGTCCGCCTCGGGCATCTGACGCGGATCTATGGCCGATCACGCGCCCCAATCCCGGGCGGAAGCGGAAAGAGGATGCCGTCACGTAAGCGGGCGCTCCAACGGCCGCTTCAGCACGGGGCCAGACGGATCCAGGCTACTTTCTGCGACGCGAGAAAATCTGGAGGCAAAGATCCAGTCCTAAAGAACCCATGGGTGAAGATAGGCATGGGGTTAAATCCATACTTGCCGAATAAACATTAGGTAAGTATGGAAAATCGAGAATGATTATTGTCATAGACCTTAGTTGCGAAGGGCAGAGGGCTTGCAGGCGCTCCCTCCCTCAATCCCTTTTCCGCCAATTCTAGTTTTCCTCCCCGTGTTGGACGCCGATATCCCATTCGATGTGGTCGGAGAATTTTCGGCGTCCGGCCGTACCCACTCGATCCATCGCATCCGCTACCTCGGGCCGGACGCGAAACACGAGCCGGTCAAGATAGGCCTCTTTGGGGGCGTGCACGGAGACGAGCCGGCCGGGCCCATGGCGTTGAAGGCGTTCCTTCGGTCGCTGATGAGCGAGCCATGGCGGGCGGCCGGATACGACCTCTGCCTGTACCCGGTTGTCAACCCGACCGGACTGGAGAGGGGAACCCGGGAGAACTGGGCCGGCAAGGACTTGAACCGCGAATTCTGGCGCAGCTCCACGCAGCCCGAGGTCAGGATCATCGAGGCAGAACTGGAGGCCCGTGGATTTGACGGCATCATCACGCTGCACGCCGACGACACCTGCGAGGGGCACTACGGCTACTCGCATGGCCAGATGATGGAGGATTCCCTGCTGCGGCCGGCCCTGGAGGCCGCGGAGCGTGTGCTTCCGCGCGACCGGCGGTCGCGGATCGACGGGTTTTCTGCGACACAGGGTGTCATCTGCGAGTGCTTCGAGGGGATTCTGTCTCCGCCGCCGAGTCAGCGCCCGAGGCCATTCAATCTCATATTCGAGACACCCGCGGCGGCTTCGCTTGACCTGCAGGTTGCCGCCCATGTGGTCGCCATCGATGCGATACTGGCGACCTACAGGGGTTACATCTCCTACTCGCAGGGATTGTAGTTCACATCTGCAAGGACCCTGGGTCGGGCGAGCAGGCTTGCTGCGAACAGCGACCTGGGAATAAGGATTGCAGCGCATGATGTTGACGTTTTCTGCGCAGCGGCTGCGGGATGCCATAGGTCGCCTTAAGCCAGAGATGCTCTTCCTTGCCCTAGCATGCCCATTTGGGCTCGCCGCTCTGGTTGTCAACGGCCCCTTTCAGGCCCCGGACGAGAGCGACCACTTCGCTCGCGTTTTCCAGCTGAGCGAGGGGACCCTCATTGGGGAAAAGCGCGGCGACACGGCCGGAGGCGAGCTTCCGAGGGCCGCGATCGATGTCACCGACACGGGTGACCTGCCCTTTCATTACCAGAAAAAGGTGACCCGCGGGCTCCTCGTGCGTCTGGCGCATCCGGCGTTCATCGACTGGAACGCGGCGCCCCGGGTCTACGACTCCTTTCCCCACAGCGTGGTCTACGCTCCCGCGGGTTACTTGCCTCAGGTGGCCGCAGTGTTCATTGGCCGGCACCTGCGAATCGGGCCGCTTGGCCTGATGTACCTGGCGCGTCTCGGTGGATTTGCGGCATCCGTGGCGCTCGGCTTCGCGGCCTTGCGGGTGCTCCCCATCTATCGGTGGACGACCGTTGCGGTCCTGTTGTGCCCGATGAGCCTTTACCTTTTCGGCTCGATCGCACCCGACGGTATCCTGATTGCGGGATCCGTGTTGCTGGCGGCTCTCCTGGCGCGGCGGGCCCTGCGGGGGAGCACGCCGGGCGATTTCCGCGAGCTCGCGGAGATCGTCATATTGGCGGGACTTCTAGCCACGGCGAAGCCGGTTTACCTGCCACTGGCTGGGGCCGCCTTCCTCTTGGTGCTGCCTAGCCTTGGCTCGTTTGGGCGCAAGGCGTGGTTTTCCGCAGCCTTTGTGCTCTGCTGCCTCCTGCCCGCGTTGCTCTGGGCGCGCGTGTCGGCGTCCCTCTTTGTGCCGAGCAAGGGTCCCATTCCCATCGATCCGACAGCGCAGGCGCACCACATCATCGCGGCGCCTATGGCGTTTCTCGCACTCGTAGCGCACACGATCCGCGTCCAGTACGTTGCCCACTACCAATGGATGGTGGGAACGTTGGGGTGGGGCGATACGCCGATGCCCGCATGGTTCTACCCCTTGTTCGGCTACGGCATACTCGGATGCCTGGCGCTGGAGTCGGGGGAATCGGCACGCCTGCGCTGGTGGCCGCGGTGCGCCATGTGGGCAGCGGCGGCGCTGTCGCTCATGCTCATTTATGCGGCCCAGTACGCGAGCTGGAATGCTCCAGGGTCAGTCGAGCCGATAGAAGGAATCGAGGGCCGGTATTTTCTACCCCTTGCCCCCTGGGTCATTCTTGGGATTCCGGCGATCCTGCGGCCATCCCGCCGCCTCGCGGCCGCGGTGCTGGCCGGCGTCCTGGCGACCCTCTGCGCCGCCGTGTGCGTGTGGGCGCTCATCTTACGCTATTACGTCCCGCCCGCGCCTCTTCCCTCGACTAGCGGAACCGCCCGCTTGATCCAGGTTTCCACCCGAGCCGTCGTGGGCTACAAGGAGAACGTCCTCATCACAGGGTTGGTCGTCGGAGGCAATGGCCTGGAAACGCTTCTGATCCGTGCCAATTCCTCAGGCCTCATCCGGCAGGGGATGACGGGGGTCCTCAGGCTGCCCTCCCTAAGCGTGCTCCGCTCGGATGGCACTGTACTGGCATCCAATGCAGGGTGGATGACGAGGCCCGAACATTCCCGTATAGCTGCGGCATCGGCCGCCGTTGAAGCCGACGAGTTTCCAGTCGATGGCAAGGACTCTGCGGTGATCGTGGAAATTCCTGGAGGCGTATACACGGTCCAAGTCTGCGGCACGAACGGAACGACCGGAGTCGTGCAGGAGGAAATTTTTGAGCTTTCCGGCAACGGCACGCGCCTAACAAGTGTCTCATCCCGGGGATTCGTCGGAAAGGGCGACAACATGATGGTTTTGGGCATCGTTGTTGGAGGAAAGGGGACTGAGGCCTTACTTTGCCGCGCAGACGGCCCCAGCCTGGGCCAGTTTGGAGTGGTCGGCGCGTTGTCGCGGCCGACGCTCGCAATATCACCGGTGCAGTCGGGAAACGGAATTAACGAGGCCTGGGCAATCAGCCCTGCAAAGAATGACATCGCGGCCTCGGCGGAACGGGTCGGCACGTTTCCCTTGGCACCAGACAGCGCAGACAGCGCGGCAGTCGTCAGCCTGTCGCCCGGCGTCCACACGATGAAAGTCCGCGGGGTCGCCGGTGTTACGGGCATCGCCCTCGCGGAAGTCTACGAACTGCCCTAAGGCTTTTCCTATCAGTTACTTGCTCCCCCATTTGCCGTGAGTGTAACGTGGGTGGCGAATGGCCCGATATGTACGGAAGGATCGCGCTCGCTTGCCGGTTTGCCGTAGCGCACCACGTTCTCGAAGGAGATGCCGTCCACCGCGTGCTCTGCGTCCACGCCCGATGCGAAGATGATGCCGGGGGCCGTTTCCGCTGAACTGCCGGTCAATAAAATGTCCTTGAAGCGGACGTTCCTCACATATTTTCCAGGCCGGTTTCCGCCCCATCCCCAGCCTTTGCGTATCATCGGAAGGATCTTGATCAGGTTCTGCACGCCGTCGCGGTTATCGATGCGGACATTATTGAATTCGATGTCGGCCATCGCTGTCTCGTCGCACGGCTGGATATACCAGACCCATGTGGACCAGTACTCGTCCATCGAGCCGCGCCCAGGATAATGCAGGACATCCAGGTTGCGCCCGGTAATCGACCGGATGCCCCCCGACGTTTCGCATTCAAAGCCGATTCGAAACACGTTGGCGCGGTCGGTCCATAGAGTGCAGCCTTCAACCAACAGACCTTCGCTCGGTTGGGTTCGATCCAAACCCTTGACTGCGATGCAGTCGTCATCCGTGCGAATGAAGCAATCGCGTATTGTCACATCGACACTGTTGCAGACGTCAATCCCGTCATCGTTTTCAACACGAGAGCCGCAGACGCGCACATGGTCGATATTCACTGATCGGCACCCTTGAGGGACGATAGTCCAGTACCAGGAACCCTGCAGAATCACGTCGCGCATATTGACGTTGCGGCATCCCTCAAAGCTGGCCATGTACTCGGCCGGGCCCTTGTTCCAGGGCCAATCTTCGCCGAGCAGTACCCCTCGTCCGCAAACGGTGATGTCGTCTCCGCGTGCCTCGATGGCTCCATTAACCACGCTTCCCCCCGACAGGTAGAGCGTCTGGTGGCTGCCGAGCCGAATCAAACCCGGATGGTGGATACCCGGACCGAAATAGATGACGTTTGGATCCCCCGGTTTCGGGGCCCCCACTTCCGGCGGGTTGGCAAAGAGCAGCAGAGGGCTGTTTGGACCGTCTGGCTCAATGGAGAGATCCACCGGTTTGTTCAGCGTGAATTCAAGCGTGTCGCCTCTAACATGGGGAACAATCCTTGCGGAAAGGGGGAGCACTCGCCAATGGGACAGGGGAAGCGTTGACTTGATGGAGACGGTGACGCTTCCGGAGAAATCAAAATAGGCATAGGAATACTTCCCGTCCCTGAGATGGGTGGTTGCCGCATAGGCTGCGATCGGCATGCCATCAATCGAGACCGCGTAGTCGGCCGACATTCTTGATCCCAATGGGGCAGGGTACCGCGTCACCTCTGCGCATGCTTCAGGAATAATGCAGAGGATTGAAAGGCAGACTAGGATGCCGATGGGTGTAAGGCTCGTGCGCATGGGGTCAGTGCCTGTTGAGTAATGCCGACGCAGGACGGATTCAACTCCGGTCTAAAAGGGATACAAGCCTCCGGCCGGTTGGCATTTCGCGGCAGCTTTAGTGTTTAAGCGGCAACTGGCTCGGAAAGAGCAAACGCCTGCGTCACCGAATGACAGTGGCGCTTGAGTTGGCGGAGTCAGCGCGTATGATCGCCGCTGGACGCCGAACCGTTGATGGGCGGCCGCACGCTGCTGGCCAGCAGACCCCTCTTATGATCAAGGAAACAAAATATCTCCTGCTCGCAGGATTACTTGCGACGGCCAGCGCTGGCCGTGCCGATTCCTGGCATGCCTTACCAGAAATCGCGAAATTCCATGCGGGCGCCGTCGACAAGGCGCAGGATCCGGAGTTTGACGATACGGGTTGGGGCGCCCTCGACCTGTCTGCGGGTAACTTGCCCGCTCCCGCGGGAGGGGAGTCCGTATGGGTTAGAATCCACCTTTCCATTCCACAGGAGGCACCCGATCAGGACATGCTGCTGCGCCTCGGCGAAGCGACAGATATGCGGACGGTTTACTTCAACGGTGCGAAAATTGCCGGCGGATTCGGTTTTGCGCAGGAGGAATCCTATCTCGCGCCCGCAAAACTCGTTCATTTTGCAGGGGACAACGTTCTCGCGATTGAGGTCAAGAGTGCAGCCGGCTGGGCCGGCTTGAGCGGTGGCCGCCTGGGATGGCTCCCCCTTGGATCTGCGGCTGGCGACATGCTCGCTCGTGCGCTTGAGACCAGCGGCCGTCTTGAGAAAGTGTTTGCTCCCGCCGGTCCAGCGGCCGGCGACTTCATTCTTGGGCGCGATCGAACAAAGGATCTTGAGTTGCTGAGGCAACGTTTTCTCTCAGAGCCGTCGGCCGAGATATGCTGGCGCATTGCGGCGTCGTGGAGCGAGCTTCGCGAGATCGCTCGGGATCCCGAACTGCGAGCCCGTGAATATGCGCTTCTGCGGAGTGGCGATTCCCTGGGCTTCATGCAAAACCAGGTTGCCTACCTGGTGCCGGATTTCCACGGCGATGCCTTTCAGCGCCCGGCGTTGGGCAGCGAGCTCTCCGATTTCGGTTCCTGGTATGACGTGGCCTACTCGGGCGGCTCGAATCGGTTCATGATCGGCTCCGTGCGCAAGGGCGTCGGGCCGGACCATGAGTTCTTCAACACGGCACGCGATGTTGGAATCCTTGCCCTCTTTGTCACAGACGCTTCAGGCAACGTTATCGACGGCAGCGACGGCGACAGCAAGGTCACCTGGTACCCCTTCGGGTGGAAAACGACGACGAAGCATGGAAACCTTGAAATCGAATCTGCCACATTCTTCACCTCGTTTAACACGCTGGCCATCTGCGGGAAGGTGAGAAATACGGGGAGCGCAGCCGTGGTGGTCACGCCGAGCCTTCTCGCGACGCTTCGCTCCGAGTACGACGACCTCAAGGGCGGCCGCGTCACCGGCGCCCTCAGTCCCGGCGGCTTGGCAGTGCTCCGAAACGAGCGCGTAGGTTCAAGCACGGTGCCGGAACTCTATAGCGACACCCTTTCAGTAGGATCAACCCTCGGGGCGGTTGAGGCTAAATTTTCACCGCGCTACTTCCCGAGCGCGAGAGGGCCAGAGTTGCGGGATACGGTCATGGGTCCGGGTTTGCCGGGCGCACTCGACGCTGAGACTGGAAGCGCGGTGCTCAGTTCGGGCGGGGTTTCCCTCGCGCCGGGCCAGGCCCGCGAGTTTGTCTTCGTCGTGGCAGCGGCAGCCCAAAGCGCCGACGCTAGCCGGCAATGCATGGATGCGCTTCGGGAGTTTTCCGCGGAGCCTGGACTGGCCCTCCAAAGGGCGGTGAATGACTGGAACGGGTTTCTGCGCGGCCTGCCCGCCTTGGAACACCCCACCTATACCGAGACAAAGCTGTACTATTCGTCGGCTGTCGCGCTGCGGAAGAACCGCTACCTCCTTCAGCAGGAGAACGGCCTGCACTCCGCGTCATTTCCAGCCCGAGGCGGATTCAATTACTTCTACCAGAGCGACTCGTGCTGGAACCTGCTTGGCTACCTCGACTTCAATCCCGCGTGGGCGCAAGGGCATGCGATCCCGATCCTGGTCCCACCGTGCGAGATCATGGATCCACATTTCTTCTGGTCGATGTGGGAGGTCTATTCCCGTCTGCCGGGAAATGAGGAGCGCGAGCAATTTGCCCAGACCGTATACCCGCTCCTTAAAGAAGCTTACAGGGTTTGGACGACGAAGCTCGACACCGACGGGGACCTGTTGGTTGCCACGCCCGACAACTGGGACGACAATCCTCGCTACGACATGATCTTCAAGGAGATCAAGTACGTCCCGGGATGGAACAGCTGGTGGAACGACCTGGTGAGGTGCTGCCGCGATAATGCGCTGGATGATCCGGCCCCAAGTTCCCAGTTGGGCTACGGAGCAGTCGTGTTGGGACGGATGGCGCGGATTCTTGGCCGGGAGCAGGAGGCGCAGGAATGGGATCGGCAGCTGCAAAGACACATAAAGGCCATCGACTCCCTCTGGGATCAGGACCACGGCCATTGGATCGTCACCTATCGCGGCACGCAGAAGGATTACATTCTGACGAGTTCGATCATCTACCCGATATTCACGGATCTCTGCCGGGACCCTGCCAAAATCCGAAGAGTGATCGAAGGGCACATACTCAATCCTCAGGAGTTCAACGGGCGTTTTCCGGTCCCGACTATTGCCTACAGCGATCCCCGCTTCTTCCACCAGAAACCGCCGCTTGATAAGCTCTCCGGGGGGCTCTGGCGTGGCAATCTCTGGATGCCTGAGGCGTGGATCATCGTCAAAGGCCTATATAAGTATGGATACGAGGCGGAGGCGAAGGATATGGCTGGCCGCTTGGTCGAGATGATGTCGCACCAGTCGGGCTCGGTCGGACCCATGCACCAGTTCGACTACAGCCCGTCGGAATGGTACGACTCGCGCACGGGCCTGTCTCAGAACAACCGAGCTTTTTCATGGTCGTCCGCTGTCGCGATGGATTTTCTCCTCGGCAACTACCAGAACGAGCGTGTGGTGGGCTCCGACAGCGCCCGCGACCAAGCGATCGACGGGCATGTACGTGAGATATATGCTTTCGCAACCGGCCGGAGTCTCTTTCGAGTCCGGATTACCGGGAACGTCTTCCCGGAGCTTAGGATGAAAGCGGCCGATGGAAGGCCGATCGATGCCAGCCAGAGGGTCGAATTTACATTCCTCGACCCTGCGGGCAATTCAGCGGATAAGGCCATCGCCTTTTCAATTGACGACGCCAAATGGAAGGTGGTCAGAGATTCCGACGGTGTGGCCCTGTCTTCCGATAGCAGCGGCTGTTACCACGTTGCCCTGGGCACGAAGCTCATCCTGCACCCTTAGAGTTGGGTTTGGTCATGGGGCATATCCCCGGAAAAATGCCGATACTGACTCATCCCAAGGAGCCAGAAGGCCAGTTGTTTCGCGCCGCTCGCCGGTAGGCGGCCATGTCCTGTCCTGCTAGCCTACAGGACAGGACTGCGGCGCCCCTACCGGAAAGGGACCGAGGGGCGGCGGAGTCGGCGACGGCCGGATCACCCAGGGTCTGGTCCCGGCCAATAAAACCCACGGGCTCGCTCCCCCAGACTACTTCGGGCTGTTCAGATTTCTTGAATCCGTATGGGTGACCTCAGTGATCCACCTGAGGTACACTTCGGATCCCTGGTCGATGGCCAGTGAGATCACCTCCGGGACCTCGTAGTCGTGGAGCTTGAGAATCGTCTCCTTGATGGACTCAAAGTCCGAGGCCTTTGCTTTAATCAGCATGAGCGTTTCACCTTCTCTGACCGTCTTTCCCTTCCACGTGTAAATGCTCCGGATCGGCAGCACCTGCACGCACGCGGCGAGCCTCGAGGCCAGAAGCTCGTCGGCGATCCGCATTCCAACCTCTTCATTTGCGTAGGTCGTAGTGACGACGCAAAAATTAGCAGGTCGTTCATGTGCCATAACATTCCTGTATAGAGGGACCAGCCCCTCGGTCAATCGGACCGAACAGCACCCGGCGCGCGCGGGGAGCCCGCCGTCGTTACCTCCGGCCGCCCCTTTGGCCTCGCGTTGGAAACGAGCCGTTTTAACATACGACGTCGTCGGCTCCCTGTGGCGGCGCCGGCCGCCGTTCCTGCCTTTTCAGGCAAGCGCCCCAAGCCCCTAAAGAACCCCAAGAAACGAACCCGGATAAGGTTCCGCCATTCCCATGGTGTCCATTCCCGAATCCACCGCCGCTCCCGCCAAGGAAAGATCCTCGCTCGCCGAGGTCATTTTCGACGAGGACATGTGCAAGGGCTGCGAGCTGTGCATCACCGTGTGCCCGACGATGGTTCTCAAGCTGGACACGAGTCGCGTGAACGCGCGCGGATACAATCCGGCGATCGTCTACAATCTGATGCTGTGCAGCGGCTGCGGGGCGTGTGCGAAGATCTGCCCGGATTCCGTCATAACCGTTAGACGCTGAGGAACCAACCATGGCGCGAAAGCTCATGAAGGGAAACGAGGCGATCGCCGCCGCAGCGGTCAACGCCGGATGTCGCTATTTCTTCGGCTACCCCATCACGCCCCAAAACGAGATCATGGAGTACCTTATGAAGGAGCTCCCCAAGGTTGGGGGCAGTTGCACGCAGGCCGAGTCGGAGGTGGCCGCGATCAACATGGTGTACGGTGCGGCCGGGGCCGGGGCGCGCGTCATGACGTCCTCTTCAAGCCCGGGCATCAGCCTAATGCAGGAGGGGATCTCCTACATCGCCGGCGCCGAGCTTCCGTGCGTCGTCGTCGACATCATGCGGGCCGGCCCGGGCCTGGGTGGGGTCCAGCCCTCGCAGGCGGATTATTTCCAGGCGACGAAGGGCGGTGGCCATGGCGACTACCGGCTGGTCGTACTCGCGCCATCCACGCTGCAAGAGGCGGTCGACCTCACAGAGCTGGCATTCGACATCGCGGACCGATACCGCAACCCGGTCATGGTGCTAGCCGACGGCATGATCGGTCAGCTGATGGAGCCGGTGGAGATCAATGCGCACACGCCCGCGGAGGACCTCAAGCCGAAGGATTGGGCGACCACGGGTACCGCGGCGAGCGGCGGGCGCAAGCGGATCATCAACTCGCTTTACCTGCACCCGGACGAGCTCGAGCTGCATATCCGTGCGCTCTACGAGAAGTACGCCCAAGTGGAGCGATCAGAGGTCCGCTACGAACTCCAGGCCTGCGAGGATGCCGACATCGTGATTGTCGCCTATGGCACGACCGCCCGGATCGCGAAGTCAGCGATCGAGAAGTGCCGGCGGATGGGTCTGCGCATGGGGCTCCTTCGCCCAGTCACGCTTTATCCCTACCCGTTCGAGGCCTTCGAAAAGGTAATGGAGCGAGCCAAGGCATTCTTGGTGGTCGAGATGAGCATGGGCCAGATGATTGAGGACGTTAAGATCGCTGTGGCCGGAAGAAGGCCGATCTCATTCTTCGGACGAACAGGAGGAATCGTCCCGACGGCCGAGGAGATCGCGAAGCACGCGCAGGCCGCGCTGGAAAGGGGTGCCCCGTGAAGGTCGTATACCGGAAGTCACCGGGGCTGACGGATGTGCCGATGCATTACTGCCCGGGGTGCGCCCATGGGATCATTCACAAGCTCGTTGCGGAGTCCCTCGTGGAGCTCGACGTGCTGGGCCGCACGATCGCCGTCGCGCCCGTGGGGTGCGCAGTCTTCTGCTACGAGTACTTCAACTGCGACGCGCAGGAGGCAGCGCACGGCCGGGCCCCGGCCGTGGCAACCGGGATCAAGCGCGTCCACCCCGACTCCATCGTGTTCACCTACCAGGGCGATGGCGACCTGGCCTCCATAGGGATGGCTGAGATCGTGCACGCCGCCATGCGCGGCGAGAACATCACAGTGATCTTCGTCAACAACGCCACCTACGGCATGACGGGCGGCCAGATGGCGCCCACCACGCTGGTCGGGCAGCAGACGACCACCTCGCCGCTCGGCCGCTCCCTGGTGGGCCAGGGTGCGCCGCTGCGCGTGAGCGAGATGCTGGCTACGATCGAGGCGGCGTCGTACGTGGCGCGCGTCGCCGTCAGCACAGTGGCGCGCCTTGCGGTGGCCAAACGGGCCATAAAAAAGGCCCTGAAGATGCAGGTGGACAACAAGGGGTTCAGCTTGGTCGAGGTGCTCTCAACCTGCCCCATCAACTGGGGGATGCCACCGGTGCAGGCGATGCGTTGGGTAGAGCAGACGATGATTCCCGTGTTCCCGCTGGGGGTGTTCAAGGACATCGACGGAGGAACATGACCATGGCTGAGGAACGAATCATCATTGCAGGCTTTGGAGGCCAAGGGGTCCTGATGCTCGGCAAGCTGCTTGCCGAGGCTGGGATGAACGAAGGAAAGCAGGTGACATGGCTGCCGTCCTACGGGCCTGAGATGCGAGGCGGGACCGCCAACTGCAATGTTATCATCTCGGACGAGGCCATTGGTGCCCCGATAGTCACCGAGGCCACGGGCCTGATCGCGATGAACCTTCCCTCGCTGGACCGGTTCGAGTCATCCGTGCTCCCGGGCGGCTGGCTGCTCCTGAACAGTTCGCTCATCCCTCGGGCGCCCTCCCGAAGAGACCTGCGCGTCCTTTCCATCCCCGCGAACGACATCGCGCAGAGACAGGGCAGCCCAAAGGTGGCGAACGTCGTTCTGCTCGGTGCATGCCTTGCCCTGTGCAACCCCGTGCAGAAGGCCTCGGTCGCTAGTGCGATCGAGGAGGTTCTAGGGAAAACCAGGCAGCACCTGCTCAGCATCAACCTCAACGCGTTGGAGGCAGGGATCGAGGCCGCCGCCACGGTCCCTGTCTGACTATGGACAAGGAAAAGATCATCATCGAGGTCCCATCGAAGGCCCTGCATGTCGAGCACGCCAACTGCCCGAAGGGCCACAGCCTCATGGACCCTTCCGTGCCAGTTGACGGCAACCCGTCTATAAAGGTTGTGGTTCAGTACGGATCGGTGCGAGGGGCTATCCACCTCGATCCGGTTTACGGCAGCTTCCACAACCTCTTCGATGTGGACATTCCCGACGGCGTAGTCGTCGGAATGTTCTGCCCGACGTGCGGCGTCTCATTGCAGTTCGAATCCGAAAAATGCGACTTCTGCTTTTCTCCGATGTTCGCTCTCTACCTTCCGAACGGTGGCATCCTAGAGGGCTGCCTGAAGAGAGGGTGCCACCGCCACAAGCTGGTGCTCATCGACGTCCACGAGCAGCTGGGAATGGTGCACGGCCACGACCAAATCCAGTTGCTGATGTAGGCCTGCTCGGCCTCCTCCTCACTGACTGACACTTTCACTGACAGTAGCCCTTCCTGCTCACGTATCTCCATACTGAAGAGCCAATAAAATTCGGAGGCGCGAGTCGGAATCGAATCGCACGGGGAGAAGACGCCTAAGCGCGAGTTGGTTGTGATTGATTGTCAGAGGGAAGAATTGATTTGCTGTGGGTGTGGTGAAGCAGTGTGACCCGCGGACCGCAATATCTCAGTCGTTATAATGCGGAAAGTTTCGTCGTCGTCGATGAAGAGGATGGAGGGCTTGAAATAATTCAGGTTTTCGAAGGCATTACGCTGGCTGAATTGGCTCGGTCGAGGGCGTCATGGACCATCTCTAGCAGTTCTCGAGCTTCAAACGGCTTTGCCAAATGCTCGGTTGCGAAAGAGTCAGGTTCCCCCTCTCTCTGCATCGGTGCGCCGCTCATGATTATTACCGGCAAGGTGGGATTGATATTGCGAAGGGCCAATACCAACTGCCGACCGTTCACGAAAGGCATGTCCAAATCGGTGATGAGGACTCGCACCTCCGACGCGCGCAGGTTGAAGAACCTGATCGCCTCGGCTCCGTCACGCGCTCGAGCCACCGTGAAACCGCCTTCATCGACGAGAATTCTTTCGCCAAGATCGAGCATGGATACCTCATCATCGACCAGGATGAAGCAATTCTCCGTGCCCCTTTGGAGGTAGATCGTGCCGGATTATCAGATCTTCGCCAGATGCGCCGGCCATCGCCGGCAGGTAAATGGTAAAGACCGTGCCATGGGCTGATTCACTGTCGGTGCAGGTACCGATTTCAATGAAGCCGAAGTGATCAGCGATGATCCCGCGCACCGTGGATAGGCCCAGGCCGGTTCCCTTGCCAAGGCCTTTAGTAGTAAAGAATGGTTCGAACATCCTCTCCAGCACCTTGGGTGGTATGCCCGAGCCGGAGTCACGCACTTCGATCGCGACGAACTTGCCGGGACGTCCGCCGTTGATTCTCGCAGCCTGGGCAGGATCGATCACGCGGTTTTCAGAAGTGACTGTGAGTTCTCCTCCCTCTGGCATTGCATCGCGAGAGTTCACACAGAGGTTTAGGAATACCTGATGCATCTGCGTTGGGTCGGCCAGTATGGGCCAAATGTCATTGGGCTTCTTATCAACGTCATTAGTAGGTCAGATACATGTTATTACGTAATCTGGGTTATTGTTGGCCCAGTTGTCACATGAGAAGCTGGACCTGCTAAAAGGCTGCTCCGTCAACCCGATCGACGCTTGCTAAATCGACTTCTATTTAGGGATAGCGCACTCGCCGAACGGGCCCGGCGCTTGTCAGCCAATTTTTTAACTAACCGACACAATTTAATTCCAATGCGACATCTACGCTGGCTCTTGGTTATAGTGGCTTGTGCCGCAATTCCTCGTCTCGATGCCCAATTCTGGCAGCAGGATACGAGCTTTAACCCGGTTTTTGAGACCTCGGGGCCGGCTTCAGCGAATCCTGGCGTGTGCGCGCTTCCAGACGGTAGCGTTCTGGTTAACTATGCCAACAGCTTTTACATAAATGGCCAAAATCCCGGAGCCCTCGCCCACATCACCGCCTCAGGCAACCTTGATACCTCCTTTTCCGTGTCCGAATTTTCCTTCGCGTTTGCCCTGTACGTCTATCCAAACGGGAGTCTGCTCATTCAGGGTATGTTCGCGGGAGACAGCAGCGGCAACTACTACATCTGCCGCCTGCTCCCAAACGGTTCCCTCGACCCGACATTCACCAGCTTTGAGCTGAATGCTGGAAGCTCCGAAATAATGGCAAGGGTCCAGGCGGATGGCCGGATACTCGTCTGGGGCAAGGTCGTCTCGCTCAACCTACCGCAAGAGCTCGCCCTGATGAGGCTCAATTCCGACGGCAGCCTGGACCCGACATTCACCCCCATTGCTGCGCAATCGAGCATGGTCCAGGATGTCGAGCAGCAGGCGGACGGGAAGCTTCTAGTCGCTGGGCAGATCTCCTTCCCGCCCAATACGAGCTACTATATGTTCCTGCGCCTGAACACCGACGGATCGGTCGATTCGAGCTTCTCGACTTCCTTTGTGGGCCCCGACTCCAGCTCAAACGTGGGGCAATGGCTTGCTCCACTGGCCAACGGCGAGATTCTCGCTTGCGGAGGCATGGGTATCGCGCGGCTGACTTCTTCAGGAACGGTTGACACGGGCTATACGGCTGCCCTTCCCTCCTCTTACCAGTCCATTTCGCAGTTGGGGCTGGTGAACGGGGTCGTTTATTTCGTGGAGCTGGCCTCAAGCTCCAACCAGGAATTGTACCGGCTTAATGCCGACGGAACCCTAGACACGAGCTTTGTCATCACGGCACCGTATGCGGTCACGTATTCCGTGGGCATCCCGGTCACATGGGGCGGAACGACGCTCTACTTTGGCACGGCGCTGACGTCGACGCGGTGGCAGAGTCGATTCACGCTATCGCAGACGAGTTCGGGCGGCGTGCTCAATGCCGGCTTTTCACCTAGGTTCAGCAAACCCGCAGTCCCGTATACGGCGCGACAAAGTGACGGGAAATACCTTGTTGCGGGCAGCTTCGACTATGTCAATGGGGTCAACCTGGGGGCATCGCCTCTGGCGCGGCTGAACAATGACGGCACCCTAGACACTACATTTAACACCGCAATCGACGCCACGACGGCCTCCTCGATAAGATCCATGATTGAGCAACCCGACGGCCACATTGTGGCCGTCGTCTATGCTGAGAGCACATATCTCATGCGCTTCAATTCGGACGGAAGTTCCGACACGACATTCCCGTCGACCCAGTGCTATGCAGCAAAGTCGGACTCCAGCGGCAATCTGTACATAGAGGTGAAGGACCCGGCTGGCAGCGGCAATATCCTCGAGCGCTTATCACCAACTGGGGTCCTGGATCCGACCTTCAGCACGGCGGATATGAATATCCAGCAGATTATTGGGGCAACGTCAGATGGAATGGTGGTGCTCGCGGTTTTAAACCCGTTTACGGCGTTGATACGCCTCACGAACAGCGGGGCCGTGGATCCTGCGTTCACGGTCAGCTATTCCGCGCCTGGGGACCAAACGTTCTGCGTCCTTCCTGACAACAGCGTTCTGGCCGCCGTAAGCACTCAGCCGCGTAACTACGATTATGGCGCCCCGATCGCATTTACCCGGTACGATACTTCGGGGAAACAGATCTACAGCTACACGGGAGCTTGGTCGGTCCTTACGGAAGCGGGCGTGCTTTTTGACCAGTTGCTGGCCACTGCCCCAGCCAGCGGTGAAATCGTGCTCAACTTGCCCACCCTGGGTAACCTGGACGTGCGATGGGATGGCCAGGCCACGGTCGAGCAAGCAAGTTCGGGGGCTTCCTTATCGCGGTACCTCCGGACCTCGCTCACGTCTCCCAGTGAATCAAACACTCCGGCGATCATCGCGCAACCCGTGGGCGCAACGGTGCCTCAGGGTGGGCCATGGGCTCTCACGGTTTCCGCATACGGATACGCCCCGTTCACGTACCAATGGTCGAAAGATGGCGCGCCCATTGCCGGCGTTACCGGAAGCCTCCTCTTGCTGAACAATCTTCAGCTATCCGACTCCGGCAATTATGAGGTTTCCGTATCCAACACTTACGGAAGTACATCGTCGAATTCGGCGATACTGATGTGTCGAACCGCGCTGCGGCCGGGGGATTTTATCTTGATAAAACCGGGACCGGCCGAGAGCCGGGCCTGACGTGGTTGGCGGGCGTTGATTAGAACAGCGACATTTGGCCGGCGTTTGGAACGACG